>SL_4KL_010_BRINEDRAFT_10002214_pt1 | contig 10985 bp, 15 predicted proteins | sample SodLak_010_BRINE_2_FD_10664 | JGI IMG/M metagenome (IMG submission 10664) | reverse complement strand
GACGAAAAACACCGGAATGTCGCCGGTTGAACCGTTCGAACCGACACAGATATCCACGTGAAGTTTGAGTGGTGTTAATTTGGTTTGATGAAGTCTGCACCCCCACCGTTATTCAACTGATGTCCCGTTTGCGTCACATAGCCGTTTCAATACTGTTTCTTCATCAAGTGGATTAACCGGCCACGGAATGCTGTAAGTGAGTGTTTCATTATCTACTGTTGCATTCAGCAGAATATTGTTTCTGTGCGAGTTGCATTCTTTTTTAATGTCAACAATTCTCGCATTTCGAATATTTTGTTGTCGTTGAAAGTGGAATCTGTGATCGGGTTGTATCTCAGTGTTTGATTGAGATATCTGCTCGCGTAGTTCCCCTTCAATCTCAACTACTCGTTCAGCTCGTTTCTCAACTTCTGGCCCACTACCAGTCTTGTAGGTTGTTTTTGTGCGTTCAACTTCTGAAGGAGACACATGTGTATATTGACTGGGGTGGTTTTTGAACGGCTTGAATGAACATGTTTAGCAGCAGAATTGGTGAAACCATCTTCACACTATGCTGAAATCACGTGACAGCGCAACTTCGTTCGGTGAATATCTCCTGTTCAAAACTGTGTGAATTATGCTATCATGGGCGAAGTCTTGTCAACAATATAGAGGAACGCAGTCATCCAGATTGGCATCGACAGAAACGTACCAATGGGGATACTGAAGTACCACGCTCCCAACGCCCCGACTCCAAGATACATGAGAGTGTGGGCGACCAGCACAACTGTGGTTCCAGCAATTGCCATCACAGCAAGTATCGTAAGTACGAGCGAACCCACAAATTGCGTTCCTTCTTGAAACATCCGTCTGTAGTCCGCCATTTCTGCGCTCATACTCCAACTGTTGTACTATACCTATATAATACTTTTGCTTACAGTCTTGGTTGGGTCGTGGATATCAACCCACAATTAGTCTTCAAGTTGTTCAAAGAACTCTTCCCGTTCTTCTTCACTCAACTCACTCAACTCACGCATTACGTCATTGAACTCATCACTTCGAATCCAATCAATAATCGAATTTGCCCGGTGAATTTCCTCAGCACGGTTTACACCATCAGAAGTAAACAAGCGGTATTCCTGCAGGTACTGTTCACCACGGTCATCAAACAACCCATCCTGATACTGTCCGACAACCCAGTTGCTTCGTGAATACTTTCCGTGGAGGAACGCAATTCCTGACGCCTTATCAGCGTAGTACCGTGGAGGATCTTCAACACGGGTTCCTGTTACTCGTATCACTCCATCTCCGCTTCTCGGTGCGAATTCAGTAGTGAGCTCAGAATCACTTTCTCGTGGGTAAAACTCAACAAGTCCTTCGAAAACAGACTCCTCATCAGAGTTGTTGACAGCATTAAGGAACTCGTCCCGTGTCATCTCTGCCGTTACAGGGTCGAGGCGGACAAGGATTACTGCGGCGTCTTCTGCTTGGCGGTTTTCTTCATTCCATCCATCGATGTCTGTTACAGAGTCAAACTGTGGGATAACGCGATCGACAAACTCGAATAAGGATTCGTGCTGAGGGATGTCTGTTGGGGGTTCCATATCAGAATGATTGAGTGTACAGTCTCATAACTTTCAGTGTTATTACTGCCGGCGCGACTTGTCTGAGCGACTACCGTGCGGATATGTCTCCGGATCGTTTGCGTGGAGGCATTTGAGACATTCAAATTCAACATCATGGATTCTTCGATAGAGTAGATAATCATTTATTGATACCCTGTATACGCCTGTGAAGCAGTTTTCTTTCCCACACGTTTCACAGGTATCATCATACTTGTCTTTAACTCGTTCCGTGAATGGAATCGATCCTTTCGTGACTATTTGGCCTTCAAAAATGGGCTGGTTGTCATCAGTGAGTCCTTTTTTGATAGTCACTGTTTTCTTTCCGGGCATTGTTTGGTAATTGAATCTGTAATAAAATAATGCACCGGTTGGTGAGGATATCCTCACCAAATTCTAAGCACAAGTTTTAATATAGTAATTGGTGTATGTATGGGTAAGATGGCCCAACGCGTCAAAACCACACCGGAAGAACGTGAACGGATTGAGAAACAGTTCGTTCGAGTAATGAACGTGCTGTACGACGAATATCTCGTCTTCGATGGAGATTACGATATTCGTTTCATCCACAAAGAAAGCGGGTTCAATGGTGGAGTTGAACCGTTTACCAGTGACCACGTGAAAATCACACAGGTGTGGAGTGACCAAAAGGTTGCACATATTGCGTCAGACTCAGATGACTACTGGAAACTCGGTGTGAAATTTGAATCGTGGAGAGATACGTCTCCCCTCCGTCGGTTCAAAACCCTCGTCCACGAAGCCGCACACATCCCTGATACGCTGAATGATCACCTCGGAACGTTGGGATATGAGTACGACTTTGACATTAACGGTGTTGACAGTCGTAGTCACCCGCTTCGCTTCTGGCTCACCTACGCGATGCTTGCAGATCGTATCAATAACCGCCGCAAGTTGCTTTCCCCAGCTCTCTACGATGTTCCTGTGACGGGTGACTACGTCATCTGTGATGTGATTAATAATGCTGGCCGGTATGCTAGTGGAATCGAGAACGCCCAGCATTGGACGGATGCCATCTTTGACCAAGTTGATTACTCTAAAGAACTCTTTGCTGTGTTCGGTGACAGTATTCACGGTATCTACAACGAACGGTTTGAGGAAGATATCGATACCGACGAGTTGCGTGATGTCGTTGTCGAGAAAGTCGACTTCGAGATGATGACAGACGCAGAACTGTACGACGAATTCAAAGAAGAATTCGAACTCCCCGGTGAAGACGATATTTGGAGTACTCCTCGTATTGAACTCCCGCACCGCCCGCGTGTGAGAGAGCGGAAACGTATCGGCGGCGAGCCCATTAAATACAGAGTCGAAGACGGTGATGAAGCGTTGTTCGCACTTTTGGCTCGGCGGGGACTGCCAACGATTCCGTGTGAAGTGACCAGAACTCTCGGTTAGTCTGCCTTTCTTGTTTGCTGCGTTCACGAATCATTAACTCTGTGGAGTATATAGTGATTATAGAACGCTGACAGGGCCTATGACATTTGATATTGATACTGCGTTTCGTGGGGTGGGAGAGGAATTACAGCACGTCTTGGCCGAACACGGGAAGGAACTACTCGGTGGCCCGCCGTGGTGTTACTTGAAATCCCCAAATACAGTTACTGCCTGTGATGATCGAATCGAGTACGATTTCAAACCACTAAAAACACTAACAAGTGGTACAGCCGTCAGCAATATCAAACACAGGGGTGAACGCGTAGACCTTGAAACAGGTTTGATTGGTGAGGAAGATCACGCCCTTCACCGTCCAGTTGAACTTCGATCGTTAGCTAACACGTTCGATACTCACTTTCCAGATGTTGCCGCAGATATCAGGTACGTAGCCTCAGACGTTGAGGAAACGATTACCAAAGCCCCACAGATAGCGACAACTGGTGACGTAATCGAAGCAGTCAATAGAAATAATTCAACTACATTAGAGTTGATTTTCCAACCAGAACACACTATTTCGGAGGAGATTGAAAGGCAGAGTGAACTTGGGAGGTTGGCTGAGTCAACAGTTGAGTTTACCCCGTTCAAAGATTCGAAATATGCACTCCTCTACCCTGAAGACCCCGAATTGAAAAACAAACACGAACATAGACGACGCTCAATTCCCCCGGATGAAGGATATATTGTTGGTATTGATGATACGTCTGAACAATGGTTTGTCCATTCAATTAATGTCGATGATCTCAAACCAACAGCTGACGTTTCAAAACAGGACATCAGGGAGGCATTAGGATACAAGCAACGTCTCGACCCCGACGTAGACGTATTTGACGCAGACGAAGAAAAGAGAGAAACTGCCCGTATTCACGGTGACCTCGTTATGGAAGCAACGACAGGGACAAAACTGTATGATGACCGTGTTGTTCCTGATAATCACGAGCGGGCCTCAGAGAAGATCCTTACTCGTGAATTGTCAGCCTTCCTTGACATTCTATACCCGAATATCGGTGACTGGTATGTTGATGTGGAGAGATGGTTCAACCCTGATGATCCCGATATTAATTGGGAAGTCCATGCGAGTAATAATGATTCAGTTGAGTCACGTCAGCCAGTTGTCCACTTCCGTAAGCACGTCCGTGAATATGCTGACAGTATTGCAAAAGACATCTATAGTGTCCAGCAGGAGATTGTTGAAGATGCAGTCGAAGAAAAACAGTTGAATCTCGTTATTGGTAATCATCTCATTATTATTGCTGACGCGGCTATTCACCCTGAGCGTTCTTTCACGGATGAATTACCAATTCGTGTTGTTGTTCCAGAACAGACCGCAATGTATGTTATCCACGATGAACACGGCACAGTGAACATTCAACTAACCCGTGGTGTGTATCGGTTTGGACTGCTTCGACGGGGTGCAAAACAACGAACTCAGTGGTGGCACGTTAACAGCTAATACCGCTAAACGTATTGTTAGCGTTTTACAGAAATCCGCGGACAAGTCACTTCGGGGTGTAGTCAGCCCAGTCAGGCACACCGTGTCGATCCCAGAATTCCGCACACGCCTCACTCACTCGTCGGAGCATCTCTGACTGCGAAATCGAATCATCAACCTGATTCTGCATTCGGCTGAGGTGTGACTTCGCGTTCGGAACGTCGGCGGCGTCGATATCGTGGATATCAACGACATCCTCATCGTTGAAAACCTTTTCAGCAGGAGCAACTCTTGTGAACGACGTCGAACCACACTCACGGTCGCTGTAATGGCTCTCTGCCGTTGTGGAGAGTTCCTTACTGTCAAACCCGTCACGGCCTTCATACTCGTCCTCAGCGTTGACAGCAACGAACTCACGGTCAGGGCCTCGGTCGCCTTCCTTATACGTGTAGGTCACAGTTTCGCCGGCACCAGTCACACGTCGCCACGAAACCTCAATCGTGCCGTCGTCATGGTGGATTACGTCAGCCTCCCATTCCTTGCCGTTGACAGTACCGGCGATCATCGTATCTTCGTCAGGAAGCGTGATAGTCGCCTCACCAAGTACGTCCGCATTAGCGTGGTAACGGTCGTATTCGGTGATTTCAAGCGTGTAGACGGCGTCCTCGGCGTCCTCAGTGACAATACGCTTGTTTTCGCCGTTGATCTTGATCGAAATTTCCCACGAACTCGGAGCTCCCCACATTCCGGCGGTCGCTCCGTTCATCGACGTAATTTCTTCCGTCCACCCGTTGCTACACGTGTATCCGCGGTAGTCGTTGACTTTCTTACTCGTCGTAAGGTAGCCGAGATCGTACCCGTCGTCGCGTTCCGCGCATTTGTCACACATGTGTACTTTTGTCGTTCCAATTCCACCGTCTGAGTTGACGTATTCATCGTATGCCTGTTGAGCCTTTAGCGGCAGTTCGTGGAACGCCATGAACTTACCTTCGACCGTGAGGCCAGCCTGATTGCGTCCAATAGGAATCTGGACGGTTGGGGTGTTACTATTGAACGGGCTGTAATCCGTGTCCTTCGTGTTAGTAGCCATCTTAGTTCTAAGTAACGAGAGGTTATTACTTAATACTTGTGCTTGTAGAATGGTATTGAAAATGGATATTTTTCAATTGGTTTTGAATGTTAGAAACCGCTGCTGAACCCTGTACTCAGTGTTTGGATTTTATTTTTGGGCAAATATACATCGATACTAAGTTGAAATCAGGCTTTACAGACCTTCTTCCCTAAGAATTCGCTTTCTGAGAAAGGATTAACTATAATACAATAGCGTTCCTATGTACATATGCAATGGTAATGCAACGATCCGATAGGCAGAGTCGTTTCGAAGAGACGGTCACACACGTACGCGGTGATTACGTATGACTGTAACCGAACGTGTCAATCTGGTACCCGGGTGTGATGAGTTGGAATGGTTCACAACCTGTTTCAACCTTGCATACCCGGACTGGGAGATCTACGGGAACGCTGACCGGGAACTGACTACGGACGAGATTGATATTATTCAACTCCGCTCGTACTGGGGTCGGTGTGGTGTGAGTCGGACAGGCAATATCAGGATTGGATTGAACCGTCGAGAAATGTCAAATAATCCTCCGGGATGGTCAATCGGGTTGATCAGCCACGAACTGGGTCACGTGAAACACCACGACCATTCGCCAGCGTTCTGGGAGTTGGCAATAGACATCGCAGACCGATTGCATGAACACCAGCACGAAATTGAATCGGTTATTGGGGAATCGATTGATTGGACAGACGTTGAAGACTTCCTTATTCAAGACCCGTTGATGAACTGTGTCGATGGGCGGTCTGAAACTCCGTATGGTCGCCGGAAGAAGATTGCAGAACACTTTGGACGACCAGACGCGGTTGAACCGTTTGATGGTGTGAACTGGTCGTATATGTTTCATGCAGACGGGACAAAACTGTCTGCTAATCAAATCATTGACCCCATTCCGCCTGTTGAAGAAGTTGCAGAATGGTTGGAGCCACATCGTCGGAATGCTGGTGTCAAGATGCGGAACAATAACTTGGTTCTTGACCGCCCGACACTCGAACCTGTTGATGGAAAGTACACGTTCACCGATGAGATGTCAATGTATCGGTATGCATTCATGTACTATGACCGAGGGGCAACTGATTCCGCGTATCATCCGGTCGTTGTGAAAAAGTAGTCGTTCACTCAATCTCAGTCCCGTAGAAAGGGATGAGTGGTCACGCTACTCCGAGCATTTTCGAAGGTATTCGTTCAACTGTTCAGACGTTGGGCCTCTGCGGTGATTGTCAGGGTCTTGGAACGCCTGCATTAGGTTGTCCAACGCGGTGTCTAACTGTTCTTGGGCGGGGATATCCGTGTAGTCTCCTCCTTCCGCATTCCGTTTTCTGTCAGCGTACTCTCGAAGCGTTGAGATGGGAAGGTGGGTGTACCGTTCTTCATCATCCAACGATTCGTATTCTTCACAAAGCTCATCGAAGTCTGACGGAGGGAAAATCTGCGTACACGCAATAATATCGGCACGCATCAACGCTTCACAGATGTAGATGTAGCGTTTGATCGTTCTGTCATTCGTTCCCCACCGGAACTCCCAGTCGCCGTCTTTCGCCGCATCTTCGGGAGCGATTTCAGCAGGGTCAAGTTCGATTTCTTCCCCAGTATCAGGATGCGTCGCGGTGATCGTATCCTTATCGTAGAGTTCAGCAGGATCGTTGTACTCCGTGGTAATTCTCCACGTATGACGTTCCTCCTCTTCGTGGAACAGCCGCCAGTTATTCTCCCCGATGTGACTTGCGTGAATCTGTTCTGTGGGAGCATCAGGATCATCTAACGGTTGAAGCGTTAGGATTCCTTCTCCTTCAGTGGGTTCGAACTCAGTTGCGTCGAACTCTCGGCGTTTCTTCTCTCCACGTCGACGGAGCGTTGGCAGTAGGTATTTCCAGTAGTTCCCTTTTGCTTTGCCTCTGTGGGCACCGATAGCGTCAGACGGGTTGAACGCTTCCAGTGCGTAATCACACATCGGTTGGAACGCCAGCGGCTCTTCACAGTACCGTGTGTCGCTTGCAGCGAACAGGAGTGCCGACGGGTTAGACGTATTCAGGAGTTCTCCGAATTTTCGGAGGCTCCATGCGTCGTATTCGTATTCATCGTCGCTGTACGCGTTGAGTTCACGACTGTCAGTCCGTGTGCGGATGGCGTTTGGGTCGTAGTCTTCGATGAAGATGAGTCGGATATCGTAGTCACTTGTAGGGTCGTTGAGTCCCCATGCGTGACTACCCGTGTCCCGGGCGGAAATGATAGTGATGTCTTCCGAATGTTCAATATCTCGGATGTCCCGTTCGATACGGTCAGTTGCGTTCATCTTGACCCTAACTAGAGAACTATACTATTATAAAACTTATGGTTCATATAATGTGTAGATAGAACTACACAAGAAAATTAACTTCTTTATTATTTTACTAGTGAAGAAAAACAGACGTCAGTTACTCTTCGGGTGCCGGGCGGCTAAGGTAGGCGTAGTCATCGTCAACAGTCTGGTCGAGTTCCCACCCCTCCTCACCAAGTTCTCGGATGGACTCAGCTTTCTCTTCAAGAAGCTGGGCCATTTCTTCTACCGTTTCTGCACCGTCAATCGTCCATTTGGCTCGTACAATCCGTTCCTCGCGGCCATCATCTCTGAGTCGGGTCATTACAAGTTGAACGTTGATTTGATACTTATTAATACTTTTGGTTTGTGTCGTGTGAATAACTTCACTACAACAACATTTTCCATACACAACGGATTCAACACTCAGCGTGAGTTAACGACAAAAGCAAATCTACACCGACGTATCTTATTCAATCGTTAGGATGAATGCGTACTTGGTGGTATCTTCGCTTTCCAAAAGCCCTTTGTCATTCATTTTAATCGACTCAATATCGCCACCGTGACGGAAACCAGCAAATTTGAGTACAAAGTTTCCATCTTCGTCCCGGCTAAGACCGTGGAATTCTCCGAGACAGAACTGGAACATATCTAGCGTTTTCGAGTTTGTGACTGAGACACCCGAAACAGTAGCGAATACGGAGATATCAGCATTCATTATCGGATGATAGTTCATTTCGATCTCCGTGATATGATCAGACGCAAGGGAGTCAGCAACGGACTCATCAAATCCGTTCGTATCGCTTGGATTCCAAATCATCCCGGCGATGACGCGTTTGGCGTATTGCTCGTTGATGTCCGTTGAGGTTGAACTCATCTCTACTCCAAACCAACACAACTTGAATACTTAATACCTGTGGTTAGATGATTGCGACTGGCGTCAAAATAATTTTTGAAGAGCATATTTCAGACGCTCACGGTATGTGTGGGTGTTGATTTTAACAGTGTCGTCACAATGGTGTTTGAGTACACCACGGATATGTGCATCAATATACTCTGCGAATGCTGATGGTTCACTCGTATGGTAACGGTGGTTACTCTACTGGTTGGGTCTGTATACACGCTTTATTATGGTGGTGGTTGGGTGCTTGAACGGCTTCGTGAAGGCGTGTGGCCATTTTGAATTTCGTTCTGTGTAGTAGCTCTGTGTGTACGGGTTTTGCGTCTTGAAACATTTTGATTGTGGTGTGGATTTCACAACACAATTCACAGACTTGACTTGTCGAAATATTCAACGCTGTTGAGTATTAAAATGAAGTAATGACGACGATAGATTGGGAGACGTATGAAATTCCAGATATTATTCTTTATCCCCCAACGAAATATGATCTGATCAAAAATGAGTTTGGAGTGTGTGGGAAGAAACCAAACTTATACTACAATGAGTCGGTACATCGTATTTGGGTCACTCATGCAGTTGACGGTGTTGAATCACTTGGTAGTGTTGAGGAATATGTTGATGAGTATGGTGGGTCGTGGAGTTCTGATGACCGAGATGATGCTCGACGGGAGATGATTGCCGCAGTTAACCAAGCTCTTGATTTTNANCGTGAGTACGAAGTTGAGTTTGANCAATTTCGGCGGTATCGTGAACACGCGGTTCGNCAAATGATGGAAGANAATTGTCTGTCACCAGTTGATNGTGAATGANGAATNGTTCAAGATATCTGCACCACTTTGATAGCAGGGATGTGTTGACACAAAAATATAACTTTGAGGACGAACCATTGTGTATACAAGCCTTATTCGGTGACACACGCACTATGACAGATCAACCTGACCCTGAAGATACGAGACGTGCATTAGATGCCCTTGAATCTCATCAAGAACGCCGGGCGAAGTTCTTCTTACGGAGAGCACTTGGAGAAGAGACACAGTATGAAGAAATCGGTGGGCACATCTTCGAAGTTGTTGAACGAGAAGAATACGAAGGTGATGGAACGTATGAATCGAAAGAGTGTGCTGCACTTGGATGTGAACTGATGCAGACACACGACGATTGGGAAGTTATCAAGTCTATCGCTGAGTCAATGGATTGCCCAGCCCCATTAGAAGGAATCGATACTCGACTCCCTAATGATGGATTTTGAATAACACTGAAATTTATTCTTCATCAGATGTTTCAGGATCAACTGGAATCCATTCACCCGATGTAATAAGACAGTCAATTACTTTCTGTTCACGTTCATCACCAATTTGACGGAGTGACTTAATCCGGTCACCACCGTTTCGAAGATCAGTACATAATTCATCAATAGACTCAAACTCATCACAGATATTTCGCCTTACTTCTCTTCCAATTCCATCACCAATTCGAAGAGCCTTATTCATTCGATCTCGTTCTTCTTTCGCTTTTGTTTTCTCAACTGGTTGGATCACGTTGTCTGTGATGTCTCTGAGTGATTCAACAATGGCATCCTCAGTATATTGGCTTTTGAGACGGTCAACAACTTCTGTTAGTTCTTCGTGAGACTTTTCATACGGTGTACGCCACTCTGAAGGGGCTAAGAGTTCAAAATCATCAATTGTATACGGAGATTTTCTCGAAGCGTTTTCTTCGATGATAACCCCGGATTCGAGGACATTTTTTGGCGATGGACGAATCATTTCGCTTCGTGTTCCTCTCTTCCCAATTGGATAGGAGGTATGGTGTTCAACCCACCACCAATATGCGAACGCGTAGAGTGAAACCCAACGGGCAGTTTGTCTAAGTGAGTCAGGTGACGCTTCTTGTAATCGAAATGTTCTTTCGCCATCACTATATCCTCGAGAGAAGACATTGAACTGATCTTCAATTCTGTTTTCGTAACCAACAGGTTCTGGATGAAGTCTGGACGGTGGATGGAACCCAAATCGAATTCCAATTCCTTCCGCCTGATCAATTTGTGTATCGATTTCTTCTTGTGTAAGTTCGTCAATAACTTGTTTTTCCTGCGTGAACACCTTCGAGTTCCGATCCGGATCCAAGCTGGTGTTTCTCCGGTCGGATCAGGGACTCGGTAAGAGACTACATCTTCGTGCTTTTCA
>SL_4KL_010_BRINEDRAFT_10002213_pt1 | contig 10988 bp, 11 predicted proteins | sample SodLak_010_BRINE_2_FD_10664 | JGI IMG/M metagenome (IMG submission 10664) | reverse complement strand
CGCGGTTTTCCGCAGACTGGAGAGTAGAGAATAAATACGGAGAGCAATAATCCTTCGGTCAATGGAATACATATGTTTGTCATATTGAGAAAAGAAAAAAACGTGCTGTAACAAAATTCATTTGCCAGACTATAACGGCTTCCATAAGGGAGCCATCCGCGTGCTGTACCTGAACGCGCACCACTTAGGCGACGCTTCACACGCTGAATTGCACAGCGGTTGTAGAAACTTGGAACGGCCGCTTGAGAATCCGCCGGCAACGCTGCACGCCGTCTTCGAACCTCATAGTCCTCAAGGAGCGCGACCCTGGCGGGGGTGCACGTGCGTTTCCGGCGTGGCGATCCATCCATGCAGAGCCCAGTGAAAGAAATGGATGGTGAAACACGTCCGCCTTCGGCGCGCGCCGCTCTTGCTGTGCTCTTTTTTTATGGAGTTTGTGAAATCGTTGCTCGCACGTACAATTTTTTTTCTCGGGAAGAACAAATGCAGATAACCAAGGAGAACGACCGAGAGTTCGTTGTGGTCAGCGCTTGTACGAGCGATGTTAAAACGCGGCAAGTGAGCGGCGGTATTATAGGAAAGACCTACTCGGCCTCCACGCCCATGGGCGCCGCCAAGGAAGCGTCTCGAAACGTGTTTGGAAAAATAGAAAGCCGTGGCGCAGCGTCGAGGTCGAAGTCGTTTGAACTTGTTCTGATCGAGCGGCGCAGCAGAGCACGACAGAAGAGGAGTAGTACTGTTCACCGTTACTCCGCGTCCGTGTCCAGGCACGAAGAGGGCGTAAAAGTAGAGCGCGTCCGGAAGACTGAGATTCCTAGATTACATGGCGGAACATGGACGCTGTTCGAAGAACCCGCGACCAATTATCGGCGGATTGGTGACCGAGACAATAATCTCGATCCCGAAACAACGACCCAGTGCGACTTCGAGCACGTCGAATGGTTCACGCGCTACTCCAAGCTCCCGAACGAGATGCTGACAAACGATCTTTACCGAAGCTTGTCTCAGGGAACCGGTCCCAGGCCCGACAACGTTTATTGGGCGGCCAAGGGCGATGACTGGGCGAAAAATATGCCGCACGAGATCCGGAGGTCCGGCGGAACCAAGGGGTGCATCGACCCCAAAAACCTCAGCTATCGACGACAGATCGGGATTCCCGAGGACAGGGTGATAGAGCTGACGTTAGACGACTTGGAAGAGTTCACCCTCGAGTTCGGTGCCCTGAAGACGATAGAGGTGAAGAAGAGTGTTTACAGTGACGAAAAGGTGAAGAAACAAATCGTCGTCATCGACTGGGATAAGGTCAAGCAACATCATCCCGACCGGTGGGGCGTGTGGCTGAAAGAGATCCCGGACGCGCCTTACATGAACGACGACGAGGTGTATATGTTTGACAGGTACCCGACCGTCAAGCTTGCGCGTTTGAACGAGTTGAGCGATCGCAATAAAAAATTGTACACGTACTTTTCCCGAAAAGATCGCCAGCTGAATCAGCACGGTGAAGTGATTGACAAAGGAACGGGCGAAACGCCCTACGTCGTGGTGCCTATTCAATGGGCCGCATCATGGTCCGTGCCTTCAATCGCCTTGTGGGATGTGGAGCGTATGTGCCTCACGGACTTTGAGCGCACTCCCAACATCGAGAGGTACGCGTGTAAAAAGCCACCTGTGCTTCAGAACGGCCCCGTGTCCTTTCCCCTTTCCGACATCTAATGGTTACCGCGTGACAAGGATATGAAACAAGGGTTGTTCAAAAAGTTCCGGAAAACCGGGAAAATACGTTTGCAGCGGCACTAGTGATGAATAACATATTATCAAGAAAAAAATGCCGCTGCGGCATCACTGCATCGTAGGCACAGTGATAAAAAAATTGACAACATGGTGAGAGTCACATAGAGGTATAATTTCATGTCATGCCTACCATGTTCAGCCGCCTGCGCATGCGACTGCGCGATGCCCTGCTTTATTGGACAATCTGGCTCGTAAGATTGCTGCTCAACTTGGTCGAACGCATGCTTGCCAAGCCTACCAAGCCCGCCAAGAAGAACGATGATGTACGTGAGCATGTGCGTAAGCACTTGGATGACCACAGGGGTGATATGCTGGTCTACTTCAAGTCCTTCGACCCTGCGCAGTTCAAGGGTGTGTCCATCCCGGACGATGAGACGGAGGACGAGTGCAAGCTGCGTATGGACATCGCCGATGAGATCAAGCGATACTATGAGCAGAGCGCCGTACAGATGATATTACAACAAGGACAACAACTCGATCAAGTCCCTCCCGCCTTAGGCCCCAAGATGGAAGCATTCTGCCAAGCCGTGTCGTTCAGGCTTTACGTGGCCACCGTCAAGAGGAACCGCTATGTCGCGAAGCAGAATGCGCAGAAGGCGGCGGCCAGACGACGAGTAGCCGGATCGACGACCACATCTCACAAGGCCGACAAGGCTATCCAGACCACGGTCAACGATGCTTAGACTAGGAAACTCTGTATGCTTATCGTCAAATTCAAGCATAGCAAAGAGCGAGTGGTAAAAGAAACGGAACGTTCGTTAAAAAAACGCGTCGACTTGAATGAAATAAAATTCAATGGCCGGAGTATAGAAATCATATTCCATCATGTCCAGCAGCTACGACGACGGATCCATCTTGAGCAGTAGCGAACAGGAATACACGACGTGTTTCATCACTGTCGATCCAGAACACGGCAAGCAACCCGATTTCGTGAACACTGGAGGCTCCCTCATTTTGCACAGCAAGAACGACGTCGTACTTCCGGCTCACGGCTACGTCGAAATCGACACGGGTATCGACGTAATTGTCCCGCGCGATATGCGCATGGTCTTGTCTAGTTTGCCGCGTAAATACGCCGCAGATACTCCTCTTTTTCAGGTATTGACGGATATTATCGAGAGGGAGGAGATCGGAGACGTCGATGACGAGGACAAGGAAAAGCCTCCTCCTAAACGGCCGGAGGGCGTCAAGCAGCGCATCAAGATCACGGCCCTGAACCACACGCGCGATGATGTCGAGATACGTCGCCACAGCAGCGTTGCTCTCGGCGTCATGCACATCCAGCCGATACAGGTCGACTACGCTTTCGATTGAGTAGTCGAGTCCTTTATCGCGGCAAGTAATATAAAACGGTCTTAGTCTATACGTTCGTATTATAGGAAAGAGTGAGAGACGGGATCATGCACAAGAAGGCGCTCATCGTGCCTTACGTCTTTTTGTCAGACAACGAATCTCGTCGTCTAGCGACGGTGATGTTTCGGGACACGGAAACCGCGGAATGGACGTTCGTGTCCGGGGGGTGTAAGGAAGACGAGCCGTGTCTAGACTGTGCGCGTAGGGAATTCAAAGAAGAAACGTATGGTGCTTTTTGTCAAGACGAAAAGAAACCGATCGGTGGCGTGCGCGATCGCGCGTGGCACCGCTTCAGATTTCGTACGAAATACCGCCCCGAAAAGTTTCGCGCGAAGGACAGGGGAGCGCGCATCACCTCCGAGTATTCCGTGTTTTTGTTTGAAATGAGCGTGGAAGAATACGCGCATTGCGCGGAGGAATATCATCGGCAGCTTTCGCGGAGACGCGAGTTGGGAGAGACGTCGGGCGTCACCCTATTTGACATGACGGCCATAGAGGAAGAGGAATGCAGCGGACAGAAGGAGGAGGAGCGAAAAGGACAAGGGTTAACGGTATGGGATTTCATAGCGAAGGAGTGCCTGGTCAGGGTCCGCGACCACATCAGACTGATCGCTTCGAAAATCGGTGGACAGGACAACCTTGTATAAGGTGTATTGTTAGCCACCCAAAGAAGCAAACGACGAATATATCGACGTTTCGTCCGCCGAGATCATCGCTTTGTCCCAAGACGAATCCATATCGGGCACCGAAAAAGCATAGCGTCGCCACGCTCGCAAAACCTCGTTTTTCCGTCCCTTTCAGTGATCATCGAAACGTGCATCTTCTCGCGATACATCAAGGTAGTTCAGCGGGTTAAGGAAAGTTCCGGGGAAATGCTAAAACGATAAGGAAGAACGCTTCTCCCGGAAGATTTGAACAACCATGGTATACATATAAATATATGCGTACGACAGGAATACCGTATCGTAGCAGGAACGACACGACACGACACCGATGCTCGAACAGGCGTGGGTGCTGGCGCTCGCCTGCGTCGCGGCGACGCTCCTGGTCGTGTCGCACTCGCTGTCCAAAGCCATCTCTGCCGGAGATTTTCTCAGAGGTTCTAAGGATCGAGATGCGGTTTCGTCACCTCCGCCAATACTAGCGGTGTCTTTCACGGTTTGGAGGTTCGTTTTCATCGGGATCATATCCGCTGTCGTATTAGGGGTCGCCGCGTTGGTGTTGTGGCAGTTCACGGCTCATGACGCTCCTTCCTCCGACGGCCGATCTCTGTCATCGTCCTCTTACTCGGGCCGGCAGCAGGTCTGGCACAGCATCGTGTCCTGCGTTGGGAGTTTCCGTAATGTGGGCGTGATAATTGCGGCTTCTATGTTGATGTTGATCGCGACGTCCGTGCAGATATCCGGGTTCACGCGCTATGGAGTAGCGGCTATGAACATTCCCATCGCTATATTTACGGTGGTCGCTTCGGCGGTCATAGGTTGTGCGGTGTTTGGCGAGAGGCTAGGCGCCACGAGATCGTTGGCCGTTGCCATTCTGGTCGCCGGGTTGGCCCTGTTCGCTTTCGGGGGCGATTCGTAATAGATAATCAGTGGCATCATGACGGCCGATTTCATCCTCGAATAAAGAGGAGCGACGTAGTTTTCGAGCTAATCGAAACATGCGGGGATCACGCTGTACCGTAAAAGGTCGAGCGGTATGCCGCGCTCGATAAATAGTTGCACGAGGATGAGTACCGTCATATTGTAATTATCGAGCACGCGCCTGGTGCCCCCCGAAAAGGCGACGCACTCGCGTTGTCTCTGGCGGTCCAAAAAGTACTGGCAGAAACTCCTCTTATGACCGTGTTCGGATTCCAAGTTGGTGTAATTATTGTCGTGGTGGCAGTCGTAAGCTCCAGGGCCGAAGAACCGCGTTTTATTCGGGGCGAGCGGCACAGATGCCATGCTGATCTTTTTCATCGGCACGCACAGCGAGCTGTGCAGTGGGAAACGGGCCAACACAAGGCGCAGCTTTACGGGAGCGTTGTCTGTGCACGTGATCCACGTCTCTTGCATGAACGAATAGCACAGGGGCCATAGGTATCGGTCCTGTATGGCGAGGCGAATACCGCAAATATCACCGCCTGTGGAATCGCCGCGCGCGGGCATAATGCACGTTTCGTACGGCTTGTCTTGGGACGTCACCATGCAGTGAATGGCTGCGGTATATCCCGTCGCGGAGGGCAGGAACCCCACGAACAGGGGGTAGTTGAACACGATGTCATAGTTTGATAGACAGACTCCATCGTCTTTCTTCGACGACGCCCAAAACTCGAGAACCATGAGTGACACAGATCCATCGTTGCTGCTGTCGGACTTGATGGAACGCGATCGGTAAACGTTTCCATCAGGACGCGCACCGTTCTCAAAAGAAATCACATTCGGGACGCCGTTTCGCCATCGAAGCAGCGACCGACCCACCTCCTTTTCCGCCGACGCCAGTATAGCAGATTTGCACTCAGGATTGTCATCTGAGTCGGACTCCGATTTGCACTCGGATTCATACTCAGACTCGTATAAGAGGGTGCTCATCTTATATAAAGAAATCCCAAGAAGCACGTCTTCTTTATACGATTTCCACATCTGTTTTGGGACGAGCTACTGCTCACAAATTTTTGGAAACCGCCAAATGATCTGGAATATGATTCCAGACAGTGCTTATACCTTCGACCGATGGATAGATAGATTGGAGCATAAAAAATAGGGGAATAGGGAAGAAATGCAGCAGGACTTGATACACGTCATCCGGAAGGTGGAGCTGAAGCTCGACGCGCCCTCAAGGACGATGGGCCGTTCCCCCGAAGAGTTCGGCTTTCCTGACTCGCTTCACAGGTCGTTGGCAGGGTAGTTCAGCGGGTTAAGGAAAGTTTCGGGAAAATGCTAAAACGATATAAAGAAGATTTGAACAACCGTGGTCGTTGGTTTGAGAGCGGTTGTCGAAATTCGAAGACGACGATCGACGCCTTCGAGTCAATTTCACGGTCAATCGACCCGTAAGACCCGTTTATGCACCAGAGTTGTACAGCGGGTTAAGGAAAGTTCCGGGGAAATGCTAAAACGGTATAAGAAAGAACGGGTTCCCCGGAACATTTGAACAGCCGTGTTATGCACCAATAAAAAATAAGTCGTTTCATTTTTTGATTGAACGGACTGTATTAGCACTTTTTTTTTCTTTTCGACTTTTTCCGGCGGGTGTGCGTGACGCGAGGGAGAGAGCCGTTCAAGGCGTTCAAAAAAGTTCGGCGTCGGCGACAAGCATCTCGTCATCCCCGAAGTCGAACGGGACAAACTGGCTCAGACCGGCCTGTTCTTTCTTGGTGACCGCGCCAGATGGAGTCCAGAGAGAGCTTTTCCGGCTCGCGACGCTACTGTACGGGAATTATCTAGCGGACGAATATCTGGTGCCCCCTTAGTCGTCATATACACTGTCGTAATCATGAAGGGTAGCTTGTTTAGGTGGGATGAAGCTGTCGCTGCTGCGTGAAGCGTCGTTCAAGGATTCAAGTTCTCTCTCCATATCTCCCTGATAATTGTTAGATTTAGAAGGCATGTATATGCGCACTATACGAGTTGAAGCGATCGGATGACAGTCACGCGCAGGTCTTATAGACGGGTGTTCATATACCGTGACGTTGTCGTAAGTACGAAAGAGCGCGATGATGTTCAATGGCACGTTTCCAAGTTGGCTGCAGTCTTGTAGTATCAGGTCGTGATCTCGGAAGGCTTCCAACAGCGTTTCATCTTTCTTATCATGTATCAGAGGAACAAGACGGCCGCTAGTCTGGCACAAGGGGATGACGTTTCGACATTCGTAATAATCGTAGGTCTGAAACGGGTTGAAATCTACTTCTGAATCATGTTTATTACAATTATGATCTTCGCGCAGACTCCATTTTCCATTCGAACTGCGGTGCGCATACGCCACGGGGACGTATTCGTCTTCAACATCTTCAAACCCTCCTACAAAAACATTGAATACCATATTTACGAACAAACCGCCCCCGCCTTGCCAATACTTTAGGACAGCATCTTCAAATTTTTCTGCTGCTTGTTCATATCTAGGAACGTTTACATAATCAAGCAAATTTTCTGGACAATCGAAGTGAGGGCGAAGAGGAAGCTGGTAAAGCATCAACACTACGGTATCTTCTCCTTTCCACTTGCCGGGTCTGACCAACGCGTACAGCGAGCCGTGTCGAAGCACCAAGCGACCAATGTCGTCACCCGTCGGCTGGAACGAAGCGACCCATTTTTCTCCTACGGCGCGCAAACGTTTGCACGTCATGGTCAAGCGTCGCATGGAGGGCACGCACATCCGGGCAATCTTGGAAAGGATGATGTCGAGAATGTCATCGTTTACATCAGCGATGGAATGTTTCGTCTTCATTCAGCAACCTTTCTCGGGATGAAAGATTTCCTTATACCGGTATCACGATCGAACTCGGTTTCGAATGTAGGTGTCAATTTTTTTACAGGCGATTTCAAATTCGGATCGGACACCATTGTTAAGTCCACAATGCATTATGACTAGGGTATTTCAATAACGGTTTAGCTTTATACCCCGGTCGTCAAAATATACGAAATCGGCCAACCCTAATTATGACCCGTCGATATCACGGACGATGTCAGACGACTGGTATACGAAGCCGACAATCGTTTCGACGCCCAGATTATTATTACTATGTTGATCGACTCGAGATGCCGCGAGACGCTGAACGCTTTGAAAGACGACAAAAGCGAAGTCGACGGTGATGACGCCCCGAAAAAGGAGCTTTCGGGAACGGTATTATTATTGGACAACCGCTTATCTACGACGGTGTTCGCCGGCATCGCGCTCGTCGGAGGCATGAGCCTGGCCTGGCTTTGCCTCTGTGCTTGTTGGACTCTGTCGAATGTTTTGAACCTATATCTACTAGTCTGTGTTTCTGGGGACAGATGGTTTACGGCAGCAAAAGGGGTATAGCGCTGCCGCATTGATTGATTGTGAAAGAAAGATATCGAGACACACTGTAAACAAACAAACAAGAAAAGAGACGACGATGGACATTCTCGTGACGGGGTGTACGGGGCTCGTAGGGGCGCACGCGTGCGCGCGCCTGCTGTCCGAAAACTCCGAAATCGTTCGCAAAGTTATCGCGGTGTTCGTCAACGACACAGAAGGGAAGGAAGAACGAGCAGAAGAGCTCGTCCTGTCCGAAATTTCCCCGCCTGGGACGCCTGGGACGCCTGGGACGCCTGGGACGCCTGCGGACGAACGTCTTTCCGTCATACGTTATCGAGACGCCGAAGCCATGTTCGATGAGTTACCGCGCGAAGTCGCAAACCGGCGCCCCCACGTCGTGTTTCACTTAGAAAACGCTCCCGACGTGCGGAAGAAGGAAACAGCAGAAAAAGACCCGGACGCGGGATGCGACGATCTGAAACTGCACGTGCGCATCGTCAAGGCTGCGCAAAGCATCGATCATTTCGTCAGCTTCGTCTATGCCTCCAGGAGCGACGTGTACGGGAGCTTGCCAGAAGTTCCCGCACACGAAACAGATCATGTAAGGCCCGCGACCTTCGGGGCCAGCGTCAACGCTGCGCGAGAGCAGTTGGTTTCGACCCTCGGCTCCTCCTTGGGCGTCGACACGGTAGCTCTCCGGTTCTTTGGGGTCGTAGGTAACAGGCTTCGACGCGGCGGCTCTCGGGAATCGACTCTCGTGATATGTTCTGGAGACGGAGCTCTTGAAGCGTCGTTGATNTCGTCCCCTGAAACCGCGGAAAGAGAATGCCGTGTATTCAGGGCTTGTGAAGACGACACCGTGCGCAGAGACTTCGTGCACGTCCTCGACATAGCGGACGCCATCGCCTCTCTTCTGCGACACAAGGCAGCAGAGGCGAAGCGTGGGTTGTTGAATCCACGCGTCGGCGACGCCAGCGGGTCCTCGCATGGAATAAGCCGAGCGTACAACGTCGGGACCGGGTGCGACCACGCCCTGCGCGACATCATCGACTTTTTCTGTCTGGAACCCGACCCATCTGAAGACGGACGAGACGACGGAGAACGCCGGAAAGCGAGTTTGTCGAATTCGAAGTTTCCGTCTGTCGTCGTCGCGGATATTTCCGAAGCTCGACGGGACTTCGGCTACGCGCCCAGGCACGTCGACCCGGCCGGCTTCGCGCGCGCATGCAGGTCCGGCGACGCCTCTTGCGACGACCAAGCACGGCGCTCCGAGCTCCGCGCCAGCATAGCTCGGCACCAAGCTTCGACCGGCAACAGGCGCGTCGCGTACACCGTCACGACCGACGCGTGCGCCGTGTTTGTCAACGGTGACGATATCGCGAAATCCGCCATGTCCGATTCCGAGACGGATTACATCTGTATCGTAGCCATCGACGCCGAAAGCCAAGATCGAGATCGCGCGTGCTCGTTTTTGGAAAAGTACGCGCCGTCCAGTTGGCGCGTGGTGCGATCGTCGTCGCGCTCTAACCTCTTTCCGACAGACGGAGAGCAAGAGACGCTCTCTCGGGAAATCAAGATGACGCCGCACAAGTTCTTCGATTGCTACGACGAGTCCTTGTACTTTGCTTTCGACGTCCGTATGAACAACGACGTCACTGGATTGTGGGACCGCGCGTTACGGAACAAAGGCGACAAAATTACGGAAAAAAGGAACGGACGCTGCACTCACTACATTCACGATGTTGCCGTATTTAGGAGAAACGATCGTGGCGGGCTGCTCCTAGACGCGGAAGACGCGCGCAGATGCAGGACGGCGGATGCGGAAGTCGAGAAGCAGGTAGCGACTTACAAAAAAGACGGCGTTTTTACGGATGCAGAATCTTACGGATTGAAGCCGATTCGGGACGACGTCGTCTTTCGTCGCCATAACGTGCCCTCCTGCGTGGCCTTGATGCGACTCTGGTGTGAAGAGGCGCTGAGATGGCCTCCGTCTTGTCCCGACCGCATGGCCTTCGTGCGCGCGTGGCTGAGATGGACTGTTTCGGAGGCGTCGAGCTCTGGTTTAGCGTCGGGGTCGGCCGACGAGGCGACGAAGACGTCGTCGTTGGTCAACGTGCTGCCCTTACGCGATTCCGCGTATCCCGAGAGTGTCGAAAGCTACAGAGACGTCATGTTGCTGCATGGTCACGGACGCGAAGCCCCCCCTCCTTGTCCTCCCTATCACTCGTTGCTGAACTACTACTTCTGCCGTCCATTCGCGAATTATGACACCGCAGGAGGTCGGCGAAGAGCACGCGCATGCTCCTCGCTGGCGTTATGGCGCCCCGTCTTCTTTCTGAAGCAGTACCCTCAGGGAGGCCGCGATTTCTTTCGCGCGGAACAAATGTGCGAAGCCTTGTGCAGATATAACGTGCGCGCGAGTGTCATCGACGTCCAATCTAACGGCAATGGACCTTTCATGCGCGCGAGGGACCCGGCGCTGACGCACGTGCAAAATGCGGCGGTCATAATCGTCGGGCGCCTTCCGTACCCCCTTCTGCCGCACCTGAAAGCCCGGGGAAACACGGTGGTGTTCGACTTCGACGACGAGCTGAGTGAACGGCTGCACGCGCGCCCCGACGAGGTCCGAAAGATATTGGAGCACGTAGACGCCGTCGTTTTTCCGAGCGACAAGGCGCGAAGAGACGTGTCGAAATTGTGCGGCGTCAAACCGTCCGTCGTCATACGCAGACATTGGGACCCACGGCTCACACATCTTCTTTCTCTGTCTCGAGACGGATACGGATACGGAGACGGAGACGGAGACGAAGGACGGAGACGGAGACTACAGCAGGATGAACGGCTGCTTTTCGGTTTCGTGG
>SL_4KL_010_BRINEDRAFT_10002212_pt1 | contig 10990 bp, 6 predicted proteins | sample SodLak_010_BRINE_2_FD_10664 | JGI IMG/M metagenome (IMG submission 10664) | reverse complement strand
TCGTTCTGGCTTACCCGTGCGAGAAAGCCCCGGTTTTGGGGTTTGACCAGCGAGTAGTGTCGTCGTGCCAGTCCCGTCTCCGAGAGGACTTTCCACGGATAGCGATCGACATCGATTTCGCCTTCACGTGCGCGAGAGAGTGCCTCTCGATCGATCCACGCCTCGGGGACGTCCTCTAAGACCTCGAGTGTCTCAGCGGTAATCGTATCGATCGCTTCGGGTGGCTCTAGGGCCTCGAGTACGTCGTTGAAGTCGACGACCTCGGTGAGATTGCGCCAGCTAATGCCCTCGACGCGTAGCAATCGCTCTAAGACTTCCCGGCGATTGGTGGTGTTTTCGACGTACTCCCAGAGTTCCATCCCCAGGCTGTAGGGGTTGAGCCCGCCCGAACCCAACACCTTGGCCATGTGGTCGGCGTAGTTCAGAAACTCATCGTCGCCGGCGAACGTCTCGTCGGTCATCATCGTCGACTCCCAGTAGGCCGCCCACCCCTCGTTCATGATCTTCGTCATCTTCTGGGCGGCGAAGTAGTAGGCCTCTGTCCGCATCATATCGAGGACATCACGCTGCCAGGGCTCCATCTCGACCCCACGCCCCGACTCTTCGTCGTACTGTTTACCGTACTCGCGGACGAATGCGAGAATATCTTTCTGGGGTTGCTCTGGGAACGTCCCCTGCTCGTCGTCGGCCTCGAGTTTCTCGAGCCACTCCTCGTCGAACACCTCGCCTTTGATCTCCTCTGAGAGGCCGAGTTCGTCGAGCTTTTCGGCCAGATCTTCATCGAGTTTCTCGGTTGGCCCGTCGATCTCGAGGCGACGCTCGAAGACCTGATGCTGGTCGATATTGTCCTCTAAGCTGAGACAGTGGTCGATCCACTTTTCGACCTCGGCCCGATCGATCTCCGGATCGGACATGTACTCATCGATCGCTCGGGCATGACGCTCGAGCATGGCGGCGGCGTTGACCGCACCCTCATCAGCCTGGCCGCTGGTAAAGAGGCCGAACCACTCGTTGTTCGAAAAGAAGTCGGCGTGGGCTTCGACGTGGGTGATGACGGCCTTCTGGTCGGCCATCGTGTTTGACTCCTGTAAGAAGGCGTGTGAGGGGTTGTCGTTGTTGACGATTTCGAAGGCCTTCCCGCCGGTGTATTGGCCCTGTTTTTGCTGGCGGTCATAAGCCATCCCCCACCGCCAGTGAGGATAGCGGGACTGAAAGCCCCCGTAGGCGATGAGTTCGTTCATCTCGTCGTAGTCGATAATCCAGTAGTTGACCGGATACGGCTCGAGGCCGAGTTTCTGTGCGAGATTCCTCGCTTCGTCGACTGGCTCTTCTAGCTCGCCGGCGATTACCTGCTTGCGGAATCGGTCGGCGTTTGAATTGATCTTGCTCATAATGGCTTTTTCCGTTCGATACAGATGGTTTCGGTTCGCTCGGGCGGTCCATGATGACTGATACTATCGGACGGGCCTGTGTGACGATGCTCGCCATCCCGGGGCGGCGATTCACGACGGACATCCGGCAGTATGAGTGTCGGTCTGTGATCGACCGAGACCGACTCACAACGGCCTGTCTCACTCATCGCTTTCACCCTCCGTCGAGAGGATCTCATAGATCGCATCCGCCACGTCGGCTTCGCTGTTGACGTACGCTACCGCGACATCGTCGGCGTCGTGGCCGAAATGACGCTCGAGTTCCTCGGCGTGGGTGGCGTTGATGGCGTTGCCGCTTGGCTGGGTTTCGACGTAGGCATGAAGGTTGGCGTCGATCTCCTCCATCAGCGGAATGACCCGTTCTTCGGTGTCGTTGCTTGAGTTCTCGCTGTCGCCGGCGGCGAAGACGTACCGGTTCCAGTCGCTCCAGGGGTACTCCTCTAACAGCTCGGCAGCGAGGTCGTACGCACTCGAGATTTTCGTCCCACCGCCAGAGCGGATCCCGAAGAAATCCCCGCGTTCGACTTCCCAGGCGTCGGCGTCGTGGGCGATGTAGACGAACTCGGCGTTGTCGTATTTGCCCTGGAGATACCAGTCTAAGGGTGTAAACGTTCGCTCGACGAGTTCGCGTTTTTTCTCACGCATCGAGCCCGAAACGTCGCGGATGTTGACGACCACGACGTTCTTTTCTTTCTCTTCGATGATCTCGGGATAGCGGTATCGTTCGTCTTCACGCCGGAACGGGACGTGTTTGATCCCCTCTCGACGAATCTTCTGTTGGACGCTTTCGCGTTCGACGTTTGCCTCGACTGCCTCGATCGATGCCCATTTGCCTCGCTCGTCGTCGACCTCGCTGTGGGCCTCTTCGACCCAGGCCATCGACACCGGCAGATTCTCGCCTCGAGCCCACTCGAAGACCTCCCGCGGGGTAATTCCCTCGACCTTACAGAGTTCGTACAGGAACTCCTCGTCGAAATCCATCGCGAGTTTGCGCTTGAGTCCTTCCTTGAACATCCGCTCGAAATCGAGCGTGCTGTCGGGACCCGAGCGGGTAAGATCCGTAAACGGCCCTTCCTTTTCTTCGATGACCTTCTTGCCTTTCGGCTCTAACTCGAGTCCCAACTCCTCGTCGAGTTCCTGGGCGAACTCCTCGGGGTCCATCTCGTAGTATTCGTGTTCACCGCCGTCCTCGCCGGGTTCGTCGCCGTCGCCGTCATCGTCACCGTCACCGGGTTGGGGCTGTGGTTGGCCGACTGGTTGGCCGACATCGGGCGTTCCACCGTCGCCCTGGCCGACCCCACCCTTGTCGCGCTGGTCGTAGGCGAACTCCGGCAGCGAGACGATCTTGACGGGGATCTTGATCTCGCCAGGACGACTCTGGCCGAGGTCACCGTACTGGATGAACTCTGCTAAGTCCTCTCGGCGCTGTTCGCCGACTTCGCGGAATCGTTCGACGTCGTCTCTTAGTCCCATGATTGTGCCGTTTTTGTCAGTCCCATCGGTAGCTCACCTGTCCCATGACGTGTCTGCTGGTCAGTTCGGCCGACGCGTCCGAGTAGTCGAATTCGGCAACCAGCGTCTCGATCGTATTCTGTTTGACCGTCTCGGTCTCGGTCCCACTTGGCGGGTCGTCCCACTGGCGAGGATCGAAGTCCTCGAAGGTCCGGCGGACATCGTCCCAGTCGTGGCTCTCTAAGACGGATTTGATCACCGGGATCGCCGTCAGATCGACGTTTTCGACGGCGAAATCCTCATCTCGGTGCTCCCAGGCGTGGCGGTTGAGCGACGTGATAACCTTTTCTCGTCGGAAGTTACGAACGCTTTCTCGCGGCCGGTTGCCCGTATACTCATCCTCGCTAAACCGCCCGAGGTGTTCGACCTCGAACAGCTTCATCTTCAGCGGATCGGGCTCGACCCGTTCGCCACGGTCGTTGGTCAGCGGCTCGTCGGTCTCCCAGGCATAGACGTGTTCGACGTACTCGCCGACGGTTTTCTCGTCGACGCGTTTGTCGTACATGATCGCCTCGATAACATCGGCCTCCTGGCGGTCGAAGATGTAATTTTTCACCGGAACCACCCGATTTTCGTACTCCGAGCGTTCGCCCGTCGAAAACACCGGTGCAACGGCGAGTCCTTCCGCCATCCCGTTTAACACGTCTCGAGGCATGACGACGTCGCCGACCGGCAACTCGGGGTGATGACGGTCGCGGTCGGCCTGGAGTAACTCAGCCAGCGTATCCCGTGTGTAGGTCACCGGAATGCCGTGTGCGCCATCGTTTCCATCGTCGTCGAAATCGAACTCCGCTTTCTCCCGACGGCTATCGCCTTCCTGTAAGTAACCCTGATCGTAGATCAGTGCCTTATCCACCAGATCCAGCCCGTTTGGCAGGTCACTCTCGTCGAGTCGAGTAACGACCGCATACAGCGCCGCCGCCTCGATCGCGTGTGGGGCAAACTCCTGGNGTCGCACCTCGCCGTCCTGGCCTTTGATCGTCACCGTCACCGGCTCACGAATGCGCTCTTCGAGTTCCTCGTATCCGTCGGCCTCCCAGACGTTCGTCTCGTTGGTCAGCTCCCGGCGGATGAGTTCACACTCCAGGCTCAGGTTCGTCAGGTAGCCAAACCGGTGTTTGTCGAGTCGACGTTTGAGTGCCTTCAGCGGGTCCATCCCGTTGCGATCGGAATGTTGGTTCAACTGGGCCTCGAGGTCGGGGTTCGAGATAATCAGCATCTGGGTGTCGACGTCCATCCCGATTCCCTTATCCAGCTTTACCGACTGCTCGTCGGGCACGTTCAGCAACTTCTGGAGTAAGTCGGCATGCTGGGCGGCGTCTTCGACGATCGTCAACACGCCGTTGCCCTGTGAGAGCACGCCGTCATAGGAAAACGCCTGTGGATTTTTGCGCCCTCGCGAGTCGAGTTCCTGGAGCATCCCGTGCATCCACGAGCCCACCAGCCGTTCTTTGGGCCGGCCGTCGTCCTCTGAGTGGAGGACGCCGACGCCACTCCCCACGTCGACGACGTAGTTTTTTACCCGGAGATGACGGTCGTCGGTGATCGCCGAGAACAACTCGGTCTCGCCCTCGCGGCGATACCGTTCCTCGAGGTAGGTGTAGGCCTCACGCGAGAACGGATCGAGGTCTGCATCGACCCGGACGGGGACGTGCTCGTCGAGTTCGTCGTTTAAATCCTCGAGGATTTGCGCTCTGATCTCTTCTGGAAAGACCGACAGCGGGTGGACCTGGACGGGGCTTTCATACCAGTGTTTGTCGTCGCCGGCGGTCGGGTCGCCACCGTAGCTCAGACTTCGATTTTCGGCTTCGGCAGAGGTTACGTTCCACTCGACGGTATACCGACGGCCAGCTTCTGTCTTCGAGTACTCTCTGAGCCCGTTGACCAGACACCGTTTGAGTTCGGACTTCCCCGTCGCCGTTGGCCCCTCGAACCAGATGATTTTCTCGTCTTTTGCCCGGCCGGCTGCGATCGACCGGAGGTCGTCGACGAAGCGATTTAGGACTTCAGTGTTGCCCAACACTGCGTGCTCGCCGTCGTTGGACGGATCGTCGAAAAAGCGATATCGCTCTTTTTTCTCGCCTTCCTCGACGACCGTCCGGGTACCGGCCGCCTCGATCGCCTCGAGCAGATACTTCGAGGCATGAGAGGCCACGGTCGGATTCTCGAAGATCCGATCGACGTAGGTCGAAAGCTCCATCGGCTCCTCGTAGGTCTCTTCTAACGTGCGATCGGCCTCGGTGACATAGTTTGATCCGGTCATATCACTCTTCGATCTCGGCTTTTGCCACCTCCGCGCCGGCGAACTCGAGGACCTCCTTTGCGCCCGATTCGGAGTAGCCCTGCTCGAGTAAGGCGTCGATCCACGAGGAACGTTCGTCGTCGTCGTACTCGTTTGCAGAGACCAGCGCCGAGAAGTTGATGTTGTGTTTTTTGTCCTCCCAGAGTTTGCGCTCTAAGGCCCGGCGCAGGCGCTCGTTGTCCTGTGGGTTGAACGCCTCGCCCTCACGAGCTCGTCGGGAGACCCAGTTGCTTACCTCCTGGCGGAAGTCGTTTTTGCGATCTTCGGGCACGTCGAGTTTCTCCTCGACGCTTCGGAGGAAGGTCTCGTCTGGCTCTTGCTCACGACCCGTAAGTTCGTCTTCGATCGTATCGTCGTCGATGTAGGCCATCACGTGGTCCATGTACTTTTCGCCCTGACGTTGAATCTCGTCGATGTCGTAGGCCAAGGCGTGGCGGACGTCTTCGATCGCCCGCTCTTTGTACTCCTCCCGGACAGTCTCCAAGTAGCGGTAGTACTTCTCGAAGTTGTCCTCGGGGATCGATCCGTGGTGTTCTAGGTTCTCTTCGAAGAAATTAAACACCGTAAGCGGGGAGAGAAAGCCCCGGGAGCGGTGTTTCGAGTCCATAATCGCCTCGGCAATCTCGTCGCCGATAAATCGGGGCGAGATGCCGACCATACCCTCGCCGATTTCGGCCATTTGGGCGGCTTCCTCGCGGAGCTTTTTCGTGTCGATATCGTCGCCCTCGTCGATCTCGCCGTTGTACGCTTTGGCCTTCGAGAGCAGATCGACGGTCTTGGCGTCTGGCTCTTCGATTCGAGTGAGGACGCCGAACAACCCTGCCATCTCCAAGGTGTGTGGCTCGACGTTGATGTCGGGAACGTCGGCATTGTTCAACATCTTGGCGTAGATCTGGGCCTCGTCTTCGTATGAGAGCACGTAGGGAAAGTCGATCCGCTTGGTGCGGTCGTTAAAGGCCTCCATCTTCTCGTCGCCTTTCTTATCCTTGTACTCGGGCATGTTCGTCCGCCCGACGATCACCTGGTCGATGTCGATCCTGGGGTTGTTTTTGGGCTTGATCGTCTGTTCCTGTGTGGCATGGAGGAAATCATAGAGGAACTCCCGCTGGAGTTTGAGCAACTCCTCGCCGGAGAAGATGCCCCGATTTGCGTTACAGAACGCCCCGGAGTAATCNAACGCCCGCGGATCCGACTCGCCGTAGATCGCGATCTTCGAGTAGTTGACGTCGCCTGTCAACTCGGTTTCATCCTGGTTTTTCTTATCTTTGGGCTCGAACGTCTCGACACCCTGGCGTTTGTTCTCGTCGGCGACAAAGCGGACGATCTCGACGTGGTTTTCGAGGACCTGCTTTAGATCGTCGTCGTAGTACGCAAGCAGTTTGTCCATGTAGAATTCGCTTTCGGGATCGAGCGCCTGCTCGTTACGAATCGTGTAGGGAGCCTCGAGTCGCTCATTTAGATCGTCGATGACCGACTGGCGCTGGGCCTGTGGCAGGAGGACGAGCGGATCCTGATTCATCGGCGACCGGACAGTGTCGTCGGCCGGATCCTGGTCGGTGACGACGTCACAGAGGTTCTTCCAGCGGAAGGTGTACATCCGGCCCTCATCTCGGAGCGTGTAATCTTCGAAGTACTTGCGAACCTGTTTGTCAAAGTGGGATTTCCCCGATCCGACGGGGCCAAGCAGGAGTTTGATCCGGCGTTCGGGACCCAGCCGTCTGGCACCCGATTTCACCTTGTTGACGAACTCGTGGATCGACTGGTGGATTATCCGTCCATAAAAGGTGTTTTCGCCGTCGTGTAACGGATCCTCACTCGCCAGTCGGTACTCGACGACGCCTTCGGTCTCGTCGTAGGTCGTCCCGTAGTAATCGAACATGTCCGCGACGCGCTGGTGGGCGTTGCGGGTGATCTTCGGATCCTCGTAGCACTCCTGGAGGTACCACTCGAAGGATTTTGTCTCCCGCAGATCCGCGGGCATTGATTCTTTGTACTCCGTACTGAGCGTCTCGAGTGTCTCGATGTCACCGGTCATAGTATTGTTGATAGTTGTCGGTCCCCCATCGTCGGCTGTCTATACTCACGCGGGGTGGCTGTGAGCGAACGTCGTTCGACCGAGTCAGCGAAACGGCCGCGTGCGTTCTCCGGTTGAAACTGTTGGTGTGTGTAACGCACACTCCACCTTCGGGCGGCGTTGGACGGTCGTGTCATCTGTGATCGATCACCACTCTCCGTCGGCAATCGTCTCGTCGACGAACTCACACGACGTGCGCCGGGGACGGGCGCAGAGTGGATCGGTCCGGCGAGCGGATACCGATAGTATTTAATGAGTGAGTAATACAGATACTTAAAGTTACCCCCAAAAGATATTTACCAGGAGATAATTCCAGGCAAAATCTTCCAACATCCTTTACTGTTAGATGGTATCATGCCACAATTGACGGGGAGAGTAATATAAACAACCGGGCTGCAACTGCGTGTAAGCCCCGCTATTGCTCGCGCGCGGGCTGTCGGATAGCCCTGCAAGCAAAATATACTGCCGGACGTAAGTCGTGAAAGCCGTTCGATCCGACACACGTCAGTCAGCTACAATCTCGAGCAGGCCAATCGCAGCCACACAATCGAGACAGCAGGGTTGCGTTGGGACGTCGTAGCCGGCCGCCACAGCCGGCCCAACCTGTCCCTCGAGACGAATCCAACAGCCGGGATCGATCGGATCGTCACAGCGATAACACTGCGGGTCGGCCTCGGACTCGAGGATGATCGAGTCCTGTGGTGGTGCGTGGTTGTGGCTCATCGCCACCACCGCCGGGAACTGAGACGGAGAGTATCCGGCCACGTCGTGTCTTTAGGCTCCGAGGTCACTGTCTGTTGGTCATACGCGATACTGAACTGTCGTTCGAGACCTTTTTGTCTCGGTGTCAGTAATGGAAACATGGCATCCGTTGTATCCGCAATGGAAGCCACGTCTCGGGTGCTGTTACCACCCGGGGCATTTCGTACGCATGCCCCCGCGTATTCGTTTGGAGATCGGCTTCCGTTCCACCGGTTGTCACGAACAGTAATATACTTACTGGATTCTGTGGAAGGAACAACTGACTGGCTGCTATCATGCCCCCAACGGCACCTATTTCCACCCCTTGTTGAACGGAATAATTATGTACAGTCCGCTTGAAACATCCGGTAACTACCAGTAATGACATACGAACACAATCGCTCGAGGCCGTCAGGAAAAAAGGACGCCTCGGGTACCAGCGACAACCGCACAGACGAGTTCGGCTCACGGCGGGGTTCGAACCAACGGACGATGACCCAAAAACGAGCCGAGCAGCGTTTCGACTGTGAGTTCGAGAGCGCCGGCGAAATTCGCAAGGTAACGCGCCTCGAGGCCCGGTTTGGCCAGCGGGTTCACAACTGGATCGACGAGGGGATGCCGATCGAGGCGATGGGCAATCCCGAGCAGATGGAGGCCTACCGGATGCACAAGGGAACGCCCGTACCCTGGGATATCCAGCGGTTCAACGATCGGTCACAGCGGCGGAATACGTCCAAAATCCTGTGTCGTCGCCGTGAGCGGCCCGACGGTGACACCCAGGTCCCCGAGAGCGTCCGAAACGTGATTTCCTCGCCAGGCCACTCCCTCGAGCCCTCGATTCAGCGCGCGATGGAAAACCGGATGGACGAGTCCTTCGACGACGTGCAGGTCCATACAGGCCCCACGGCAGCAGCAGCCTGCGAGGACATTAACGCTCGAGCGTTNACGGTCGGGAACCATATCGCGTTCAATCGTGGGGAGTACGACCCCGANAGTGCTGAAAGTCAGCACGTCATTGCCCACGAGTTGGCNCACGTGAGACAGCAGACGGGTGGGGCGGTNTCGATGCTNCCACAAAAGAACCTCGAGTTGGAGATNGATCCTGATCCGCAGTTAGAGACGGAAGCCGAGGAGACGGCCCAGCGAGTGATGGCCGGTGGCGAACTCGGGATTCAGTGCTTACGCAAGACACAACTACACATCCAGCGGACGAAAGATCGCGTTGGCCTCGCCCAGGAGTGGTCGCTCGAGCAACTGAAGAAGGTGTTCGGCGAGACCGACGACGGCGACTTAGACTTCGACGGTGTCGACGTGGTCAAAGAGGGACTCATCTGGGGTGTCTTTGCCAATCTGGCACTCGGTCCGGAGGCAGCACTCGCGGCTGGTGGGATGGCAGCATCCAAGGAAGTTGCCGACCAAGCATCTGAACAACAGGCTCAACAGATTCTAGAGGCACTCGAGGAAGGTACCTGGCTCTACCGCCAGTACGTCCGCTTCCTCATCAATATCGGCCTCGAGTGGCTCCTTGGAACTGATGAGGATGATGAGCAGACTGGTGAAGGTGACCGACCAGAGAGCGTTCCTTCATCTGATGAGGTGAGCAAATGAGGGCAATTCTTGGAGGCGAAGATGAGAACGGAGTGGGTCTAAGAGTTATAGATAATAACGAGATTAGCCACGGGATCCACGTTGCTTTCGATGGTGAAATCACCTACCACGAACAAGACCGCTACCCGGACAAGCCAGCCGAGCGAACGTCCGAAGAAAAAGAGTACGTCAGTCAGGCGCGTCGCTTTGCCAGATACTACGTCTACCGCGAACGCGGCTATCAGACACTTTCCGCCGAGCAGAACCCGGATCGCATCGAAGCCACGCGGCAGGTTCTCGAGTCACTCGAGACCGACGAGTGGATGGAATATCTCGGCGAGTTCCACCAGCAGTGTGCGAGCCACTACGATGAGGCTGTCGAGGCGGTGATCGAACCGCCACTGGACGTCGGAGTAGATGCAGACGCCTTTGGTGGAATCAAGACGTTGTTGGCGGCGAATACGCCCGCCTCGCTTCGGGAGCTATTCGGCCTCACGGGCGGCAAGAACCTGTTTTACTGCCAGAATCTCTATCTCGAGGTCGATTCAGCAGCGGTAACGGAGTTGCTCGAGTCGGTCGATCTCGAGGCGGAATTTGATCCGGAAGCCGACCCGACCGAACAGGGCTTTTGGGCAACGATCGGTCGACTGGCAGCCGACCAGGAGTACGAGATCAGCGAGTTGTTCGATATCGAGGCCGTTGGCCCACTCTATGGGATGGTTCACGGGCCAGACGGCGAGACGATCACCGATCACGACGAACCACTCGAGCGCGAGCCCGATGCTCGGATTCAACATATGCCAGTCCCGCCGCAATCACCGGCAGAATTTCGAGACGCGATTGACGTGCATCTGCGGTGTCAGATCCGGGATTGCTATCTGACGATGGGGTGTCTGGCTCCCGAGTGGACCCGTATTACCGGGGCTGGATTTCCAAAGGCGATCTACCGCTATGGCCGGACCGATCGTTATCAACCCTACTACGATCCCGACGCCGATATCGATTGGGAGCGGTTGCCGATGTCTCCACGATAGGCCAGGGAGTGGACACCGCCAGCGAGGGAATCGAGCGTCGAAACTATTTTTCACAAAATAGACACTCTAAGGTATGACGTTAGAGGTGAACTGTTTCGCACACGACACGACACAGCCGCAGGACAGGTCGTAATTACTCAGTAGATTAGATCCCAGAGATACTCATCTCCAACCATAGTGGTTCAATCTATATCCGTACAGAGCGCGTACGCAATCGTATGTTCCGTGCGCTCTTGCCCGAAGGACAGATCGTCTGTGAGCGGTACGACCAGATAGAAAACGGACTCGAGTTATACGACGAAGACGACGA
>SL_4KL_010_BRINEDRAFT_10002210_pt1 | contig 11001 bp, 12 predicted proteins | sample SodLak_010_BRINE_2_FD_10664 | JGI IMG/M metagenome (IMG submission 10664) | reverse complement strand
AGCGTGAGCCTCCGAGCGGACCTTCGGAGCGAGATCAGACGAGCGGTAGTCGCTCACCTCGCCCAGCCGCTTCGCCTGTAGGATACCGCTCCTGACGTAGCCGATCTGCTTCGACGACGTCTTGCTGTAGCCGTACCAGCCGTCGAAGAGAACGACTGAACCCTCAGACGTCCGGCCAGCGTACATGGCCCAGTTGTAGGCGACGATGTACGCCTCGAACTCGTCGTCTGAACCCTCAGCGGACTCCACTTCGATGTTCGACGCCTTCGGGATCGACTCCGCGTCGTCGCCACGGGCGAACCGCCGAGCGAGCGACTTCTGGGAGATCATCGGCTCACCTCGTCGATCCGCTCACGAATCGCTTCGATCCGTGACTCCACGACAGCCGCCTCCGACTCCATGAGTTCGCTGCTCTCGGCGACGTGCTCCTGAGCGTCCCGCAGGTGGCCCGTGGGGGCTGCTGCGAACTCTCCGTCGGCGTAGCCGTCCAGTTCGGCGTAGATCATGCTGAGTCGCTCAGACGTCGCCACGAGGCGACTGTGCTGCTCCACAGCAGCTTCGAGTTCGACGTGGAGATCCTCCTCTGAGATCTCGTCGACGGGCGTCGTCATGCTGCTGCCTCCAGTTCCTCGTTCTCCGGGGCGAGTCCGGCCTCGGCGAGTGCTCGGTCGACGACCTCGGTCTGATCTGCGTCGAGATCTTCGAGGACTTCAGCCATAGCACGCTTGACCGATAGCTCGGTCTTCAGGACGCTGCTGTGGCGGTCTGCGAGGTTTTTGATCTCCGAGATGTCCGAGACCACCTGCTCGGCGATTGCGTCCGCTGCGGCCCCGTCACGGATCTCTGAGACGATGTCGTCGTAGACGTCGACAACCTCGTCTTCGAGTTCGCGTCGGACCTTGCGTTCGACCATGTCACGCTGACGCTCGCTGTCAACGATCTCAATGGCGAACAGTTCGGTCTCCTGACCTCGGGTTTTGAACTCGTTGTCGATCCACTGGTAGAGTTCGCGGAAGCCGTCGATCAGCGATTCGATGTCCTCGTAGGCTGCTGGGACGAAGTAACAGGAATCGCGGAGCTTGACCGAGTCCGTCCAGTTCCGACAGAGGTAGTACGTCATGTTGTTGACGTCCTTGCCGTTGTGGAGTTCCTGATGTTTCTCGAAGAGTTGCTCAGCGCGGCTTTTGATCCCGTCGAACCAGAGCGAGGCGAGGGCGTGGCCCTCGTCGACTCGGTCGACGAAGTGGAGGCCCTTCGAGTCGCTGTCGTAGACGACAACGCCGAGTTCGTGGTCGACCCACTTCCCGGCGGTTGCGTTGACGTCGTCGTCGTCAGCACTGTGCCAGACCTTCGCGTGAACGTGTTTCTCGTAGCGACTGTCGCCGCTGTCGAAGTCGAAGTTGATCCGAAGGCCCTGAATCTCGTCTTTCGAGTCGAGTTCCTCTTCGATCTCGCTGACCATGCGGCCAAAGGCTCGGTGTGGTTTGACGACACCGGGAGCCATCCACTCAGGGAGGCCGACCTCGTTCATCTTGTTGAGCAGTGCGTCTCGGGGGACCGTGAACTCGCCGGTCGTGTATATGATCTGGAACCCGAAGAGGTCGACGTCTTCAGGGTCTCGCTGACCGATCACGCCGCGTAGATCGGGGGTTTCTCCGTCGCTGGACTTGAGTTGCCGTTCGGTTTTGCTGATTTCGTTTGACATCGTTTTCCACCGTGCGAGCCGTCGTGGCTCGTCACGTATCAACGTCTATTGGCAATCACCTTAAAGGCTTCGTCTGAACCCTCAGACGAAAAGAAGAGTGCGGCGGTTCTACGGCTGTGGTTCGACCAGATCTTCGGGATCGACGACGACGCCTGTTGCGGGTTCCTCCGACTGATCGTAAGTCAGTTCGACCAACTGGGTCGGGAAGAGCCAGAAGGTCTTCATCGGCGGTGGCGTCTCGTCGAGTTGTCCGAGCAGTTCAACGTGATCGAACCAGTCGGCGTCGACGCCAGCGTCCTTGTAGCCGCGCTTAGCCTCCTCCCAGTAGTCTTCAGCCGCTTCGACCTCCCCAGCGTCTTCCAACTGTCGAGCGTGCTTGACAGCCCAGTGAGCGGATCTCAGGTGGGCCTCCTGATTACTCATTGTGATCAGCCTCCCAGTCGAGAAGAGGCTCATAGCAACTATTCGTCACGGGTTGCGTGTACTCCATGATCTTACCGGTGTGGTCTTTGCGGGCTTTCGAGTACGACTTCCAGCAGCGAGTACAGAGGTCGTCGCCGAACATAGCATGAGGTCCGAGATCACCGTCGCCGACCCCTTCCCGCTGGAGGTACTCGCCGTAGTGCTTGATCCCGTCAGCGTCAGCGACATCTTCTCGCTGAACCTTCAGACCGCACTCACACTCGCCGTCGAGGGCGACGAGGCGGCCTCTGATCCTCGGGATCAGGTGTTTAGTCCCGGTATCCGACTCGTAGACGTAGACGTCCGCTGACGTCTTCTGAACGGATTCCGGTGGTTCGGGGTAGTTGTCGAGTTCACCGAACCGTCGAACTGTCTCAGGGACGTTCTCGGGGCGTCCGTGGAGCATGAGACGGTACTCCGCGTGACTCTCGTCGATGTACCTGAACCGCTGGTGATCGGCTCGCTGAACGATAGCCCGTTGCGGACTTTCGCCGTCCCACTGCCGACCGTCGCTCTTCCGTCTGACCCTCCAGTGATCACCGAACATCGACTGAATGACCTGCCGAACAGCTTCGATGTAGTAGTTGTTCACCTTCGTCGGAGCCTTGTCGTTTCTCCAGTCTTCGAGGGTGTACCCGTCTTGTTGCCTGTACCAATCCTTCGAGTAGTTGGCCTCGCCCTCGTCGTCGTACCAAATGATCTCTAACGTCTGAGGGTTCAGGCGTTCAACTCGCTCGATGTTCGACCCGTTACACTCGTCGACCCGAACAAACTCAGCGATAGCCTCAGCAGCCCCCGAAGGGAGATCTGAGTAGACGACCTCCTGCATGACGAGGTTATCCCACTTGTAGTTCTTGCCTTCGTACTCGTCCCATTTGGCCGGGACGTGCTCGACAGTCTGCGATTCAGACATGGCGGCCTCCCGTGGCCCACGAAGTCGATCCACAGTCAGGACAGAACAAGATGTCCTCACCCTGACCGGTGGTCTGCTCGAACCCGCAGACAGTACAACGGCGGAAGCCTGACGGCCTGTCAATACCGGACATGATCAGTCCTCCTCCTCGACGACTTCGACCTCTTCGACGTCGCCGACAAACGGCGCGTGGCTCATGGCCGTGTAAAGGGCGAGAGTCGGGTCGTACTCGGTGTCCGGCTTGACGTACATCCGCTGGCCGTCGTCACGCTGGAAGCGGAGCACAGGGAAGTCAGTAAACTCCTCCTCTTCAGGCAGCCGCGTCTCTCGAACGACGCCCTCTTTGTCGTTCATCTTCTCGCCGTTTTTCTGCTCGTAGGTGACCCGGATACGGTCACCCTCTTCGACGTCTTCGAGGATCTCTCGTAGCTGATCGCTCGGCGTTGGACCCTCAGGCTCCGACGCTTCCGGCTCCGGCTCGTTACGTGCGTCCACGAACAGGAAGCCAGCGGCGTTCAGGAACTTGTGGACGTCTTCGACGGCCTTCTCAGCGACCTTCCACACCTTCCGCTGACCATCGAAGTCGTAGTAGTCGTAGCCGACACGCTTGATGTGATCTTTGGCGTCGTAGGTGTCGCCTTCGAGAATCAACCAGTCGTCGTCGATCTCGGTGAGTTCGACGGTCCCCCGCACGTCTTGATAGGCGTTGTTACCGTCGACGACTTTGACGCCGTTGTGCTCTTCGACGTAAACACGCTCGTCGACGTCGTACTCGTGGCTGTCGTCTTCGTCTTCGGTCTCGTCGTCAGCGACCGGCTCGACACCCGCGACGAACTGCTCGCCCGAGTACATGGCTGACGACGCCTCGCTGCGTAGATCGTCGAGGATCTGGAACGCTTCGGCCTCGCCGACCTCGTCGATCAGTTGTTCGTATGCGGTTCGTAGCTCGTCTTCTGCGTCTGATTTATCGGACATCGTTTTCCACCTTAGTTTTGCCAACCGGTTCGGCTCCGGTGACATTCTCACGTCTATTGCCAATCACCATAAAGATACCGCTGAGGGTTCAGCAGTGTATATCGGAAAGTCGATACAAAACCCCCGAATATCAGATTGCTCTGAGAGGCGCGAGATTGCGTCGTGAGCAATTTCTGTCCCCGGCCTACCGATCACACCTACGAGAGAATCAAACGGATTCGGCGGGTAGGAGTCTTCTACCCTCTGTAAAACAGCTTCTCGGTCGAAAGAGGGGGTACTTAAAGGAACTCGGCAGTTAGGAGCCATATCACTTTCGTTACCATTGATCCGGGTCGTTTTCGTTCCACGACTCCCCCGGCTGGAGGTCCGGTTCGGTGACCGTGAGCGAGCCGAGATCCATGCCGTCTTCGTCGACCTGATCCCAGAGCGTTTCGTCTGAAGGTTCAGACGACTTCCCTATCTGATCGAAGGTGCTCTGGCCCTCGGGTACACTGTCCTCACGAAAGACGTTGTCTTCAGCCAGTAGATCACGAGCACTCAACTCGGTTCCGCAGCACGGGCAGTATGGCATGGTCAGCGGTAGGTCCCGAGCGAGGCGTACCAACCCGAGGTGTTGCTGCTGTCGCCGGTCTCAAGTTCGACGATCAGCGGGAGTGTATCCCACGGTTCGTCGAGGTACGAAGAGCGAGGGTACAGTAGATCGACGAGGGCGTGGTATAGCTCAGATACGATCTGCTCGGGGTTGTCGCCGTTGCTCACAAAGAAGTCTGAATCGGCGAGGGGTTTCAACCCATCTCGGTTGAGACGGTGGCCTCGTGGTTTGTACTCGACAGTGAGAGTACCGAGGCCGTGGCCTTCTCCGAGGTAGACCGAGTGCGTTTCGCCGAGCGTGATCTCGTCGCCGTCAGCAGCTTCGTTACGCCGGGTTTCGATACGTTCCGTAATGGCTTCGCGCTTCATACACACCGTTGGATCTACGGTGGTAAGTAGTTCAGTTCTGGTTTAATTGAGTCTGACTGGATTACCACTCACTACCTGAGACGACCTTACCCTGCCACTCGCCGGACTCTGGCGATTCGACTTCGACCCACTCCTCGTAGTCTGAAGGGTCAACGTCGAGCTTTTTCATTTGCGGCTCGTCGAGGTCGTAGGTCATGATGATCTCGAACTTCTGTTCGTCGTCGAGGTCCTTCAAGATCGGTAGGTAAGTGCTCAGAAACATAAGGTAGTTGCCAGCGAAGTTGAACCCGGAGTCTTCGGAGCCTTTCAACTTGCGGTACAGTGTCGCCGTTGAACCCTCAGACGACGCCTTCGGTTTACTGTGCCTGAACCACTCTGGGAACGACTTGTTGTTGTAGCTGATCTCGTCGCCGAAGTACGGTTCCGTCTGACGGATCAGGGCGACCTCTTCGATCATGGCCCGGGCGTACTTCCAGTGTCGATAGCTCTTCTCTTGAGCGACTCCCAGACGGGCGTCAGCGAGAGCTAACGCCTCGTACCCCATAGCCATCTCCAGTCCTCTGTACTCCGCTGAGAGGCACTCGTCGATCCACATGAGAGCGTCTGGCGGACTCATGGAGCCGATGTCAGGCGTGCCAGTGAGCACTTGATCGAGGATGTCCCACTCGCTGTCCTCCCACTCCCGGGCGTCCTCACTGACCGGCCTGTCGTGCTCAGCGAACATCTGGAGATCGTTGATTGCCGACCGGAGGTCTGGGCGTTGAGCGAGGGCTTCGAGGTCGTTCTCGCTGAGTTCGACGCCTTCGGCCTCTGCCACCTGCTTGATTCGAGATCGGCGACTCCTGACACCGAGGCTGAACTCGAAGGTCTCGGCGCGGCTTTTGATCCCGTCGGCGACACTGTACTCGTCGTTGGCGGTCATTATCACCGGGTTGCCGGGCTGGGCGAGTGCGTTGTAGAGCACCGTTTTGTCCGGGCCATGATGCCACGAGTCCACCTCGTCGATCAGGATCAATCGAACCCCTTCCGGCCCCGAGGTTCGGATCTGAGCGGCGATTTCCTTGAGGTCGTCAGTTCGCCGTGCTGAACTCGCGTTGATCTCCACTGTCTGAACGTCCAGACGGTTTGCCACGGCTTCGGCTGTCGACGTCTTGCCGACACCCGGCGGGCCAACCAGTAAGATCGGTTGATCACCAAACTCCCAGTCGTCAGCCCAGTTGCCGATAGTGTCGAGGTCGCTGTTGTTACCCTGTACGTCGTCGAGTTTTTCGGGTCGGTGCTTGTCGACCCACTGTTCGGTATTCGTCATGGTTTGAGTCCTCTAATGCTGTGATCTGTGTCGTTTGAGATGATCTCTCGGACTCGTGACGCGCTGAGATCGTAGACGCACGCTACTTGTGCTGTCGTGTACCCCTCGCGGAAGAGTCGGATCATCGTATTCTTTCGCTGCTCGGCTCCGATCTTCTTGACTCGCTCGTAGTCGACTCCGCACGACTTGACGTAGTGCGAGACCTGATTCTGTTCGCAGTGGAACAGATCGTGGTTCGCCCGGGCTGACTTCGCCAGTAGACCGAGGCGGGTGAGCAGTATCCTTCGATTCTCCATGAGACGCCCAGCGGCCTCAGCCCGCCACCCCGGATAGCAGTCGTCGGAGTGCTCCGTTTCGATACCGTAGCCGGAGCCGTTAGACTTGATCCGAGTGACGACGCCTCCGCACTCACAGGAGACCGTCACGGGGCTGTACTGATCACGGTGGAGGTACTGTGGGTTGATCCACGTCGAAGCCCGCGTCCCACCGTCATTATAGTGAGAGGGGATCTTCCAGCAGTTACAGAGCCACATGACCTCTCGACTGAACCAGTGCTGATTGACGCCATCGTAGCCGAGGTCTTCAGCGTGCTCGACGACAAACTTCCGCTTGAACGACGCCGACGCCTCGTGGAGTTGGTCGAGGTAGTCTCGTAGGATCTCCACGGCGACCACTGGGTCGGTTTCGATTGTATCCGCGTCTCGGTTCTCACCGGGATCGGGGAACAGCCAACCGTGTAAATCGGCTTCGAGGTCGAGACGTCCGAGGTCAAGCCGTCCTACCATGCCTCTGCCCCCTGCCAACCGTCGGCCTCCTCCTCTTCGTCTGAACCCTCAGACTCGTCGGCTGTAGGTTCAGACGTATCGGACGAGCCGCCGAACGGGTCACCCGAAACTTCGATCTCCTCCTCAGCGGAGGTCGCCCGCTTACCCTCGCGGATCTCCTCGAACGACCAACCGACCTCTTCGATGATCGGCGTGAGTGCTGACTCGAAGGCTTTGACGATTGTCCGCTCTTCGTCGACCTCATAGCCGTCAGGGATCTCTTCGTTCCAATCGATCCCGAAGACGTCTGTACCCTCAACGCCGACCGGTGTCCGTTGACAGTAGAACATCCAGAGGGTGTCACCGGGACCGTAGTCCGACCCGAGGTGTTGATTCGAGTGCTCTGCTGCTCGGACACGGGCCATATTCGGGTACTCGTTCAGCGGCTTCGAGATCGATTTCGGGATACCGATCTCGTCGAGGCTACCCATCTCGCGGATCTGCTCAACCTCATTCTGAACATACCCGCTAACCTGACCGAAGTCCTGCTTTGCGAGCACCCGTTTGATCACTTCGTTCTGGACCTCTGCGGTCTTCTTTGGAACGTCAGCCCGCTGGCTCTCGAATCCAGTGACGTCAGGCTCGGCGTCGTCGTCGATCATCTCGCCCTCTTTCCACGCCAGCTTCCCGGCGTACCGCTTCTTGCTGCCACACTGGATGAACGACTCGTAGAACTTCTCGAACTCGAACTGCCACAGGTGATTCGAGTCGTCAGGGAGTTCGTGTGGCATACTCCCAGCGTCGACGTATGGGTGTTCAGTCGGGAGTCCGAGGTCTTCGGCGACCTGAGTCATGTGGTTGTTTAGCTGGTTGACAATGCCTTTCGCGTCGAGGAGGTATTCGTCGAGCGACCGCCCCTCTTTGTACGAAGACATCCTGACAAGGACGCTGTCTGTATCCCCGTAGATCACGTCGTAGCCGATCTCTTCGAGGAACTGAGACGCTCGCCAGAGCACGTACCGAGAGACGCCTGTAATCGCGTCTCCCATACCCGCTTCGGCGAGACGGAAGTAGTCGGAGTTGAGGACTCCGAACATCGAATTGTGGACCACTTTCACAGCCCCCTGCTTTCGGTCGTAGACGACGTACTGGTCGCTCTCCGACCCGAAGTTGTTGCGGAGGACCTTGTACCGCTCGCGGACGTGGAACGGCCCCTCAGCGGCCTCTGCGACGATCCCCTGCTGATCGAACGAGAAGCCTTTCGGTCGCTGGCTCCACGGCAGGTCGTCGTCCCAGTTGTCCCAGTTGATGTCTGAGGGTTCAATCGATCCGTTTACGTCGTCCTCCTTCTCAGGCATACCCGGTATGATCACGTCGGCTTCGTCAGGGTCCTGTACCATCGTCTCCGGTGAGATGTTACACGAGATGATCGACGACGGGTAGAGACTCTTCAGGTCGAAAACAGCGACGTCTTCAGTCACACCCTGACTGGGGCTGAGAACGAGGCCACCGGCAGGCTCCGGGATGTCTTTGTCGGTCTGGTTCGGTAGAACCTGATCGTCGTCGGCTCGGCTGGCTATCCACCCGTCGACGAGGCGTTTCTCGTAGAAAGCGTCGTAGGACTGAATCCCGGTCAGGTCAGCGAGGTCGCCGTAGAACTCTTCGATCCCGTGTTTCTCGGTCAAGGCGACACATAGCTGAACGTCCAGCAGGTTGTACGCAGCGAGGCGTGAGCGGTCTTTCTGGTATGCCGTGGAGACGTCGACCGCTTCGACCTTGCCGATCCCGATCTCTTCGTTCGCCACATATTCGAGGGCGTTCGAGCGGTTCTCCGACCGGGTCACTTTGTCGTCGTAGGCGGCCATTTGATCGAACGCCGGGAGACCCTTGATCCGCTTTTCGACAGACCGCCCGCCGACGCCGCTGATGTCTGAAAGCGAGTGCTCGTTGACGCCGTCGACTTTCCGAGCACGGGTCGTCAGGTAGTCGTGGTCGAAGTCGATCCAGTTCCACCCGCTGATCAGATCGGGACGCCACGACTGGATCTTACCGATAACGGTGTTCAGCAGATCCGCCTCTGACTGGGCCTGAACAAACGAGATCTCTGAGTCGAGATACTGACCGGCGAGATCGTGGCCTTTCCAGTGAGCTTCCATCTCACCTTTGACGTCTGAAGGGTCAGTGAGGTTCTCGGGATCGACGACAACGATCACGTACTGCTCTGAGTATGTGTCGTACAGTGAGACGGCGACAATCGGCGCGTCGACCTCCTCTTTCATCTCGTCGAACTCGCGTTTCTGCTCGTCGTAGACCTCAATGTCGCCGATCACCGTCCGGGGTTTGATCGGGTCGACATCTTCGTTATCGATGTCGGTTTCGATTGAGTCGATATGGATGTTCGTCTCTGGTGGAACTCGGACGTAACCACTCAGACCGTAGTCCCACGTCGCCCGTCGGTAGAACGGGATGTCCGACTCACGGAAGTTCGACTTACCGAGTTCTTTCTCAAGCGTTTTGATCTCTTTCGGGTGGCGGACTGTGACCTTGACGACGTCTTCGTTATCGTAGGTCTCGAAGCCTTCGTCCACCGAGAGCACGTCCACGTCCTCCACGTCGGCCACAGCGGCTTTCTGATCAGATAGAACGTAGCAGTGGGGCCGACACCCCTTGACGTGCCTGACGACTCTCTCACCGCTCTCAGAGCGGCCTGCGAGGCGTACAGTCGGATCGGACCCGTCGTCACGCTTCGGCGTATAGTCGACCCACGTCACCCGCATGAGTTCGCCAGTCATGGAAGGTCCTCCAGCAGAGTTCCGTCTTCGGTCCGCTCGTACTGACGGTGGATGTCGACCATGTAGAGCGAAGCCGAAGAGTGTTTTTTACCGCACTCAGAGCACCTGACGACGTTTGAGTTGAGCACTCCGTGAACATCTCGCTCATGCTCATACCGAGTGAACTCGGTACAGCGGGTACAGTTGAGTCGTAGATCGTAGTCACCCATCGTCCTCTTCCTCCAGTTGCCGGGTGTGTATTGTCTGTTCGATTGCTTGCCAGTCGGGACGGAAGTCGCCCACCGAGTCGTCGTGCTCGACGGGGATCTCGAACACGTTCTCTTCGTCGTTCAACTGTTCGATGTCGCCGGGATCGAGTTCCCAGTATTCAAGCAGTAGGACGAGATTATTCGACATCATATCCCACTCAGTCGGCTTCTCGAACCACTCTTCGATCACACGGCCAGAGGCCAGTTCAAAAACGATCTCAAGGCCCTCGTCGAGAGCGTTGGGATCTTCCGGCGTAATGTCCGAGAAGGCGTCTTCTCGCCGGAGTATCTTACCGCTCTGGACGGCAGCCCATTCGAGTTGACTGTCCGCTCGTACTGCTGAAAGCTCTTCTCCGAACTCGCTAAGGTCTGTTTGTCGTGTCATGGATAACTCTCCCAGTCAACACCGCCAGCACCGACAGGCGAAGCCGAACAGAAGACCTCGTAGTCGCAGAAGTTACATCTCGACTCACCGGGTCTCGCCTCGAACTCACCTGATTCAACGGTGCTGAGTAGTTTGCGTGCTTTGCCGATCATCTCTTGCCAGAGTTCGTCGTCAGGTTCGATTGATCTGATCTTCGGGTGGTCGTCTCCNGCCTCTGGGTTACAGTAGACGAAGTGAATCGCCTCTGGAGGCTCACCGAACTCATGAGCATACCCGCCCATATAGACGGCTCCCTGAATAGCCTCCTGAGCCTCTTTACCCTCGCTTTTACCGGTCTTCCAGTCAACGACATCGGTCCCTGTAGCGAGGTCCATGAAGCCACCGAAGTCCCGGGTGATCGTTGGGTAGTTGACACCGTACTCGACTTCGAGTTCGACGCCACGGATCTCGTCGACGTGCTGTCGGAAGAATCGACTCGCCGCTTCGAG
>SL_4KL_010_BRINEDRAFT_10002209_pt1 | contig 11001 bp, 11 predicted proteins | sample SodLak_010_BRINE_2_FD_10664 | JGI IMG/M metagenome (IMG submission 10664) | reverse complement strand
CAGGCAGGGTGGGCGGGAAGTCATGGCGGAGGAGCATGGAGTGAGTGGATGATGGCCTTGATGAGAGCGCTTGCAAACAAGGAGGCAGGAGGCCAGGGTGTGAGCTGCAGGCATGCATACAGGCACAAGGGGTTCGCCTTGCATGCGGCATATTGTCCAGGTGCAGCTGGTTGGCAGGCACACTACCAGATTCTGTCCCAGAAGCCGTCAGGTACACGGGCGAGGTACACGACCATCACGCACCCTGGGGTGGATCTGGCAGATCATGGGATTATCTTTCATACATCCTGGCGCCGAAATGTGTTCGGAGATGAGGAGGCGTACCAATGACATCCGCTTGCACTTAGGGATCGCAGCCTTATTTGTGCGCCTCTTGTGGTGCCCACCTTGTCAGCCTGTTCATCATCTGCAAACGTGCTTGCCACATCCTGCAACTGTGCCTGAACAAACTCCAAGTTCTGCATCATAGTGGTTGGGAAGGTGACAAGACTCTTACGTTCGGTGTTCCTTGTGCACTGTCAGTAATGCTTAGCTGCTAGTCGAAAAGGCGCAATTTAGCATTCTGCATATGCACTTGCCCCTGGAATGGCGTGAAAATTGAACAGCAGGCAAAAGCCATGCACACGTAATCTCAGGTTGGTGCAACCTCTTGTTGCAGAGTGAGAAAGAGAGGCCAGCTGTGTTCAATGACAGCTGGGCAATGATCGTCACCTTTTGCAAGATTCGCATGTGCTGTCCAGCCAGACGCTCTCCTTCATTCTGTACCGGAAGCTGTGAGACTTGGCTTCCCCCTTGGCTTTGAGATGCTGATTGATACTGCGAATGCCTGGGCATTGTACAAACCAAGAATAATTTCTTGATGATTATACTTTACAGTTCACGCGATGGATACCTCATTTACCATAATTAATTCAATTATTATAAAATTTCTTTCATTCATCTCTTTACAATATGCAATCATCAATGGGATTGCAACATGCACGGAGCGTCAGGACTCAAATTATAGATAGGGCACTTCATAGGAGCTACAGGAGAGCAGAGAGGAGTGCATGTGTCAATGCATTACCGTCACAGTCTCTGGTGGGCGCTCAGCAGCAGCAAGCTGGGCCTCAGCTCGTGGCAGACGTGCAAGTATGCCATCGCAGGCGGGGTCTGCTTTTTGTGGGCATGGGCATCCTGATAGCATCTGTGGACAATGGCAGTGCTTATGCAAGCGTGATGCCCAACCTGGAAAATGTGGACACGATGGAGCTGGAGGTGAGAGAATTGAAACGAGCGGCCACGAGAGAGCCGTTAGGTTCCCAGCAGCATAATCTGTGAAACCTGATCTCCAACCTTCCATCCTCAATGTTCACACAGGATGCAGCATTTGCAGCCTACGCCAACAGGTGTGCAAATTCTTGCCAGCTCTTGTGTTGCCATCTGAGCCCATCCTGACTGAACTGCTCACCACAATTTTGACAGGGACTTCCAAGAGGCCGTGAACTTGATATCCCAAATCATTAACAAGGACAAGACTTCCCCTCGGTGGTTGGAAATGCGGGCCCAGGTCAGTCCTAGTATCTGACACCTGCAGGACAGGCTGCACTGGCCATTCACAAATCTTGACGGCAATAAGCTAACCGGTGCTCGACTTCTGATCCAGGTGTTGTGTGACGGCAAAAACTTTGACGTAGCTATTCAGGACTACAACAAAGCACTGAGCTTAACACCGGAGGCCGACCAGGTTGGGCGTGCAAGGTTGCTTGCAGGTAGGTTATTCTTTCTCCCGCACTGGCCTGCACTGTGAACCTCGTGGAACTTTTTGGACAGGGTTACTCTAAATTTCTGAAGAGGATGTGTTGATCAGGCACCGCGAATTACTCACGCTCAGTGTTCATGCCACCTATTGCCTAGGTCATACAGTCATGGGACCAGACCTGAAAACTGAGCTTATTGCACTAATCAGAGGTTCCCATTACACATCAAGCTACAAGCAACTCTCGCTGAGGACAGGAGGCTCCGAAAAACTCATGGCTTGATGGACGATGGATTTTTATGAATCCCAAGCGCGCTACGCGCTCCCAAATCTGCACTCATAGGGAGAGCCCTGGCGTACGAGGGCGAAGGCCTGTGGGAGGAGGCAAAAACAGATTACACGGTGGCCCTAGATTTGGCCGCAGAGGGGGGGTGAGTTTGAAACCCGTCAAAAAGACCTGCTAGGTCTTGAGGAAAGGCACGCTTAATTCTTGTGTGGTCCTGCTCTCCTGCGTGAGCTGCTTGACACAAAGCCTGCACGCATGCAACACGTTTAAGAAAAGCCTTATGCCCAGCGGAGTTTATATGCTTCTTAAAGGCTTCATTGATCCATTTTGCATGACGCAGTTCTAGCCCTGACCCGTATGTGATCAACAGCCGCGGAAACTGCTATAATAGCCTGGGAATGTGGAGAGGTGCGTTATGAGACATTCCACACAATGTGATTTGAATTCCAACAAAGATGGAAAAGGAAAGGTGAGAGATTTGCTCAGTTGTGCTGCTGTGAATGTGCCCGTTACTAAGGCTATTGATCTCAATGTTTTTGATGTCTGAATTGGTCATTATCTAAGGAGGCGGAGTATGCATTTTGTATTTTCTTTTGGCACTTTTGATACCATCTTAAACAGTCTTGGGGAGCACCGCTCTTCCAGCCCGCCCATGTGTGCAGCGCATGCAGCCACAAGATGCAAAACATATGGTATCATCTTCCCATGGCTGGTGCTGAGGCCAGAACTGTCTTTAGCCCAACTCCAGTCCAGACCCTATCTGGCTGGTCTCCTCTGAAAATTTGTAAAATGGGCTCCAAATGTTGACTTTGTTGTGTACGACCCCTACAGTCAGCTACATGCTGGCCATTGCAAAGCATGCACGCACTGATGCTCCAGCTACTGTCATGATCTGCAGAAGCGCGCGAAGACTACCTTCTTAGTTCGCAATTGTTCCAGCAAGCCAAGGGCTATAAAGGCCCAAATGGGAGCTCAACAGCACGATTAGACGGTACGAATAGTTTTGCTATCTCTGGAGGGAGAGCTTTTCACAATAGCAATTTTGCTTGTGTTTTGCAGTGCTGATGAAGCTGAAACGATTATAAAATGGGAACGTAAGACTGCCTGTGGATGGCGCGCATGCATATGCACACACATGTTAACACACAAAAATGCAGAGCACACACGTCTGAATGCTTACGCCATAACAGATTGTGCACTTATTATCCATGCATTGTCTTCATAAATATCCTTTGGCTGGTCGCAGGCGCCATATTTTCAGCCAGCAATGCTGCGCTCATGCTTGCTCAGATGGGGGACATAGAAGGAGCCAAGAAAGAGGTAAAAGAATGGAAGAAAAAGAGGGATTCTTAAGGGTGGTGAAAGGAGTTGTATCAAAATTATTTACAAAATAAGCTTGATCTGTTTGGCGTTGGCTTTCTAATTTTATAAATGTAAATGCTTGGCCGCTTTGCAAAAATATAATCATGATGTGAGCAGACAGCCAGCGCTCATGCTTGCAACTTACATAGGAAGCCATGATTTTTGCTTGCTGCAGCTACCTTGGGCAGAGATGGTGATATGTGGTCACAACAGCGGTTCCTTGTATGCTTGTAGATGCAACGGATTGCTCGGAGAGCTCCTGGCAGCGTGGACATGCGTGCTGCGCTTGCGTCCTTGTATTGGGCAGATGGGAAGACGGAGGCTGCAGAAGCAGAATGGTAAGTTTGCATGCAAGTTATTGCCCATCGTAGTGCAAGAGCAAAGAGGCCCATCTACCAAGGGATGCTCCTGACTTTGCGCCTATTTAAAGCATTCCAGGCTGCTGACGCTCCCTTAACATAAGAGATTGGCTTGAGAGGGGTGGCATTCAAGACTTGAAGTAGAGTCCTGCGGGGCAACTGCTGCACCTTTCATTACTCTCTTGCTTGTCTTGCACGCAGGGAGTTTGCCTGCACAAAGATCAACACAGGATGTACCAAGTACACTGACCCGGATTGGCTTGGCCGGATTAGACGATGGCCTCCAGTCATGGTCAGCAAGATGCAGGACTTTGTGCAGATTAGGAGTTCAGCCTAGGAGGGGACGGAGGTGCCCCTGTCAAAGTTGAATTTGGCCATTCAAATTTGAGTGTGGTCCCTCCGCAGAAGCGCCAAGGGGTTTGCAGTAGGTTTGAACAACTTGCAAGGTAAATGAGCCATGTTCGGAACTGCATACCTTTTTGTTGGCTGAGGATGCAGGCCTTGATCCCTCAAATCCAAGTTGCAGCATTTTTGTTTGAAATTGTAACATGGTTGCTGGGCAAGTTCAAGTTCACATTGGGTTTACCTTAGTCCGTCAGATACGTGGGCCAACCACCAAGCTTGCTGGGCATTGCCAGCATGAAATAAGTTCTTAGTATCCGACGGAAGAAGGGATTTGTTTGTTTGCTTGGAAGGAACAATGCACTTCCTTAGCACTGATATTACCAAAATTGAAACCATCTTGGCCACTAGGGAAACACCTGTATTGCTGCAGATTGGCTAATTGATCTTTGCATGACCTAGGGTACACAACTGACTAGAGAAAGGTCGTTATCATCCTGGACCTCCTTTGCGGCACATTTTTTGCTCAGTCTGTTATGCTTCTGCCCGGTACCAGCCTCAACATGGAAACTCAAGTGTGGGTGTGCAACAGAAACCGTTTGTGTGACAGCGCAATTTTTCACATAACATGCTTCTTTTAAGTCCAAACAGTCTTTTCAAGTCCAAATAGAGGTACTTGGGATGTATGCATTGGAGATCCTTTCACAGTGCTAGGCTTGAAAGGAAGTGGCATTCAAGACAAGTTTGCATTCTAGGATTAACCCAAACACTTGTTTGGGATTGACCGCCAGCCTATAAATAGTCCATAATGCCCAAGATGAATGGCAGACTATGCATTTGGCAAACTCGGAGTTTGTTGTACCGTTGAGGAAGGAAATCAACAACATTCTGACTAGGCAAGGCATGCAAAGTCTAAGGGGCCTCCATAGAAAAGGAGTGGCAAAAAGGGAAAAAAGGAATACTTCTGAACACTTCTTTCTGGCACTCAAGATGAGCATGTACTAGATGTGGCCTGAATCCTCCGTCTCTTTGAGCACCGTTGCTAATCAAGTGACTTCACAGAAGAGGTAATGCAGACTGCAGTAATGGATGCAGCAATGTATACTTCATACGTATAAAGGAATCCAGGGAAAGGTTAGGTTAGGTTAGGTTACATAGCTGTACTTGCCGAACAAGGGCAGCTTAGCTGAATCCAAACGGGGCTGCAACGGACACCAACAAAGACAAGCTAGTTCTGAAATGCAGGCACAGTATTCCAGACACTCTTGCACAAACAAGGCCAGGCCTTTGGTGTCTGCCTGGCTAATAAAGTCTCTTAGCCTGTTTGAGCTACTAGAAGGGTTGCGGAAGAAATGGTGGTGCTTGACCCGCAGGCTTGCCAAGTCAGCACTCGGGCAGTCTAAGAGGACATGCTCTTCATTGAGCTACTAGAAGGGTTGCGGAAGAAATGGTGGTGCTTGACCCGCAGGCTTGCCAAGTCAGCACTCGGGCAGTCTAAGAGGACATGCTCTTCATCTTGCGCACTTTGCCAGTTGCATTTAGTGCAGATTCTGAGCTTGTAAGGAGCTATGTGCTGTTGTTGCCGGAGCCGCTTGATATGCAAGTTGTGACTATAGAGTAAGTCTGGAGAGAGCGCGTGATAAATGGTTGGGGACGTTGTGTCGTAGGTATGAAGGCAGAGTTGGTTTGGTTGCACGTTTCTGATCATCCCACCAGCCAGTCTGACTCCCTAAAGGCGCTTCAAAATAGGTGTGATATATCCTCATGACTCTGCTGGAGACATGCGCATCATGTGGATAAACCTGGTCCAGACCTTTCCATTCTCAAATCATTTGCTCACGCAGCAACAGTTGAAAGTTATGTTGGAGCCGGTTTTGGAACGGCTCATGATAGCAGAGGTGTGCACATCAGCCCCAGGTGTTTTGCGAAGAGCAGAAAAGACCTCAAATGTAAAGCTTCCTTTTCTGTGTGCCAGCCTTAAACCAGCTTCATTGATCTCGCTCAGCAAGGCATTGTTGATCGTCGAAAGGCTGTTCCAGAAGCGGGCAACAGCATAACCAGTAGGAATATAGGGGCAGCTGACCTGTCTCCCTAAATAGGCAATGTGTATTTATGCTTAGTTTCACAGCCAACAGCATCTTCAGAAAGGAAGCGTGGTGGATGTGGGCTTAAGTATTTGCAGAAGTTTTAAACGTCAGAGTATCTGTAGCCCAGACTTCACATCCATAAAGGCCTGCAGAGAGTGCAAAGACTTGAAAAATCCAGGGCATGGCATGCTTCCTGTTCTTGTTACCCAACTCTGAGCAAATTCTCCACATGAGGCATTTGATATCTTCCTATATTGGCTGAGGGTTGCGCCCAGGTATTCAAATTCTTGCACATTCTCAAGCAGAGTGCCATTGCAGCAAAACACCGGTGTGGTACCGGTGGGTTGGAGCAAAAGAAGGCCATGGTTTTTATCTTGTGCGCATTCAGCCCTTTCAAAGTCATACATGTCGGTGTGGAATCTGTCGAGTTGGAGCTGGAGGTGGTGGGCAGTATTGGTGGTAAGTGCAATGTCATCAGAGTGTTCAGAGTGGGAAACTTAGGTTGTTTGCAAGGCTGTGATTGCCCCATGGTCCAAGGTATTCAAGAACTTGCCCAAGTCATTTGTAAAGAGAGAGAGTAGAGGAATGGGCTCAGCGGGCATCCCTGCTTCAGTCCTTGAGTTGCCATGATTTCCTACGACACCTTGTCTCAAGACGGAGCTCCGTCAATAAAAATACATACACTTTCTTGGTACAAAGCCCTTGTTGCTGATACAGGGAAAGGAAAAGAAAATCATTTAAAATTGGAAACAGAGGTGTCAACGTGTGGCTCGGTATTCAAATTCGAGCTGTCACACCGGAATCATCATCGTCGAACGCCACGTAAACATATTTTAAGCTAAATTTTATTTTATAAGATAATAAGTCAAGGTCGACGGCGAGGTGGTGGCATGCAATTGCAAGCCGGCATTTCCGGAAGCAGTAGGCATGGGGGAAATGGGTGCGAAGATGACAGAGCCTCTAGAGCTTCTTTTGCACGTGTATCAAAGCTTGGAGATACCGAAGGTGCACTTGGTGAACAGGAGGCTGTGCAGGCCCAGGTCGATGCAGATGCAGCAGAGCAGCCGGTGCTTATGGCGGTCACAGCTTCTGGCTCCCGGATTGGCGTAAGTTCTAGTTTTCCCTTTCTCCTCAAGCATGGCATAGTTTAACATCAAGCTGATTTGAAAGATGCAGTCGGAGACATGTGCTCATAGTACATTGCTCGAGCGCATGCATAAGTATGCTAGCAGCGCTGTGGCTAGGTTGGCATACGTCATGACGTTCTCCAACAATATGGCTTACACAACTTCATATTGAAGTGCGCACAATTTCTAACCACAGGTGGCTGTGTATGACTCCTTGACAAACTCGGTAAATGGATGGTAGTCAGTCTACTTATGTGGACATGTACTCAACTAATCACTTGTGTGAACACATTTTCCGACATGATGCATTTTGGACTTTGTTTATTGCTCGTATATCATGATGCAAATCAAATGTGCCTAAGTGTAAACACACACCATGTGCAACTGATTGAACAATGGCTAGAATCTGCGCAAAATCCAGTCGCTTGATCATGCTAAAGCTTAGCCTTCACTCAGATGCAATGTCTGAATCTATAACTCTCCTGGGTAGAGGGCAGAATGCCCATACTTGCCCGGATACGTGGGATGCTGCCTGACTGCCTTCAATTTGCATTTTTTCTTTAATGTCTCTGGACACTTTTATCTTGGGCATCAAGAAGTCCTATCACTGTAAGCATACTGCCTGGTATTCCTATCTCTCATGCACGCCCACATGTCTGTCTCCTGTATTACTATACAGGTATCTGTGCTTCAGAGCCATGACGATGAAAGTGGTCCCCTAGGCTTCCAGGTGCAGTCATGAGCGCGCATTGCGCAATGTAGGGAATGAAGCATCAATTTCCATTATCTGCTTTTGCTGGGCAAGGCAATCTGGGTATAGGGCACAAAGTGAGAAAACTTTGAGTGTCATACTGCCAAATTTTACATGTTTAAAATGAATGCCAGGTATAAGGAACACTATAAGGAGGGTCTCTAATGGGCTGGCCGGGGAACGATCCCGGTTAATGAACTGGCCTAACCCCAGTCCAGCCCGAAGCCTGAACCTGGTGGTTGGTTTGGTAGTTGGAGGTGATCTGGTGATCAAGAAAAGCCTGGTTTCGTTACACTAGGTGTGTATTTAATAGTAATGCAGTGTCTCATTTTTATGCATCTGCCCTTTTTAGTTCTATGTGCGCATGGGAGCAGTAGGGATACGGGTACAAACATAGCACTGCAGCCTTACCTGCTTCTAATAACAACTTGATCATCATGATATGATGATCATAGTGCATGCAAACAAAACGTAAAGCTCTTGGTAATTAAATGCTTGGCACAAGGCATTTTTTATTGTTCTATCCAGTACTTTTCTCGTGCAAAAGTATTTCAAACGTACTTTTGCACGAGTAAAGCTGATCCCACAAATCTTTCAGGCATTGACGCATTTTCCAAAAATGTGGAGGCTTTTCCAAAAGGACAGCTTATCAACTTGCAAGGGTGTCTGTCCTGCAAATTGCCACTTCTTTGCCATTACATAGTGCAAAGTGCTTTTGATTGCATATGTGCAGCTGTTGCAGCTCGTCAAGCTGCAGACCAGGCCCAGCGTCATTTATACATCCTCAATGGTAAGTCCCAGACCCAGAATTTCTATACCAGGTCTAATTCTAGAACTGAGCATCCTAGAACTGAGAGGTTGCATCAGATATTTGGCACACGTTCTCTTCTACAGGCTACTGACAAGCTCTTGACGGCATTGAAGAGACATGTTTGGGAGGAAGGCGACGATGGAAACAATGTAGGAGAGAGCAGTAGTATTGAAGGCTTCACTGTCAAGCTTGAGAGGGCCACAGCCTTTCACTATGACAAGGTACTTAGAAAAACAACATATTTTTGCATGCAAGGTGCTTGCAGGAAGGGTGATTGTATTGTGATTATCCTAAGTCAAGTTTGTGCCAAGCGGAATGCATTGAACTAATGTAGTTCATGCACATGCTTTTTTTGTTCATAAATTTGGAAGCTTTGCAGATATTCAATACTCTTCTAATTGTCACTCATTCTCAACAACAGGTAGCTTCTGCCTGTCACAAATTTGTGACGATGATCAATCATGTCTGCATCCTTATCGAGCATGCCAATCTGATCACTGTCCAGTGTCACATTGGCTGTGACTATGCCAAACTATCTGTTAAGGGCTCATCTGCTTGAAAGGGCGCAAACGGTTCCCAGTAAACTTGATCTGCAGTGCTCAAGGATTGTGTACCTAAGCTTATCTTTAGTGGTTCAGCCCATTGTCCCCAGCCTGTATTACGTCGTATGCAGGCCCTAAGGAGGTTGGAGACGCTGGTAGTGGCAGGTTTGCCTCAAGCTGCGCATCCCAAAGAGCACCTGGCTTTGCTCAACACACTTATTGACCTCACACAAGATCTTCAGGTGAGCATGCAACTATGCCTTGTGGCTTCACAGTTTTGTGGGAAAGATGTCTTTGTGGCATGAATTTTGTGAGGGTCGCTGTTGAGAAGGGACTGAACATGACCTCTGTACTTGCTGCACTTTCTTGTACACAGGTCATAAAGAAATAAGTATAAACTGCTGCTCAACTTACCAATCAGTGAGACGGCCCAATGAAGGTCATTTGTTTCAATATGGGGTCTCATTTTGTTCATCATTGCAGGTGTCTGCCCTTGGCGCACTCCTCCTTGTTATGCAGAAGGTGGGTGCTTTCAGGGTGTTCTTTTGGAGAGCTTGTTTATGCCAGTTGACATCTAAGAAGTTGCAGCGGCGGAGGTTTATCCAGGAAAGATGCTGCAATGTATAGTTGTTAGATTGGAAGGCTTTTAACCACATGTAATGCTGATTGCCAGAATGATACATTTGGAGGTGCTCTGCAGGCGGGGTTGTGCATGAGAGGAACTGTTGTGGGCGAGGAGGAAGGGACTTCAGACAACAATATTGGCTTGATGCACATACAGTCACTCTCAGAAATGGCACTTCAAGGGTAAGGATGGAAAATGCGCTCACAATTCCTGTGTGGTACACTAGCTTCTGCAGCATTATATGTATGTGATCATGTATTTACACATGGGGATGTCACAAGTGTCTGGAACTCTGTGGAAAATATGCACTTTGGTACAGGTTCCCGGGAAATCTGGGATGCTGAGCACACCATTGGTAAGATATCATGTTGCCTTCTGGGTCTTACTGAGGAAAGCCGCCTAATGTGGGGTTGATGTTTGGCAATGAGTCTCAAGAAATTACTGACATTGTGGGTCACAAAGAGCACCTTAATGTGCCATTTTTTCTTTTATAGTGTTTAAATGACCATAAACACACTTGGAAATTGATGGGATGAAAAGGTGCAGGAGTTGAGGAGCTGTACATTTCATTCATGTATGATATAGGCAGACCTACGGGGTGAAAATTGAACCCTCCCAGACCCAATTATCAAATATTGTTAGTATTTCCTCCCAAACCTACTCAGGGTCCCATAGATATCCACACTTACGCATTTTTTTGGTGTAAATGGCCACCTGTTGAGGCTTCTTGCATCTAGCCTGCATGCAAGAAAAAACAGATTCAACCAGCTTCCAGCCCTCCTGACTCTGATCTAGGGCACTTTCTGCTTGAGTATGTACACAGATTTTAAAGGTGCTGAAGCCGAAAAAGTCTGGGATAAGGAACGCCCCGAGAACAGCCTACTAGGCTACTAGTAGTTCACTCGTGAAAATATTGTATTATCCTGTATCAAGAATGTTCAATTATATGCACTTTCCCTACAACACACACA
>SL_4KL_010_BRINEDRAFT_10002208_pt1 | contig 11002 bp, 10 predicted proteins | sample SodLak_010_BRINE_2_FD_10664 | JGI IMG/M metagenome (IMG submission 10664) | reverse complement strand
GTTTTTTCCTGCTCGATGACCGTCCTCCGAGCGCCCGGAAGCACCGACCGCCAGAGATCTTCGCCGAGTTGGTTTTTCGGCCCAAGCATCATGTTTTCCAACACCGTCATCTCAGGCAACTCGCGGGCGATCTGGAACGTGCGGACGAGTCCGTGGTTGGCAATTTTTTCAGGCGGTTGGCCGGTGATGTCAGTGCCGTCAAACACAACGCTGCCATCGTCTGGTTTGTGAACTCCGGTAATGCAGTTGAACGTCGTCGATTTGCCGGCACCGTTCGGACCGATCAATCCCGTGATCGTCCCCCGTTCGACACTGAAGCTCGTCCCGTCGACGGCGACGATGCCACCAAATCGCTTTTCGAGCCCCTCGACCTCCAAAATCGTATCGGCGTCGGCTGGCGTCTCGGGTTCCGTAGCCGACTCCGTTGCTGTCTGTTGGTTACTCATTCGAGTCATCTCCTCGGTTCGATAGATCAATCGCGGCAGCGATCTCCTTGCGGTCGCCGAACACACCGTTCGGCCGGTAGATCATTAACACGACCAACACTACACCGATCAGCACCCACCGGAGTTCGTCGAGACTCCCGATGAAGTAGCCGACAAGCGGCATTGGATCGGCGGCGAGTAGCTCGAGACCCGCATCGTAGACCGTTGGTGGCGAGCGCGTATCGAGGTTGGCCCGCAGAATCGTTCGCAGGAAACGCGGGCCCTCCCAGAGAAACGCCGCGAACACGAACGCGCCAGCGATGCTGCCAGTGTTTGAGCCCGCACCGCCAATGATCAGCGCAACGAAGATATAAAACGTCACGATCGGCATGAAGCTCTCTGGGGTCGCCAGCGACCGGCTTCCGATCCACAGAATGCCGGCCAACCCCATTAGTCCACAGCCGAGTGCGAACACCTTGATTTTTGCTAGTTGTGTATTTTTACCGAGCGACCGGGCGACAATTTCGTCCTCACGGATTGCCTTGAGAATCCGGCCGAACGGTGAGCGTGCGATCCGCTCGAGCAACAGATAACAGATAACGACAAACACGATCAGCACAAGCGCATACAACAATCGGTTGACGACTGATTGAGAGACGCCTCCCGCTGCAGCGATTCCGTACACCACATCGCCGGCAACCCCGACACCGGGCAGATCGAGCAGCCACGGAACCACCGAGTCTACGGGCGTATATCGAATTCCACTGCCGCCGCCGGTGCCGTATACGGTCTCGCCGACTTCGATCTGTCGAAGCGACCCCGAGGTGATAGAAAGCCTGACGATCTCCGAAAAGCCGAGCGTGACGATCGCGAAGTAGTCCGCCCGGACGCGGAGTGCCGGCAGTGCGATCACTGCACCAACCGCGGCCGCAGCCAGCACGCCGCCGGCTACACCGATTGGGATCGGGAGACCAAAGCCCGCTGGCGAGCCTGCTGGATCGGCGGTGAGCACCGCCATCGTGTACACCCCGACAGCCATGAACCCGGCAATACCGATGTTGAACAGCCCTGTGTAGCCCCAATGGAGGTTCAATGCCAGCGTGAGCAGTCCGAAGACGGCTCCAAAGAAGGTTACCGTGTATAGAAACCCAGTGATTTCGTTGGTCGAGACGCCTGAAAGGAGCCCAACCACACCGAACACGAGGTAGGTCAGACCGATTGCACCCAGCAGGACAACCAAATCTGCTTTCCACCGTGGGAGTTCGTCGAGTCGCTGTCGGCCGGCCTCGAGTCGTTCGTTGAGGCCGGCGAGTCGTCCACCAATCATGCGGTTTCGACCCCCGCAAACAGCCCCTCTGGCTTGATTAACAGCACCAGAATCATCAGTGTAAAGGCCGCTACTTCGTTGAGATCCGACGGCAACCAGACCAACGAGAGATTGATTGTCGTTCCGATCACTAACGAACCGGCGAGCGCACCGTAGATTGAGCCGATCCCTCCGAGAATCACCGCAGCGAACACCAAAAGCAAAAGGAACCATCCGAGATTGATCGTGATCTGAGAGCGATCAAGCACGATGAGATACCCCGCAACGCCAGCGAGTCCCGCACCAATAATCCACGTAGCGGTGATGACTCGTTCTGTCGAGATGCCGGTCACCAATGCAAGATCACGGTTGTCGGACATCGCCCGCATCGATTTGCCGAGTTTCGTATACTGTAACAGTAGATGAACGCCGATGATCAACGCGAGTGCGGCTCCAACCAGTGTTAGTTCGTGGAGATTGATCGGCCCTACCGGCAGCCACGCCGGCTCCCAGACCGGTGCGGAGGCGACCACACCTCGAGAGTCTTGAGTGTAGACAATGGCGATCAGATACCGAAGTGTCAGTGCAACGCCCACGCTGGCGATCAACAGCGTGATTCCGCCGGCACGGCGGAGTTTCTTGTACACCAGACGATCGACCGCCAGCGCAATAAAGACGGTCAACATGGCCGCCGCGATGAGTCCAAGCAGAATCGCCAGCGGTGAGCCGACAACGCTCATTCCCAGATCGCGGGCACTGGCCCCCCCGTCGGCGTCCAACAGCAGCCGACTGCCGAAGCCGGCGGCCCCAATGCCGCCGATCAGATACGCAACAGTCCAGCCGCTGAACGCACCGACTGTGATCAGATCACCGTGCGAAAAGTTAGCGAATCGAAGAATACTGTAGGTCATCGAAAGACCAATTGCCGCCAAGCCGATGTACAGTGAGTCGACGAAGCCGTTCCATAACAGCGACAACAAGCGGTCAAACGCCAACTCACCGACGGCAACAAGTCGAACGAGGTCTACTGCAAGAATCACGACCCCCGCTCCGAGCGCCAGCCCAAATGCCTCCTGGACGGAAAGATCTCGAAGCCGTGTTTGTAACCCTGTGATGTTCATTCATCACAGGGTCTATTTCGTGGCATAATATAGTTCACGTACAATCTGTTTACAGATCACCCAGTCTGGCCCAACGACTGCTCACATGTCCAGATAACCGAGCGATTCAATTGTGTGATCGGTGCCTGCGGCAGTACCTTCGGTGCGCTATCGCTCGCATGATAGCACACAGATGGGAATAGGGAATAAAACGCGTTGTCGTCGCCTACAGCAACTCGTCGAAGTCTTTGTGCCGGGTGACCTCGACGCCGTCTTCGGTGACGACAGCGAGGTTGATACCGTTGCCCGACGCAAGATCGCGCTCGACGGCCGTCTGAATCGCGTTCGTAGCGATGGTTTTGGCCTCCTCAATCGAGAGTCCCTCTTCGTACTGTTGTTCGAGCACGCCGAGAGCAAACTGACTGCCTGAACCAGTGACGGTGTAGTCTTCTTCGGTCGTCCCACCGAGGGCGTCAATGGAGTAAATGTGGCTGCCTTCGTCGTCTACGCCGCCGAGAATCGGACTGACGATCAAAAAGGCACCCGACCGCAGGAAGTTGCCAGTAAGCGTCGAGAGGGCCTGCATGCTCATGTCCTCGCCACGGCGGGCCTCATACAGGCGGACTTCGGCTTTCAGGGAGCTAATGAGGTTTTGGGCCGCAGAGACCGACCCAGCAATCGTGAGCGCGCCCGTTGGGTGGATCTCTTCGACTTTCTGGACATCTTTGCTCGAGACCATATATCCCATGCTCGCACGCATGTCAGTTGCCAGGACGACACCCTCATCAGTAGTTAGCCCGACAGTTGTCGTGCCGGTTTTCATTGCTTCGGGTTCGGCGTCGCCGGCAGCCTGCTGGCCGCCTTGGCCGCCAAAGGTGCCGATTTCTGGCCCAAAGACGTTCTCGGTGCCTTCACGCTGACCCAACTCGCTGGGAGAACCGCTCATCGGAGTTCGCATTACCTGTCGTTAGGCAGGCGCGGGGATAAATGCAACCCTTCGGCAACCATCTCCGCTTTCGTGGAACTGTTTGAGCAGCTCGTAGCTGAACAGAGCGGATACAGAAACCGACCCTCAGCAGGCCGATGTTACTCGTCGGCGTAGTCGCCGCCGTATTTGATGAAGAAAAAGGCGAACCCAAGCGTCGAGACCATCGCAAATGTGGTTGCGATACCCAGCGTTTTGGCTGAATCCGGAATCTGTGGTGCGCCGTCGGCAGCACCGCCACCGCCGGCTTCGGTGGTCGGCACGTCGTCGCCAACCGCGACTGCACCTTTCATATCGAGTGCATCGTGTGGCTCGCAGACGTAGTCGGTGATACCTTCGTCATCCTCGGTGAACTCGTATTCGTAGGTAAAGCCCTCCTCAGCGGTGAGATCGCTGTCGAGATCAGCAGGGCCATCGACGGTGACGACGTTATGTTCGCCACCTGCCCCAGTCCACTCCCAGACGACGGTCGTACCCGGGTCGATCCAAATACCAGCCGGCTCGAAGGCGAGATCCCCACCGTTGCCTTCCGCACCGACCATCACCGTTACTTCGTCTTCGCCGCGAAAGTCTTCTTCGCCGCCATCGACACCGTCGATGTAGTCGAACTCCGGCATTTCTTGTTGGGCCGCCGCAGTACCCGTCGCAGCGGTTGCGGCTCCCGCCGCGGCGGTCGCTCCGGCAGTGGTTCGGAGAAAGCCGCGTCGAGAGACCGGTGCGTTGTCGCTCATACCCACAGGTAGGATTTCGGCCATAGTGAATACTTTGGTTCTCCGGCGCAACCAACGCTCACTCGAACCTCGTCTGTTGCCGTTCCGGAACGTTTTTGATCGTCTTGCGGTCAATGAAGGATATGACCGATGTCGAAGCGGAACTCCGCGAACAGTTTACCGAGGCGTTCGGTGACGCCGAGTTTCCGGTGACAACCCAGATGGATCTGGTTCCAGCACTCCCTAACGGGCCAGGGACGACGTTTACGGCGGGCGACCGAACCCTGTCGGCGATGGAACTCGCCTCAAAACTTGGCGGCCACCAGGATTTCCCCTACGAGACCCTCGAGAGCCTCGTTGATGATGCGATTGCAGGCCTGAAGGCCGAAGACGTGATCTAAACAGCCGACAGCGCGCTCCCGAGAAGTTCTTTATTCTCCGTCACCAACTGCCGGTGTGCCAACTGAGCTGGTGTCGCTGCTGCCGACGTGGCTGGTGTTGGGAGTTATAGTCGGTTTCTTCGCCTCGGTGGCTGTCGCTGCCGCCTTCTATTTCGGTGACCGGCTGTTTCCCGACCGCACCCAGAGCTACGACCATCGGCACGTCGACGGGACGCTCCGTCGCCACGTCGAGATCCGGTCGTATCTGAATGCGATTGGCGAGCCGTTCGTCGAGGAGTACGAACTCGACGGCATGGAGGTCGCCTTCTATCTCCCTCGCCGAGATGTCGTGGTTACGTTCGATCCACGGGTGTTTTTCGGCCTCGAGTCTGCGGAGACGTACGTTGTTCTCTGTGAAGACGAGATGCCAATCGCCAATCTGGGTCGGCGGCTCCCGTTCGAAGTCGAAGAACCGAGGCGAAACCCGACGCCTCCGAGGGCCGACCAGACGGTCGCAACCGCTTTCGAGACGCTTGGGCTCGAAGCCGGAGCCTCCGAAGACGCCGTTAGAGACGCCTATCGCTCGCAGGTAAAACAGGCCCACCCCGACCGCGGCGGCAGCGAAGCAGAGTTCAAGCAGCTACAAGACGCCTACACAACCGCTAAAGACTACAGCCAGCAGACGGCTTCGTGAGTACGTCTGCAGGCGGCCCGACACACACGGTGGCTTGTCGGCGGTAAAAAGTCGTTGGCAGCCTCAAGCGGATCAGGAGCTTATTATAGCTGTCCGACAAAGAACGATTAATCAATGTTTTCGGCGGGAAACGTCGGTCGGCTGCTGCGGAATCTCGGGACGTATGCTGTCGGCATTGCGCTGGCGATAGCTGGTGCGCTTGGATTGTCCGCGGCTATCGAATTGTCAACGGTGCTCGCGGCCGTATTGTTCGTCCTCGGACTCGCTGCAGTTGTTGTTGTTCACGAATACTTTGGCGGCCCGTTGTAGTCGGCGTTAGCTTCGTTCGAATCGTGTGGCGAGCCCGCGGCGTTCGAGTTCTCTAAGCGTCGTGAGCTGTTCGGTTTTAATCCGCGAAAGCTCGCGGTCATCCTCGATGACCTCCCGCACGGTGTCGACGAGCCCGTCGGCCGCGAGCACGCTCGGGACGCTGACGAACGTTGCCCCACTGTCGAGCAGGTCAGCCGCTTCACTCGAGGAACTCGCACGGACGATCATATCTGCGTCGGTCTCAACTGCAAGCAGTGACCTCGAGACGGGTTGGTGATCGACCGTCGAGACGAGCAGTCTGGCCTCGTTGAGTCGGGCCTTCTCGCGGGTGTAGTCGTTTTGTGCATCGCCCAATACGTAGTTTCGACACTCGGCGTCGAGTTCCTCCCAGAGTGCGGGATCGTTGTCGACGACCACATACGGCTCGCCTAACTCGGTGAGCCGTTCGACCAGTTGGCGGCCCTGTCGGCCATACCCGATCACGACGACGTGACCCGACAGCCGCTCGTCCACCTGACTGTGGGTGTCGACAAACCGACTCTGTCGGCCGCCAACTAGAGGTGCGACAACGCGATCGTAGATCTGGTCTTCGTACCGGCGGCCCACAACGGTCAACAACATCGTCGTCACCGCAGCCAGAATAATCGCATCGAACAGCGCATCAGCAATCGTCCCCAACAGCAGTGCCTGAATCGCGATGATGAGCGAAAACTCACTGATCTGATTAAGACTCGAAGACGCAAGGAATGCGGTTCGAGAGTCATAGCCCTCGTACAGAAACGTCACGAGTTGAATCAGTGGGTTAACCAAGAGAACGAGTCCAATCAACACCGAAGCGATCAGTAGCCCCTCGAGATCGGGTAGTTGGACAAGTGCGCCAATAGTGACAAAGAAGATTGCGACGAAAAAGTCCTTGATGGACTCGATTCCGTTGCGCATGCTGAGCGATTCTGCGCGGTCATTTCTGATAGCAATGCCGGCCGCAAACGCACCAATAACAATCGAAATGCCGGCGATTTCGGCGGCCGCCATAAAGGCGATCAGAATCGAGATACTGCCCATCAACACGAGTTCGTCAGTGCCGTCGGCCGCCCGAACCAACAGCTCGAAGCCGTGCCGATAGATGAACAGCCCGGCAATCAAAAACAGCACACCAAAGCCGAGTTTCGAGGTAACCACTGTCGGATCAGTAATGACTTCGGCCGACAAGACGAGCACCACAGCGATAGCGATCAGATCATCGAACAGATGGATCGACGAGGCGAGCCGACCGTGGACGAGGTTGTTTCGGAGTTCGGCTTTGAACACGCCAGCACCTACAATCGTCGAGCTAAGGGTGGCCGCCGCACCAAAGTAGATCGCGTTTCGAATCGGTTCGTCGAAGCCGAAACTGATCGCAAACAGATAGCCAACGATGACTGCGATCGGTCCGACAACCGCGACTTGGGTGATCGCGACGACCTCTCCGTCACGGAGCACCGACTGGAGATCCGAAACGTCTAGTCGCAGCCCGAAGACGAACACGAGAAATGCGATCCCCCACTGGGCCAACTCAACTAGTTCTGGCTGATCGACGAACACGCCGGTGATCAGCCCTGCTATAATGTAGAACGGAATCGGCGAGAAGCCAAACTGATTGGCAATCACCAACAGCACACTGGCGGTAATAAAGACGACCGACAGCGCCAGAACGACCTCAGTCATCGGCCCCACCCCCTGTGGACGGAGTGCTCTCGAATAGGCTACTCGAGTCGTTGGTAGCCACTTGGCGCTGTCGGATACGTTCGATGTCGGCCTGCGTTGCGGCTTCGAACGCCGAGGGGTCGGTAAAGTACTGTTCGAGATACTCACAGAGCGTTGCGGCGGTAAGGTAGGTACTCAGGATCACGTAAGCAGCACCACTGTCGTACAGTCTGCGCGCATCAGCAATGCGTTCGGCTTCGACAAAGACGACCGCCTCGTCGTTTGTTTCAGCCAACAGAATTTCGTTGACCTCCGTTTGAACGCTCGAGCTCAACACGAAGGATGCTTTCGAGAGGTTGGCGGCTTTTCTGACTTCTTTGTGGCGGAAGTCTCCAAAAACGTACTCGTATTGCTTTTCGTCTTTGACCTGTTCGATATGGTCGGTCTTTCGGTCGATAACGACGACATCGTCGTAGGCGTCTTTCAGTACTGGCAGGGCACGTTCGGTGATCTCATCGTAGCCAATCGCGACGGCGTGATTGTTGTATTCTTTGATCTCTCTGTCGGCTTTTTTCCCGTCTTCGAACCGGCTGAACCACGGCGAGACCCGTTCGTAGATGGCGTGGTTGTATGCGATGATGTATGTCGAAAGTGTCATCGTCAAAAGCGCCATCAGCGTGAGATAGCCGAGGACATCTGGGCCGATGTAGCCCTGTGCCAGCGCCAGTGCGCCGACGACGAGCGAGAACTCGCTGACCTGAACCATGTTGATCGACCCAATGAATGAGGTCTCGACGCTGAAGCCTTCGCGGTCGATCAGATAGAACATAATCCAGAAGTTGCCGACCATCAGCACGACCGAGGCGACGGCCGCTTCCTGCCAGAACGCAAGGAGACTACCGAGACCCTCGATCTGCAGGCCGATGCTGGCGAAAAACACGAGAATGAAAAAGTCAGTGATCGGCGTAATGCGGTCTTCGAGTTCTTTGCTGTACGGCAGTTGGGCGAGACTGATTCCTGCGAGGAACGCACCGACTTCGACCGAGAGATCGAAGCCTTCGGCAATCGCAATAAACAGAAACGCCCAGCCGATCGCCACAATCAGAAACACATCCTTGTTATCAGCAATCCGGCGAAACAGCCGTGGAAGCAGATACCTCGAGGAGAGAATCGAAAACAGCCCGATAAAGCCCATCATCACGAAAATCACTGCGAGCGTGGTAGCAATCTCAGAGGCGTTATCGAGTGAATCGGCGCTGAAAAGCGCGAGGACGACCACGAGATAGATATCTTGGACGATTAAGACCCCAACGTCGATTTGCCCGGCAGTGAGGTGATCTCGTCTTTGTCAGTCAGCACCTTGACGATCACGGGCGTTGCACCGAAGACGGTCGCCAGCGCGATGACGAGCACCTCGGTCGTGCCGAAACCGAGCGCTAAGGCGACCAGAAACGCCAACGCTGTCTGCAGAACCGTTTGTCCGATAGCGATGTTGCTGATAGGCCGGAGGATCTCTTGAATATCCGAAAACCGCATTTTCATTCCGAGCAAAAACAGCAGAAAGCCCAACCCGAGTTCGGCCATCACGTCGACCAACCCTTCGGCGGTGACGACATCGAAGACAACAGGGCCGAGAATGACACCCGTCAGAATGTAGGCGACGATCGTTGGCTGGCCGAACTTGCGGGCAACAAGCCCGACAGCCGTCGCAGCAACGATAATGAGCGCGAAATCTGCCGCGAGCGCGATGTCAGTCATTGGAGGTGCGTCTGAAACGTCATTTGCCTATCAGCGGTTTATACGTTCTCATTGATGCTCGGCGCTCTGATTCACTGTGTGCTGACTGCGCTCATCTTACAAAGAGTGACACGCGGGGGGCCTATTGCTACGTGGTCGAAAAAATTGAAAACGGGACAGCCTACTCAGTCGTCGGCTGGAGCCGCGCCACCTGATTCTGCTTGCTGTTTGGTCCACGACAGTTTGCCACCGGCGGCGAGAATGTCGCGTTCGCGTTCGGAGGCGTCGAGTTCGGCGGTGAACTCCCACTCATCGTTGACGCTGACGGTGAACTCCTCGGCACCTGAGCGGACGCCGTCGCCGATATCGTCGACGATTTCGAGGTCGTCGCCCTGTTCGAGTTCCTCGTATGTTTCGGCGTCGATCTCGAGCGGAACGATACCGAAGTTGAACAGGTTCGCGCGGTGGATCCGAGCGAAGCTCTGAGCAAAGACTGCCTCGATACCGAGATACATCGGACAGAGCGCGGCGTGTTCACGCGACGATCCCTGACCGTAGTTCTCACCGGCGACAAGGACGCCGCCGGGTGATTCTTTGGCGCGCTCGGCGAACGTGTCATCGACACGCGAGAGCGTGAACTCCGAGAGTTTCTCGATGTTCGAGCGGTATTTTAGGATATCTGCGGTGGCCGGAATGATGTGGTCGGTCGTGATGTTGTCCTCCATTTTGAGGATCGTCTCACCGCCGACGGTGTCACCGAGCGGATCCTTCAGCGGTACGTCACCGATGTTGGGGCCTTTGATAAGCTCATCATCGATAGCTTCGTCGGGCGCGATGAGGTCGGTTTTCGAACCATCGTACTTCTCGGGCAGTTCGATACCAGGTGCCTCGAGATCGCCAAGTTCGTCGGCCAGATCGCGTGGGTCGACGATTTCGCCGGCGATGGCTGCGGCGGTCGCGACCTCGGGCGAACAGAGATAGACGTTGTCGTCTTCGATTCCCGAGCGTCCCTCGAAGTTGCGGTTGAACGTTCGCAGCGAGACCGAATCCGAAGCCGGAACGTGGCCGATGCCGATACAGGCACCACAGGTTGCCTCAGAGAAGTTGACACCGGCTGCCATCAACTCAGCAACCCAGCCCTCGCGAGCCAGAATCTCGGCGGACTGTTTGGAGGCCGGTGCGATGATCATCTCGGTGTGCATCGCGACTTCACGGCCTTTGAGCATCTTGGCCGCGGGTAGAATGTCCTCGTAGCTGCCGTTGGTACACGAGCCGATCATGACCTGCTCGACGCGCTCGCCGGCGACCTCGCGGACGGGCACGACCTTGTCGGGCATGCTCGGACACGCAATGAGCGGTTCGAGATCCGAGAGATCGATGGTGATCTCTTCGGCGTACTCGGCGTCCTCGTCGGGGCCGAGTTCGACGAACTCCTCGGGTCGACCAACGCGTTCGAGGTAGTCTTTGGTCTGTTCGTCGGTTGGGAAAATCGAGGAGGTTGCACCGAGTTCCGTCCCCATGTTGGTGATGGTCGTTCGCTCGGGAACGGTCAGCGTCTCGACGCCGGGACCGGTGTACTCGAAGACCTTGCCGACGCCGCCTTTCACGCTGAGGCGTCGCAGCATCTCAAGGATGACATCTTTGCACGAGGCCCAATCAGGAAGCTCGCCTTC
>SL_4KL_010_BRINEDRAFT_10002206_pt1 | contig 11003 bp, 13 predicted proteins | sample SodLak_010_BRINE_2_FD_10664 | JGI IMG/M metagenome (IMG submission 10664) | reverse complement strand
ATCAACTCGTCCACCTCGTCGACGAGGTCGTCGAGCGAGTTCGGCGAGCCGACAGGGACAGCAAGCACGACCCGCACAGCACCAGCCTCTCTGACCTGTCGCAGACACGCAAACGCTGTCGCACCGGTCGCGACGCCATCGTCGACGATGACGACCCGCTTGCCGCCGAGATCAGGTACTCGACCAGTATTACGGTACCGCTCAGCCCTCTCGTGTGCATATTCGGCCTCTGCCTGTCGCTGCGTTTCGATATACTGCTGGGAGACGCCGAGCTGGTCGACGAGCCCGTCGTTGAGCCAGAGGTTGCCCTCGCTGGCGACGGCACCGATCGCAAGCTCCGGGTTGCCCGGCGCGCCGAGTTTCGACGCGACAACTACGTCGAGCGGAACATCGAGTGCGTCAGCGACCGGGCGGGCAACAGGAAGCGCACCCCGCGGTATACCGAGCACGATATCCGCCTCAACCCCCGAATCGAGCAGTCTATCGGCGAGTTGCTTCCCGGCTTCTGTACGGTTCTGGAACATGGATGGCCCCGGTGGAAGTACGGTATCAACGGGTTTGGGCCTGTCGTCCATCGTCAAAAAGAGCGTCGACGAGGAGAGAAAAAACGACAGAGACTGTCGGAACGATCGAATCGTAGCGGATGCTGGCTGGTGAGTTTCGCCGCGCAAATGTCAGACAGTCTGGTGTGTTCTTCGAGAAACTGGACAGTAGCTTGCTACCACTCGCGAGCTGTTGGGTCCGGATGGTACTCCCACTCGTATTCGTCGACCACTTCGGGGAGCTGCAGCCACGGATCCACGACATCGACATCGTACAGTCGTCGCCAGTTGATATCCGCAGCTGTTTCTCTGCGTAGTATCGTCGTGTTCGCAATCTCGAACTCCTCGTTGCCGTAGGCGTTGATCTCTACCAGAAGCCAGACACTGATGGTTACGTCGTCGATGTCGTACTCACTCTCGAAAAGTGTCTGCAGAAACTTCGTGTTCATCGTACAGATAGCAGCTTCAGTACGCTCTTCGTCGTCGTACCGTATCGACCGTGACCGTTGATTTGCAAGATACTGGAGTTCAACATCGTACCCACCCGGTCCACCCCGAACCTGGAACGGGTCTTCAGTATCTGCGAAAAACGAATCGAAGCCACGCCACCGTTTTCGGTCGTCTCCGTGACCGAACGTTAGCACTCTCGGAACGGCACCCCGGGAGAGCGCCTCGACAATTTCCCCCATCGAATCCTCGTCGACCGCATCTGGCCCGGGCAGATCGTCTGCTTGTGCTGTACTCTGATCGGCTACTGTCCCAGTCGCCCCAGCAACGAGTAGTGAGCTTGTACCGACGGCTTTCATGAACTGTCGTCGACTGCGACTCATGGCTCTAGAAAGTACACTTTCAGTAATAATTGGGGTAGACGTTTCAGCCGATTTTTCTCTGACACATAAAACATATGTAAGATTACTATTTCACAACGTACTCGCTCATATAACTCAGCACTCATATAATCCAGCGTACATAGATCAATCCGATCTACTCTACGTTGCATTCGGAGCAATGAGAGCGCTCCAGAGACAGGAAAGATGATATTAATTACATACTACGGAGAAATTCTGTTGGCTCGTTGCTCGCGTTGCTGAGGAGTTCGCTATACAGACAGGGCCAGCACTGTCGTCACTTTGAACCGCAGCAGGGACTTTCTTGCTGGTTACGGTCGATTTCTACATGCGACAGCAAAAATAGGCACCAATCTCGAAAAGACCCACGACAACCACGATCACTCGGAGTCGACTTCAATTAGCTCACCATCACCGACATCGAGCTGTTCGCGAAGCGCTTCGAGATGCTCGTCTGCCTCTTCACGGAGTTCTTTCGCAGTCGGAAGATCAATGTTCCCAGCTTCGAGTGTTTCTGCAATCTCCTCCAACCGATCGATCCGAGCCTGAATATCGCCCGAGTGATCCATACCAGACGCATTACGCTGGCAGCCTCTTCAACCTACCCGCCCTCACAGCAGAAACAAGATAACACCAGCCGCACCGAGCAAAAGCACTGCAACGAGAATCAGTACCAGAATACGGAGCTTTCTCGCTTCAGCCGTCCCTGCCTGCACTTTTGCCTGTGTTTCCAGCTCACGATACGCGCCCGTAATCCGCTGTTCTTTGCGGTCGAGTTCTCGCTGGACGTGTGTCTGGTAGGCACCGTCGATGCGAGCTTCGAGATCAGCGATTCGGCTCCGTGCTGCTCGTGCAGCAGCCGCATCTGATTCTGCTGCCAGTTCGAGCTCCTGCAGCTGTTGGTCAATCGCGGCATCGATCGCTTCGAGCGCTGTCTCGACGACTGTCCGGTAGGCGGTACTGATCCGCTGTTCGAGATCGCTCGCCCGCTGGCGCACAGAATCCACCTGGAGCTGTTGTTGGCGCAAGCCATCGACTGCCGTCTCGATGCGACGATCGAGCTGTGCCAGCTGATCGTCTGCGAGCGATCGATACGCCGTGTCGATACGTTGTTCAGTCTGTGCAAGCCCCTCTAGCACCGTCTCGACCCTGGTCGTCGCTTTGACCCCCGCCTCGGTCGGCGTCATCGCCCGTACATCCGCGACGGGTTCGGCGAGCGTCTCGTCGTCTTCGTGCCCGATAGCGACAATCACGGCTGTCGAACAGGCTGCGATACACCGCACCAGTGGTTCGGCATTGAACGACCAGAGATCTGTATCCGAGCCACCACCTCGCGTAACGATAATCGTCTCAACCTCGGGATCGTGATCGAGCGCCTGAATGGCAGTAATGAGCGAGTGAACAGCATCGTCTCCCTGGACAGTCGCTCCGTGAAGTTTGACAGTTGTCCGTGGCGACCGTTCGGCGATGGCTGCCCAGGCATCCTCGCGTGCCGAGCCACTCGGCGAGGTGACCAATCCGATACACGAGGGGTATGCTGGGATGGGCTGTTTCCGTTCATCCGCAAACAGCCCTTCTTTTTTGAGCTGGTTTCGTAACGCCTCGAGCTGTTCCTGTCGTGCACTCTCACCGAGTGGCCAGTAATCGAAAACGAGCAGCTGGCAATCACCCCGGTCAGGATAGAAATCCACCGTCGCTTCGACGACCGCTTTGGTTCCCGCTTCTAGTTCATGGTCAAATCCCGACACCTGGTCTGCCCACGCCAGGCAGCCAATGACTGGCTCTTCGTCGAGATCACGGAGTTCGAAGAACGTCCCGAAATGATAGTGATCCACTTCGCCAATCTCACCAACCACGTGGGTCGGAAACCGGTCCTGTGACTCCTTGAGAACACGCTCGATCTCGTGATTGAGCCGGTCAACCGTCCATGCCCCCTCGGGAATTGCCGCTGTTGACGTGTCCGTGGTACGATTAGAAGAGTCCATGACGAATACTGTACGCGGTGTCTCTTTTGATCAAGAGAAGCTGTAATGATAATACTTGTGTCAGACGAGGAGAATAGATAACACAACAGCCAGCATACGGCGCGAGACGTTTTCAGTCGTTATCCAAGAGAAAGACGATCCCGAACCTCCGCACCAGCGGATGTAAGTGAAACCGTGTTCCGGGTTGTATCGATCTCGACCAAGCCGATATCCGCAAGCTTCGGGAGATGCCGGTGGTACAGTTCTATTCGGATTCGGCTGGCTTCCTGCCACACTGCTTCGTCAGCGAATTCCTGCTGCCGTGCAAGTTCGATTGCGATATCAGCCATCGCTTTCGGTTCACCAGTAATCAACAACAGATCGAGTACCTGCCGCTGCTTTTGCGTTACCAGCGTTCCAAATAACTCATTTTTCTCGGGGGGATTGACTGCACTGCTCGATTCGATTGCCATTGCTACATGGTGGAACCGAAAGACAGTAAGGGAATCTGCTAATCAGTTAGGTGCCTCAAATACCACACGCTGCCTACAAAACATCGACGGTAAACGGGTCAACTTCGACTTGTTCGCGTTGAAGACCCTGCCATCACGAGTGGCTCACCGCTCCCGTGTAGTTTGGCTCTTGGAAACCAATTGAGGAAGTTGAGTGAAACACGTTGTGTGTTCAATGCAACAATTAGTGTACTGAGTTTCGATATATCCATACGCCGTCTGCTGTATTCCAACCAGCACGCAGAATGATGGGCGCTGCAGGCTCCGGTTCGACTATCGAACGAATCGACCTTTCGGGCCTGAGGAAGCCGAAATCAGCGGGTATGAAATACACCGAAAGACACAGTATCCTGTGTTTACATAGTTTTATGTATGCCAACTATCACAGTCAACGTGGATGACGACCTGAAAGAGCGTATGGAGAAGCACCCCGAAATCAACTGGAGTGAGGTCACGCGACAAGCCATCGAAAAGAAGATCGAGACACTCGAAGTGATGGATGAACTCACCAGCGAGAGCGAACTTACCGAGAGTGACGTACAGGAGATTGCAGACAAAATCAACAAGAGTGGACGAACGCGCGTTGATGAGGAATCGGCGTAAATTCGACGAATGAAGTTGGTCATCGACGCTAACGTCGTCATCTCTGCACTCATCGCTGATTCAAAAACGCGGGAACTCATCGTCACGCTCGAACCCGACCTTTTGACACCCGCGTTCGTCCATAACGAAATAGAGAACTACGAGGATCTAATCGTCGAGAAGTCTGGGATGAAACCGGCCCGAGTGGCACAGTTTATCGACCTGCTGTTCCAGTACATCGAAGTCGTCCCTGCCGACGATTTTCATCCAGCTATCGATAGGGCAGACGAAGCAATAGGCAACACCGACCCCGACGACGTACTCTATCTGGCATGTGCGATAGCCTGCGATGCGGCCATCTGGAGTGACGACTCCGACTTCGACGAACAGGATCTGGTTGAGACTTACTCGACAATTGAGGTCATCAACTCGTTCGACACGCTCTGACTCAATGTGTGATTGATTTTCTTTATTGCCACCAGTTTAGACGTACGCGAACTCCCGTGGGAACTACTGACCAGTCACCCATCGAACGAAAGCAACTGCGCTGCGTTCAATTAGGGTCCGACCCGGTGCTGTCGGGCGATTACTTCCCTCGAAAATATGGGCGCTGCAGGATTTGAACCCGCGGCATCTTGGTCCGAAGCCAAGTGCTCTGTCCAAGCTGAGCTAAGCGCCCGCACCCGAAATAAACCGACCTCGGAATAAAAACCCCCCGGTTCCGATCCGTGTAACTATCCGGTGAGTAACGAAAAACCATATATATATCCTAACCAACGTTGTTACCAAGGCGTCGGGCCCGATGTCCGGTCGGGGCCGCCTCAAGGAGAACCCAACTGCAATGTACGAACTTGGCCCGGCTTTCGACAACAAATCCGTGGATGCAGGGACGAACATTCTCATCTCTGGTCCTGCCCTCAGCGGGAAGCGTCGGCTCATGATGGAAGCGCTTGCTCACGGCTCGAACAACGGCGAGGGCGCAGTGATCGTCACGACGCGGGATAGCTCTGATCGCGTCCTGACCGACTTCCGCTCGCTGCTCGACAACCCGGACGACAAACATATCGGCGTTGTCGATTGTGTTACGCAACATCAGGGGCGATCGACCAGTGATACTGATCTCGTCAAATACACCTCCTCACCGGTCGATATGACCGGGATCGGTATCAAATTCTCCGAGTTTGTCGAGGAGTTTTACACCGAACGGAACGTGACCCAGAACCGCGTCGCGATCGATTCGCTTTCGACACTGCTCATGTACTCGGATCTCCAGACGGTCTTCCGGTTCATGCACGTGTTGACGAGCCGGATCGAAGATGCAGACGCGATCGGCTTCCACGTGATCGAGTCGACGGCCCACGACGCAGAGACGATGAACACGCTCAAACAGTTGTTCGACGGTATGGTCACTGTCGAGGAAGACAAGACCGTCTCGTTGCAGCTTCCTGGCTCTGCATAGACTGAATGGTTGACGTTGGTCAGAAAGCGCCCGATTTTATTGCTCCAGCGCTCGTCGACGGGCGCGGTGAAGTTATCGACCTCGTCTCGAGAGTCGAAGCGAACGACGCGGTTGTGCTGTTGTTTGCACCGGCAGATTTCGTCCCGCAGATCACTCAGGCGTGGCGTGCGGTCGCCGAGGCGGGCTGGCACGAGCATCCCCAACTTGCTGTGGTCGGGGTTACTGGTGATAGCCTGTTCAGTCACGCGGCATTCGCCGAACAAGAGGGGATCCCGTTTCCGATCGTCTCGGATTTCCACGCGGGCGTCGCAAACCAGTACGATCTCGTTGCCGAGGAGTGGGAAGGTCACAACACGATTCCCCAACGTGGCGTAGTGGTGATCGATGGCGACTGGGAGATTCGGGCCGACGAGAGTGCACCACCGCTCGCTGCAGTCTCACCCTCGCCAGAACAGCGAGTGGTCGACACATTGGTTGAACTGGGGCTGGATGTTTCCCGTCCGAGCGTCGCTTACGACCAGTAGTCCAAATTACTCGATAACGAGAATACTCGTTTCGAGTCGTCCCCGTCGCATACTGATCTGTTCGCTGACCTCGACCGGTACCAGATCTTCCCGAGCGGTGTGAACGACGAGCCGATCACAGTCACCACCAGCCAGATTCTCGAAGAAATTAGTGTACAACGATCGAATGTCCTGATTCGTCCGGATGCCGAATGGCAGATCAGTCACAACAACATCGGCATCGATATCGGCAGTCGTCGCATCCGCCTGTTCGAGGGTAATAGTTTCCTCGACGCCAGCGTCACGGGCGTTGCGTCTGGCTGCTTCGATTGCCTGCGTGTCGATATCGTAGCCAGCGACAGTTACGTCAGTCGCTGTTGGTTCGTCGCGTTGTGCCTCCCTGTAGCGTTCGGCATCGAGAAACGGAAAGCGAGTCAGCGCTGGGTCGTGGTTACGTGTTGGCGAGCGGCCGGTCGCTGCCAGTGCAGCCTCGATCGGAATCGTTCCACAGCCACACATCGGATCAACGAGCCGATCATCTGGACCGTAGTTTGCATAGTAACACATTGCATACGCAATCGTCGGTCGGAGCGCAGCCTCGTGTTCGTCGACACGGTACCATCGCCGGTGCAGCGAGCGCTGTCCAGTTGCGTCGAGTGCGACTGTGGCGGTATCCTCTCTGACGATGATGCGGAAAATACAGTCCGGATCGTCGAGATCGACAGGTGGGCGTGTTTCCCGCGCCTGACGATAGCTGTCGATGATCGCCTGCCCGACCTCGCGTTCGACGTCGGGGCTGCCGAAGGCGTGATCACCACGTCGCTTTGCCCTGACTGCGAAAGACTGCTCGGGGTCGAGATACCGGGACAGATCCAGTTCGCCGACCAGTTCGGTAATATCCGCAAGATCGGCAATCTCTCCACGAGCCAGCTCGAACATAACTCGATGGAGAGACCGTGATTGGGCATGGAGCCGGTACACCGCATCCTCGCCGACAGTAAAGCGAACCATTCCCGGATAGGAAACCGACGCAGCCGCGCCAGTCAGCTCGGCGATTTCTGCGATTGCGACCGCTTCGAGATCTCTGTTCGTCGTCGCGAGAAACGTCCAGTTTCCAGTGCCTGCGTACTCGGGAGGCACTATTGGTCGTCGGTCGCTTCGTCCGTGGCGGCAGATGGTCGGCTCGTCGCAAGGTTCGGATCCGCGCCGCCGTCAGTCTCCTCTTCGAGCAGTCGCTCGGGGTACTCGATATCTTCGAGAATTTCCTCGATATCGAGATCCTCCTCTTCGGCGAGCGCTTCGAGGATAGCACGTTGTTCGGCGAGTTCGATCTCGATGTAGTCGACCTGTTCACTCGTTGTCGAGAGATCCTTCTGGAGTTGCTCGACTTTCTCAATCACTTCGTTGATTTTCTTGTACGTTTCTTCCGCGACTTTCACCATTCGCTGGACTTTCTTTTTCGTGCCGGCGATATCCATACGGGCCGGTATGACGGGCTGGTTTGTGGGTGTTTCGGAGCACGAGCGAAAGAGTCTACGCCCCGGCGACGAACATGCTGGTATGAACGGCGCAGAATTCCTCACGCAGGTCGAAACGGAGCTACAGACAGAACTCTCACGCATTGGCTCCTCGAAATCGCTGTATGCCGACACTGTCGGAGAGATGGAGCCCGAGGCTGTGCTGGCTGCCGCAGCAGATTCGGCGGACCACGCTGGTGGTACCTTTGAGTCTTGGACAGCGGAAAGCGATCTGTCTGTCTTTAGCGAAGCCGAGAGTCGTATTCGCGATCACCACGAAGAGATTCTGTCGGAGCTCGACGAGCACGAGCAGGGAGAGTCCCCGGCAGCCGTTACTGCTGCTCGCGAGGCAGACGACGATCCGGAACGGCTTGGTGCGCTCGTCGGCTGGTCGCTCGTCACAGAACGAAAGAGCACACAGTCGAGTGGCTTTTTTACCGGACAGGCAGATCCACAGACGGCGAGCATCTTCCGCTCGTTCGGTGACGATTACGAAACGCTCCGTGAGCAGGCACTCAACAGTCTCGAAACGGTCTGTGAAGGGGACGAAGAGTGGGAGCAGGCGTTGTCGGCCGCAACGGCTGTCATCGAGGCTGCCTACGACGAGTACTTCGAAACGCTCGAAGAGCTCGGCATGAATCCGAAGCCAGTCTGCTAGTTTTTTTCTGTCGCGACGTTTCTGTCACCCACCGAAGCCGACGAGCTCCGCATCGTCGAGCGCACGATCAGTCGCGTCGTCGATATCGAACGCTCTGACGACCTCTCCGTCCTGAATCAGCGGTTCGAGCAGCGGTTCGCCGTCGTCTGGCCCATCCTGATCTGCCAGCCCGATATGATGAGCGCCATCCGGCGTTCGGTAGACCTGCTTTCTGCCGTCGAGTTTCCCTCGTTTTGCGGCGGGCTCCCCCTCAATCTCGACGATATCGAGCGCGAACTCCACGGGGTCGGCGTTGCTGACGTATCCCCCGACACCAAATCCTTCGACAATATGTCGTAGCTCCCTGATTGACCCGGGATCGATTCCACCGCTGGCGAAGATGCCGACATCCTCGTGGCCGCGGGCGTCGAGCTTCCAGCGAAGCTCTTCGAGAATATGCCGGAAATCTCCCCGGCGTGAGGAGGTCGTATCGATCCGGACGCTGTCGAGATCGTCGATCGCTTCGACTGCCTGTAGCGTTTCTTCGACCTCGTCAGAGTAGGTGTCACACAGGGTGATTCTGGGCACGTCCTCGGCAACGGCTTCGTCGAAGGCTTGCCAGGCAGCCGCCTGATTACCGCGGCCGAAACAGATCATCAGCGCATGGGGCATCGTTCCGCCGGCCTCGCGATCGATCACGTCCCCAGCGGCGACGTTCGAGAAGCCGTCCAGCCCGGCAACCAGCGCGGCGCGTTCGAGCATCGCCGCGATCGAGGGATGGACGTGCCGGCTGCCGAAGCTCAGAAGGACGGAGTCGGGTGCTGCAACACGTGCTTCGAGTGCAGCAGTCGCCATCCCCGTGGCGTGAGACAGAAAGCCAAGCAGCGGCGTTTCGAGCCGACAGAATTCGAGATACGGTCCCTCGATACGCATCACAGGGCCGCCATCGAACAGCCGTCCCTCGCGGAGTGCGTACACGTCGATATCCCGGTCGGCGAGCAGCTTTGCCGCGTCTTCGATGCCAGCGAAGAGACTCCACTCGCCGCGGGGAAACTGCGAGGCAGTGACATCAGCAACGACCTGTGGGTTCTTTCCGGCGTGTTCGAGCGTCTCGACTGTCCGATCGAAGTATGCGTCCGTGGCCCGGCCCGACGCGATCGCCGCCGGCGAAACGATGTCAAACTCCGTCATACCGGGAATTTGACAGCGACCGTCGAAAAGATTGTGCCAGCGAACTATGATTGGTTGTTTTGGTTGGTAAGCGAGTGCCCAGCACTGGCGATAGCAAAAACGTCGTCTACGGTGAATCTGACACCAGCACAAACAGCAAGAAAGCCCGCGACTGGAGGTGAAACAATCAAGAACAGCAAGAAAGCGCCTCGCCCCTTTCAGTCCCGCCCAACTTCGCTTTCCAGGCCTGGCGGGACTGAAAGGGGCCGCGCGCCTCGATCCGTCCCGGGTGATGCAAGCACCGACGGAGCGCAGCGAACCCCGGACGGTCGAGAGCGCGGGGGCTTTCTTGCTGTTCGTAATCGAGCCACCCTAGTTAGTCAGTTCAACTCATCAGGCTTTCTTGCTGTTCTCTGCCGTAAATGCGCACGGTACTCTTGTTCACACACCACAAACCACCTCTAGTCGAGAGAAACGACAGTGAAAAGTTCGCGCACTCCGAATCCCGAGACAGACGCAGATTTCCACCCATGACACAGACACTGCGCGCACTGCCAGCGATTCAGGCACGGCTGCCAACGACACGCTCCACAGTTGGCGTCCTTGTCGGTGACCTGTTGGTCCTGTTTGCCTTCGTCACGACAGGGCAGTACGCCCACAACTACTACTTCTGGGAGGCGCCGCTGCATACAGTGTTTATTCTGATTCCGTTCGTGATCGCCTGGCTGGTCGTCGCACCGCTTTTCGGGCTGTTTAGCCAGAAGGTGCTGGGGAGTATTACACAGCTGCTCCCGCGCGTGGTCGGCGCCTGGATCGTCGCCTCACTCGTCGGCGGGGCGATCCGCGCGACACCGCTGTTTCCGGGTGGCGCACCGCTTACCTTCCTGCTGGCGAACGTTGCCTTTGGCCTGCTCTTTTTCGTCAGTTGGCGGCTGATCGTCGCGGTGCTCTACCAGCGGTTGTAGTGAGACAACGCTGATCTTACTCTGGTTCGTACTCCTCGTCGATGAACTCGTGGGCTTTTTCGAATATCTCGCGCGGTCCGTCCTGTGTGATCGTGTTGATCGCCTGGTCGTAGTCCCGCCACTGGTGATCGCGGTGTTCGTTCGACAGCTCCGCCGACGCTTCGAACGAGTGTGCGATAAACAGGTGAACGGTCTTGTGGATCGTATCACCGCCAGCTTCGAACACGTAGTCGTAATCTTCCCGGAAGCCATCAATGAGCCGGAACTCGCTGATTCCGGCCTCCTCTTTCACTTCGCGAATCGC
>SL_4KL_010_BRINEDRAFT_10002204_pt1 | contig 11006 bp, 11 predicted proteins | sample SodLak_010_BRINE_2_FD_10664 | JGI IMG/M metagenome (IMG submission 10664) | reverse complement strand
CTTGGGAATCGTAGTTCACCAAGCCGCGGGCCAACTCATGGCCACTCGGGTCTAGGCAAGCCACCATCTCACCCCGTCGAAACCGGCCATCCACCCGCGTGACGCCGACCGGGAGAAGACTGCGCCCGCGCTCCCGCAAAACCTTTGCAGCCCCCTCATCCACCCATAACCGACCGCGTACCTGCAACTGCCCGGCTAACCACTGCTTGCGCGCTGCTAAGCGCGCCTGAGAGGGCGTCAGTAACGTACCGGCCGCTGTGCCCTCAAGAATGCTTTGTAAAACGCCGGGGTCGCGCCCCGATGCAATGAGGGTGGCTGCACCCGCTCGGGCAGCGCGTCGTGCTGCGAGTACTTTCGCCCTCATGCCGCCACTGCCCAGCACACCCGGCGCGTCGGAACACATAGCTTCCAGCGATGGATCACTGGCTTGTGCTTCCGTGACGAGCGATGCATTGGGCTGCGTCCGCGGATCCGCTTCAAAGAGCCCATCTTGATCGGTCAAGATCACCATTAAGTCTGCCTCGATGAGGTTACTCACTAATGCAGCAAGGGTGTCGTTGTCTCCAAAACGAATTTCATCTGTCGCGACTGTGTCATTTTCATTCACCACCGGAATGACGTTTAGATCCATTAACGCACGCAACGTAGAGCGAGCATTTAAATAACGCTGCCGGTCAGCCAGATCCTCATGGGTCAGCAACACCTGCGCAGTTTTCAGTCCAAAACTTTGAAACTCCGTTTCATAAGCCTGCACCAAGCCCATCTGCCCCACCGCTGCGGCCGCTTGAAGCTGGTGCAGCGCCTTGGGGCGCTTTGCCCAACCAAGCCGCTGCACACCCTCGGCCACTGAGCCTGATGAAACCAACACAATCTCAACGCCGCGCGCTTGCANATCAACCATCTGCCGCACCCAGTCGCGAATGCGGTCTTGGTCAAGACCCCGGCCATTATCCGTGACCAGCGCACTGCCTACTTTGATCACCCAGCGACGCGTTGAAATCAGCGCCTCACGACCGCTCATCACTGCTTTCCTCGTCCAATTCATTTAATCGGCGCATCACTGCTTGGCAGAGCGTGTTGGTGCCCTCCCCGGTTTCCGCTGAAATAAAGTAAATGGGCCCCTGCCATTGCAGTTGCGATTGTAGGTCACTGAGCATCTCATCACGCACATCCGTTGGGAAAAGATCCGCTTTATTGAGCACCAACCAGCGCTCACGCGCCGCCAACCCGGCACTATAATTCCCCAGCTCACCGACAACCATTGCGATCTCATGCGCTAGGTCACGCTCCTCATAAATTGCTGATGCATCAACCAGATGCAGCAAAAGCCGAGTCCGCTCAAGGTGGCGCAAGAAACGAATACCAAGACCGGCCCCCTCAGCAGCACCCTCAATCAGGCCCGGGATATCTGCCACGGTAAAACTACTTCCTAAGCCAAGGCTGACAACACCTAAGCCGGGGTATAGCGTGGTAAATGGATAGTCAGCGACGCGCGGGCGAGCGGCGGAGACTGCGCGCAAAAAAGTGGACTTGCCTGCGTTTGGCAGCCCAAGCAGCCCGACATCAGCTAATAGCTGGAGCTCAAGCTGAAGCTCGCGCTGCTCACCTGGGGTGCCGGGTACCGATTGCCGCGGCGCACGATTAGTGGAGCTTTTGAAATGCGTATTACCAATACCGCCGCGACCGCCCTGCGCCACACAAATACGCTGGCCATGCGCGGTGAGGTCACCCAGCGTTTCACCCGTTTCTAGATTACGAATAACTGTGCCAATCGGGACCTGCACAACAATATCCTCACCCGCACGCCCCGCCATTTGACGGCCTTGCCCGCCCTGCCCGCGCTCAGCTGCAAAGCGGCGCCGGTGTCGAAAATCAACCAGCGTGTTTAATCCCGAGTCAGCTTCAAGCCAAACACTGCCGCCATCACCGCCATCGCCACCATCAGGGCCGCCACGGGGGATGAATTTTTCGCGCCGAAAACTGACACAACCGTTACCACCATCACCAGCAGTGACCCGAATGCTTGCCTCATCGACGAATTTCATGGCTTATGGCCTACTCAAATAAAAAACCCCGCTCTAGGCGGGGCTGGGATAGACGCCAGAGCGTTGCTCAGCCCGCTGGCTGAATGCTCACGTAGCGCCGATTATTCGGGCCTTTACGCCGAAATACAACTTGGCCATCAATTTTGGCAAACAAGGTGTGATCGGTACCCATCCCCACATTTTCACCGGGGTGAAAGTGGGTGCCGCGCTGCCGAATAATAATATTGCCGGCAATCACAGCCTGCCCGCCGAAGCGCTTAACGCCAAGTCGTTTTGATTGCGAGTCACGGCCATTCCGAGTACTGCCGCCTGCTTTTTTATGTGCCATTAATCCTGCCTCCGTTAACGCTTAGGCTTAGCTTGCCTGGATACCGGTGATACGCACTTCAGTAAACGTCTGCCGATGCCCGTGGTGGCGCTGATAATTTTTACGCCGCTTGAATTTAACAATCTCAACTTTACGAGCCCGGCCTTGCGCGATGACCTCTGCCGATACGCTGCTGCCCTCAAGGCGCGGCGTGCCAACTTTTACTTCATCACCATCAGCAACGAGTAAAACTTCGTCAAATTTCACGGTCTCGCCCGCCTCTGCAGTGAGCTTTTCAATACGCAGTAGGTCCCCTTCGGCAACCCGATACTGCTTGCCACCTGTTTTAATTACTGCGTACATCTTCTAAAGACTCCAAACGGTTTATCCAAAGCCGCGAAAGTCTAGCCGGACAGGGGCTTTACGTCAATGTAATTCGATCAATTTACCTTGACATGCCTGTGACCTCTTCCTAGCATGCCGCTTTCATTCATCGATGAGACACCCCGCATGGAAATTGCTCCGCTTCGCGCACTGGTTGCCGACGATATGCATATCGTCGATCGAATCATTCGCGAGCGCTTAGCATCAGACGTCGCTCTGATCAATCAATTAGGCAGCTATATCGTTGGCGGCGGCGGCAAGCGCCTGCGCCCCATGGTTGTGCTGATCATGGCGCGGGCTTGCGGCCATCCTGCCGGCAGCGAGCAGCATGCTTTGCTGGGCGCCATTGTTGAGATGATTCATACCGCAACACTTTTACATGATGACGTGGTTGACGAATCGGAAATTCGGCGTGGCCGACAGACAGCTAACGCACTTTGGGGCAATGAGGCCAGTGTCCTCGTCGGAGATTTCTTATACACACGCGCCTTCGAGATGATGGTGGCGCTCGATGACATGCCAACGATGGCGGCTTTTTCGCGCACCACAAACCGCATTGCTGAAGGCGAAGTGATGCAACTAATGCATGTCAATGACCCGACAGTTTCAGAAACCCGATATCGTGAAGTGATTTATCGTAAAACAGCCGTGCTATTTGAGGCGGGCTGTGAGCTTGCGGCACGCCTTGCTCTGGGCTCAGAAGCTCCGCAGACTTGCCAAGCAGCGGCCGCCTATGGCCGACACCTCGGCACGGCTTTTCAGCTCGCTGACGATGCACTGGATTACGATGGCAATGTCACAGCCATCGGCAAGAATATTGGCGATGACCTTGCCGAAGGCAAACCCACTCTGCCATTGATTCATTGCCTTGCGCACTGCGATGCGGCAACCGGGGTCATGCTGCGCGAGGCGATCGCAACGGGTGGTCGTGAGCATGCCAGCGATGTGACGCATGCACTCGCGGCTACCGGCTCGATTGAATATGTAAGATCCTTAGCCGAGCATGAGGCGGATCTTGCTACTCAGGCGCTCCAGAAATTGCCTGACAATCGCTTCAGTGAAGCACTCTCGTCATTGGCCGCATTTTCCGTAAAACGGGATCATTAAACGGAAAATTGCACGCCGTCAGGCGATTGCCTATACTCGGCTGACGCGAGATACGGGGTGTAGCTCAGCTTGGTAGAGCACTGTCTTCGGGAGGCAGGGGCCGGAGGTTCGAATCCTCTCACCCCGACCAACCTGGGAGCCGCTAACCCATGACGATCTGGTCCAGTCGCTGTTCGGCCTGTCTCATCGCCCTTTTGATTTTTTTCCCTCGCGTGCTGCTCGCTGATGAGCACACACCCCTTCGTGTGCAACTGCAATGGTCCCACCAAGCTCAATTTGCCGGATTTTACGTTGCCGAGGAACGCGGCCATTTTGAAGCTGAAGGCTTAAAGGTGGAGATTATTCCGGGCGGGCCTTCCACTGACCCGCTGAACAGCCTAATCGACGGCGAGTCAGATGTTGCAGTGGCATGGCTTGCGAATAGCTGGCGCCATCATCTTGCCGGTGACCCCCCGGTTATCAATGTCGCGCAGATTCTCTCACGTCCTTCCTTGGCAGTCATTTGCCGACTCAGCGAAGGGGTACTGCGCGCCTCCGATATTCTCGATCGAGAAATTGGTATTTGGGACACGGCTGGGGATGGCGTTATTGTCGAGGAGATGCTCCGCCGTGCCGGTATCGCGACGGATCGTGTCACGCTCACACCGCAAAGGCCGAACGGCGTTGATTTAATTGAGGGTAAACTCCCCTGCGCAACCGCCATGGAATACAACGAATATTACGCACTGCTAAGGGCCGGGATTCCTGCCGCCGACCTATTAATCATCAGGCCTGCCGCGTTTGATATTCATGTTCCGGAAGACGGCCTCTATGTGAACGCCGCGCACCTCGAGGACGAGGAACGCATGGATCAGATCGTACGCTTGGTCAGTGCTTTGAATCGCGGCTGGCAAGAGGCCGCCATCGCCCCTACGCTAGCAGTAGAGGCGGTAATGAGGAGAGATCCGACGCTCGATCGCGACCAGCAGTACTTTATGCTGGAAACCATACTCGATCGAGTGACCCAAGGGCCTGAATTCGGGCTACTGCGACTCGATCACTTCAGCAGCGGTTGGGAGGTGCTGACCAGCTACACCACGCCGCACTCAGCAAGCACCCCCATTTGGACGCACTCCGTCTGGCAACAAATGCAAAAAAACGCAGGAAATAGCCCGCCACTGACTGAGGCAACTCGGCATTATCTTGTTGAAATCACTTCGAGCACCACTTTTATCATTTTTGTCATCATTGGCAGCCTTACTTTCGCACTGTCCGGAATTTTAGAGGCAATTAACCGGGGTTATGACCTGTGGGGCCGGCTGGTGCTTGGTGCTTTATCCGGAATCGGAGGCGGTACCCTACGCGACTTAATCATCGGCGAACCACGCCGCCCGCTCTACTACCTCGATGACCTAACACTGCCACTCGGTATTCTTTTGCTCGTTCTGCTCGCGACCGGGATTGTTCGGTTGCGTCCTCAACTACCACAATCAAAGATCTTCAAAATCACCAAAGACTTTACGGACATTATCGGTTTTGGGGCATTAGCGATTGCGGGGGCAGCAATCACGATCGGGGCCGGGCTTAATTGGCTGTGGGCGCCGATTATGGCGGCTATCACCTGTGCCGGTGGCGGCGTCCTCCGCTCAATTGTCGTCAATCAGGAACCCCCCACATTCAAGGGCCATATTTACGAGGAATCAGCCATTATTGGCGCTGTGGTTTTCTTGATTGGATTGAGCATTGCGAATCAGTTTGAACATACCGCTCAACCCGTCCTAATCGCCGTTTTAAGCGGTGTATTTGCTACTATTGCCGTCCAACTGGTGGTTTATCACTACAAAATCACCTACCCCGGGCTAAAACATAAGGCAGCTACCGATGCACGATGACGACAAACCCGGTTGGTACGAACGTCAACCCCTCTGGGTCAAATTAATTATCACGACTGCGGTGATTCTTTTGATGTTTGGCCTAATGCAAACCTGCGTAAAGATCGGTAGCTCACTAGCGCCCTAGCGCTGGCAACGAACGAGCTTAAGAGGCAAAGGGTGAGGATCAGCACCGGCGCAAAAGGTTGATCCAAAACCAATGCTAACGTCCACGCGATCAGATAACCTAAAACAGAAAACAACGCCGCAAAGCAAACAAACTGCACGGCATTCCGGCTAACCAGAGCTGCAATCCAAGCCGGAAAGAGCAGTAAAGCAAGGGTGGCGATTGAGCCAACGGTTGCCGTTGCAAGTACAATAATGGCTGTCCACCACACAGCCTCTGCAATTAAACGCCATCCGTTTGGCTTTGGAAAAGTGCCTTGATCAGGCTGCGCCTGAAGTCGAAGCCATTGCAGGAAAAAGAACGGCAGGGTCAACAGGGCCAGCCCAGTAATCAACGCCGCCGACAAGGCCAACGTGCGTGTGACGAAGTAGAGCTGCCCCTCGGCCCAACTCGCTGCCGATAACTCCGCCTGAGCGAAATTACCAGCAAGCAACAAGACCGTCGCACTTCCTAGTAGGAAAAGGCCCAGTGGCCATTGCTCGCTATTTCGCTTGACCTGGACAATTACTAGACTAAGCCCGGCGGTCAGGGCAGCCACGGTCATGACGGGCCAGGCGATTATCGATGCGAGGACACCACCCACGGCACTCCACTGGCTTACTGCGAGCGCTTGCCAAACTGATCCCCGCAACATCAGGCCTGCGCCACCGAGACCGAGCAGAAGACTCACGCCCAACCCCGTTAGCAATGCTGTCCACCACATTATGAGGAGGAGCCCATCAGCGCTTGCATAGAACGAATTTCAAAACCGAGCTCTATCGCAAACTGCCGATCATGCGTTGCTAGAAGCATTGCCTTTTCCGAGGCGCACTCACGAATCAACCGGACACTTTGCGCCCAAACCGCAGCATCGAGATGGTTAGCAGGTTCATCCAAAAGAATCACATCCACCGGCAAGCCCACCACCGCCGCAAGTCGCAAATACTGCCATTCACCGCCGCTTAATGTATCAACGCGTCGATGAATTAAATCCGCCAACAGGGGGTCGATAAGGCACTGACTGCCCATTAGGTTTAGCCAATCCCGCCCGGAAAGCGGCCAATACCGGGCGCGGGGGTGGGCTTGGGCGAGCATCCCCACACGAACCTCATCTGCTTTCCGCATAACGCCAGACAACGCGGGTTGCTGCCCTGCTAAAGTTCGCAATAGCATCGACTTACCAGCGCCGTTGGGAGACATCAAGATGAAACGATCGCCAGGATCTAAATCCAATGAGATGGGACCGATCGGCGCGGACGACGCGCCGATCACTACATTCGACAAACTAATGACTGACGGCACTCGCCAACTCCGACAGAAGCTCCAGATAGTCGTCAAAATCCCCATCGACCGGCGGTTCCATTCGCACTGAAGCGGTTCGCCACCCTAACCGCTCTTTTATAAACTCAGCACCCTGACCGGGTTGATAAATGGCATGCAGCACGACCCCACTGGGTTGATCGGAAAGCTCAGCCACCAGCCTCTGCAGATGGCGCGCTGTTGGCGGAATGCCCGGCAGTGGCTCAAGGTGCCCTACATCTTTAACGGGCAGCCACTCCGCTAAATAATCCAGGTCTTCATGATAAGTAAGCATTAACGTCCCCGGCGTCACTTGGGTGATAAGTGCTTCAACATGCGTATCCAAATCACGGGCCAAGGTCCGCGCCTGATGCCTGAATTGTTGCTCATGAGTTGGCCGGAGCTCAGAGAGACGCTGCGCGACATCAAATAAGACCCTGCGCATCAGGCCGGGATGAATATGAAAATGCGGATTACCTTCAGCATGAACATGCCCTAAGTTGGGACCTTCCATAGTGATGGATGGCCGTAAGTGCAAAGGATCTGCCGCACGCAAGTGCCCGGAATTACCAGTCAAGATCTTTGGATTGCCGGCACCCCGTTGAACCACGGGCAGCCAGCCCTCCTCAAGATCCGCTCCCATTTCAATCAGCAAGTCAGCCCGCCTTAAGGCCGCCATAAAACTAGGGCGGGCCTCAAGATAATGCGGATCACGATCTGGGGGAGCCAGCACCCTAACATCAACTTGATCGCCACCCACGGAGGCCGCAAATACCCCAAGCGTTGCCGTGGTGGTCACCACCCTTAGAGGAGGCTCTGCACCGCTGACCTTCAGTGGCTGACAGAGGATTAACGCGAACGCAACGATTAGCGCAGCGCCCGGCAAAAAGCCGGGCTGCTGCGCGTTTTTAGAAACGATGCGCACCGTGAGCACCTAGAGCAACATTGAGCTGAAGCATAAAGTTCACACCCTTTTCACGCCCATGATCGCTAGCGAAGTCTTCCTGACTTAGCTGTGCACGAATGAAAACCGGCTCTATCGGACGAAATGTCAGCTGAGCGGAATACCGGTATGACGTATCCTCTGATGCCCCATCACCGCGACCCAGATCGTTCGTTAAACCAAGCGCTTCGCCACGGAGGCCAGCTTCCCAGCGCGGCGCGATGCCATACACACCCTGCACGTACAAGCCGTCCTGCTCGTTTTTAAAGCTTTGCACGTTGCGAACATGGCCAACCGGGCCTCGGCTGTCTTCAGCAAAATTAACATCTCGACGATCCACATCCTGCACGCGATAAAAGTATTCCGCTTGCAGACGCCAGTCGCCATGCCCATAGCTGCCCCCCGCATCATGTTTGAAGACACCGTCAAGCCCAGCAAACGTGGCCGTGCCGTTCCAGTCTTCATTACGAGTGGAGTGCCCATCTGTGACCTGATAGCTGCGAGAATAACCAACTGATGCACCAATTTGCGCGGCATTATCTGCACCTAGATCAGGCGCGAATTTAACAAAACCGGTAATCAATCTCGGGCCACTAACATCTTCCAGGATACGTGCCTGACCATGTTCAGGAGACTGTGCACCGATATGATTGGCGATGCCACTTGTTTTTCCTTGTAGGAGTTCAACACCAAATAAAGTGTAGGTTTCGCTAGGCGCTAGCCAAGTCGCTTGGACACCGGTTTCCTGAATACCGTGATCCCCGAATAAAAATTCATTCACCAATGGGCGTTCTACAAAGTCCCAGTCATGGGAATGCTGGCTGTTGATATAACCAACATCAGAGAGGAATTTACCCGCTTTTAACTGAAGCCCACTGGGCAAACTCAGCGTCTGCACATAAAGCTCCTCCACTTCGATTTCATCCTCAGTAATCCCAAGCATTAATGAACCAACTAACGCACTACCGAGAGTTGCCTCTACTGCTAGCTCCGAATGACCTAGGTTAAATCCGTCATCAAACCCATGATCATGTCCGTGACCATGACCATGATCATGACTATGGCCATGATCATGACCGCCCGAAAAGCCAGCAGGAGCGTCATTACCGTGGCTCAACTCATTAAAGTAAACCGCATCAAAGATCACCGAAATATCCACATCGAGATGATCGGCCTTAACCGGCATTGCAAGCAAAGGGACCATCAGTGCACCGATTGCTGATGCCATTAGGGGGCGTTTATGAAGCAACATCGCATTCTCCTAGCTGTAAGAAAAATGTAATGTTATAACATAGCTTACTTTTTGCCAAATAAATTAAGACATCACCTCTGGCAAAACGCCCGCATCAAATGCAATGTCTCTTCGCTAACGTGGTGCTCTATTCCCTCAGCGTCCCGGCGCGCCATCGCTTCACTTACCCCTAGGCTAAGTAAAAACTCCAACACCACGGCATGTCTTTCCTGAGATTGCTTCGCCATTTCCCACCCAGCATCCGTTAAGAAGAGTGAACGATAAGGAACCGCCTCGACTAAACCCCGCTCAATGAGCCGTTTGATCATATTAGCCACGGTTGCTTTGCTCACGCCCATCCGCCTAGCGATATCCACCGAGCGTGCCTCGCCAGCGCTTTGCAGCAACTCCCCGATTAACTCAACATAGTCCTCAACAAGCTCGGTCTCATGAGCTCGACGAACGCTAGCATATTGCGTTTGATGAGATTCAACGTCAGGCAAGGATGGGGGTTTTTCTGCCATGACTTAAAGCCTAAAGCATTTCTTCCGATGTGCCAAAATTCCTATTGTCAGTATCAGTAAACTGAGTTAGCTTATGCTAACTAATTTTTACAACAGGATGGCGACGATGAAATTAATACGTTTAATGCTCTTTATCGCACTCCCCTTAGTAGCCAATGCACATGATGAACCGCCACTACGCGTCGTTGCGACTGTGGGAATGATCGGTGATGTTGCCCAGACCGTGGCTGGAGAGTGTGCAGAAGTACAAACCCTGCTAACCCCGGGAACAGACCCACACTACTACGAAGCCACGCCGCGAGACGTTCGCACTTTAGAATCGGCTGAGTTGATTTTTTATGTCGACGTTACCCTAGAGGAACGCCTAGGTAGCGTGCTCGCGAATTTTTCGCGCCGCACGCCAACCGTTGGTATTGCTCAAGCAGCTTTTAGTGAGGCGGATCTGTTATTCGAGGAGGCGGACACCATCGACCCCCACCTTTGGATGGATGCGAATCGTTGGGGGCAAATTGCGCCCATTATTGCCACGGAAATCGCCAAGCAACGCCCTGAATGCGCAGCACAGATGATGGCCAATGCAACGAGCTATCAAAATCAACTTACTGCGCTCAATGACTGGATTATAGAGGCCATTTCGAGCATCCCAGAAAACCAACGGATGCTCGTAACCGCTCACGATGCGTTTTATTATTACTCTGACGCTTATGGCATCGTCGCAAGCGAAGCCATTGAGGGCATCAGCACCGAATCGGAAGCCAGCATTGGGGATATACGCGCTGTTGCCAAATTCGTTGTCACCAACGCAGTACCTGCCGTTTTTGTTGAGACCACCATTAGCCCACGTAATATCGAGGCGCTGGTTGCTGAATCGCAATCCATGGGGCATAACGTGAACATTGGCGGCAGTTTATTCTCAGACTCCCTCGGCGAAAACGCTACGGCAGAAGGGACCTACATCGGCATGCTAAAAGCGAATACCGAAACGATCACCACCGCGCTTGGCGGTACAGTTCCACCTTGGCCGGATGCACTGAATGGATGGGCGAATACTTGGAACCAATAGCCAACCATGAACCAGGGCTTGCGCTGCATGTTGAAGATCTGACCGTTACTTACGGCGCAAAGCCCGTGCTTTGGGATATCGATATGG
>SL_4KL_010_BRINEDRAFT_10002203_pt1 | contig 11007 bp, 6 predicted proteins | sample SodLak_010_BRINE_2_FD_10664 | JGI IMG/M metagenome (IMG submission 10664) | reverse complement strand
TCGACGATGAGCGTCTCGCTGGCCGGCTCTCGGCGAACGCCGCCAGTCTCGCCGAGTCCTTCCGGTGGGACCAGCGTGTGTCGGGCGTCGAGAGAGTTGTGCGTGCGGCAACCGACGACAGGGAGGCTACACTGTGAGATCGCTCGATTCCAGCATCGAAGCGCGTGAGAAGGGCTATCGGCTGCGTCTGACACCGCTGGCGCTGGTCGTCGGGCTGGTCGGGCTGGCGCTGGTGGCGGTCGGTGTGCGCTCGCAAAGCGGGCGGCTGCCAAGCGTCGCCGTCGCGCCGGTTGTCGTCCTCGCGTTGACGTTCGTTCCCGGCGGGCTGGCAATGGTCTGGGCGCGGTCAGGAACGCGCCTCGACGGCAGACATCTGGTGTATGCGGTCGGGATCAGTCTACTGGCGCTGATGGCTGTCGGCGCGTCGGTGAACGTTGTCGGTCCGCATCTCGACGTCGAGAGACCGCTGTCACCCGTGCCGCTTGCCGGAGGAATTGGCCTGCTGGTCGGCGTGCTTTCGGTGGGTGCGTTGGCGGGGAGCGATGGGCCGGTCGAGATCGATAGTCCCCAACTGCTGGCTCCTGTTCCGCTCGCATTGGGCGTGTTGCCACTGGTGGCCATCCTGTCGGTGGTTGTCTGGAACCAACTCGGTACGAACATCCCGCTTTTGGTGGTGTTGACGGTTGCGGCGTTCGTGCCGCTTGCACTACTGGCTGTTGACGAACGGTGGCACGCGCTAGGGATTTGGTCGCTTAGCCTGACGGTGCTGTACCATTCGAGTCTCTGGCAGTACAACGGCTTCGGTGGCAATCCAGCCGGCATCTGGACAGCCAGCGAGGGCATCTGGACGCCCGGTATCACACAGGTTACCGACACCTCCAGTGAGTTGCTCCAGAACGGTGTGCTGTTTCCGCTGTACGCCACGCTCGCCGACGTGGGGATTCTCACCCAGTACGAGGTCGTCAACCCGTTTTTCGTCTCGTTTCTGCCGGTCGTGCTGTTCGTCACGTTCCGGCGCTACACCACCTCGCAGGTCGGCCTGCTCGGCGCGGCGCTGTTCGTCTTTGCTCATCCGTTTTATATTCAGTATCCCCAAGCCGGTCGGTCGGCAACACCGGTGTTGTTTCTCGCTTTGCTCGGCTGTGTAATCAGTGATGTCGAGTCGCTCGGCCAGCCGCTTGCCACCGGGCTCGCATTGCTGTTTTCGGCTGGCATCGTCGTCTCACACTACGGGACAGCCTACTTTACGATGTTTGCACTCATTGGGGCGGTCGCGCTTGTCGCCCTCTTAAAAGTAGTCGATGCCTACCGTGCGGTCGGAGTTCGCCGGTCGGTTTCTCGACTGCGGGCTGATGGCGGAATGGGGCGGCTTGCCAGCCGTCCATACGGTGTGCTGTCGGCTACGTTCGTCGTCTGGTATACGGTGTTTGCAATCGCGTGGTATCTGTTTCTCGCAGAGGGCCGGCGGTTTTCTGTGTTACCGAACCACGCCTACAACTCCGTGATGCAGCTCCTTGGTGGCGATCTGTTCGGCGGTCGGACGGCGGCCCGCGTCCAGCGGGATTACGGCTCGTCGGTGATCGACATCTCCCAGCGACTCTACATCGCGGTTGCACTGCTTACTGCACTTGGGTTAGCATACGCCTACTACCGACGGCTGGCGTCGAGCGAGGTGGCAGTCGTCGACGACAGCTATCTGTCGATTGCGACGATGCTGCTCGGCCTTTTTGCGGTGACGTTCGTCGTCCGCAACTGGGGTGGCGGCAGGCCGATGATGATCGCGTTTTCGTTTGTCGCTGTGTTCGCGGTGGTCGGTACCGTTGTGGGCACATCAGTGTGTGGCTATCTGGCCCAGCGACACCGCGCGCCGACGCTCTCGACGTATCTCACCAGCCTGCGTTTCAGACGCGAATGGGGACTGTCGGTGTTCGGAGTCTTCCTTGCAGTGCTGTTGCTGTTGAACGCTGGTGTCGCCAGCGCGGTTGTGGGAGGCAGCGAGGCGCCGAGCAACGTCCCAATTCAAACTGAGAGTGACCGCGAAACCGATATCGCCACGCACGTCTGGATGATCGATCACCATGGTGGCCCGTCGGTGTACGGCGATTACACGGCCAACGGCCAAACTGACTGGTATCGATCGGAGATCGTCGCCAACACGGAGCCGATAGCTGACTACGAGGGATGGCGACCCCAAGGAGAACTCACCGCGGTCGGTACGGATGCTGATTTCAGTGAGGACGATGAGTACGGCTACGTCATGTTGTTGGGCCACAACGTCGAGGAAGGGACCGTCTGGACCGGCCACGCGGCCCACGAGCCTTCGCTCGACCAGCACAACCCACCGCTGGATGACCACACCAAGATCTACACCAGTGGCCACAGCGAAATTTACCACTGGCCCGACGCGGAGGACTGATCTCCGTGGCTGAGGACGAGACGCCCGAAGAGACGACGACAGCAGGCGCGCTCTCGACGATTGCAGGTGGGGCGGCCTGGGTGTTCGGCGGGCGACTTGCCAAACTGACGCTACTGTTTTTGGCCCAGATTCTGATGGCTCGGCTGTTGGGAGCGACGGGATACGGCGGTGTCGTGTTGGCGACAATGGTGATCTCAGTGGGCGCAATCATCGGCAATCTCGGCGTTCCCGAAGGCATTGTCAGGAAACTTCCGGAGTACGAAGACGACACCACTGAGGCGCGCGGGGTTATCCAGTCGGGGCTTGCGCTCGCTGTGGCTGGCGGGCTGGCTATTGGTGGGATCGTTTTTGTGGCAGCTCCGTACATTGCAGTCGAGATATTCGATGATCCCGGACTGACGCTGCTGTTCCGTATTGCTGCGGTCGGGATTCCGTGTACGGTGCTCATGGAGTACGGCGTCTCGACGGCCAAGGCTGCCCGTGATGCGAAACCACACGTTGCCATCCGCCAAATTCTTTATCCGTTGGGGGCGTTCGTTTTTATTTCGGTGCTCGTCGTCTTCGGCTTCGATTCGGTGGGGGCGGTTGCCGGCGAGGTGGCAGCGTTGGGGATTGCAGCGGTCGGCGCGCTGTATCTGGCCGGGCGCGCGCTCGCTTTTGAGTTTCGCGGGCCTGCACGTCAGAAATACCGCGAGATGCTGACGTTCAGTCTTCCGTTGGTGTTCGCGGGAAGCATGTCGTTTCTGATCAACAACACCGATACGTTTCTGATCGGTACGTATCTCACCTCCTCGGCAGTCGGGGTGTACGCCGCAGTGTTCCAACTCCAGCAGTTGGGAATGGTGTTTTTCTTTCCGGCGACGTTTCTGCTGCCGCCGTTGATTACGCGGTTCCAACACAAGGGGAATCTCACCGACGGACGCCGAACCTACCAGATTGTAACCAAATGGATGACGCTGGCGACGCTGCCGCTTTTCGTCCTACTGGCAGTGTTTCCGGAGGTGGCGATCACGGCGAGTTTCGGACCGGCGTACACCGGCGGTGCGCTGGCACTCCAGCTGTTGGCGATCCCGATATTCATCACGGTGCTTTTTGGTGCGAACGACGCGACGCTCATTGCGTTGGGCCACAGCCGGATTCAGATGTACGTCAACACGGCTGCAGCCGTGGGCAACGTTGTCCTGAATATTCTCTTGATCCCGCGGTTCGGCATTGCTGGGGCGGCGGTCGCCTCGGCGGCGGCGTATATCAGTCGAGATCTCGTCTATACGATTGCACTCTATCGCTGGCACCGGTTTCAGCCGTTTTCGCGCTCGATGCTTCGACCGCTTGCGGTCGTTGCATTGCTCGTGGTTCCGGGATGGATTGCCGTCGAGCAACTGCTGAGGCCGACTGTGGTCTCGGTGGCTCTCGTTGGCGTGGTATCGCTTGTCATCTACGGCTTGCTACTGGTCAATCTCGACGTTATCGACAAGGAGGATTTCGAGCTACTGGCAGCTCTTGAACAGTCAGTCGGCATTGATCTCGACCCGCTTCGGGCTGCTGCAAATGCGATAAAAATGTGAGGGAGCGATACAGGCGATAGTTCGAGTATGGCTCGACTGGATTTGTATTTATCATATTTATTAATTTCTTTGTTTTATGAATTAAATATATAGTTTACACAGGTGTTTAGTAATCGTATGCCCTCACTGTACGCGCTGTATCAAGCTATTTGGAGGCCACTGTTTGCCCCGATAACATCGGGCAACCACATATTCGACCACGAGTGGGATCTGCTTATCATTCTCGATGGCTGTCGAGTCGATACGCTGCAAAAAGTAACAGCTGAGTTTGATTGGCTGGAATCTGTTGGATCGACCCGGTCGGTTGGCAGCCAGTCGAAAGAATGGCTCGCCAAAACTTTCGTTCCAGAGTATCAAACCGAGATTCAAAACACGGCATACGTGACAGCAAACATATTTACTCGTGAAGTCTTCGGCGAGAGCCGTAACAACCGCCGGACGAATCCAGCGAACTGGACGACAGTCGAACGCGAAACGATTGGCGAACTCGTCGAGCTCTGGAAAACAGCATGGGATACGGAGCTCGACACTGTGGCACCACAAACCGTGACTGATGCAGCCATCACCACTGCTCGACAAACGGACGCAGACCGTCTGATTGTTCACTATATGCAGCCACACGAACCATTCATTGGAGGTCCAAGACCCATCCGGAACGTGTGGGAGCAGTTACAGAGAGGGTCGTTGGATATCCATACGGCACGCACCCAGTACAAGGAAAATCTCCGGTTCGTTCTCTCAGAGGTTACACGACTTCTCGAAAACGTCGATGCACCACAAACAGTCGTGAGCTCGGATCACGGCAACGCGTTCGGTGAGTGGGGGATGTATGGACACCCAATCGGCTTCCAGCATCCGGTTGTAAAAAACGTTCCTTGGGCAGAAACAACAGCAACCGACTGTCGAACCAGTGTTCCGAACTGGAGTCCGGAATCAGCTGCTAGCAGTACGGATGTAGAAGCCCAACTGGAAGCATTAGGATATCGCTAACAGCAATCAAGCATGTAAACGTTGGCTATAAACACACAACAAATATCCAACACAATCTGAATGGATACACTCACTGTCTGTCTCGACCGAAACGACGCGGGTTGGACCTCGCAGCGAACCTATATAGCCCAACTCGTCGAGGCGTACAAAGAGCGAGACGATGTTCAGCTAACGACAACAGCCAGCAACGCAGATATCGTCCACCTCAACTATCTCAATCCACTTGGTCGGATTGTCGAGGGCAAACGGAGCCGTCGCCAACAGCTGATCGACCTTCGGCAGGCCATCACACGCGGCGGCCCGCCCGTGGTCGTCACGGCCCACGGCGTCGAGGAGTTCTCGGATGTCGAGACGACGATGTATCTGGAAACCGAACAGCTTCAGGGCGTTGCCGACGCGTTCAAGCGGGGCCTCCAGCGCGGCTTCGGCCGGTTCGTCGACGGCATTATTACGATCAGTTCGATGGACCAGCAGTTTTTGCTCGACGGCGGGTTTAGCAAAGAGCGGTTGTATCACGTTCCGCACGGCGTCGACGCCGAGTTGCTGGACGGCAAGCGCAGTGATGGCGAGTTCGTCCTCCACGTCAGCAAATGCTCACCACACAAAAACCCCCGAGCGATCATCGAGACGGCCCGACAGCTCGACGAGCGGTTCGTTATCGCCGGCAAGGGATGGGCCGACCAGTACGGCGCGGAACTTGGGGCCATCGACGCAGTTGAGGTCGTTGGCTACGTCTCAGAGACACGATTAGTCGAGCTCTACCGGACGGCAGCCGTCTGTTATTTTCCCTCGACGTACGAGCCGTTCGGACTNCCGATTCTCGAAGCAATCGCCTGCGGAACGCCAGTCGTCGCATCGGTTAACTCCGGTGGCCGTGATCTCTGCGAAGCGAGCATTGTGCTCGTCGAGCCGCACGAGACCGAAAGCCACATTGCGGCGTTGCGCCGACTGCTTGCCGACCGACAGCTGCGTGCAACAATGGGCCAAGCAGGCCAACAGTTCGCACAATCCAGAACGTGGGCCCAGACAGCCGACGAGACGCTGGCGGTCTACAGAGCGGTTCTCGACAGCCAGTAAACAGCGCCACTTAGAACGACCGCTTATAAGTAGGCGGTGACTACTCGGTCGGTGATTTCCCCCGACCCAACGGTGGTGCACCAACCGTCTCGTGAGTAATAAGCAGCCAGTCAGCAGCCACCGGGAGCTCAACGGCGGCGAGTTCGATCGTGTGAGGATTGTCGTCAGGTGACAGTGCAATCGACTGTGAGACCGTCAACCAGTCGAGACCGGTGTCGCCAACGTTGCCGAGGTTTTCTTCGGAGCGCTCCCAGTCGCCGCCATTGATTCGATACCAGACTCGGCGGTTGTCGTCGTTGACATCCTCGACGCGAGGGATGTGGCACCGCAGATGGCAGTGGTAGAGGCCGTCTGTGTCGACCGAAAATTCACACCCGAGAATTCCGTCATCGTCGTCTTCTGTTGGTGGATCGCTGTGATGTGAGTCAACCGAAAGCCGGAGCAGTTCGTCGCCGTTTGCCCCTGCTATCGCACCCGCCAGCTCTGGGTCGGCCTCGGCGTCGACGCGCTCGACATCACCCTTCGTGTTCATTTCCCGCACGTCGGCCCAAATCTCGTCAGTGGGTTGGGTTTTCGTTTCAGGGCCGAAAAACGGCGTTGTGTCGTACGTGCTGTCGCTGCCGACCAGATCCTCGGGTTGGTCGAACCCCTCTCGGTCGGGATCCTGAATCCCTCCGTAGAAGATGATCCCGTACTNATCGTACAGTTCTTGNTGGGTCGCNCCGGGAATNACNTCGCGTGGATCGTCGCCGTCGAGTGCCTCGACCCAGTACGCCTCGAAGCCGTGGCTCAGCATCTGTTCGAGACGCTCGTCATCGTCGGCCTCACAGATGACGAAGTCAGGTTTCGACCAGCCGTGGTACAGCGTCCGGTTTTCGAACAGACAGCCCGTGTGATCGACACCCTCGGTGTTGAGAAACCGGCGTGGATGCATGTTCTGGGGTTCGAGTTCCTGCCATTCGAGGCGGTTGGTGCCGTTGTACGTGTTGCCCCGCAAGGCGAGTCCGCCCTGATTGTCGTAGAACCGCGAAACGAGCAGAATGTCGGTCTCGTTTTTGAACGTGCAGTTCTCGACGCGGTTGGTGCCGGTTTCGTTGTAGGCTTTCGGGACGTAGCCATACTCGAAGTTCTCGATAGTGCTGTTGTGGAGATCAAATCCGTTCGTATACGAGAGGTTGACACCCGAGCCAACGCCACCGCCGGTGCCGAGCAGTCGGTAGCTGTCGTGGGCGAGATTGCCGACATACCGGTGATCGATGCCGACGTTGCCCGAGCTTTCGAAGTTGACGAACTGGCCCTGTTCGGAGCCGTCTTCGAGAACGTGTGGGCCAATATTGTAGGCGGTAAATCCACTGGGTGTAGCCCACTCAGGGCGGTCCTGAACGTTTCGGTGACTGACCGAGCGAAACGAACAGCCGGCTCCGGAGCCGAAACACTCGTTGGTTTCAAACGTCCGAAGCCGACACGACTGGCTGAAAAACAGCGAGTCGTCCGCCTCGTGGAACTCGGTCTCGATAGCCGACTCTTCGGTGCCGTCGCGGCCAAAGGCCTGCTCGTCTTCGGAGAGCAATTCCCGCNGAAGGTCGGGAAACATATCGTTTTTCCCGTCGAGTGCNTCGCCGTCGGCCAGTGGGTGTTCGTACAGCGAGCGATGATAAAAGACGAACCCGTGAGCCCGGTGGCCCGCGGCAACGTTGTCGGTCACCTCGACGATGGGGCTGTGAATCCAGAAGCCACAGCCGTGGTGGCCGAAGTCGTCGACGTTGTGTGGGGACTCTTCCATCTCGTTGGGCGCGCCGTTGTCCCAGCCCTTGCGAGCGTCGACTTCCTCGCCACTGCCCGCAGATCGGAGCGCGAAGTTTCGCCGGAAGGCTCCGGCTTCGTCGCCTCGTTCGGTAACCAGCCCTGCGCCGTCGAGATTGTACGTGACGTTATCGGTGGCAATCATGTTCGAGCCGTGGTTGACGATTCCCCACCCCGGATTGTCACGGATCGCACAGCCAACGATCCGGTGGGCTTCGTTGGTTGGACCGGTGAGATGGGCGTGGATGGCGTACCGCCCGCGCGGGTTGGGTGGCTCGACGGGGTCGGCTTCGCCGCGGTCCCACAACGGTTCGGTCGGATCTCGGTTCTTGTCGGTGCGGCCAACGTTACGCAGTTCGAGATACGCGATGTGCTGGCCCGAGGCATGGGTCATGATGTGGCCGTAGCGCGTGGGATCGTCGCTTTCGGAGACACAGCGGGCGTTTCGGCTCAGATTGAGCACGTAGCTGTCGAGATCCTCGGCTGGCGGGACGTGATCGTACGCCAGTGGCTCTGTGAGTCTGACTGTCGAGCCACTGACAGACTCGATGGTACGCTCGTCGTCCTCGTGGTCGAGCGCAGCCGACTCATAGGGTGTAAGTCCCGGCAGGACAACGGTGTCACCAGCCTGCCAGTTGATTGGTTCAGTGGTGAGTTCGAGAGTTGAATCGCCGGCTGTCGGGGCCTCGACCAGTGTGGCCCACGACGTTTTTTCTGCGCCAGCGATCTCGATCTCGCCCATCCCGATCAGTCCTTTGTTGGTTCGGTCGGGCCACTCGTCGGTGTCGATGGGGCCGTGGTCGACGAATTCGAGTGCTGCAGTCGTATCGGGCTCGATTGGTGTCGAGTCGGTACCCATCTCGTAGCGCCCATCGGAGCTGAGTTCGATTGTTTCGGCACGGAGCAGCGTCTCGACGGACGGATCGTGACGGAGCGTTCCCTCGACGACAACGTGTCGAACGCGGTCGGTTTCGCCGTCGAGAGTGACCGTACAGCCCTGTTTGATCAACACATCGTCCTCGTCGGCTGGCAGTGTGGCTCCGTCCCACGTTTTCGGGTCGGTCCACTGGCCGTCGGTCGTAGCGACTGCAGTCTCAGAGAACGCAGAGGCTTGGACTGCCTCGGCCCGCTGGCTCAGTGTGGCAGTTCCGAACAGCCCACCGAGCGCGCTCAGTTTGAGATATGACCGACGCGGAAGTCGGCTGGCTGTGCCCGAATGGTCACGGCGATTGCGTGGATCCATGCTACCAGTCCACCGAAACCGATAGTATAAAAAACGGACTGGTATCACTACTCAAATTATGAAATAAACAAAAAACAGAACAGTTTGTGTGGATATTGTTGCAACAATGATACGGTTGGGTAGCGACCGTATCATTGTGGGATACGCACGGCAACCGGAATGGTGGCGGCTGGCGAGTGGGCTCGACGGTCGCCCGCAGTCGCTGCGAGCAACGGCAAACCGGCCAGCCGACTGGGTATATAAGTAGGCGATCCCTACGTAAGCCAGCGTATCAACAGCCAGTAAAGAAATGATGTGAAAATAGCGACAGCAACCGAGTGTTAGTCGACGTAGCCCAACTGTCGGAGTCGGTCTTCGACCGAGGCGTCGGTGGCCGTCGAGCGGTCGGTCGGTTCGTACTCACCGGTGTCGATGGCAGTCGTCTCCGCCCACGGCACATCAGTCACTGCGGGATGCAGACAGCCGGCAGGGTGGTCGTAGATGCCCCACTCGCCCAACGCGTCGCCGTGGTCGGCAGTGATTACGACCGTCTCGGCGTCGAGATTATCGAGAAGCAACCCGACATCGTCGAGCACATACCGGAGGTTTGCCTCGTAGGCAGCCCAGAACGCCTCGTATGAGATCGCGCCCTGCCGGAGTCGGTCGACGGCAGTCTGGACGTTCTTTCGACCGAAGGGATCGGCCTCGACTGTTGTCGGTAGATCGTGGTTCGGTGAAATAAACGGGTGGTGGGGCTGCATGTAGTGGACAATCAACCGGTCGGGGTCGTGTTCGCGGCCAGCAGTGATCGCCCGGTCGGTCACTGGTCGCGGTGGCACCACGCCCAACTCATCGTCCCAGCTGTCCCGCCAAACCTCATCGAGCATAAGGAAGGCCTCGTCGTCGAGTTCGGATTCGGAAAACACGTTGGCAGTTACGTGAGCCGTCCGGGCTATCTCAGGTTCGTACGCGTCGGTGAACGTTTTGGCCATCCACTCTTCGGACATGCTGCCGACCGAAGTGCGGCGCTCGATTGACCCGAGAAACTCGTAGTCGTCGACAACCGCCTCCAAGAGGTCGAGCCGACAGGCATCCAGAATAATCAGCGCATCCCACTCGGCCTCATAGATATTCGTTCCGCGCGGCACATGCCAGCCGAACGTCCGCCACAGCCCCTTATATAGTTCGTGACTACTTTTCGAGAGGCCCTCAATGCCGTCGGTTCGCACGCGTGTGATCGTCCGGTCGAGCCACTCGCTGAATCCCATGGGCAGCGAAAGGCACTATCGGCTATTCATGGTTTTTATACTGAGTTGATGTATTTATATTAAATTCGGTTCTCTGAGTATTCGAGTCAGTTAGTCGGCGCGTAGTGCGTCCATCTGGAGTTCGGCGACCAGCTCGCGGGTCGCCCGGCGGACCGCCCGGTCACTCGACTGTTCGGGCCGCCAGCCGAGCGCGGCGAGTTTTTCCACAGAGAGCCGCATTCTCGGTACGTCACCCTCCCAGCCACGGTCGCCGCCGGTGTATCGGTAAGCGGGGTCGAGTCCCAACTCGTCGGTGACGATATCCGCGATTTGTCTCACTGAGGTTGTCGTTCGCGTGCCGAGATTGAACGTGTTTACTGGCTCAGTTGTTTCGGCGATCACGTGCAGCATGGCGCTAATGCAGTCAGTGACGTGCATGTAGGATTTTTCTTGGCGACCGTCGCCCAGTATCTCCAGTTCGGTGGGGTCGTCCCGGAGTTTCTCGATGAAATCAGGAACCACGGCCCCTCGGAGCCGCGGGCCGACAATATTGGCAAACCGGAAGATCCAGACCGTCTGCTCGCCGGTGTGGCCATAGGTCGAAAGCAGGCTCTCGTCGGCGACTTTGCTCGAACCGTAGACGCTGATCGGCTCGATTGGTGGGTAGTCTTCGGGCGTCGGGCGGGG
>SL_4KL_010_BRINEDRAFT_10002200_pt1 | contig 11013 bp, 11 predicted proteins | sample SodLak_010_BRINE_2_FD_10664 | JGI IMG/M metagenome (IMG submission 10664) | reverse complement strand
AGCGAGAGGCCGTCGTGCGCCTCCTGGATGAAACTCCGGGTCGCGAGCAGGATGGCGTGGACGATGACGAGGACGCCGCCGACCACCAACAGCCCGTCGTGTTCGAGGAGGAAGAAAACGGTACCGAGCAGCGAGATTAGCGCGAACGTCCGGATACCGGCAGTCTTCTGTGACCACTCGCGTTCCAATCCGAGGAACATCCCGAGCAGGGTCGCGAGGACGAGTTTGACCACCGGGGAGTCCATCTCGGCGATCAGGAACTCCTCCAGCCCGACGCCCGTCATCGGGGCGGCTCCCGAGGCGGCTCCCGGAGCAACTCCCGGGACGGCTTCCGGGGAAGCTCCCGAGACGGTCCCCGGTGCGACGCTCGGAGGATGGGGGCCGGGCGGTCGACGGATCGGTCCATGTCGGTGGAAGCGCCGACCCGCAAATAAGGGTTACTGTTGACAATAGTTGTCACAATACTCTATATAGATTTGGCGATCCTGCCCTCGACCGGCACGGCGTGCGCCGCTGGTGCCTGCATCGCGTCCGCGGCGGCGGGAGTATTTAAGTCCCCGGCTCGCGGCCGTAGAGTCGTGACGGGGATCCGTGGCGCGCTGATCGACCTCGACGGGACGGTGTACCGCGGAGGTGACCTCCTGCCGGATTCGATCGACGGCTTAGAGGCGCTCGAAGCGGCCGGTATCGACGTCGTGTTCCTCTCGAACAACGCGACGAAGCGACCGACCGACTACCGGACATTGCTGGCGGGGATGGGGATCGAGGTCCCGCCGTCGTCGATCTGTAACTCCGCCGCTATCGCGGCCGCCTTTCTCGCCGAGCACCACCCCGACGCCGGCGTGTACACCATCGGCGAGCCGCCGCTCCAGGCCGAACTCCGCGACGCCGGCCTCACCGTCGTGACCGACCCGGCCGACACCGACGTGATCCTCGCGTCGATGCACTTCGGGTTCGACTACGCGACGCTTCAGGACGTCCTGAACGCCGACCGACTGAACGACCTCTCCATCTACGCGACGAACCCGGACCGGACCTGTCCGGTCGAAAACGGCGAGGTGCCCGACTGTGGGCCCGTCATCGGCGCGATAGAGGGCCTGCTCGGCCGGGAGATCGACCGCGTGCTCGGCAAGCCCTCCCGGGTGACTATCGACGTCGCGCTCGCCCGCCTCGGCGTCCAGGCGGAGGAGTGTGTCATGATAGGCGATCGGCTCGACACCGACATCCTGATGGGCGAACGGGCGGGGATGAAGACCGCGCTCGTGCTCACCGGGGTCACCGATCGCGGGGAACTGGCCGACGCCGAGATTGAACCGGACCACGTGCTCGACTCGCTCGGCGATATCGGCGAGGTTTTCGACACATGAGCCCGCCCATCCTGTTCGACATGGACGGCGTGTTGTTGGTCGGCCCGACGACCCACCCGGGGGTCTATCGGGCGGCGACACACGACGCGCTCGCCGAACTCGGGGTCGACGAACTGCCGCCGGCGACCGCCGACGTTCTCGAAGGGCTCCGATACGACCCCGCCATGGCCGCGGCGTGTGCCGAGGTGGCCGTCGACGTCGACGCGTGGTGGGCGGCCCGCGAGCGACACGCATCCCGGCGGGCGAACGCGCGGGTTCGTTCCGGGGACCGGGCGGTCTTTCCGGACGCGAGGCGGGTCCTCGGTGAACTCCACCGAACCCATCGACTCGGGCTCGTGAGCAACAACCGGGAGGCGACGGTCCGGTTCGTCGCCGATTACTGCTTCCCAGACACCTTCGACGTCGTCGTCGGCCGCCGTCCGACGATCGACGACTACGAGCGTCGGAAACCCGATCCCACATTTATCAACCGAGCGCTCGGGCAACTCGACCGCACCGGTGATAGCGACGACCGCACCCGCGATGGTGACCCGGGTGAGGGGGACGGCTCCGATCGAGTGCTCACCGGCATTTACGTCGGCGACCGTCAAAGCGACGTGATCGCCGCCCGGCGCGCGGGGCTCGAACCGATCCTGATCGAACGGTCGTACACTTCGCTCGATCCGGCCGACGTGGACGCGACGCCGGCGGCGCGGATCGATTCGCTTGCGGCGTTGCCTGCGGCGGTTGCTGAAGTATATACATAAACGCTGCCGGCGAGGAAATCGTGGCTGTCACATCTGTCCGGTGAAATCAGATGTGCCATACTTTTTATTCCGTCTTCCCTCCTTCTCGATAGACTCAACCGCCCGCCTTCGCGGGCGCATCCCTGCCATGAAACAGTACCTCGACCTCGTCGACGACACGCTCTCGACGGGCACGTATAAGCCGAACCGAACCGGTGTCGACACCGTCGCGGCGTTCAGCGGGCACTACACCGTCGACCTCGCGGACGGGTTCCCGCTTTTGACGACGAAAAAGATGGACGGCTACCGCTGGAACTCGCTCATCCACGAGGTGCTCTGGTACCTCTCCGGCGAGGAACACATCCGAACCCTCCGCGAGGAGACGAAGATCTGGGACGCGTGGGCCGACGCGGAGGGCCTGCTCGACACCGCGTACGGCCGGTTTTGGCGGCGGTATCCGATCCCGGAGGAGGACGCCGCGCTGCCGGGTGAGACGTGGCCCGAGGACGCCAACCGATGGGTGACCGTCGAGGAGGACGAGGACGGAACGACCCGTCGGACCTTCGATCAGATCGCCTACGTGATCGACCAACTGCGCGAGAACCCCCACACCCGCCGGATGGTCGTGAACGCGTGGCACCCCGCGAACGCCGCGGTCTCGACGTTACCGCCGTGTCACTACACGTTCGTCGTCAACGTCCAGGGCGGCCGGCTCAACGTCCATCTGACCCAGCGCTCCGGCGACATCGCGCTCGGCGTCCCGTTCAACATCGCCGCCTACGCGCTGCTCGCGAACGTGCTCGCTCAGCGGACGGGCTTTGAGGTCGGCGAGTTCGGTCACACCATCGTCGACGCACACGTCTACTGCGGCACGGGCGCACGCGGCGAGTGGTACGCCGAGCACCTCCCGGCGCTTCAAGATCGGCTGGCCGGCGTCGAGGAACGGGCCGACTACCTCGCGGTTCGCGACTGGCTCGAATCGACGGCCCCCGCCGAGGCGGACGGCAAGGAGCGCTACGACCACGTCCCCGGGCTGCTCGAACAGCTCTCGCGTGCGCCCCGCGACCGTCCGCGGATCGAGATCGCTGACGTGCCGCTCGACGACCTGACGTACGACGATGTCGAACTCGTCGACTACGACTGCGCGGACGGGCTCCGGTTCGCGGTCGCGGAGTGACCATGTCGGAGCGTCAGCGCCCGAGCGACCTCGAGTTCGTCCTCGTCGCCGCCGTCGCCGAAAACGGGGTCATCGGCGACGACGAGACGATGCCGTGGCACTACCCGGCGGACCTGAAACGGTTTAAAAAGCTCACGACCGGCCACCCCGTGATCGTCGGACGGACGACCTACGAGAGCATCGCCGCGCGACTCGGTGGCCCCCTTCCCGACCGCGTGAGCGTCGTGTTGAGCACGCGGGACCTCGACCTCCCGGCGGGGGCCGTGCTCGCAAACGACATCGATGAGGCGGTCGAACGCGCCGACGAGGCCGCGGCGGAGCTCGGCGTCGACACGGTGTACGTGATCGGCGGCGCGAGCATTTATCAGGCCTTCCTCGACCGGGCGGACCGGATGGAGATCACGGAGATCCCCGAGTCGCCCGCGGGGGACACCCGGTTTCCGGCGTGGGATCCGGACGCGTGGCGCGAGATCGAACGGCAAACCGAGGGCGAACTTTCGTTCGTGACGTATGAGCGGGTCGCGTGAGCGCCGCGCAAATTGACGCCTTTAAGAATGGAGGACGTGCGCGAATCGAGCCCTACTCCTCGACGGTGACGCGTTCGATCTCGACGGTGTCACGCGGGGCGTCACGTCGGTCGGTCGGGACGCTGCCGATCTCCTCGACGACGTCCATCCCGTCGATCACCTGGCCGAAGACGGCGTGTTTCCCGTCGAGGTGCGGCGTCGCCGCGAGCGTGATGAAAAACTGCGAGCCGTTGGTGTTCGGGCCGGCGTTCGCCATCGAGAGGAACCCGGGACCGTCGTGGGTCAGGTCCTCGTGGAACTCGTCGTCGAACTTGTAGCCGGGGCCGCCGCGGCCGGTCTCCAGCGGGTCGCCGCCCTGGATCATGAAATCGTCGATGACCCGGTGGAAGACGTTCCCCTGATAGAGCGAGTCGCCGCGGATCTCGCCCGTTTCCGGGTCCTCCCACGTGTTCGTGTCGGGGGCCGGGTCGTCGCTCGCGGCGGGGTCGTGTCGGGCCAGTCCGAGGAAGTTCTCCACCGTACGCGGCGCGCGGTCCGCGAACAGTTCGATCGTGACGTCGCCGTGGTTCGTATGAAGGGTGACCTGCGGGTTCTCCGGGTTCTGCACGGTGCGTGCCATACCTCGAATCACGGGAGGCGTCCGGAAAACCTTGTGCATCCGCTCCGGAACGTCCACCGACCTCGACGGTCGGTAGCGTTTTCCCGCCTGCGGGTTCACTGCCCGGTATGTACGACTCGATCCTGCTCCCGGTCGCCCCCGACGGCGACTCGAGGGCCGCCTTCCCGCACGCACGGAGCCTCGCGGAACGGTACGGCGCCACGGTGTACGTGGTCAGCGCCGTCGATACGCTCGAACGGACGGAGAAGGGGACCCGAAGCGGCTCGTTCGCCGAACGGGTCGAAAAGCGGGCACGGGAGCGTGTCGAAGCCGTCGTCGAGGAGCTGGAGGCGGCGGGTATCGACGCCGTCGGGACCGTCGTCCACGACGAGGCGCTCGACGCCATCGAGAACGCCATCGACGCCGTCGAGGCGGACCTCGTGGTGATGCCGACGAACGCCCGAACCGGCCTCAAGCGTGTCCTCCTCGGGAGCATCACGGAGAAGGTGATCCGGACCGCACCCGTTCCGGTCGTGACCGTCCCGATGGACGATCCGGACGCGTGAGTTCCGGCGACCGAACGGGTGACTCGGCCGCTGCGGAATCGACCTCCAGCGAGCGCCGGGCCTTCCGGGTCGCCTACGACGGCCGCGATTACGCCGGTTTTCAGCGACAGCCGCACGCGGAGACCGTTGAGGGAACCCTTCTCGCGGCCCTCGCCGACCTCGACGTCGTCGATCGTGGTTCGGGACCGACACACGCAACCCCGCCCGGGTACGCCGCTGCGGGGCGGACCGACGCCGGCGTCTCCGCGCTCGCACAGACCGTCGCGTTCGACGCACCCGACTGGTTGACCCCGCGTGCGTTCAACAGTCGGCTCCCGGAGTCGATCCGAGCCTGGGCGAGCGCGGACGTCCCCGCGGACTTCCATGCGACCCACCACGCTCTCGACCGGACCTACCGCTACTTTCTCTATGCCCCCGAGGAGATGCCCGGGCGCACCCCCGCGGAGACCGCCACACGGGGGTCAGCGATCGATCCCGAACGGCTTCGCGCGGCGCTCACGCGGCTCTCCGGCCGCCATGACTTCGCCAACCTCACGCCGGACGATCGGGGGACGGTCCGTGAGGTCCGAGCCGAAGCGACACGAAATGGGGACTTTCTGATAGTCGAGGTTCGTGCCGGCGGCTTCCCACGGGCGCTGGTTCGACGGCTCGTCGCCGCCGCCCGGCTCGTCGCCACCGGGCGGGCGAACCTCGCATTTCTCGACCGCGTACTCGACCCCGAGCCGCTTCCCGGACACCGGGGGATAGGGCCCGCCCCGGCCGAACCGCTCGTGCTGTGGAACGTCACGTATCCGGGGGTCCGATTCCGAGTCGATGAGCGGGCCGGGGTGCAGGCACGCGACGTATTCGACGAACGGCACCGCCGGGCGCTTCGGGCCGCGGCCGTAACCGAGGCGATCAGCGGGGCGATCGGGAGGGTGGGGCCCGAGGGGACGGATACCCCCTGAACGGCCGTCGACGGGAGCGGAACGGTTCAGTCGGCGTCGCCGGCGACGACGTCGGCGTCGACATATCCGGTCGTGTCGACGACCTCCTCCGTCTCCCGTTCATCGGTGGCGACCCGCTCATCCGCGACGTCCGCCTCAATCTCCATCCGCCGCGTTTCGACCACGAGCGTGTTCTCGACGGCGTCGACGGCGTCGATCCGTCCCTCGATCCGTAGGCCGGTCGTCGGCGTCGGGCCGACCGCGATCCGATCTCCCTCCGAGAGATCGGTGAGGATCCCCCTGAGGGTCACCTGCGCCCGGCAGACCTCGGGGTTGTGGACGCCCGAGAAGGTGAGTCCCTCGACGGTCACCTCACGGAGCGGCTCGCCGTTCACCTCGATCGGCACCCACGTGGGCTGTTCCATCCGGTCGATGTCGAGCGTCTCGTACGCCTTCATCGTCGGTTTGTATCCGCCCTTCGGGCCGGGAACGCCTTCGACGAGTTTGAGCGCCGTGAGCGACTGCATCCGGTTCCGTACCGTTCCCGGGTTCCGATCGATCGCCTTCGCGATGTCTTTCCCACGGACGACTTCCTCCCCATCGGACCGGTTGAGAAGCGCCGTAAGGATCCGTTTCTGACTTGCACTCAGTTCAAGCGTCTGCATACGTACGAGGAACGCGAGTTTTCGTATGTATAAACGTTTGGTTAAAATACCTTATATGGTTTGATACCGATAGCGATCATTGATAAACAAGCCCGATTCAAACTCAATTCGGTTCAAAAAACACGATTGTTCAAATAATGCTTCGTTCATTCGATGTGGGTGATCATCCATCCCGTTCACCCCGCACTCATCGACCGTCGTCTATTCCCACGCCGGGGGCCAGAGGTCCGCCGCTCGCATCCCGGTTTCGAACTCCGCCTCACGGAACGTCGCCGCCAGCGCGGCCAGATCGAGCCGGGGAACCTCCCGGTCGGGTTCCGCGAGTTCGGCGACGAGCAGGGCGGTGAGCATCGCGTGCTCACGCACGTTCCGATCGTCTATCTTGTCCCGTGTGTCGGCGTGGGTGTGTCCCCATCCTCGCCCTCGCTCGCCCGAGTCGCTGTGTAGCTGCAACGCCGGGATCCCCCGCCGGACGAACGGCCATTGGTCCGAAAACGGGTGCGGTTCGCTCCGCGTCTCGATCGGCTGGCGGGTCGCCGTGGCGACGGCCTCCGCCACGCGCTCGGTCGCCACCGAATCGTGTGCGAGCGCGACGAGGTTCCGGAAGCGTCCGGCACCGTCGACGTTGACCACGGCTTTCACCCCCGCGAGATCGGTCGTCTCCGCGAGCCGTTCGGCACCGAGCAGCCCGACCTCCTCGGAACCGACGCCGGCGACGTCGACCCCGACGGGGAGGTCGGCGTCGGCGAGCAGCCCGGCGGCCGTCACCGCCGTCGCGATCCCACAGCCGTTATCGAGCGCGCCCTCGGCGATGTCGTGGCCGTCGAAGTGGGCGAGGAGGAGGACCCGTTCGTCGGTCTCCGGACCGACGTGACCGACGACGTTCCGGCTCTCCGCGGGATGGGTCTCCGCCGCGACCGAGAGGTCGACGGTGGCGACCGGACCCGGGGTGTTGCTCGCGTATTCCCGAAGCCACGCGCCGCTTTCCTTCGAGACGCCGACGGCGACCGCATCCGCCTCCCGACCGAAGGTGAGCGAGCCCGTCGGCGGCAACTGGCCGTCGAGATGGTTGACGAAAACGAAGCCGAGCGCCCCCTGGGCGACGGCATAGCTGAACTTCTCCATCCGATGGATGAACCGCGACCCCGACGGCGTCGTGGTCGAGGCGACGGCGATCCGTCCCTCGACGTCGACCTCGTCCACCTCGTCCGGGGTCCCGTAGCCGACATCGACGAGCTCACCCTGGACGGCGCCGGACGGCGAATACGGCAGCGCGACCGTTTCGAACGTCCGCGTCGTTCCGTTCCGATCCTCGTCGCCACCGGCGGTCTCGACGGTCACCGCGAGTTTGCTCGTGCCCCGCTCCCACGCGTTCATCTCGAAGGGTTCGATCCGAACGTCCTCCACCCCTCCGTCCCGCATCGCATCCGCAACGACCTCCGCGGCCCGTCGCTCCTCGTCGCTACCACCCATTCGACCCCCGATCGCCGTGAGGTCCGTCAGCAACGTCCACGGTCGGTCGTCGGTCCAGGCTCGGCCAAGCGCCGGCGCAAGCGACTCCGCCCGGTTCTGAACCCGCTCGGCCGCGTTTTCGTCGGTCATGGTCGTGGATGCAGGCGGGTCGGCATAAACGTCCGGAAGCCGGCGGGCGAGGACGGCCCGTCGCGGTCGGGCGAACTATCGACCGAAGATCGACCCGAGGAAGGAGCCGCTTCCGCCCTCCTTTGGGGGCGACTCGAGCTCCCCATTGAGCCGTCGTGCGAGCGAGCCGAACGTCTTTCGGGTGTCCATGTCCACCGCGTCGCTGAACTCGTTACGGTTCGCCTGCAGATACCGCGACGGGACCGTGCGATCGAAGGTCCCATCGGCGATCCCGTTCTCCTCGAAGTACGTCGAGAGCCGCTCGACGATCGGGGCACCTGGCTTGATCCCCTCGATCTCCGAGGTCGTGATCTGATCCGGGCCCGAAGCCGCCGACAACGCGGCGGCGTACGCCCGGCTGACGACGGTCAGATAGAACGGTTCCGAGAGAAGGTCCTCGATCGTTACGTTCCCCTCGACGCCCACGAACGAGCCGAGCCCGACGGTCTTTACATCCTCCGGGGGTGTCCCCCCGTCCAGCGTGTCGCCGTCGTGGAGGACCGCGACCGCGCCGTCACGCATGTCGAAGACGGACCGGACGGTCTCCGTGTTCTCGACCGTGCCGATCGGCAGCGTCGTCCACCGCCTGCTGAGGACGGTCGCGTCGGTGTATTCGAGCAGCTCGAAGACGTTGTAGAGGTACTCGTAGGTCGTCTCGTCCTCGACACACAACAGCTCCGACCGGGAGACGACCGTCTCCATCACGTCGAGTTCGAACACGCTCCGTAGCGGGAACCGCGTGTACTCATCGACAGTTCCCGGGGACTCGATCACCTCGGTTCCCCATTCGGGGTCCTTCACGATCGCCTTGGTCCGATGTGCACGGTCGGTGTCGATCATGAACGGGGAGTGGGTGCTGTACACGACCGTTCCCTCCCCGGCTATCTCATGCTCTAAGAAGCGTCTGAACTCCCGTTTCGCCTTCGGATGGAGGTGTAATCCGGGCTCATCGAGCAGCAGGATCCGATCTGCATCGTCCTCGCGGGTCGCAAGCAGGGTACAGAACGTCGAAAAGAACCACCGGAACCCGCGCGAACGACGGTTGAACGGCACGGTCACACCGTGTTCGAGGTTTTCCACACGTAGCTGGAGGAGCGGTTCGTCGCCGTCCTTGTGCAGCCGCACGCCGACGTCGTCCGACTGGCTCCAGTAGCGTGCGACGGCCTCGTTTATCTCCCCCGCGGCGGCCTCCAACTCGGTAAGCACGTCCGCCGCGTCGCCCTCCCTGAGCGTCTCGACGTCGAGGTTTGCGACCGAACACAGCGCCTCGAATGCACGGTCTGACGCGTCGAGGTCACGCGATTCGACGCGGTCGGTGAACGTATTGAGGTCGATTTCGGCATCCAGTGTGGCGTACTCGCCGACGTACTGGATCGATGGAAGCGACCCAGCGAGTACCGCCTCCCCGGCGTTATCGGCTACGTCCTCGGCGCTTGACGGGAGCGTTTCGAGCAGCTCCTCGAGCGCGTCCGCTTCGATCTCAGTAGTTTCTGGGTCCACCCGTCGGAGCGTGGCGTCGAGCTCCGCGATCGACGCCGCCTCGACGGCCTCGTGCCGTATCGCGTCCGGGAGTTCGTGTTCGGCGAGGAAGTCGTCGATGTAGGCGGCCTCATCCACCGCGAGGTCCCAGCGGAGCGTACCGGTGTAATCACGGGTGACGGTGACGGTCCCGTCCTCGGGGTGGACGTGGTACTCACCCAGCTGGCTTCGCTCGTCCGCATCGACGTGGAACCGTGCGCTCACTACCGGGTCTGGATCGGTCTCATGTCGCCGGCGATATGTCGGCCACCGCCGCTTTGGATACTCCGTTGCGGGGTCGAATTCGGCGGATCCGTACGCCGGCGACAGGCGTTCGAACGCCTCCATAAAGACGGTCTTTCCGGACTCGTTCTTCCCGATCAGACAGGTCAGGTCGTCGATTTCGACCCATCCGGTATCGTCGATACTTTTGTAGTTTTGGACGCGGACGTGTTGGAGATCCATTGGTGTCGTGTAGGTGGCGTGTGAAGGGGACGGCGTCAGCGGGATGACTGACCCGGGTGAGCGATCGTGGTGCCGGTCGATGTCACCCCTGGCCGGTGGGCTATCGCGGGCGCTCCTCGGCGGGCGTTTTCAACTTCGTAATGTCGAACTCGACATCCGGGGGTTCGACCTCGTTTCCGATCGACTCGAAGACGTGGACCCGGTCGGCGCGGAAGATCCGGGCGCTAAACATATTGTCCTGAATGAACGTCGGTGTACCGCGATCGAGTGGCGTCACGATCACCTCGTTCTCGGTCTTATCGACGATGAGCTCGACGAACGCGACCTTCCCGTTTACCACCCCGGCGATCACGTCCCCGGGATAGAACTTCGGGTTCTTCATGTTGTCCGGGATGAACGGTTCCGCCTTCGCCACCGGCGGGATCGGTACCTCTCCGGTCAGGGGGAGGTCCTCGACGGTCGCGCCGGAGTGTACATAGATCTCTCGTCGGTCGTCGGCAAAGCGTTGCATACACTGTATGAGTACGGGTGATATGAACATAAGTGACACACCAACTCAGTAAGGTATCGGCCCGATCACCGAAACGCTACGTTGAAGTGGAACGGTCGGGTACCGTCGTATGCGCGCCGTTGGTCCAGTGGTAGGACAGTGGCTTCCCAAGCCACTAGCCCGGGTTCAATTCCCGGACGGCGCACTCGTTTCACACTCACTTCGTTCGCGTAACTCCCGGACGACAGGTTTTGCGACGAACGCTTGTGTGCTCGGAATAGGTGTGTGGATCGCCCTCGGGCCGATCAGACCTCGTCGCGGTCGGTGTAGGTGTATCGACGGCCGATC
>SL_4KL_010_BRINEDRAFT_10002199_pt1 | contig 11018 bp, 12 predicted proteins | sample SodLak_010_BRINE_2_FD_10664 | JGI IMG/M metagenome (IMG submission 10664) | reverse complement strand
CAAAGCTGCAAAGCTGGCTTGTTCTAGAGAGCCAGCAGCATGCCGTTGCAAAGTCACAAAGCTGGCTTGTTCCAGAGAACGAGTGGCATGGCGTTGCAAAGCAGCAAAGCTATCCTTATTCAGAGCGCCAGTGGCGTGCCATTGCAAAGTCACAAAACTGGCCTGCTTCACAGAAGAAGTGACTCGCCAAGGGATTGGATTGGAGCCCTGGGTCTGCCACGAAGAGTGGGGTAAGCACACAACATTTGCGCGCATGTAGCCGCTGTACCCGCAGACAAAAGCGAGAAGGCTATGCCCCGTAACCGATTGCAGGGGAGATGGAGGACGGGCGGCATGCAAGGTGTGAGCATGCAGGAGAGACGGAATCCTGGCGGCAGCATCTGTGCAGCAAGCAGGCTGGGCATGCCAGCACTTATGCCACAAACCTGGATGCACGCGTTCACGCATCCATGCCTAGCCCAAGATTGGCAGTCATGGGCATGTGTGCCGCCCATGCACGCACCCGTGCACACAGCCCTGAACACACCTTCTCCCCTGATCCTGCAGTGCTGCTCGCACCTGGCACAAGAGAAGGGGAGGTCACGAGCGGGTGGCCAAAGAGCCCCTTGCACCCCCCTTCTGCCAAGCCCTCTGTGAATGTGCAGACACGCTCCACGTCACACACAAAGTAGGCCATCTCCGCCATGCGCTTGCGCTCCTACAGTGGGCACGCCAGGGGGTTGGGGCGGGGTGGGGGGAGGCAGGAGAGAGGGAAAGCACTCAAAGTGCTCAATTGGCTTTTGGAAGTAAGCACACATGCCAGCATGCCTGCAGTACGCACTAAGCCCCAGGCTTGGCAACACACATGCGCCCGCAACGCACTCTCTCCGAGGCCTGAGCTGGAAAGCACACGGTTGGGTCAAGGAAAAGCGACGTTCAGCCTGGTCCTGGGGTCCGGCACAGGCCCTGGGCAGGTGCAGTGGCGCGGCCTGCACCGTGTGCTAGTAGATCACCTTGGCTTGATGACAAATGCCGCTGAAACCAGCAATGTCCCCCCCCCATTGGTTGATCGATGCTCCAATTATGCATGACTCCTTGGCTTGGCTTACCAATAAGCTTCCATCGTTAGTTTGCATGCCTGTGTCAATGAGGACCATCGTCATCACCACATCCTGCACTGGTTGATCTATTTCATGGCAAGTTAAGCCACCATTATGACCCCACCCTGCATTGGCTATCTATGCCCATAGCGATGGGGGCCATGGTGGCAAGCACGACAGGCTATACGCTCTAATCACATCTGTGAATATGGATCTCACCTTGTACTGGCTGATCACATTTGTGACAATGGATGCCATGGTGATGACCAGCACCACCGCGGAATAGGTGTAGTAGTCCTCGTACATCCAAATGGCTACGCTTGCATACTGCACACACAGGGGTACGAGCACTGGAGCACTGAGTGGGAGAGGCGTAACCTCATGCATCGAGACAACACGCGCGAGCGCACAGGTGCACCAAACTCCTGCCGCGTATGTTTGCTGTTCTTGATCCCAGCTTGTTCTGTTGTAGGCATCTTTGCACATAACCACCTGTGGCATCCGCCCTTGCGGGGCCTTTTCATGCAGGCCCTGCTCTTTAAGGCCTTGTTCATGCTGGACCCACTACCTGCTCCGCCTGCAAGAAGATCTATGCACCTGGATGTGGTGGACCCAGCCCACTAGGAAAAACTGCAGAGACCAAGTTGAGTTACAAACCTGGTAGCAGCAGAGTGGCTGCAGGCTTCGCCCTCACAGAGTGGCTCACATAAGGCAACAATGCAGCAGCACAACCGCGCGCCTGGTAGCAGCAGAGTGGCTGCGCACACGGACCTCAAATGACAGAATCGGCGACGCGGTCGCGCACCTGGAAGCAGTAGAACGGCTGCGCTGCATCGTGCCCAAAGATGCGCCAGAAGCTGGGCGCCTCCACCTGCAGGCCACCAAGATGAGGGCGCTGAGCTGTGCCATCATGGGAAGCAACACGCAAAACGTAGCAGCACACGGACCTGGGCACGTCAGCCCTGGCACACAACTTATTGACTAGGATGCCAGCCATGCCTGTCTTGCCCATCTTGCCGTGGCTGTGATGACACAGACCGCCGTGCAAGCGGACCGACTGGCTGGCTACTACCAGTATGACCAATTCAGACCCAGCTGGCCTGACGCATCGCACTGCATGCAAGCGACGTGCGCTGACTCTGGGGACGCCCTGTTGGAAGGCGAGTCAACAGCTGTGCGCAAATCTAGGCCAGCCAGCAGATGGTGCAGTCTGTGTTTGCAGGCATGACCATTGAGGACGGGACACGGTGCTGGCCACTGTGGCACCTTTTAGCCTCCTTTGCCAGATGGGCACCGTCAGCTGTTGGTGCAGGGAACGCGGGACAATGCCTCCAGCCAGACAGGAAAAGGCAGACCGCACTCCGTGGTGTCATGCCCCGCAAATGCACAAGGCTGTTAGGGATCAGACGTCCTGGCTTGCGCTTGGCTGCCCTTGCTCGGCAGGTACAGCTACGTAACCTGACCGAACCTGGGTTACGCATCCGCTTGCGGTGGCCTGCCACACACCAGTCAGCAAGGCGGCGTGGCTGGCAGTCAGCCCTAAGCATGTAACCTCGAGAGCCTCTGACTCTGGGCAGGTTGGCTTGCCAAAGCAGGATCGCATCCCCAGCGCACTGATGACCTGCCAACTGCATGCCAGCCGCGCTCACTGACCTCCATGCCAAGCAGTTCCATTCTGACGCAGCTGCGCTGAACCCCTGCAAGGCCTGTGCCTCACAGCTGCACCTGCCTCGGACAGCTTCCCTTGCAACATCTACGCCGACCCTCTGACATACTCCTTGCCCCTCACTAACCCCTCACGATCTCAAGAGCCAGCGTGCAGGTAGGGAGAGTTCACACTGGCCAGCACCAACCTCCAACAAATTGTCGCCGTACAGCTGCTGCCGCCTCTGTCGAGTCAACGGGGGCGGCTCGTAGGGCGCCCCTTGGTGCACAGCCTTGCTGGCCAGGATGAGCTCGTCAGGCAGGGCAGGCGGCGAGGGGGCCACCGCCCGAAACGCATGGCTCACGTCACAAAACATGAAGCGCACCGTGTGGAACGCAAACCAACGCACCCCCTGGAGCACACGCAGGGCGGGAGTGGGCACTCAAAGGTGATGGCATGCAAGAAGTGAGGCAGTAACAGCGTTTAATGCAATGGGGAGCAAGAGCGCCCGGCTGCACTGTGCTGCGCTGTGCTGTGCTGCAGATGCCGAGTGCGCATACATGCATGGCTCCAGCCCCCCCACATGTTGCCACAGGTGCCAGCCCGCCATCAGCGATGGAAGTCTGTCCCTACATGGTGGTCCCTCCACGGACGGATGGTAGCTTTCTGGGTACTGCGGCTGCTGGCCCACATAAGACTGCATTGCGGCTGCTGGCCCTTGTGAGAGTGCCACAGGCACTGTCAGCGTGCCATGCTACAAATCCCAGCGGTGCATCACACACACTTCGGTGCAAGCCTGGGTGCACACACTTACACACACAAAAATACACACACGGCGCAAGCCTGGGTGCAGGACCTCACCCAGGCAGTGGCTTATTGGATGAACATGGCGCATTAAGCAAGACTGTGGGTGCCTACTCTTGTGCAAAGTCCTGGGCATCACAGGACAAACTTTTTGCTGGTTGGATGTCCATGGGCTGCCCTCTTTAGATCAGTCTCCAGCCCCATGCAAGATCGTGGCAGCCAGCCCTGCTTGGCACCAGGGCTGCTGGACTTCACAATTTTGCAGGCTATGTTGGCTCCTGGGCCTACTTTGCTATGGTGCAGAGGCTGGGGATTCATGACAAGCCTTAGATCACAGCCTTACATGCATTGTTTGTTCACCTTGGAGGAAATAGCATCCTGTCCAAGACCGCGATCAAGGTCCGTTCAACGACTTGCGTATTTGCCTCAGTGGCCTTAAAGGGAGCACACAGTGCAGCAAGCATCATTCATGCTTGGGAACCAATGTAAGTTTTTGGATAGCTTGATTGGGCACGAGCCACGCCTACCTTTTTGAATCCGGGCGAGTAGCAGCTGTGAATTTTGCTGATGCCGCACCTCTTGTCCAGCAACTGCAGTTGCAAGGCAGGACACACATGCCTCCGACAATCCTTGCTGAAGAAGATGTCTCAGCAAGCTTTTGCAACGAACCAGCAGGCAAGTGGGCACAAATGCGCACACATGCATGTGCAAATGCACACGTGCACACGCATGCGCACAAACACATACACAACAAGCACATTTCTATGTACTTTTGGCTTGGATGTGCTTCCCACAGTGTGCAGCAAAATTGGACCCATGTACAGTCAGCAAAAAAATCATGTGCTCACCGAGAGCACATGCGCACATCATACCTCAATGAACACATATTGTGCATCCTGCGGTTGGCTGGGTGACATTGTGAGGAGTGTGTAGAGAGCAGGGTACCATAGGCACACTAGCCATGCTGTGCCACCGGACAGCACGAGAAGAATGGCAAAAAGTGCTAACTTCCACCAAGGCTGGGCGTAGAATTTCAGCTCTTGTATCTCTTTTTCCTGTGACATTCGAAATCGTAGGGATGGTCATGAGGGACATTGAACTCAGGACCTGCCAGCGTTGACAGACAGAGCCGACTCAAGAGAAATCACTCACCAGCTCATGACCACTTCCCAGATCATCTTCTTCGTTTGGAGAAGCGACGTGACGCCAGACAACATCTGTCTCGAGCAGTCCCTCGTTTTCCATTGCTTGACCGACCGTCACATTTCCTGAATATACTGCAGCTATATTTATATCAAATTTAAATTAAAATATTACGAGAAAAACACGCGACTACTGTTGTTTACGCATGAAAAGCCAAAACACATGAGATTATGCCAGGCCCGGCAGTGAACCCGCCTGGATGATGGACGTTACCCAACATACATTTACGCCAATATCTTATGCCAAACATCACAGTGCTGAGGTCCCTAGGGTCTGGTGAAGTCAGTTTAGTCTGCATCATCATCATCTGCATAAGTCTGTCAAGAGAGATCTCATAGTACCTTCTGCTGCTTTTCTTGCTAAGCAAATAGTGTACATGCTCGCTCAGCCTGAAGCCATTCCATGCTCTGTTGCACTGTCGTAAGCTACACATGCATTTTCACCAAAAACTGTTAACTACCTTGGCCCAACCTCGCGAAGCATTTGATGCAGTTTTTTCACAAGGATCGTCTTAACATGCATAAGAAGATCAAAGCAAATACATGCTCGATTGTAGATACAAGCATTGAAAGAGGAGTCAATTTTTGTTAAACTTCAAGCATTGAAAAAGGAGGCAGATTAAGTTGGAGTCCAAGTGGAACAAGCTACACTTTCTTGAGACACAGGCACAGCAGTCCCTTGCTATGCCACATCTAATCTGACGTAAAAATGTTCGCAAGTACATCATTCACTAGGCACACATCATAAAACAATTTTGCAAATGAATGTCAACGCAAACCGGACGGTTAGCAGCAGGATCAAGGAAATCATCGCACATTGATAATTGTGACGTTACAACTACTAGTTGTAGTAGTAGACAGGACATCTGAATAAGGCACACAAGTGAACACATGGTTGCGGTTGTGAACGCGGCCACAGCCACAGTGTAGAGTACATGCCAGTGTGTGTACTACCAAAGCAGTGTGTTCAGTTGGGCGTCACCTCCGGGGCCCCCCTCCCCTCCATCGTCATTGGCACCTCCTTCTGCAGCCCCAAAGAAGGAGGACCCTGGGCCAGGCAGCCGCTGGCTGGATGCCCCCCTGCCCCCTCTCCGTCCTCTTAAGGCTCCAGCACTGTTTGCCACCTGGCTGGCGTACCGACCTGCACAAACAGCACATTTCAATTCAGCTTACTACTGTGCAAAAACATGCTTGTTGCCCTCATCTTGTCTGGCTGCCATACCACCCTGTGCAGGTGCAGGTGTGCATGGCACCCTCAAATTGGCCCTGCGAGCTGCCGCACAAGACATTCCTCAACACCGCTGCAGCTAGATGCTGCATGAAATGACTTATGAGAAAACACTACAGGCCATCAGTACGCACGTAGGCTACTAAATAAGACACTTCTCAGTACCATGGAGCAAATGTGTCTGGTGCCTGCCTATGTCGGCAGGGGTTGCTTCACGCCAACCTTATTGTGGCATGCATGGCTTGTTGCAGCCGAGTCCTGACTTCAATTGCCGCCCATTACAATAGTTGGTGCCCTGGTCAAGCTTGAGAGGCGATTGCTTAAGTGGAGGAGGGGGGGAGGATGATAATGGTGCTAATGTTGCGCATGGCAAGAGCAAGGCAGAAGCAGGCGCACATGTGTGGGCTTAGCCCGGCCAGGCGGCACCAAGCCCGTGTGCACGCATCTTGCCCAGCCAGGCAGCACCAAGCCTACATGCATGCATCTTCTCTGTCTAGATGGAAAGCCCCCCTGCTCCTGCTTCCTTCACGAAGGCCATCAGTCCCTTAGTAAACCACAAATGCTTCCTTGTATGAGGGGTTACACCTCAAACTCATACCTAGCAAGCCCCTGCCCCTTCCTCTTCCTTGTGATGCTGCAAATGACCCCCCGCCTGCCTGACTTCCTCCAAACCCAGCAGCCAGAGCCTGCACACAGGAGAAACAAACGCGGAGGAGCGGAAGAGGACAGTGTCATTACGGCTGTAGTGGAATACTCCCAAGGATGGCGCCACGTGCTGCATCATGAAAAACATGAAGAGGCAAAGCATGGAGAAATATGCAACCAAGGTGTTAACACAATGCTCAAACTTGCCGGTGCAGGCAGCATGCTGCAGCTGGCATTGCTGGGTGAGCCTGCTCGACAAAGTAGCTTCAGCAACTGCTGCCCTTCACCCGCGGACAAAATGCGCCAGCACGGCACTTGACTCAGTCCTGTTTGTGTCCACCTGGGCTCCTCAAGTCAACCTGCAACACCCCCTTTACCCGCCTTCCTTACAACACCCCGCGGCCTGGACAGCTGCACGGGGGAGTTGGCTGGTCACCTGCTGAGAGACCCCTGAGTGGGACGCAGGGAAGGCCTGGCTGCTCCCTGCTGACACAGCAGGCCCAGGGGCTCCTTGCTCGATGTTCGCATTGACCTTGTAGCAGCCAGGGCCCGCGCACAGCAGCTCGCCGGCATCATTCAGGCAGTCGATGAAGGCACCGATGTCTGGCACCTGCAGGAGCAGGCAGCGCAGCCTCCGGTTGTATGCAGGCTGATATTAGAATGGCCACCAGCATGAATCAGGTGCTCAATCAAGGCACTGATATCTGGCACCTGCGAGAGTAGGCAGTGCAGCCTCATTTTGTGTGCAAGCTGACATTAGAGTAGCCGCCAACATAATCAGGTGCTCAATTAAGGCACTGATGTCTGGCACCTGCAAGAGTAGGCAGCGCAGCTCCAAATACATTGCAGTCCTTCTTCTCTCCTCTTTCTGGCTTGCATAAAGGCCGGCAAGCGATTGGCATGGAAAAGCGCTGGGCCAGCATTGCTGTGATGCTGCACCATCACACTATCCTGAGCTGGTGATCTTAGTTTGGGGTGAAGGTGCAAGCATGCGTGAGGAGTCATTCCGGGCTAGTTGCAGTGGTCCAGGCAGGTAGCTTCTGGCATAGCAGGCTGATCTCAAGCACAAGGGGGTTTGCCCAGGGGCCCATGCCCTCTGTATGCCTCATTTTTGCTAGTTTTTTTTGCCACAGAGACTGCCAGTGCAACTCACAGATGAATTTAGGCTTACAAGCGCGCCTCATGGTCAGCTTCTGAGCAGCCGTGGTGAGCCTCAGTGCAAGCGTACTTCCCGAGCCCACCACGCAAGCCCACCATACAAATGCACCTTGAGGTTAATTTCCGTGGCCACTGCACGCAGCTCGCCCCTCGTGAACATGTTCTGGCCCTTCCGCCTGGCGATGTTAGTGAGCTTTGCAAGGAAGCGCTGCATCTCTGCTGCCTTGCTGCCCGCGCGGCCGCCGGTGCCTGCAGGTATGCCAACGCAGGAGGAAGAGGTAGGGTTGTAAGGCACACATCTAAAAGGGACAACATCTAATGGTTACATGTGCACGTATGTTATGTGTGTGATGGGCTGTGCGTGTGTGCTGCATTTGCAAGCATCTGTGCTTGTCTGAGCCTTATGAGCGGGAAGCAAGCAAACCGCAGCATGTGAGGCATGCGTTTCTCAGAGACGCAGCCATGCGTCTTTGGTCGTGTGAGTGTTGGCCTCCTTGGTATTTGGTCTCTGGCCTTTGGTCATGTGAATGTTGATCAAGCGTTCATGGATGATAGACGGTTCAACCCTGGGGCCACAAACCATGTTGCGGATGCTCGGGCAGATTGGGACCTGCAATACTGCAGGCCTGCAGCAGCGTAGCAAGGCAGGGAACCACCGCCAAGGCTGGCTGGAAGGGCCAGCCCGGCGAGGAGCGCTGCTTGAATGCACAAGACCAATCACCATGGATGAGAATGCAGGAACGGATTCCCCTGGGCTGCAAAAGAATGTGGACTTGCCAGCAAAAGGAACTGCACTCGCCAGCACAAGGATTGGCAATTTGCAGCAAAAGGGTGTGCACTTGCCAGTGGCGCGGAAGTCAATGCAGCCCAGACCCACGTCATCCAAGCCGCCAAACTTGTCGTACAGAGCCTCACGCATGATTTCGATCACGTCCTGCATGGACAATGAGGTGGTGCAGACACCAAGGCGCTCAGACGCATTACTTCAAACAACGCCCAAAAAGAGGAGCCCTTTCATGACAGAGGCAGCAATGCACTGACGTGATGCATTCAGTGTGCCTGCAGCGCCGGTTTGGTCAGTCTGGACAGGTCCAGCAAATCGAAAGGATGGCTTTCTCAATTCCCTGCATGCGCACATGTACTTCCCTACTCACCTCAGCATCCTCTCGAGTCACCACCTGGCGCAGCTCAACACGTGCGCGGGCCTCAGCCAGGCGTGCCAGGCTCTCCAGCTGCCGTGCCTGTTCCCGCAAAGGCACATGCGGCAAGGACAGCATCAACATCAGCAGCAGGGGTGCCAACAATGCTCACAAGGGCAGCCTTGGAGGCCACCAAGCGCCTGCTGGCCACACCTCACACAGGATGAATATCAGTGTAGGTGCAACCCTTCCTGCCCTCAGGTGCAGCACCAACCTGATGAGTGGGGTCCCATGAGTGCTCATAGAAGGTAGATTTCAGTGCCGGTGCAACCCTTTCTGCCTTATGGCGCGGCGGTAACCTGTTTGCTTAGTGGCGCCTAATGTGCCCTGAAACGGCACACACAGATCAGTGCTGGTGCAATCCCCTCTATCTCCAGTTGAGGCTTTGACAATCTGCTTAGCAGGACCATGCATGCCCTTACTGTGATAGGGTTGGATGCGCCAGGCGCCACTTGCTGCCTGAGCTGCAGGTAGAAGACCTGCAAGGTCTCCTTGGCCTCATTGGACAGCACCTGTGCAAGGGCAACACATTGGCCTCATTGGACAGCAACTGCGCATTGGCCCTACTAGATAGCACCTGTGCATCAGCCTCACTGGACAGCACCTGTGCAAGGGCAGCGGACCGCGCGCCAAGCAGCTGACACGCCTGCCAGACCCCGCTGGGCCCCACCAAACACAAGCCTCCACCACGAGCATCCAAAGCATAGGCCAGGTGCAGAGGAGGAGAGTTGGGAAGGGCCAGCAGAGCACCTCATCCACAACGGGCAGCACTCACACCACAAGTGAAACGTGTGTCTGCATGTTGGCCAGGACCTTTGCAAAGACACAGGAACCCAAGACTTGCAACGGTATGCTCCAAGGGGCACGCTCCTTGCAAGAACCACCAGTTCTGTCACAGGTAGGGACGGTAAGAAACTTTAGACACATCTGAGAGAAACTGACAGAAACTAAATATACCAGGCAGACTTCATGGGGATATCCATGTTAGGCCGGGCGGCGCAGCACAAGCAGACTGTGTGCGTGCACACACAACCAGGTGTGTGCATTGACAAAGTTTCCTCAAACTGTGTGCGCAAACGTACGCGGCTGGTATACGCACCAGAGAGGAATGACAAAGTGCTCTCATGCCTGTGCAAGTGCGCATGCACGTGGATGATGCAAACACGGAAGAGTTACAGTGATGCACTCCTGCAAGGTGCCTGATTCAAGCACATACTGATGTGCAACAGCCAACCCCGCCTGCCACCTACCGGCGTGCAGAACTCCCTTGCATAAGCGATATACTTGCGCACCAACACAGTTGGTAATATGCTGTCTTGGTCATTGCCACGGTAGCTGCGCAGGCGCTGCAGCAGCGGCTGCCTGCACATAGTTACAAGGAAGTGGAGTGCTTGAGCTCTCTTGAATAATATTGTGGAAAGGTGGGTATCAACTTAACATGGAGGGCAAGGCTTGCGCTGGGAACAGTGATGGTCAGCAGCCAGGATGGACAGCTCAGCATCCACAGAACATTGCAATTTGAGAAAGACGGGATGCTGCTGCGGTGTAGGTAGGAGATACCAAGGGACGCACAATGAAGAAGACCATGGCTACTGGTGGACATGCTGTACATGGAGGGGCTTATACTGGGCGCGGACGGAGTTGGCGCACAGGTTTGATTCCCACTGAAGGAACTTCTCCCAGGACACGATGCAGCACGCGAATGGGATCCACCCCTCCAGGTTCCCAGGAGCGACACAGGACGTGCAGAGAAGTACAAGGAGCATACAGGCCAGGTGTACCACTCCCTGTGCTGTTCCAGAACTTTCGTCCCCTGTCCCTGTACCCTCACGCCCTGCGCGCAGTGATGCGCACGCACCTCGCGGCCTGGCCCTCTCCATCCGGCGTGCGGGTGATGAGTAGCGGCGCGTCAGAAGGCCCCGCCTCAAGCAGGCGCTTGCGTGCGTTGTCCGCTCGGGCAGTGCTGCCTGCATGGCATTGGGCAAGACGCGGTGAAGAAGGCCGCCGCACTGGTGCATGTATGAGCGTAGGCACGCAGGGGGACAGGTGTGCTGGCGG
>SL_4KL_010_BRINEDRAFT_10002197_pt1 | contig 11022 bp, 9 predicted proteins | sample SodLak_010_BRINE_2_FD_10664 | JGI IMG/M metagenome (IMG submission 10664) | reverse complement strand
GAACTGCGCCCGGAGCTGATCGCGGGCTTCGAGAATCGATTCGGTCGCCGCCTCGAAGTCGTGCTGGTCGAGTGCCGCCGTTGCGGCGTCCAGCTCCTGTTCGATTGGGTCGGCATCCCGTGCTCTGGTCTCTCCCCGTCCCATCTCACGGACGGTTGCGACGGACTGCTCGACACTCGTTGTCGCCCGCTCGCGCGCTCCATCAAGTTGGTCACGACAGGCTGGTATATCCTGATCATCACCCAGCGCGGTGAACGATTCGGCATCGTTGACGAGATCGACCTCTGAAAGCCGACTGAGAGCGTCTTCCATACGTGACAGCTCCTCGTTTGCGAACTCTCGGAACGCTGATTCGACTTCCTCGTCGACATGCTCGATCTCGCCCGAGAGGTGTTCAAACTCCTGAATATCTGCATTACCAACACTCCCGAGGTCAAACGCACCCGATTCGAGGTCGAAGCTGACGCCCTGGCTTCCGAAATCTCCTCCAACCGACTCCAGTCTGGCGTCAATCCGCGGGTCGAATTTTGGATACTGCGTGCGAAGCTCACTAACTTGTCTAAGTACTGCCTGATACTCCTCGGCAACGTTTCTCGCCCGCGTGCGAACGAACTGTTCCTCACTTGTCCCACTTCGGGCGATCACGCCGCGGACGTACAGCATGATCCCACTGACGACGATTAACGGGATACCGACGAGGACGAACCAGGTCATTCCCTGAGATCCAGATAGGACGAAGACGATTGCCCCGAGTATCGCTGCGAGGATGACTAAGCCACCAATGATTCCTGCTGTTTTCTTGTTTGCGTTCATCGAATCACCACGATCAGGTCACCTATTCCGACAAACTGATACAACACGACGGCACCGGCAACCGCCAACACCACGCCGATCACGGCTGGCAACACGACAATCTTTTTATCGTAAGAGACATCACGGCTCAGTTTCATTTTGTCTTCAATCCGCCGTGCTGCAATCATCGGCACTGCAGCACCTACGAGGAGACCGACGATAACACCTCCAGCAAGCGAGCCGAACAGCGACAGCCGGACTGTCTGTTGTGGGCCACTTCGGTGTGTTTCTAGTGTCGTTTGGTAGCTGTTGGCGGTGGTTACTACTGATTCAGTTCGCTGCTCGCTGTCATCTCCGAGAGCTTGCATCGCCCCAAACCCTCCAGCAACCTTTCCGGTGGCTGTTTCTTCAACTAGCTGGCTCACAACTGCTGATTCCCGCTGTTTCAGTGTTTCGTGCTGGTTCTCGATGGTCGTCAGTGTCTCGTTCGCTGACTCCAGATCACCATTACCTTCTTCAAATGCAGTTATCGTTTCGTTCAGCTCCTCAGTTGTATTGTCAAGTTCACCAGCTGCATCGCAGTACTGTGTTTGGAGGTTCTCGTACGAACCGTTACCGAGGACCGTTGGTGATTCCTGTTCGGTGCAGTAGTCGTGTGTGCTCGCAGCAGTCGTTCCACTGAACATCGCAACGGCTGCCATCACTACCAGCAGCGAGATGACTACTGTCCGATGGTATCCACTCATTGGAGTCGGCCCCGTATTTGCTTGTGCTTGTATCTGTAGGTGACCACGGACGATACGACGATGCTGAGTCCAAGCGCAACTAACAGTCCACCACCTGCAATAACAACTACTTCATCGGCAAGTGCCGTCCCGATCCTCACAGATTCTGTTGCCGCCAGTGCCGAACTAACGGGACTATGACTGTCCGCGACAGCGGTCCCGACGAACGTCACACAGGCGACGACAGCAGCGATTTTAGGGGCACTCACTGTCGATAGCCAGTCTCGTTTCATGCCATCATCTCCTCCGTTTCGCGTTCGTAGGCATCGGCTGCCGCCTCGATCTCGTTGAGCCGCTGGATGTCGTCCCGCTTGTAGGTAAGCAGCGTCGTTACTGATGCAAGGTTCCGGTCACTGAGTGCGACGCCAATATTGACTTCTCCCTGTTGGCAGCTCTGTTCGAGTGACTGTTTGATCGTGCCTGTTTTGATGCCGTACTCTCCGCCACCGAGGTTCTTGCTGGGGGCACGAACCAACGAAATCGCCTTCTGTGCGTCATCAACGCTCGCTTTGTCGAGTGTCTGTTTTGCCGTCGAGAGCCGCAGCAGTGCCGCACTGTCTACCTGCCGTTTCCCGATAGATGGCAGCAAATAGCCGCTGAGGGATTTCGTCATTGTCACCGAGCGGCCGATCGCGCCGTAGCCGGCTTGACTGTCGCTTCCACTAACACCGAAGGACAACGAAGTAACGATATCCCGAACGTCGATATCCGGTGTATCGACCCCGTCGATTTCACTGGCATCGACACTGTTTAACACCGGGCCGGCGACGAGATCGTGGATCGCTGCCGCAACATACTCGTTGTACTCACTGAACTCTCCGCCAGCCGAGTCAAGATACGAGATTCGCTGATTGTCGACGAGCACGATCCCATCGACTTCCGATTCGAGCCGATCTAATCCATAGCGCGCGTTCCACGCTTGGCGACCGGCACCGCTTTCATCATCGTCACTCCCGCCGTGACTGCGTGTGTTCGGCAGAATCGTGACTGCTACAATTTTCGTTCGTCCATCAGTAAACCGCTTTATTTCTCGGGCAATATGTGGGCCGATCCCACAGCCGGTTCCTCCGCCCAAGCCAAGAAAAAGGAAGGCAAACTGGATCGATTCGGTTTGTGTCGGTGTCTCTCCTGTCGTATCCTCGACTGTCTCGTCGGCTGTTTCGTCATCTTCCTCAGCTATTTCATCATCTGCTGCTTCGGTATCGCTGGTACTCTCAACTCTGTTTCCAAACTTTCGATTGAATATTGTTTGCAGTTCTGAGGCGTGTTCGCTCATCACCTCGTCGGCGTCGGTCGGTCGCCGCCCGAACCCACCGGTCACCATTTCCTCGAAACCCGGTTCGGTCGCCTCAATAAGCCCATGTTGCTGTGCGACGCCGTACTGGTCTTCCGGAGGGACGTTCGATAGGTTCTGCAGATCCCGCATCGTCGAGTTGAATACCAACGGACGCCCGAGCGTCGAGATATCGGTCGACTCGAACAGCCCAAGAATCGAATCGTCCGTATACTCAAAAATCGCGTCGACGATTGCACTCCCTGCTTGTCCCGCTCCAACGAACAGATACGTCATCGTTCTATCTGCCCCATTGCTGTGATGCTACAAAAACATTCAATGATCCGTACATATCTCTTCAATAGGTGTTATTGAACAACATATAATAAAGATACTGAATGACCTGGATATTAACCAAGGGATCATGTTGTTATGATAAGAAGCCCTGTTGTATTCATACCGTATTTTGATATATTGGGAACAATGTTAATCGCACACATCATATTTATATATGGATGGCTGTTTACCATTCAATCATCCAGCTGCTTCACATGACTCTCGATCACGTCGTATCTATCCCACTTTCATGGATCGACTGGGCTGCCGCCGTCGCCGGGACGACTCCCGTCGGACAAATTACTCCTGTTGTTGGACAGTCCGGACTGACGCTTGCGGTCGTCGGTGCGATCGGTCTCCTCGTCGTGGTTGGTGTTGGTATCACCGTCGTTCGTCGCAGCGGACAGGAGACCGTTTCCGACTCGACGGCCACCGAACCGACAAACACTGCAAGCGATGCCGCCACCGAGCCGGCTGAGACACAAACTGTTGATCGCTCTCATGATGCTGACACAGGTAGCGGGGCGACGCAGCTCAGCGATCGCACGCTCGACCGACTGGAATCAGTTGTTCCGACTGCCGTCTCGCGGGCTCGGAACCAACACTCACTTGATTGGCCGACGAGCGAACTCCGATCTGAACTCGAAGATGCGATCACTGCTGGCCGGCTGGACCCCGGTGTCAGTTCGTCATTTGATGAATCCTACGATATTGTGAATCTTCCGAGTCAGTACCGGGAACTGACACTACCAGTGTCCGGAGAAACGATCCATATCGCGGATATCGAAACAGTCGCGCGCGAAACAGTTTCAAACGATCCGCCTCGTGATGTCGCCCGAACGATTGCAGCCTTGGATGACCACTGCGAACAGATCGAATCACACATCGAGCAACAGGAGTCAACGTTTCTCGACGCCTACAACCAAGTCGAGGCGACACTTGACGATATTCGTGAGTTGACCGACCGCTTCGACGGTGCGTTTGGCAGCCGACTAACGGAGTTCGTCATCGAAAGCCGTCACGACAATCTCTCTGGTGTCGTCGAGATCGAACGTCGTTTGGTAGATGCACGACGGTTGCTGCACCGAGCAGCGTTTGACGAAGCGATGCGAACGGTTGAGAACGCAGCCGAGATGGCTGACAATCTGCTTGTAACTGCTGAGTTTGTCGGTGGCGTTGTCGGAACCATTGATCACGGCGGTGGAACGGTTCCTGTTCCTGATTCGGTCCAGACGACAGTGCTTGCTGATCTCGTGCCGCTGGCAGAACAGCAGTATGACTCCAGTATCGAACTCACCGATCAGGAGTTGGTGATAACTGTGGCCCAGACGGCCGGAAAGCGTGATTCTGGTCAGTCCGAGGTATTCGATCCTGCTAACGACTCCGGGACTACCAACGACTCCGGACGCTCAACGCATGAGCACGTTTCGCCTGAAGCTGTCGCCGACGAGGTGTTGTTTCTGTTTCGGGAACTCGACACCGACACGACTCACGATGTCGTCGAATACCAGACCGAGCAACTCCCAACTTCGATTAGCCGCCCGGAAGTTCTCACCACGGTCGTCTCGTTCTGTAGCCGGCAGCCCGATATCGTTGATACGGTCGAACTCCAGGACAACGCACCGCCGGGTTTCCTCGAAATCGAGTTTACCGACCGAGTCGATGCCCAAACTGGCCTCGAAACACTGCGTGAGCGGTATGCTTCCCAACATGGTAAAGCTTCGTAACTGGTCGTTGTATTGCGAACCGTGGGATTTTGGTTAGGATGATTAACTCTCACCGTACACGTAATGTTTTAGACCGTACCCGAAAACAATTGAGTATCCACAAACATGACCAACATCTGTAAAATATGTATGAAGCGGGCAGACGTATGGGAGACCGAGACACTCATTGAGCATATTCGGACTGCGCATGCTGACGAGCCATCCTCGGTCGAGCAGGTGTATCCGGAGCTGAAAGACGAGGCACTGAGTCAGGCACCAACTGGTGAGGATAGTTCGCAGACGACTGCTTCCCAGCCCGGACAGCCGTCGTCCGACTCACCCGGACAATCACAGTCGCCACAAACACCAACTGATGATCTCTTAGACGACTCATACGGCAAAAAATGGTTTGTCATCGGTGTCGGTGGTGCCGGAAACAACATACTCGACTCGATTCTGCTCCGACGGGAGACGTTAGTGGATACCAACAGTCCTCGCGCCAGGATCTGGCAGGGTGGGCTTGCCGGATACGGGCCGCTGAACACGAACGTTAGCGAAATCGAGCAGACGTATTACGCACAAGAAGAAAAGCAGTACAGTCGGAATGATCTGCTTCCGAACTGCATTATCGGATTCGGAAAACACGACTACGCGGGGGCTGGTTACCGGTGGGATATCGGACGGGATCTCATCGAAGCTGACTTCGCTGATGGGAGTAATCCGATTCAAGAGCGGTGGGACCTCTCGAAAACACAGATACAGGACTCGCAGGCAGTCATGTTTCTCCACAGCGTCACTAAGGGAACGGGCTGTGGGTCGACACCGGTCCTTGCTGAAAAGATACGCAACAACGTCCTAGAGGATGATCTCGTCGTTCCCAAACCCCTGTTTAGTAGTATTGTAATCCCCTCCGAGGGAACCGAGTACTCCGAGTTCGGTGGCCGAGCGAAGGTAAACGGTGTCATCGGTCTTGCTCAGGCGTCTCGGACGGTCGACGCGATCATCCCGTTCGACAACAATCGTCTGGAGAACGTACAGGCAGACATTCGACCACGAATCGACCGAATTGATGCCTACACTCCACCACAGTACCGAGAACTCAACAAGCCGATGGTTGCGTTTCTGGAAGCGTTCACCATGTCGTCGGTTCCACAGTTTCTCGACCGCGATTCGACGATGTCGATCATGGGTGACGTGTTCGACCCGGCGGATAGCTTCCGGCCAGTCCAAGACAAATACGAACGGAATCCCGACCGAGATTTCACGCCGGCTGTTGTTCTCGCCCCCGTTCTTGGCCGTGCGCGAGCCAGCCAGCTCGATGAGTCAAAGCTCGAACTCCTCGTCAGAAACGCGTTGTTCCAGAACAAGCTCGCCGAGTTCGATCCTACGACCGCATGGGGTGGTACTTTTCTGGTGTATGGGCCGCCGAAAAAGATGGATGACGTCTCAGAACTCATTGGCGATGGTACGCTATCGCGGATCATCTCCAGCGAACAGTTCCTCGATGCCGGAGACACAACCGGCATTGGTTCCGTCGACATTCATGTTAAACAGCTCGTGACCCCGCATCTCGACGACATCTATCTCTGGGGGACTCTTTGGAATCCAGAGATGCCCTCGCTCACAGAAATGTATGATCATGCGAAACAAATCAAACAGGAAGGTAACACCCAGCAGGCCGAACACATCCGGGATGCATGGGACCATGTGGACGCGTTGTTTTCCTGCCTCGGGCGTGAGAACATGGGGTAATGAACTGTCCGAACGTCCGTTTATCACAACCTGCTGAACTTACGCTCATTCATACTCAGGCGACAAGACGTAATAAGTAGAGATACAAACACATAAATACGGGCTGAAAACGCATAATCTGACATCTCCAAAGATGTCTTACTCATGCCGACTGAGATGATAAAAAACACCCCAAATAAAAGATAGCACGGTTGTTGCGGCAACTAATCCTGTGAGCGTCGGATCGAGCGGGAGTGACACAACCCCGTGCAGCGTTGTTCCAACGTATTCCGTTCCGTCACGGAACAGCCCTGAATGTGCACTGAGATATGCACTGAGGAAAATGCCAATAAGGCCAGATGCAGCGTGTGATACTCCAGATGTGAGTGCCATGTTCAATGGTAGGCTAACCTGAGGAATATAAATGTTTAGAAATATTTGATTCGAATCTGTTATATAGCTGGTCGAGCACGCTGTCCTGTACAATTCGACGAGGGACACAACCCTATGATTCAGCCGCGCAGCCGCCGAAGCATCACGCTATACTCGTTTCGTTCATACAGCTGTTCGATGTGGCCCAACAGTTCAGCCGCGGCGGCCAACACACCGGCAGCCTGTTGGGGTTGTCTCTCTTCGAGTTGCCGGGCACGACTACAGAGGGAGTCAGCTAGTTCTAGGAAGTGGTTGGGGATCGTATGATTGTGGTCGGCCCGGACGTTGACGTACTCGGTTCGGATTGCATCGATTCGAGACTCGATACCGTCAATCTGTTCGTCCACGTCGAGTGGCTCCTGTGAGCTGGTGGTTCGGGAGAGCCGTGGAATCAGCGTCCGGTCGTAGAACCGTGATTCCTGGTAGATTGCGTACAGCTGTATGTCATCGACATTCTCTCGGTCAACCATCGCCTCCAACTCCCGGACGCGATCTGCAAGATGTCGATACACCGGTTCGTCTTTTTGTTGAAGATCCGCATCCAGCGAGTCAAGCTGGTGTCGGACATCTTCCGTTTTGATATCAGCGAGGGCCGTCTGTAACTGCTCGTATTCGTTGAGAGATTCAACCGTCGACTGAAGCACTTCTGTGATATCTGACTGTGACGGCTCCTCAAGAGAACTCAGTAGCTTTTGAGATTGTTTTGTCTTTGGCTGGATCGAACGGTTTAGCTGATTAATAGCCGAATCCAGTTGTGATCCGGGAGATTCAAAGACAATCTCTCCGCTCTGAATAGCATCAGTCAACTCTTTGGCTTGAGCTTCGACGCCATTATTCTGAAAAGTGACTGCCTCGTTATGGGAAGCCGCATTACATACCGCCTCAGCTGCCTCACGGTATTGGTCGGCTTCATCTTCAGATTGTTCAAGTTTTGTTTTGAGGTCGACGGTCTGTTCAATAATAGGTAACAACGATTTAGTAATTTCTCCCGGACATTGTGAGATTTTTCGCTCGGCAGATTTGAGCTGCTGTGTTGTTGACGAATTGTCGAGATTCTTGACGGCCTCCGATACAGCTGATGTATCCTCAACAATTTCAACGACATCTCGGAGGGCTGATTCGACGCGGCCACTATCTGCTTGGTCTGCCAACACCTGACAGAGTCGACTTGCTGGCTCTGAATTTGGTGAAGATTGGTCTATAATTGCTTTTGCAGCGGTAGCCGTTGGGTGTGTGTAATCATCGCTTGGCTCCGACGATCTGGATGTCTCAGCTATCGGTGCATTCTGTCTGTTGTGAACCGCGGTTTGTTTTGGCTCAGGATCTGTTGGCGATTCAGCTCCACATTCTGGACAAAAATTAACGTCTTTTGATACTGTCGCTGAACACTGTTTACATATCTTATTTATTGCTTTATCAGTAAGATCAGATTCCTCTGAATTTATTGATGCCACTGATTGGTCCGAGACATCGTCTGATGAGTATGAGGTCTCTTTCGACTCTGATTCGTCACTCCCAGAAGAATTATCCGTTTCTTCTATATCGGAATCTATTTTATCCTCATCCTCTGACCTGGTTTCACGTTCTTCTTTATACGTCTGTTTGGCATTATCGACAGTGTTTGATGCAGTTTCAGTTGCTTTTGTCGCTTTATTCGCTGCGTTTGCGGTTGTCTTCGCTGTATCCTCAACAGATTTCGTTCGAACGACCTGTGCAATACCACCACTGATGAAGCCTCCGACCATCCCGAGGGTAACTGAATGTATAACAATAACAGCAACAATTATAATAATACTGCCCGCGAGTATACTGCCAATAATTGGAATGCTAGCTAACATATCTGTGAAAAATATACCTAGTATAATTGCAGGGAATGCCATTGCAATTCCCTTGATGAATCCGGCCTTTAGACCACCTATTGGTCCTCGATTGATAATGAATGCAGTTACAGCTCCGCCTAAAATAGGTGCACCCACATGTAGTATCGGTATGAAATATGCGATTTTTGTTACTATAACACCATAAATAACTGCTTTTATTTTCTCTTGATCCATACTTCGAGTATGTTATTTCATTGAATAATAATCCTGCGTTTTGACAGAATGATGTACAACAAAACCATTCTAGATAATAATTAATATATGATGTATTTCAGACAATAACATTATTTATATTAATTAATTATAACATATTATTTGATGCTCTAATGTATGCTTTGGTCCAAATTCGGGCATATACTACCCACAAGTATTTGACTATAGCTGGTATAATAATAAATAAGAGCAAATTTACGATTGGTATAATTGAAATAGCTATTTTAATAATAAGAAACACTAGAGTTAGTCCGAGTATGTAAATAGACAATAAAAAGTAGTCCTTTTTTAGTATTACCCTGAATAATTGTGGACTGAACGCGGATCGTATTTTTTTTGTTTTCGCGAATGCAACAAGACCAGCGGAAGCTGCATAGCCAAAAAGACCAAACAACAAGCCGGTTATCAATACTGATGATAAAACGCTTACCAGAGCGGCTAAGAAATTATTTTCCTGAATAGCTGTGAGAAAAGTTGGTACAATATATATAATCACAATAAATATAGGGAGTAATTTATATACAATTAATATACACACTGATTTAAAACCAGCTATTATTTGCTTTTTCCAATTGTTGAATTTAGGTGGTTCGTCTTTTCCTTCCAGAGTTGTCTTCATTACGTCTATGTAGTATCCCTGTAAAATAAGCTGAGGAACGAATAAAAACGTTAATATTTCTAGGATAGTTCCGATGCTTAATGTTTTATGCCAATTGTCTTCATTAAATGGGTATTTTAATGATTCAATAACGACATTTTTCCGAGATTGTGTTGGTGATTGGTTCATTTAGAATCACGTATGCACTGGTTTCCTAATTTTCTTCGGAACTATTTTGGTGCTTTTCTTTCACAACTGAGGAGGTTTTTGAATGGACTTTTCGACTCGTTTCAACAGTCTTAGAAGCAGTCTGTTTGGCAGCGATCCATGTCGAATTTGTTGACTCTAATGTATAAAATCCAGCTAACATACATCCTATAAAAATGAAAAGTATGATGTCGATCTCGCTATTTAAAACAGGAAAAGTCATTGTTTGTTGAAAGCCAAATAAACTCAATAAAAAAGTAAGGGATCCACCGATCCCAAATCCTCCATGAGTGGTTGCTTTTTTACTAAAATGAGAAATTGTCCAAAAAAGACTGGCGGTAGCTAACAATGAGGCTACTGAATCAAATAATCGTTCTGCAGTTAGATCATCAATTATTACTCCGAGAGTGCTTTTGACAATTTTTATTCCAGCCACCTTCAACCCAATAAATATTGAACTACTAAACCCAAACAATAATGTCGCCGACGAAATCGTCGTATGACTTGGAAATCCACTAAAAATGATTCTAATTAATGAAATTATAAGACCGAGTGCAAGGAAATAAACAGTCCCGACAACGGCATACTGTTTACGTCCATCCTGAAATATGAGTAGTGACACAATTATTGTCGTCATTCCCCCCAAAATCCCTATTGCTGGAATTGTTGGAATAATCCAGAATAACGACAGAGTTATAAAAACCCCACCAAAAACAGTTGTCGCTATTTGAGATCGCAGTTTACCCATAGTATTTTGAATTACTATTTATTCAGTATATAATAGTCACATCTAATAAATCTAGTGATGAGTTTGTAGGCGGTGTTCACCTATGGAAATTCTGCTACCTGAACAAACCACAATGAGCATCATAATCTTTTGGGGCCAGACAATCAATTGGTGAACAACTCACCAAATCCACAGACACGAAGGGGGTGCTGTGGTGGGCGGTGGGTGCTGGGCGGCAACGAGACTGCTGTAGCTGTGGCTGTTGCGGTCCGCGAACGGGCCATTGACCGCCGCCAGCCGGCGGCGGTCAGCAGCTTACCCCTGGCGGATCATACACCTCCT
>SL_4KL_010_BRINEDRAFT_10002195_pt1 | contig 11023 bp, 12 predicted proteins | sample SodLak_010_BRINE_2_FD_10664 | JGI IMG/M metagenome (IMG submission 10664) | reverse complement strand
TCGTCGGGTATCTACCACCAGTGGAACCCGAAAACAGTCGGCACACTTCAGCAGGCGGTCCGAAGCGGTGACTACGAGCGGTACACCGAGTTCGCCGACCTGATCAACGAACAAACCGAGAACCTCCAGACGCTCCGAGGGCTCCTCGAATTCGATTCCGACCGTGAGGCCGTTCCGATCGACGAGGTTCAGCCGGTACACGAGATCGTCAAAACGTTCTCGACGGCCGCAATGAGTCTCGGGAGCCTCTCGCCGGAGGCTCACGAAATTAACTCCATTGCGATGAACCGGCTCGGTGGAAAATCCAATACCGGTGAGGGTGGCGAGCCACCCGAGCGGTTCGACACCGAAAAGGAGTGTAACGTCAAGCAGGTCGCTTCCGGCCGGTTCGGGGTCACCTCACACTACCTCAGCTCGGCCGACGAACTGCAGATCAAGATGGCACAGGGCTCGAAGCCCGGCGAGGGTGGCCACCTGCCGGGTCGGAAGGTAAACGAGATGATTGCCCACGTCCGGTATGCAACCCCCGGTGTCGGGCTGATCTCACCACCGCCGCTACACGATATCTACTCGATCGAGGATCTCAAACAGCTGATTCACGATCTGAAAGCCGCCAATCCCGAGGCCGACATCAACGTCAAACTCGTGAGTGAAGCCGGAATCGGGACGATTGCGGCTGGCGTTGCCAAAGCGAACGCCGATGTCGTCCACATTTCGGGCGACTCCGGTGGGACCGGTGCCTCGCCGAAGACCTCGATCAAAAATGCGGGTCTCCCGTGGGAACTCGGCCTCGCGGAGGCCAACCAGATGCTCTGTGCAACCGGCCTGCGCGACCGGATCAAGATCACCGCCGACGGCGGGATGAAGACCGGGCGGGATGTCGCTATTGCCGCCCTGCTCGGTGCCGAAGAGTACACGTTCGGAACGGCTGCACTCGTCACGGCGGGCTGTGTAATGGCCCGGCAGTGTCACGCTAACACCTGTCCGGTTGGTGTCGCAACCCAAGACGAGAACCTGCGAAAACGCTTCCCCGGCGAGCCCGATCACGTCATCAACTATATGGTCTTCATGGCCGAGGAACTCCGGGAGATCATGGCCGAACTCGGCTTCCGCTCGCTCGATGAGATGGTTGGCCGCCCAGAACTGCTCACCCAGCGCGAAACCGATCATCCGAAGGCGAAACACCTCGACCTCTCGACGGTCATCGCTCCGACCGCCGGCGAGCAGCGCCGGAAAACCCGCGAACAGAAGCATTCGGATATCGACACCCAGCTCGACTGGCAACTGATCGATGAGGCCGACGCCGCACTCGATTCGGGACAGCCGATACAGCTCACGCACGATATCTCGAACGTCGACCGCGCAGTCGGTGCGACGCTCTCGAATACGATCTCGAACCAGTATGGCGGTACCGGCCTGGCCGATGACACGATTTCGGTCGATTTCGATGGCATCGCCGGCCAGAGCTTCGGTGCGTTCCTTGCGTCGGGCGTGACGATGGACCTCACCGGCGCGGCCAACGACTACGTCGGCAAAGGGCTCTCGGGCGGGAAATTAATCGTCCAGACGCCACCGAACGCCGCCTATGAGGCCGATGAGAACATCCTCATCGGCAACGTTGCACTCTACGGTGCAACCCAGGGCGAAGCCTACATCAACGGCATTGCCGGCGAGCGCTTTGGCGTCCGCAACTCGGGTGTCAAAGCGGTCGTCGAAGGTGTCGGCGACCACGGCTGTGAGTACATGACCGGTGGTGCGGTCGCCGTCCTCGGCGAGACCGGGCGCAACTTCGCCGCCGGGATGTCCGGCGGTGTTGCCTACGTCTACGACCCAGACGGCGAATTCGAAGCCAAACTCAATACGGGCATGGTCACGCTCTCACAGGAACTCGAAGCCAGCGACGAACGGATGCTGACTCGGCTTGTCGAAAACCACGCCGAGTACACCGACAGCGACCGAGCGGCTGAACTCCTCGATGAGTGGGCCACTGAGATCGAGAACTTCGTCCGCGTCTTCCCCGATGCGTATGCCAACGTCATCGAAAACGAGGGTGCAGACGACGTCCGCGATGAGCTTCCAGAGACCGCAACTGCAGCGGCGGATGCTCGTCTCGACGCTGAAGCAGTCTCGAGTGACGACTGAGCCCCCCGTTGGCTGCGTACGGGTTGTTTTTTGTATCTTTACCAGCCACACTAGCCAGCGCGTTACGGCTACTCAATATACGCCGCAACCGTTTCTGGGAGCTCTGTAGACGAACCGAGTGCCCATAGATGACTCACACAGTCGCAGTCGGATGCGCCAAAGGAGTTGACAGGCTGGCACGCTGCTTCGGCAAACGCCGAGGCCAATGTGCATTCGAGATCACGGTCTCGAAAGGTCTCAACCCGCTTGAGCTGTGTTTCGGTCGATCCGAGCAAATAATCGATATGCCAGTGGCGCACGTCGTGTTCGCCGTTGGCAACCCGGCGGTGCCGTTCGACGCGTGCGAGTCCACCGGGACCGAAGGCGCTGCCGACATAGGCGTACGTGCCAGCGTTGAAGCCGATCTCACCGAGTGCGCCGACTTCGATCGTAACTGGCTGTGTGCAGTTGACGACGAGGACGTAACTGCCTGGGGCGGCCATCTCACATCTCACCCAGCGCACTCATATCAGTCGTCACCGGGAGCGACCTCGCCGGGACGCCCGGTGCTGTCATCGGCTGTGCCGGCACCGTGGCGCTCCTGTAGCAACCGAATGCGCTCGGGAATCGGCGGATGGCTGTAATGGAACGTCGCGTACCACGGATGGGGGAAGGGGTTTGCGAGGTTTTCGCCACCCAATCGTCCCAGTGCATCGATCATTGGGCCAGGCCCCATGAGTTCGGCAGCGTAGGCGTCGGCCTCCCGTTCGTGTTTTAGCGAGAGTCTGTTTGCCAGTGGAGCGGTAAACTGGAGGATCGGTCCAACAATGAGAAGCGCCAGCAACAGCCCGGCATACGTCGCCGTCTCGGGAATCCCAAAGGCAGCATACAGCGGCTCAAATGCGACAAGGAAGGCAAGAAGGGCGAAGACGATTCCCATCCGAAGGGTACTGCTGGCGAACTGCTTCCAGATATGTTTCTCCTTCCAGTGGGCCAGTTCGTGCGCGAGAACGCTCTGTAGTTCTGGGAGGCGCATTTTTTCGACCAGTGTGTCAAAAAGGACAACCCGTTTAGTTTGGCCGAAGCCGACAAAATAAGCGTTGAGATGCGAGGATCGACGACTCGCATTCATTGTGTAGATCGCGGAGGTCCGAAAGTCGGCGCGCTCGAAAACGTCCTCGACTGCCGTCCGAAGCTCGCCGGCGTCGACCGGCTCAAAGTCGTTGAACAGCGGCGCAATGACGCGCGGATAGAGAATCTGCATGCTCAAGGAAAACACCACAAACAGGCCCCACGCTGCAAGCGGCCACCACTGTCCCAGAAACTCGATGAAGGCGAGAACCGCCCCACCAAGGATGGCGACAAAAAGCACCGACATACCGAGTGTAACAACTGTGTCGCGGACAAATAGTCCGGGTGTCTGCTGATTGAAGCCAAATATCTCTTCGATACCGAACGTCGAAACAATGCTAAATGGGAGCGAGAACAGCTGTGCGGCGACGACGAGGCCGATAAAAAAGAGAATCCCCTGAGAAATACTTCCAAGGCCCGTCGCCGCAAGCAGTCCGACGGCCCACGAGAGCCCTCCAGCGTAGAGGACGAGCAAGAGGATCCCGAGGCCGAGCCACGACTGGAGTTCCGAAAAGGCAGCCGTCAGTCGGTGATAGCCGCGTAACTCGTCGAGATCATCAATCGAGAACACCGTCGAAACCCACTCGCGTTCGCGCTCAACCAATCTCGCTGCGTGTCTCACATTGAGTATCGAAAGAACGGTAAAAAACGCCTGTGTCCCGACCAACAACAGCACAAAGCCGAGATGAAGTGTGGGATACTGCATCGGTATGGCTACAGGGAAGCACTGGCCGGCCTAAACGTTGTCTCACCAGCGTCGTTAGTTGCCTTTCGTCTCGGTGTCCATCTCGGCAACCTCGGCTTCGAGCCACTCACGAAACCACTTGACGCGTTTGAGTCGCTGGTGGGCGATACTTTCTGCGGTATCGGATTCGAGCCGGTCGACGTGGTCTTTCCCGCGCTGGAAGACTCGGTCGACCATTCGGGCGGCATCCATGTGGGTCCGTGACTCATAGCCCATTCGCAATAACATGAGTGCGGTTCCGTTGGCCCCGATTTTATCGAGAATGTCGGCTTCCATCAGGCAGCGTGATTCTAAGGAAACCTCCGACAACGGCCCAGTGAATGAGTGATCAACAATGACCTGACAGACTGAATCAATAAACGACACCGGATAGTCGCCGCGACTCTCTAAGTATTCGCGTGCGACCTTGGCACCTTCCTCGGCATGGATGTCTTGTGGGGCTTCCAGCTTTGAAATATCGTGAAACAGTGATGCAACCGTCACGATATCGGTATCTGCGCCCTCATGCTCAGCGATTTTTCGAGCCAGTTGGACGACGTTTTGAATGTGATTAAACCGGTACTCAGCACTGTGCCATGGATACCAGCGCATCCGGCCACCGTCGTCTTCGTTCTGGACGCTTGCTGAGAGATAATCGTAGACAAACTGCTCCATCTCGGCGATTTCTTGGTCAGTGACCCCGGATTCTTTGATTTCAACACCCATGAGGCCACCTCCCGAAGAGGCGATTCGATTGGTTCATTGTTCAATATGAGGTTCGTTTAACNCTTAGNCGTTACGACACCCCTGACCACATCTCTCAGTACACAAGACGAGTCAACGAAAATCCACCAGAATACTGATATAGATTCGTGAAATACGGACGGTAGGGCACACCGCAGGCACACCAGCCGGCGACAGAGGGGCCTTACTGATGACGCTAAATCCACGGGAGTACGATACGGATGAACTTCGAGCGCTCGCCGGCATCGAGCCGGTAGCCGAGGGTTCGTCACGGCTGCAACGGCCGAAAGCCACTCCCGAGGAATCGTTTCGAACCGAGCAGTTCCGTCAACTCATTGCACTACAATCGGATCGTGCAGATCTCAACCAGCGTTCCCGTCCGTTTCTTGCTGCGCTTGCTGGGACCGATCTCAGTCGTCGAGTCCAGTATGAGTGGCTCGAGTTCCTGGTTCTTGCTGGCGGTCGAACCCGGACAAAACGGGCGATTCGGTACTATCGAACGCTGCAGTGGATCACGCCAGCAGTCGAAAACCGGCTCATCACCGCAGTCGACGAGCTATCCGAGCCGACGTTCAAACGCCCGTTTACAGCGGGCGACCACCGTCTGAGCCTCCTCTATGTCGCAACACTGGCGTCGCTTGTGTGACCCACTATCTCACAATTATGGCAGACGATACAGCAGACAACGCATTTGACGGCACAAGCGAGGCAAGCGAAATCACGCCCGTCGGTGTCAAACTCGGCAGCACACGAACCGTTCTCCAGTATCCGAAAGATGGGGCAATCGAGACCGTCCGGACACTCACCTGTCTGGCGACATACAAAGATGCCCTGACTGGCGAGGAAAAAGTCCTCTATGGCGAACAGGCCGCCCAGGAGTTCCCCGATACCGTTGAGTTCATGCTCCGCTCTGGGCTGCCCGAAGACGACGACCGTGCCGAACTCGCCGCAAAGTTCTTTACCGAACTGGTTCGCGCACAGAACATCCCTGAAGACAGTGTCGTCGTCTATGCGATTCCGACGATCGACAACGACGAGGGACTCGAAAACCTGAGCGAAGTCATCGAAACCAGTCCGATTGGCAAATAGCTGGTTCGGAGCTTCCCCGAATCACTCTGTGGGGCCATTCCTGCAATGGGCGACGAGCTCGAGGCAATCGACGAAGTCTTCATCGCGGTCAACATGGGCTCGACGAATCTCGAAGCCTGCGCCTACCGACATGCCGAACAGCTGGCACCGTTTTCGACCGGTGCAGTCACGGGGACCGAAGTCGATCGCCGGATCGCAAACGCGGTTGAAGAAGAGACCCAAGGCCGAGTCAATATCGATCTGACGACCGCCCGTGAATACAAAGAAATCCACGGCGACTTCGTCGATTTCGAACCGTTCACCGACGTGATTCAGCAGCCCGGCGGTGGCTCTCATGAGTTCACGATCAAACGCAGCGTGATGGAGCCGCTCAACGAGTACATCGACGAGGCTGTCGACGAGATTGCCAACAACTTCCTCTCGGAGCTTGCAAACACCCACATGAAGCCCTACCAACTCGCACTCGGCAAGCCGATTGCACTGACTGGCGGGATGGCGTGTATCCCGGGCATTGCAGACGTCTTCGAAGAGCGGCTCTCGGATGAACTCCAACGCGACGTGACCGTTGTTGCGGCCGACCGGCCGGATCTAGCGGCCGCCGAGGGTGCCCAGCGAATCGCGGGGCGGCTCTCGAAGAACCTCTAAGCAAACACGCGTCCGCAGTTCCGACTGTAGCCGTGTGGCTGCTTTCAGGACTGAGAATCGGGACGACATCCTTTAGCTACCGACAGTCTGTTTCCTGAGTGTGCACAGACGAACCTATCTTTCATGTGGCGCACTGGCGGCGCTCGGTGGGCTTGCTGGCTGTATGGGCGACGAGACAGCGGAGTCGTATCCGCCATATCCAGACAGTGAAACGACTGCGTTTTCGGGTGAGGGCGATGAAATAACCGACTCGTTTGATCTCCACAATGACGGACCACTAATTCTCGAGGTCGAACACGATGGTGATGGCCGATTCGTCGCGTTTGCGGTCGATGAAAACGAGGATTTTGTTCCAGGGGGGCCAACAGTCCAAGCAACTGGGCCGTACCGTGGGTCGTCAATTCATGCGCTCGCGGAGGGAACCTACAGCCTCGAAATCGAAGCCTCCGGCGAGTGGGCGGCAACTGTCCACGACGTTCCCGCCTATGAGGATGGGACAGGGTTGTCACTGCCAATTGAGCAGCCCGGTGAATTAGGTGGCGTCATCGGCCCGATCGATTTCGGAGAGCCGAGCGAGACGCAGATCACAGTTGAATTTTCGAGCGATGACGAACTGAACCGCGCAGAGTTGATTACCCGCGAGGGCGAGCCCGTGGGAGCGCTTGTTGGCGGGCGAAACGACACGATTGGTGGTTCGGATGACGACGCTGAAACCGAGACGGCTGCTGACGACACTGACACTGAAACCGAGACGAGTGTCGACAACGAGGCCGAGAGTGATACAGAGACGAGTGATGCGGGGAGTAGCGAAACGCAAGTTATCAGTGCTGGCGGGGTCGGGTATCTTTCACTCGAGAGCAGCGGAGAGTGGACTGCCAGGGTTAGTAATTCAGAGTAGTCCCAGGCGGATTCGAACCGCGAGGACTCACATTCGCTCGTCCTCTGGGCCCGAATCCGCAGAACGTATTTATCGCTCGCGGGTTTACTCGCGACAAAAGTAGTCCCACGCGGATTCGAACCGCGGTCATAGGCTCCAAAGGCCCATATGATTGGCCACTACACCATGGGACTGCAACTGTAACTCGGGCGGCGGATTTACATAGTACTTTCTTTTCGGAAATGCCGTTACAGCCACCCGTGTCGTTAGGTTGCTTGCCGGCGAGCACCTGCTATGGACCCGCGCTGTCCCGACTGCAGCGTTAGTATGCAGCGAACGACTCCATTCACCGCACTGCAAAATGAAAAGGTTCGACTCCGAACCAGCGAACGTCGCGAAGGACTGCTCGGCTCACTCGGCGCAAAACGCAGTCTCGACGTCCATGGCTACCTCTGCCCATCGTGTGGGCTCGTACGGTGGTACGCCGACCTCGATGAACTGCGGTCCTAACCGTATCCGCGTCAGCATCAATGCGGGTCAAGTGATTGCGGTCTGCCCAGTACGTCGGCCGTTATTTGACAATCGTCACCCGAACGGGCGAGCGAAAGACAACCGCTTCGGCAACGCTGCCAACAAGGTTCCGTGACTCGCGATCGCGGCCGTGGCTGCCGAGAACAATGTGATCGCAGTCATTGGTTTCGGCAAACCGGACGATTTCGCGACCCGGACGGCCAACAGCAGTCGCCGTCGTGAGTGTTGTGCCGGCGTCTTCGGCCTGTTCGGTTGCCACCGCCAACAGCTCCTCGGCGGTTTCTTCGGCACGCTGATACCACTGTTCGCTGCCGTGTTGTGGCAGTTCGTACGGATCAGCGTCAGCCGACACGTAACTGTATCCCGGCTCTGTCGGATCGATCACATGGAGGGCCGTAATCGATGCGTCCGGATACTCCGAAAGGGCGACAGTGAGTGCTTTTTCCGACAGCGGTGAGCCGTCGAGTGGAACAACAATGTGGGGGGCCATATCGAGGCTTCTGTCCCGACAGATAAAAATCGCCGTTCACGCTGAAGAGACACTCACGGCCGCCGAACAACCTATCTACTGGCGAGGTAGCTTCGGGCCGAATGGACGGGATTTAAGCGTCTCACCCTCCGGGTTATGGACGTATGAAACTTCACGAGTATCAAGCAAAGGATATCTTTGCAGAAGCTGGGATTCCAGTTCCTGAATCCCAACTTGCAGAGAGTGTCGAGGGCGTCCTCGATGCGGTCTCTGAGATCGGCTATCCAGCAGCCATCAAAGCACAGGTTCACGTCGGCGGCCGCGGGAAGTCCGGCGGAATCAAAATTGTAACCAGTGACGAGGAGGCTCGCGAGGCAGCTGAGACCATTCTCGGAATGGACCTCAAAGGCTACACTGTCAACGAGGTGCTCGTCGAGCAGGGCGTCGACTTTGTCGACGAATACTACGTTGGAATCACGATGGACCGCGGCGAGGGCAAACCGGTTGCCATGGTCTCGACGAAAGGTGGCGTCGATATCGAGCAGGTTGCCGAAGAAGATCCCGACGCAATCGCCCAAGAGCACATCGACCCGGCGTTCGGCCTGCATCCATATCAGGCCCGAAAAGTCGTCTACGACGCAGATGTGCCCGCTGAATACGCTCGGGCGGTCTCGGGCATTCTCTCGAAGCTCTACGAACTCTACGTCGACAACGATGCCAGTGACATCGAGATCAACCCGGTGATGATTACGTCGGATGATGACGTGATCGCCGCCGATGCGGTCATGAATATCGATGAAGACGCGCTCTTTCGGCACCCTGAACTCGCCGAGATGGAAAAAGACGTCTACCAGAACGACCTCGAACGCAAAGCCGGCGAGTACGGCTTTGATTACGTTCGGCTCTCGGGCAACACCGGCATCATCGGCAACGGTGCGGGCCTCGTGATGGCGACGCTTGACCTGGTTGATTACTACGGTGGCACGCCAGCGAATTTCCTCGATATCGGTGGCGGTGCCAAGGCCGAACGCGTCGTTAAAGCCCTCGATATGGTCTTTTCGGACGACAATGTCGACAGCGTCGTCTTCAATATCTTCGGTGGGATCACCCGTGGCGACGAGGTCGCAAAAGGAATCAATGAGGCACTCGGCGAGTTCGACGAGATTCCAAAGCCAGTCGTCGTCCGACTGGCCGGAACCAACGCCAAAGAGGGAATGGAGATTCTAAACACCGATCTCGTACAGGTCGAAAAAACGCTTGAGTCAGCCGTGCAGCGTGCAGTCAAAAACGCCGAAGAGGTGGCACAATGAGTATTTTTGTTGATGACGATACCCGCGTCGTAGTACAGGGAATCACCGGCGGCGAGGGCAAGTTCCACACCGAACAGATGCTGGGCTACGGAACCAACGTCGTCGCGGGCGCAGTCCCCGGCAAGGGTGGACAGGAAGTCGAAGGCGTCCCCGTCTACGACACCGTCGATGAGGCCGTCGAAGCCGAAGATGCCACCGCATCAGTCGTGTTTGTCCCGCCAGCGTTCGCGGGCGACGCGATTTTCGAAGCGCTTGATACCGACCTTGATCTCGTCGTTGCGATCACCGAAGGGGTGCCAACACAAGACATGGCGAAGGTGAACAAACGACTCGGCGAGGTCGACACCAAACTCCTTGGCCCGAACTGCCCCGGTATTATTACGCCTGGTGAGGCCAAACTCGGCATTCTGCCTGGCAACATCTTCGAGTCCGGCAACGTCGGACTCGTCTCGCGGTCGGGAACGCTGACCTACCAGGTCGTCTCGAACCTGACCGAGCGCGGCATTGGCCAGACGACAGCCATCGGAATCGGTGGCGACCCGATTATCGGGACGTCGTTTATCGATGCCCTCGAAGCCTTCGAGGCAGATCCGGATACCGACGCAATCGCCATGTGTGGCGAGATCGGCGGCGAGGACGAAGAGCAGGCGGCAAAATACATCGCCGAAAACATGGATACCCCAGTGGCAGGGTTTATCGCCGGTCGGACGGCTCCACCGGGCAAACGGATGGGTCATGCCGGAGCCATCGTTTCTGGGTCGGGAACCGGCACCGCAGAATCGAAAATTAACGCCCTCAACGATGCGGGCGTTCCCGTCGGCGACACCCCGGAGGAAGTTGCGGATGCGATTGAAGACTTCCTGTAGCTGAGGCGTCCTCGGCTACCAATTATTTCAGTTTCTAATATCGTTCATCACAGAGCGAACAGATTGTCCCAGAACAGCGACGGCCGCAGTAGGCACAGGCGTTGTCGGACACGGCGTCCCCATTAGTATCATTGAGCGATAACAACACCGAAAAATCGAACTGTGGCGGCCGGACGGGTCCATCGACATCACCGTACAGGTGGCCGATTAGTCGCTCGTTGCGGATATAGTGCAGTCCGTGCCAGAGAGCCAGAAAGAACAGTGTCGGAGCCAGAATAAGCAACACAGCAGCGATAATCTGCCCCACCAACTGGATGCTGCCAAGCATATTGCATGTAGTGGACCAGCAGCATTGAATCTATCGTGGCTGGCTAGCATGGGCCCATTACAGCAAGCCAGTATGAACAGGTTGGGTGACCGACGCCGAGTGACGTATGCGGACGATTCTATCCGACTCCGGTATGTATATGCGTGTTACTTATCATGGATGTATCGTGCCGATGCNACGANCATANA
>SL_4KL_010_BRINEDRAFT_10002194_pt1 | contig 11026 bp, 13 predicted proteins | sample SodLak_010_BRINE_2_FD_10664 | JGI IMG/M metagenome (IMG submission 10664) | reverse complement strand
GCGAGGTCGTCGAGCAAGCCGAACAACTCCGTGCGGAGGCCGAAGAAGCGTTGACTGAGGGCTACTGATGCTCCTTCGCGAACGACAGACGTCAAAAGGGCTGCTCGTGTCGGTCTGCGACCGCGACTGTCTTGGTGAGACGTACCGTGAGGGGCCGATCACGCTCGAGGTTACTGCGGACTTTTATGGCGGTGAGGAAGCCAGCGAGGTCGGTGCCGACGCCGTTATCGACGGGCTCACGCGTGCCAGCGTTGCCAACATCGTTGGCGAGCGGGCGGTCTCGGTTGCGATTGAGGCCGACCTGATCGACGAAGCGCGTGTGCTCGAAGTCGAAGAGACGCTCCACGCACAGCTGTTGTGGCTATAACCGTTTACGCCGGCATTTCGACTGGCCGAAACCGGTTTTCATTTCGTCAGTTCAGCGAGACCGAAGAGGTGTTACCGTCGGGTCTTCTATCCAGTAGCAATGAGTACGCAGGAAGCCTATCCACTTGATGTCGAAGCCATCCGGGCGGATTTCCCGGTTCTCGGCCGCAAGGTCGGCGGCGACGTCACCACGCCCGGCGAGGGCGACGCCGACACCGAGCCGCTGGTGTATCTCGACAACGGCGCGACGAGCCAGACACCGAAACAGGTTGTCGAGGCCATTGTTGAGTACTACTACGGCTACAACGCCAACGTTCACCGCGGCATTCATCAGCTAAGCCAGGAGGCCAGCGTGGCCTACGAGGAGGCCCACGACCGCGTTGCCGAGTTCATCGGTGCCGACGGTCGCGAGGAAATCGTTTTCGTCAAAAACACGACTGAGGCGATGAACCTCGTTGCCTACGCGTGGGGGCTTGCGGAACTCGGCGCGGGCGACTCGGTCGTCACAACCCAGATGGAACACCACGCCTCGCTCGTGACCTGGCAGCAGATCTGTAAGCGAACCGGCGCGGAACTCCGCTTTATCGAGATCGACGACGCGGGCCGACTCGACATGGATCACGCCGCCGAGTTGATCGACGAGTCGACAAAAATGGTCTCGTTGGTCCACGTCTCAAACACACTTGGGACGATCAACCCGGTCACCGAGATCACCGAACTGGCCCACGAGGTCGACGCGTATTCGTTTGTTGACGGCGCGCAGGCGGTGCCGACCCGGCCGGTCGATGTCGGCGCAATCGATGCCGACTTCTACGCCTTTTCGGGCCACAAGATGCTGGGGCCGACTGGGATTGGTGTGCTGTATGGAAAGGAAGATATTCTCGAGTCGATGCAGCCGTATCTCTACGGTGGCGACATGATTCGGAAAGTCACCTACGAGGAGTCGACGTGGGAGGATTTGCCGTGGAAGTTCGAGGCCGGGACGCCCTCGATTGCCCAAGCAGTGGGCCTCGTTGCTGCCATCGACTATCTCGAAGCCATCGGCATGGAAAACGTGCAGGCACATGAGGAACTGCTGGCCGAGTACGCCTACGACCGGCTCACCGAGGCCGGCGACGTGACGGTGTATGGGCCACCGGGCGACGACCGCGGCGGACTGGTCGCGTTCAACGTCGACGGCGTCCACGCCCACGACCTTTCGAGTATTCTCAACGATTTCGCCGTCGCCATCCGTGCCGGCGACCACTGTACCCAGCCGCTGCACGACACCCTTGGGACGGCCGCTTCTGCACGCGCGTCGTTCTACATCTACAACACGCGCGAGGAGATCGATCAACTCGTTGAGGCGGTCGACAGCGCTCGACAGCTGTTCGCCTGAGTCTCTGTCGTTCGCCTGCGTCTCTGTCGTTCACTTGCGTACGCCGCAGTCCGTTTCAGTTCGGTTTCTCGGTGCTGTTGTCCATGTCGTCGTCGCAGTCAGGGTTGCGGTCGTGGTCACCATTGCGGTCATCCGCGTTGTCCCGCTCGGAACTGGCCTTGTTCCGCGGGAGCGTGAGCACGATTTTCGTTCCCTCGTTGGTGTCCGGAATTTCCAGCGTCCCGCCGTAGCGCCCAACGATCCAGTTGACGAGCCAGAGGCCGAAGCCGCTGCTGTGAGTGAGCGGCGTGATATTGGTCGTCCCGCTGAGCAGGGCCGCTTCTTCAGGCGGGATTCCCGGCCCCGTATCGGCGATGGAGACGGTCACGCTGTCGGGTGATTCTGTGATCGAAACCGTTGCATGTGGCTGGTCGCCACCGTGGACGGCGACGTTCGACAGCAGTTCGTAGAGCGCGACTTCGAGGGTGTCGCCGCCGGCGACCCAAACCGCGTCGGGCGCGACGAGGTCGAACGTCACGGCAGGATACTCCGCGCGGACCTGGTCGGTCTGTTCGGCAAGGATGCCAACGAGTTCGCGACAGTCGCCCTGTGTGGGCGGATCGATGAGTTCCTCGGTTGTTCGCACCCGATCGGCGGTCGCCAACACCCGTTGGGTCGCCCGTTGAATGCGGTGTATCTGCTGGCGTTCCTCGGGGGTTTCGGCCGTTTCGCCGAGTGCGCCCGCATAGCCGATGACGACGTTGAGTTCGTTGCGGAGATTGTGTCGCAAAAATCGGTTGATGACCAACAGCATCTGTTCGCGACTCGCCAACGCCATCGTCAATCGGTCGAGTGCGTCCCCGATTTCACGCCACTCGGCCGCCCCGCTGAACTCGACAGTGTCGGTGTAGTTTCGGTGTTTGAGGTTCTCGATTCGGCGGTGGAGCCGTTCGGTGTGGCGGATTTCGGCCTGATACACCCAGATGCCGAAGCCGGTGATCGTCCCGATAATTGACACCCCAATGAGCAACTGAATAATCGCCAACTGCCACAGCTCTTGGCTGATGGCCGCGGAGTCGTAGTGGCTCGTGACGACCCAGCCGGTTGTTTCCATCGTGGCTGTTCGCGTTTCGCTTTCGTCGAACCGGTCGGCTGTCGTGTACAGCGTTGTCGACCCTGCCGAAACGGTAATCGCCTGTTCGCTGCTTGGTGACCCGAACACGTCGAACAGCGAGGTTTCATCCAGATCGTACGACGCGCTGAACGTGCCAACAATCTCACCGTCGTCGTTGCGAATCGGCGTGCTGATCACAATGAGTTCGTTTCCGGTTTCGGCGACAAACGGGTCGCTCACGAACGTTTCGCCCGCCAGCGCCCGCTGGACGTACTCCTGGTCGGCGAACGATTGGCCAACAACCTCGCTCTCGCCCGTTTCGTTCTCCTCGACCAGCGCAGTTTTGACGCCGTCGCTGTCGGTCACTGACGCGCCGCTGAACGCCGATTGCTCGACAAAGCGCGCAAGCGCCTGCCGTTGGTCGACTTCGCCGTGATTTCGCAGCGCCGGACTGTCGCTGGTGGTGACGACCGTCTGGGTGTGGCCCTGGAGTCGGTTATCGAGCAGTTCGGCCCCCGTCGTGGCGCGCTCGCCGAGCACGTTGTTCACGTCGGTCTGCATGCCGTCGCGGTGGCTGTCGAACGCGAGCACCAACACGCTCCCGGTGAGCACCGTCACGACGATGAACACCAGCAGAAACCGGTTTTTGATTTTCATTGCGACGTGTGTGTCTCTGTGTCTTTCACGCTTTCGAGGGGTTGTTAATAAAACTCCCTCGAACTGTTGTTTGTCATTCAACACCTTCGTACTGCAGGTGGCTGTGTTGGATTTCACGCACACGGTATTTTTCCAGCACACATCGTTTCCACCGACGCGCTGTCGGCGTCTGGGGGCCGAGAAAACGATCGGTTTCTCGGTCGTGTGTGCTCGCCCGTCGGCCGTCCCCGGAACCCTTTTGCGGCCGACTGGCTTACGTCGGGGTATATGGGACTCGGCTCGGATATGTATCGTCAGCAGATTCTCGATCACTACAAAAGTCCCCGCAACTACGGGGAACTCGAGGATCCCACGTTCAGCCACACCGGCGAAAACCCCTCCTGTGGCGATACGATCCAGATGGATATCCAACTCGAAGACGACGAGGAAACGATCGAGTACGTGACGTTCACCGGCGACGGCTGTGCGATCTCGCAGGCTTCCGCCAGTATGCTCTCGCAGCGACTCGTCGGCATGACGCTTGAGGACCTCGACGACCTCGAAACCGAGGATATCGTCGACATGTTGGGCGTGACAATCTCGCCAATGCGGATTCCGTGTGCCGTGTTGAGCAATCAGGTCGCCAAAGACGGTGCGAAACTCCATCTCGGCGAACTCGATCCGGACGACTACGGCGCGACGATCACCGAGGAGTGACCGAGCCAGCGGCTGTTTCGCGCGCCGTTGGCGGTTCGTTTTCCGCGGTGTCGCCCTCGTTCTGTTCGTGTTCTTGCGTTCACCGCGACACGCCTGGCCGCCACATCGACGACAGTCTGACACACAGTTATCTGTCGTCGGCGACATGGATCGGTATGGTTGATTCCCCAGAGCCAGCGTACGAATCGAAACGAAACCGCTCGCGGCGAGCCATCGCGTCGTACTTTCGACGGCTGGCCGACGCGCTGGGCCGCGGCGAGCCCGTTCCTGCCGACGCCGAACAGACGGTGACCGTCGAGCCACCGGCCGATGTCGATATCGGGGTTGTCGTCGATCAGGTCGGCGACGACGTGACGCTCGGCATCGAGATGGCGTGGACCGACGAGGACGCCGTCATCGACACCGACGCCACGGCGAGCAAAGCCCGTTTTGAGCAGTATGTCGACGCCGATGACGACTGGCGTTGGCGACTTGTCCATCAAAATGGTAATATCCTCGCCGACAGTGCCGAGGGCTACGCTTCGAAACAGAAAGCCACCCAGGGGCTCGACAGCGTGAAAACCAACGCACCGGGCGCACACGTCGTCGACCACTCGAAAGACGAATCGGCCCCGGAAACCGGGGGCAGCGCGGCGACGTTCGAACTGTACGCTGACGCCGAAGACAAGTGGCGATGGCGACTCCGCCACGACAANGGCAACACGATTGCTGACAGCGGCCAGGGCTANGCCTCAAAACAGAAGGCNAAACAGGGGCTGTCGAGCGTCCAGAAAAACGCCCTCGGCGCGCCCGTTGAGACCGAGTAGACGGCGACAGNGTCAGATTTTGAGTAGGCTTAGAGCCGTTCGGCAAGGTCTTCGGCGAAGTACGTTAGAATGAGGTCCGCTCCCGCGCGTTTGATGCTCAACAGTGACTCATATGCGGTCGCTTCGAGATCCAGCCAGCCCTTTTCTGCGGCGGCATGGATCATGGCGTACTCGCCGGAGACGTTGTAGGCGGCCACCGGATGGTCGAACTCCTCGCGGATATCGCGGACGATATCGAGATACGGAAGCGCCGGCTTGACCATCAGCACATCTGCCCCTTCTTCGACATCCAGTCTGACCTCCCGCATGGCCTCACGGCGGTTGGCGGGGTCCATCTGGTAGTGTCGGCGGTCGCCAAATGCGGGTGCACCGTCGGCGGCATCGCGGAACGGGCCGTAAAACGAGGACTCGAATTTTGCGGCGTAGCTCATGATCGGCACGTGTTCGAACCCCGCCTCATCGAGGGCGGTGCGGATCGCCCCAACCATGCCATCGGTCATACTTGAGGGGGCAACCATGTCGGCACCGGCTTCGGCCTGCGAGACGGCCGTGTCGGCCAACAGCTCCAGCGTCTCGTCGTTTTTCACTGTCAGCGTTGGCTCCGCGTGGGCGTGGGGTTCGACGACGCCGCAGTGGCCGTGGTCGGTGTACTCACAGAGACAGACGTCGCCGATGAGGTAGGCGTCGGTCTGCTCGGTGATCTCGCGGATGCCTCGCTGGACGACTCCGTCTTCGGCGTAGGCTTCGGTTCCGACCTCGTCTTTCGTCTCCGGAATCCCGAAGACGATCACGGCTTCGACGCCGGTTTCGCGAATTTCCTCGACGCGGGCGGCCGCCTCGCTGACGGGCACGCGCTCGTGGCCCGGCATCGACGAAATCGCGAGGCGCTCGTCGATCGTTTCGTCGACGAACACGGGCGCGATGAGGTCTTGTGCGTCGAGCGTCGTTTCGCTGACCAGCGGGCGGATGCCGTCGGTTCGCAGCCGGCGGGGCCGGTCGGTCGGCTCAAAACTCATTAGTCAAATCATGAATCGCCGGCCGCAAAGACATATCGTTCTCGACGCTCGGCCGCAGTCTGGGTTGCCAACCGTTGTCGACGCCAACTTCATCGCGTTGCTGTCGATACCATCGCGTCGGTGTCGACAACGCAACCCGACCGATTACTCGGTCGGGTCGTTTTCGAGCTGTTCTTCGATGGCGGCCAACTCCGGCGAATCGGTGAGCCCCTCGATACGCTCGCGGAAATGCTCCGCACAGAGCCCAACCGTGAGACCGCCGGATTCGGCGGTTACCGCCGCCTCGCGTTCGCAGTTGTGACAGCGCATACTCCTGTTTGTCCCCCGACTGAGTTAAGACCGCGGTCGACCCCGCTGCCCGCTCACCCTGCTGTTCGTTCATCTCACATCCCGTTCAGCGTGCAAACCGCCAGCGAAACCGCGCAAACGCCGACGCCGGCGGGCCGGCTCTGCCCAGTTCCTTCTCGTGGGCGTCGCTCCCGCCGGTCGCCAGCAGGTCATACTGCTCGATTGCGTTGTCGACACGGTCGCGTTCCGCGTCGCTGATCGGCCGGCCATACGGGTAGTATCGCTCGACGGCGTCGAGTTCGGCGGTCACCTCCAGTGCACGCTCCGGGTCGTCATAGCGCAGCGGATGGGCGAGGCCGACAAGCCGACACGATTCACGTAGGAGGTCGATTCCGCGGTCGACGGTTGTGATTTTGCGAGCGACATAACAGGGGCCGTCGTTGCCGATCAACTCCTCGAACGCCTCTCCATAGCTGTAGGGCGCGTCGCTTTCGGCGAGTGCGTGGGCGATGTGGGGCCGGCCGACACCCGGTTGTGGGGTGAGCGCGAGGTCGACGCCGGTTTCGCGCTCGACACGGTCGATGATTCGCCGTGCGCGCTCGATTCGGTCGGCCTGCAGGCGGTCGAGTTCAGCGGTCAGTTCGACGGTCGGGTCGACACCGTACCCCAACAGATCCAGCCGCTGGTGGTCGGTTTCGACACGGAGTTCGATGCCGCGGATGATCGTGACTCCGGCGTGGGTGGTGACCGGCTTGGCCAGGTCGTCGTGGACGCGGTCATGGTCGGTGACGGCGATCCAGTCGACGCCGCCGCGGCGGGCAGCCGCTGGCAACTCAGCGACGGTGAGGGTACCGTCGGAGGCGGTCGTGTGGAGGTGGAGGTCGGCCGCGGGCGACTCGTCCATATTTTTCTTCGGGTGTCGATCCTGAAGGGGTTACCGGCCACGCCGCTGCGTATAAGGACAATTATACTCTAGCAAATACATAATGGAGAATCGTTATAATACTCGATTGAAAGTAGTGTGTATGGAGCTCACCACCACTGATGACCTGTTCGACGATCACAGCTACCCCGCGACGACCAGCGAACTCATCGCGCACTACGGCGACACCGAACTCACACTGCAGAACGGCACCGAGACCGTCGGCGACGTTCTCTCGTTGTTCGGCGAGGAGACGTTCACCGATCCGACCGATGTCCGAGAAACGCTGTTTTCGGGCGTTAGCCACAAAGCGATCGGCCGCCGGTTTTACAGCGACCGCGACCCGTTCACGCCCGGCGAGTACGGCCCGACACAGGTCTCGTTCTGAGCGCTGTCCGACCCCTGCGGTATCGATATACACCGACCGAGTAGTCGACAACATTAGCCGACGAACTCGATTGCACCATCCAACGAGAGCGGGAGCCGCCCTTTTTTGTAGCCAACGACGGGCCCGTTGGGTCGCATTCGAAAAACGACCGCTGGCCGGTGGCCGACGTCCGGCCGTTCGGCGGCGACCCGCCCCCAGTCGTCGTCCGGAAACGACGAGCAGTCGACGACGAGAACGACACCGCCGGCGTGCGCATCGAGTTGGCCGTCAGTTTTGGTTTTGACCGTGTCGCGAACGGCGGCCAGCGGCGAGTTGACCGACCGTCGGCTCGGCGGCAGCGGCCGGGTGACCTCGACGAGGACGCCCTTCGAGCCGTCCAATCCGGGTGGATCCGCACGGAAGTCGATCGAATGGCCGGTCGTCACCTCGATTTCGGGCGTGATTTCGTAGCCCGCATCCAACAGGAGTTTGGCGACGTTGAACTCGCCCATCGCGGCGGTCATCCGGGTCAGATCGAGATACTCGCTCGTGCCGAGTTTGCCCGCCATTTCGGCATGATACGGATCGAGCGCGCCGGTGTGAAGCACCGATTCGTAGTGCGCCAGTGCGTCGTCAGCGGTCGTATCCGGAAAGCCGGCGGCGTGGTCGAGAAAGAACTCGCGGGTCGTCTCGCGGCCGTCTTTCGAGAGAAACACCGGGAGAAAGAACCACGAGAGATGTGGGTAGGGCTCGAGCCACGGCGACTCCATGTGGAGCTGGGCCAGCAGTTCGCGTTCGGCCCACCGTCTGATGGGGTAGGGCACCTCCTCGAAGCCGTACTTGTCGGTCTGCCAGAGCGTTCGGGGGGTTTCGGTGTTGCCGAGCCAGTAGGCACCGGGCCCGCCGTCGACACCGTCTGGCCCCTCGTCGCCGTCGGTCCAACAGACGAGCGCGATGTCGCCGTTATCCATTTCGAAGCGACGTGCGTCGTAGCCCGCGGGCGGCACAAACCATGCGGACTCCATCGTCGCCCCGAGGTTGCTGTCGAGCGGGCCGAGGATGTCGCTGCCGAGTCGGCCGAGCGACCAGCGGCCGGGCGCGTATCGAAACCGGAGGGGTCGTGCCACAACTCGGCTGTTGGGTGGCGCACAGTTACGTGTTCTGGCTCAGCGAACCACCGATCCGTCCCGCGATTCTTAAAAAGATGAACAACCGTTAGGTATTTATTTGGTTCTTTCCAAGGTACGGTATACCATGTCAATGGGATCGTACGACGACGCAGAGCACGAGCGACGAGAACAGATGGCGGCGACTGTCGATGCCGACTTCGAGCAGGGACGAGACGAGTTCCGCGGCTCGGTGACCTACGATACGGGCGAGTCAGCCGAGGACTTGCTCGCACAGTTCGAAGAAATACGCGACGCGTGAGCGTGCGCCCACTTTTCTGACGGTGTTCCGGCCGATGTTGTCTCGCAGCCGAGACAATTGGTGGCCGTTGCGCTCGCCTGCCCATTTAGCGTGTCGCTTGCGCGGCCGACCGGGTCAGCCAGATTGAGGCCGCCGAAACAACCGTTACAGCGACGACGTGGCCCGAGACCGCGAGCAACAACACCGGTTGATCCAACAGAAACGGCACCAACACGAGTTGGGTGAGCGCAAAGCCGACGTTTGCGAGGTCGAGCCGAATCAGTTGGTCAGCCGTGAGGCTGTCGCCGGGAAACGTAATCGCGCGCCACAGCGAGACGACCGCGACCCACCACGAGGTACCGATCCGGTAACACAGATCCCAACACACCAACAACACGAGGTAGATGACGACGATCGGAATTTCGGGGCCGAACAACGACTCCAGCAGCGGCTCGCTTGCACTCTGTGGATCGAAGACGAACAGGTGGACGATGAGCGCGATAAACGCCAACACCGAGAGGACGACCTCGATGCTCGAGCCGAACAACAGCCGGTAGTAGCTCTCGGGAACGACCATCTCGCGGTTGGCCCGTCCCAGCCGGTGCATTGCGAGGCTGCCTGCGGCCGCGACAAACACCGCCGCTGTGCCCGCCAGTGCGGCCGACCAGAGCGCATAGTACCACGCGAACACGAGAATGCCGATCTGAAAAATCAGGAGCTGTAACGCGATTGCCTGCCCCTCGGTGAGGTCGATGCCGGGAAGTGCCCCGACGATGCTCTCGTACACCCACGTCTCGCCGTACTCCGGGGCGGTGGCCCGTGTTGGACGGGCGTCCTCGGTCACGGCCGACTCCCGAGCAGCGTGCGGAGTCGTCTCAGTCGGTCACGTTGATCGCCGTCCCCGTGCCTTTTTTCGTCGGCTTCGACCGCGAGCGCCGCTTTGACCGCCTCGTCAAACGTCAGTCGGTCACGCGGGAGCACCTCGTCGATTGCGGTGTCGGTGACGACGACGGAGTTTTTGACTCCGTCAATCAGCGGCCGAGCGATCGCGGGGTCGACGTCGGTCACAAACCGGATCCACCACGACGAGAGCCGCGGAGTCAACACCGGCACCGGAACCACGCGGAGTTTCCCCCCGAGGTGCGCGCGGGTTCGACGCAGAATCTCGGCGTACGTCAGCACGTCTGGCCCGCCGATTTCGTAGATTTCGCCGGCCGTTTCGGGCGTTTCGAGCACGCCCACGAGATACCCGATCACGTCGGCAATCGCCACCGGTTGGCACTTCGTGTGTACCCATTTCGGCGTGATCATCACCGGCAGTCGGCCCGCAAGCTGGCGGATGAGCTGAAAACTCACGCTTCCCGCGCCGATGATGATCGCCGCGCGCAACACGGTGAGGTCGTAGTCGCCGAGGCCGAGCACCCGTTCGACCTCCCGACGCGATCGGAGATGCGGCGAGAGGCTGTCGTGGTCGGCCCCGAGGCCGCCGAGATAGATCACACGGTCGATGCCCGCCTCGCTTGCGGCCTCCGCGAAGATTCGGGCGGCCCGCCGGTCGCGCTCGGCGTAGTCACCGTCCGCGCCCATCGAGTGAATCAGGTAGTAGGCGGCGTCGACATCGAGCGCCGGCGGCAGGCTGTCGGGGTCGAGCACGTCGCCCTCGACGACGCGAACCTCGCTCGGCCCGTCGTACTGACTCGCGTCGCGTGTCAACACCGTCACCGCGTGGTCGGCGTCGATTAGGGCCTCGACGAGGTTGCTCCCGACAAACCCCGTGGCCCCCGTGACGAGCACGCTCATTACCTGATCAACGAATGCCTGCCGAATAACTGTTGGCTCGACAGTGGGCGATTACGGTTTCGTCACGAGCGGTTGCGGACTGGGACGTCGTCATCGCCGCTCGTCACCGCTCATCATCGCGGCTTCGCCGCTCGCGCATGCTCTGGCGGGTGAACTGCGGCCGCGCGCGCAGCCCGGTCGGTTGTTTGAACGACCGGTACAGGAAGAACACCATCGGGATGGTCAGCCCC
>SL_4KL_010_BRINEDRAFT_10002192_pt1 | contig 11029 bp, 12 predicted proteins | sample SodLak_010_BRINE_2_FD_10664 | JGI IMG/M metagenome (IMG submission 10664) | reverse complement strand
CGTAGCCCTCCGCAACCCGGCGAAATGCCGCCAAAATCACGCGCTTTGTCGTCTCGCCCTCAGTTGTCCAGTGGTAGGCATAATCCATCATATCGTCATAAATATCGGGTTTGCAGCCCGCTGCCCGCGGATGGCCCCCACCTTGGACCTGCCGAGCGACCAGATGCGCTTTCTCGAAGTCTTCGCTGCCGCGAATCGACGCGCTTCCCGAGGGCTTGACAATCACCGCGGCGTCCGCGCCGTTGTCGCGCAGGCCGTCGGCAACCTCGTTCTGTGAACACCGGCCGTAGGTGACGCCGACGGTCCACGGGCCGACCGACTTGTAGGCCGCCCGGCCGACGGCCATCTCAATCAACTGCTCTTTTTCAACCCGGCGGTGGGCGATGTAGTTCTCGACAGGTTCGGGAAGTGACGCACCGTAGGCACCGACAACGGCGGCGTACTCCTCGGGTTTCGTCCAGAAGGCGTAGTCGGCGAGATCCTTGCTCCGTGGATCCTCGTTCAGCCAGAGGTCGTGATCCCGCGTGACCGCCGCCAACTCGGTAAACCGTTCGTCGAAATCGTAGTCAAGCGACCGGAGCGCCACGTCGGTGCTACACTCCTCGTCGGAGTCGCCGACGACGAGGTCGACGCCGCTGTCGACGACCGACTTGAACACCTCGTCGGGCCATTGGTGGTGGTCGTACCACGAGACGCGGTCGCTCCGTCGGATGATCGTCGTCAACGGTTCGGCGATTGGCTCGTACCGGTCGGGTGCGATATCGCAGACGAAGACGTCGACGCCGGAATCGGCGTACTCGGCGACGTATTCGAGCGATTCGACGAGCGAGTGCGGCCCGGCCGCCAGCAACGCAACCGATGATTCAGGCAGTGCGTCATCCTCGGCGTCCTCGGTATCCTCATCGTCATCGGCGAGTCGGGCTTCGACCGCATCGAGAAACGGGTCGACATCGCAGGCGGCGTCGTAGACCTCGCGAATCAGTGCGACACAGCCCAGGCCGTCGGCATCCGAGTCGGTCACGACGATGGCTTCGGCCCCGTCGATGGCGGCTTTGGCGCGTTCTTCGGATCGCCCCTCGTCGAGCGAGTCGGGATAGAAAAATCCGGTTCCGGGCAGCAGCGAGCGGCGACGGAGTGGCAGGTCGCCGCTTGAAATAAGTCGGTCGTCCATACGCCGTCCAGTGTGCCAAGGCCCAAAACTCCGCGTGTTCGTCCGTCAGGCAGGTTCGCCCTCGGCTTCGGCCGACGCGAGCTGGCGGACGGTCAACACGGGAACCGGACAGGAGCGGACGACGCGCTCGGCGACACTACCGATCAGAAACCGGTTTTCGCCGTGTCGCCCGCGCGTGCCGGTTGCGACCATATCGGCGCCAATGTCTCGGGCGTAGTCACTGATTTCAACGGCGGGTCGTCCCTCGCGGACGGCCGTCGTCACCGGTTGGTCGGTGCTTGCTTCGACCGCCGACAACGCGCTGTCGGCTTCCTCGGTGAGTGCCGACCGCAGCTCCGCGCGAACCGCTTCGGGCGAGGAGTCGACATCGCTTTTGTCGACGACGTACAGCGCGTGCACCTGCGCGTCAAACCGTTCGGCGAGATCGAGCGCGACCGACACGGCTCGGTTAACGCTTTCTGAGCCGTCGGTGGCGACGACAATCGTCTCAAACATGTCACCGGCTTTGCGCGCAGACCGTATAAAACACGACACTCTCGGTGCGAGCGGAGACGAACAGCTATCGGAAAAACGGTCACTCGGCCGGCGGCTCTACCGTCCGCCCATCGGCAGTGCTGATTCGAGACTCCGCGCCGACCTGTATGTCGCTGCGGTCGGCGGCGACGACGAGCATGTTTGCCGAGCCGAAGACACCCGTACCGCGCTGAATGTCGTGACCACGGTTCGCCAGGTCGTCGACAACGCCGTCGTCGAAGTCCGACTCAACCTGCAGTCGGTTGGTGACGCGGTATGGATACTGTGTCGAGGGAAACGCCGTGCTCACGAACCGTGGCTGGTCGATGGCTGTCTGGGCGTCACGGCCGAAGGCGACTGCATGGAGAAACTGCTGGGTTTGTCCCTGTGGCTGGGTATCGACGCCCGTGTTGCCACCAAGCACGAATGGCTGGCCGTTTCGCAGCGCCATGTAGGGGTTCGAGGTGTGTCGCACTTTGTATCCCGGCGTGAGCCGATTTGGGTCGTCGTCGTCGAGTGCGACCATCCGCATCCGGTTGTTGAGGTGAACGCCGGTATCGCCGGCGACGAGGAACTCCGCACCGAGACTCGTCGTCACCGCCGCCGCGTTGCCCGCCGAGTCGACGACATGAAACGTCGTCGTATGGCCGGCGTCGGCCGCAGCCGCCCGCGACGCACGGCGAGTCCCGAATCGATTGGCCACGACTGGGCGCGGTCCAGTTCGATCCGCTCGCGCTGGGCGGCCGCATACGCGTCATCGAGGAGTTCGGCGACCGGAACCTCGACCCGTTCGGGATCACCGACGTGTGCGTGTCGGTCGGCGAAGGCGAGTTTGAGTGCTTCCACCTGGAGATGGACCGCATCTGCCGGCGGCATCGACGCGAGATCAAACCCTTTCAGGATGTTCAGTGCGAGCAGTTGGGTAATTCCCTGACTGTTCGGTGGGTTCTGTAGCACCTGTATCTCGTCGTCGTACGCAATCGACAGTGGCTCGACAATTGACGCCGAAAAGTCGTGAAAGTCCGAGAGCGTGAGGTAGCCGTCGTGTTCGTCGGAGAACGCGACAATCGCGTCGGCAATCGGGCCGCGATAAAAGTAGTCGCGGGCGGCGTCAATCGCGGCCGACCGGCCAGCCTCGCGGGCGTCGGTGGCCGCCGTCGTGAGCGACGCAAACGTGTCCGCCATATCGTGTTGAAACACCGTCTCGCCCTCGGTGAGCAGGTCGCCATCGGGCATGTAAATGGCCGCGGCAGCCGGCCGGTCGGCGATCTCGCTCGCGTAGATCCGGAGCCAACGAGCCATCTCGGCGCTAACCGGGTAGCCGTCGCGTGCGAGTTTGATCGCCGGCGCGAGCACGTCGTCGAGTTCCAAGACACCGTAGCGGTCTAGCCACTCCATCCAGCCGTCGAACGCTCCTGGTACAATCGCCTGATGGACGCCATCACTGTTGGCGCGAGACCGATAGTTGTCGATCGTCGCATTCGAACCCACCGGGCCGACTCCATCGAGGCTCGTTACCGTCTCACTGTCAGCCTCGTAGTACAGCGCCCAGGTTCCGCCGCCAAGCGCCGAGGAGAACCACGGCTCGACGACGCTGAGCGCGCAGGCGACTCCGACAGCAGCGTCGCCGGCCGTTCCGCCGGCTTCGAGCAGGTCGATGCCAACCTCGGTCGCACGCGAGTGCTGGGAGACGACCGCCGCCGTCCCGGACTCGGTGGTGTCGAACCCAAGGGCCGTACAGCCGGCAAGACTGGCGAGGCCGCACCCGCCGCTTGCAGCCAAAAACGTGCGGCGTGAACAGGGCGCTTTCATTCGAAAAACGTTCGGCGGTTGAAAGTAAAACGATTGTGATCAGCCAACGTCTCTCATGCACTGAGCAGCACGGGACTGGATGTGCCAACAGAAGCACCCTAGCTGAGACGAACAAGCCGGCTGTCCGTGTCGGCATCGGCGCCGTCACCGACAGAGGGGAGTGTTTTTGAGGCTCCCCGGAGACATCCGCGTATATGGCGGAACTCGAATGCGACCTCGTGGTCGTGCCGGTTGACGGAAGCGAGGAGTCAGCGACGGCCGTCGAGTACGCGGTCGCGATCGCCGATCGCTACGACGCCGCGGTCCACGCGGTGTACGTGCTCGGTGAGACGGTCGTCCGCGGGCTGGAAAACGGGGCGATTGAAACAACCGACGTCGCCGACGATACCGAGTCGTTCGGCAAACTGATTGCCGAGATCGCCGCCGAGCGCGACGTCTCGGTGTCGACCTCTATCTCCCAGGGGTTTTCGACAACAATCAAAACGCTGCATCCCGGCGGGGTCGTCCTCGACACGGCTGAATCGATCGGGGCGGATTTCATCGTCATCCCGCGCGAACCGGCGACAGACGCCGAAAGCGACGTGCTCGAAAAAGCCGCCGAATACGTGTTGTTGTACGCGAGTCAACCCGTCCTGTCGGTGTGAGTTGCTTTCGTAAACGAACCCGTTTTCGGCCGAGTCATCTTCGCGGGGTCGCCACCGCTACTCCTTTTCGCCGAGGCGGATCGCCATTTCGAGTTCGAAACTCTCGGCGCCGGTCGTCTCGAAGCCGACCTTCTCGTACAACGAGACGGCCGGATGGTTCCAGCGCTCGACCGACAGCCAGACCTTGGTGATTCCGAGACTGGCACCGTACCCCAACAGCGACCGAATCAGATGCGTGCCGATGCCGGCCTGCTGGTACGGTTGGTGGACGAAAATGGCGAGTTCGTACACGCCGTTGTCGCCGTCGGGAACGAGTGTCGAGTGACCCGCTGCATCGTCGCCATCCCACGCAATGAGGTTGTAACAGTCGTCGGCGAGAATGCCGTCGAGCCAGGTGCGAACGCGTGATTCCTTCCCCGGGGGAATCCCTTGGGCGCGGTCTGCGGGATCGAAGTCGTCGTACATCGCCACGAGCGCCTCGAACTCCGCTTCCGAGCCATCGTAGGGTCGGATTTCGATGTTTCGACCGTCGCCGTCGGTGAACGCCAACGGCGGCTCTTCGAAGGGGCCTGAGACTGTATCTGGGTAGCGTCGTGGGGTCTTCATCGGACCAGTGTCACGGTTGTATGCGAGTTCAACAGGATGAACTCGGTGGTTGTGTCGATCTTGATTTTGCCCATCGGACTCGTGGTGCCGCCGCCGATGACGATTTCATCAAATCCCTCACTTTCGGCGATATCGACGAGACTGCTGCCCGGGTCGCCCTCGATGTGCCGAACGGTTGCGTCGATTTTGGCTCCCGCAAGCAGTTCGTCGATGCGGGCTCGAACCTCGTCGCTCTCGGCGTGTTCGGTCTCGAAAAACGCGACGGTGAGTTCATCGCCGGTGGCTGTGGCTCGACCGACCGCCCGTTCGAGCGCGGCCATCGAGTTGTGCCGCCCGCCAACGCCTACCAGCACGTGCATGATGAAGAGGGGTGCAGCGAACGTCTAAAAGGTTGTCCGTTGGACGTTCCCGATTCGACCGACTCCTCGGTCCGTGGCCCTCGACTGCCCCACGACAACGTTTTTCAAGGGGCCGTTCGGAAAGTCGCTATGGAAGACGACCCCGCCGACGCATCCGACACACCCGGCGCGGCCGACACCCCGGCCGTCGACACGAGCGAGGAGAACATCGACGCTTCCGTGGCTGCCGTCGACACCGATACTGCCGCCGCAACCGACGCTGTCGCCGACGTCCCACAGGACGTCAAAACCTACAAACGGTTCAGCAAGATGGACGGCGCGCAGTACGACCGGGTCAACGAGTTCCTTCGCGACCGAACCTACATTACTGCACGCGAGTGGGCCATCGCGCGGCTCTGTGCGGATTTCCGCACCGAAACCGGCGTCGAGATGACGAAAATCGGCGAAAACCTCCCGCGGCTCGTTCCGTTTATGACTGATACCTACTCGCCACAGGCGGTCAATCAGGCTCGATCGTCATTCGAGGGCAAGGTCACGAAATCGGGCGCGACGTTTCTCTACGGCGCAATGAGCGGCTTTTTCACGGCCGAAGAGCTCGACGAGCTGATGTATGAGGTCACCGAAATCGCCAAATTCCTCCTCGAAGTCGAGGGCGTCGACCTCGCGGTCGCCGAGGAACTGGAGGCCGAAGAGCGAATCTCGTCGGTGATGCGGGAGGTGCGCCAGCAGAGCGCCGAACTTCGCGGCGAGGAGGTCGAATGTCCCGAGTGCGGCCACATGCATACNCCCGATTCCTCCCAGTAGCCGACGGGGCCGAATCGGTCTCGATTGGTGACAGTCACCGTTGTCGTCAACCTGTTACTTGTACGAGCGCGGGCTGACTAACGGTATGTCTCTCTTGACTGTTGACCCCGATGAGATGACGACGACAACTGACTCCGAGACGACCGAGACCGGTCGCCCGGAGCAGTCGTCCGAACAGCGTACCGGCGACATCGCGCTGATTGCGGCGGGCGCGTCCGTGCTCCTCGCATGGTACCAGTTTTATCTGAAAGAAAACCACACCCGTGGCCTGTTCATTGGGCTATGGCCACCGACGATTCTCGCGTTTGCGAGCGTCCTCAACCAGCGGGCGATGCTCGACAAACTCGACCGGCTGCTGGTCGGCACCACGAGCCGACTCGAAACGCTCTTCGAACGGTTCGCCTGAACAGCGTCAGCCGACTACAACGACGAAAAGCCGTCTTCCCACCGAAACACCCCGTTTCGCTGGACGGTTTCGCCGTCGACACTGAGTCGCGCGTCCCGACTCATATCGGCAATAAAATCGACGTGGACGGCCGACCGGTTGCCCGTTTCGCCGGCTGGCAGACAGGCGTCGTAGGCCCGACCCAGCGCGAGATGGACCGTGTCGCCCATTTTTTCGTCGAACAGGATGTTGTCGGTGATGCGGTCGATGCCGCGGTTCATCCCGATTCCGAGTTCGCCGAGTCGGCGCGCCCCCTCGTCGGTCGCGAGAATCGATTCGAGCACCGACTCACCCTGGTCGGCCGCGTAGTCGACGACCTCGCCGTCTTCGAACGAGAGCTGAACGTTCCGCAACCGACTCCCGTCGACGGTCATTGGGACGTCGAAGACGACGGTTCCCTCGGCGTCGGCCGGTGCGGTGAACACCTCACCGGAGGGGAGGTTGTGCGAGTCGTAGGCGACCGAGGCGGCGCTGTTCACCGCGCTTCGGTTTTCGATCGAGAGCCAGAGGTTCGTTCTGTCGGTCTCGATGTGAACCTCGCTACCCTCGTCGAGCACGGTTTTGAGCTGTGCCATTTCGTCGGCCAGCGCCTGCCAGTCGCGGAGAACCGCGCGGTAGACGAAGTCGCGGTAGGCTTCGATCGACATGCCGGCCTGCTGGGCGAGCGAGCGCGTCGGATGGACGGTCGATACCCAATCGGTGTCCATGCGCGCCTCGCGAATACCAGTTCGCGAGCGCCGGTAGGCCTGCCGTGTCGTGCCCGGGACGTCGGCGGTCGCGGCCGTGTTGCGCCCGCCGCCGAGTCGCAGGTAGACATCCGTGTTTTCGAGCAGTGCCAGTTCGTGTGCGGGATCCGTGTCAACGCCGTGGACGCCGGCGCTGTCGGAACCGTCACTGTTGGGCGTCTGGCCACACAAAAACGCCCGCGAAACCTCCGCCGAGTCGTATGTCGTCACCACGTTGGCACCACGCTCGCCGAGGAGTTCGGCGACCGCCACGGCGAGATCGTGTGCGCCCTCCTCGACGCCAACGACAACGTTGTCGCCAGGGTCGACACGGGCGCTCCAGTCGACCAGCAGTTCGGCGTGTGCGTGAATTCGGTCATCCATACTGCCGCTGGGTGGCGTGGCGGCTAAAACGTCGCGACCGACACCACTGGTGTTACCGTGATCGCGACAGCGAACACAATCACAACCACTACGGTATCGCACCGAATCCGATCAGCCATGCAACTTGGCGTAATCGGCCTCGGACGGATGGGACGGATCGTCGTCGACCGAACCCTGGCGGCGGGCCACGATGTGGTCGCGTTCGACCTCTCGGACGACGCGGTCGCCGCGGCCGCAGACGCGGGGGCGACACCCGCCGACTCGATTGGCGACCTTGCAAAGCACCTTGGCGGCGAAAAACGCCTCTGGCTCATGGTGCCCGCCGGCGACGCGGTCGACGCAACACTCGATGATCTCGATCCATTTCTGACCGAAACCGACGTCGTCGTCGACGGCGGCAACTCACATTTCGAGCGGTCGGTTGCGCGCGCCGAGGCCTGTTCGGCAGCGTATCTCGACTGCGGCACCAGTGGCGGACCCGCCAGCGCCAAAGAGGGGTTTTCGCTCATGATCGGCGGCCCACAGTGGGCGTACGACGAACTCGTTCCCGTCTTCGACGCCGTTGCCACCGGTCCGGCGGGCCACGACCGAATGGGTTCCACAGGCGCAGGTCACTACGTCAAGATGGTTCACAACGGCGTCGAGTACGCGCTCATGCAGGCGTACGGCGAGGGGTTCGAACTGCTCGCCGAGGGACGGTACGATCTCGATCTCGAATCGGTCGCCCGGACGTGGAACAACGGCGCGGTGATTCGGTCGTGGCTACTCGAACTCTGCGAGGAGGCGTTCGCCGAGGAAGCGACCGAAACCGACGCGCTTGGTGATGTTGCTGACTATATCGCCGGCGGCTCGACCGGAACGTGGACCGTCGAAGAGGCGCTCGAACAGGAGGTTCCGGTGCCGCTCATCTATCAGGCGCTCGCCGAACGGTTCGACAGCCGCAACGAGGGGCGGTTCTCGCGTCGACTCGCCAACCGCCTCCGGTATGGCTTTGGTCGGCACGAGGTCGTCAGAACGGAGTAACTGCTGTCGGCGGTAGGTACCCCTGGGTGAACCACGGACACGCGTCGAAACCGAAACCTCGTAAGGTAATTAACCCCCGATTCCGTAGCCCCGCACATGGTCGATTTAGTGGCGTTCGCAATTGCTGCGAGCGTGGTGGGTACGCTCGTGGTTCTGCACTTTATCAAAGGGACTGGCTGGGAGTCGTCTCCCGACATCTCACAGGACGTGTTGGAGCGGCGGGCCGCAACCGTGCCTGAAACAGCGTTCCCCGAACCGATGAACCGCTCGATCGGCGGCGGTGGCGCAGTTGCCATCGAAAGTGGTGGCGACGGCGATGAGTCGGGCGAACTCGAAGACGCCGAACCAGACGAACAGAGTCCGGCCGACATGCCCGAAGACGAGGTTGAGTACTTCGAAGTCGAGTTCGTCAAAGAAGGCAAGACCATCGAACTGGCGAGCAACGAAACGGTTCTCGATCAGGCCGAAGACGAGGGAATGGATCTGCCGTACGCCTGTCGGCAGGGCCAGTGTGTGTCGTGTTCGGCCAAGATCACCGACGGCCCAGCCGATGACCACGTGGTTCACTTCAAACAAGAAACGCTCGCCGAAGGCGAGATGGACAAAGGGTACACGCTCACCTGTGTTGCCTACCCCATCGCGGACTTTTCGATCGAAACCGGCAAAGCGCCGTAATCACGCTCAGCCGCCAGATTCTAACTCACGCCACTCGCGACTGTTCGCTGACACCCCGGTTCGTTGGTAGCGGATTGTCGAGTATTGTTAATCCCTATCGCTTCCAGTACCACATTTCCTAGTAACCCTTTTTATGTGTTGGCACCTGAGTTATGAATACAATGGCATACACTTGTGCAACCTGCAACGATTCGTTCCAGTCGGCCGTCGGCGTGACCCAACACGTGGCACTCCATCACAACACCTGTGCGGTCTGCGATGAAACGTACGACAGCGTCGAAGCACTGCAAACGCACACCCACGAAAGCCACTAAGCTGGCGCGTCCTCGAAACGCCCGACGATCGGGTGTCTCCGGGGTACCATCCTCCTGTTTTTGATTCTCACGACTGCGACCGGCAGGTCGGTTTCGATGTCGACGACACGGATCACACTCCGGGTTGATGACGCAGTTTTCCGCGTCGGCGACGCAATTTTTCACGTTGGCGACGCGTCAGATTTCGTCTTCGGCAGGTGGCTCAGCCACGGTTCCCTCCCGCTCGAAGCCACGCACCAAGCCGAGGGCGACCGCAATATCACGGATTTCGACCGGCTCGACTGCGTTGTAGTCGACCAACCGGTCATTGGTCTCGCGCCGCCGATCGTTCGCCTGGCCCGTGTTACCTTCGTCGGCGTATGCGGCGGCCTCCGCAAACAGTCGCGAAAAGTCGACTGCAATCTCCATCCGGGCGATTAGTCGATCGAGTAGCTCGGTGAGGTCGTCGAGTGCGACCGTCTCGACTCGGGGGTGATCGACAAACACATCGGTTTGGGTTCGGGCGGACTGCACCGAGTCGAGCGCCGAGACGTACGCGCCGTTCGACTCACGTGCGGCGGTTTCCGCGTCGGCGTAGGCCTCGTCGTTCCAGGCGGAAACCGCGCTGTTGAACCGCCCGGTGCCCGTTGAGGCGGCCTGCTGGCTCGCCGTCGTGGCCTCCCAGATCTCGATTCGTTCGGCAAACAACGGAATCCGGTCTTCGGGTCGGTTCGACATGATTTCGGCGGGCGCGTCGTCGTGGCCCAAACCGAGAATGTGGCCGATTTCGTGTTTGGTCGTGATCCGCACCTTTCCGTAGGGCCGGTTGGCCGCGACGACGACGGCGGTGGCCGGCCGACTGACTCGCTGGCCGGGTCTGATGAGCGGCGCACAGCCGAGCACGCTCGCGCTGTAGTTTTCGACTGCCGCACACCGTTCGGGTGTGTCGACGTACACGATTTCCATATCCGGGTCGTCGTCGACGAGCTCGAAGTCGACCGCGAAATCGACGTACTGCTCGCTTTCTGCTTCCCAGAACGCGAGCGCCTCGCGGGCGTTGGCGTGCACGTCGTGATCGGTGGTTCCGAGATCCTCAACCCGAACGGATACCGTTTGGTCGGCAAAGATGTGTCCGTCGCCGCCGACGTCTGGAAGCGCTCCCGTACAGCCGGCGATTCCCGCGACCCCGGTTGTCGCTCCGAGCGCCACAAACCGTCGACGATTCATTACTACATATAATAAAACGGACGGATATACGTGTTCTGCCCGTCTGTCGCAACCAGTGCACAACCGCGAAACGATTTATATCGGTGATTGTGTTTCTCTGCTCATGACCGACGAGAGCCACGACCGTGACGACGACGTTCGAACCACACTCAGTGAACTGCCGCCGAGCGCCAAACNGGTGTACAAAACACTTGAGTACGAGGGGTCGCTCACGCAAGGACAACTCGCGAGCGAGTCGCTGTTGCCGACCCGAACCGTCCGCTATGCGCTGTCGACGCTCGAAGACGAGGGGCTCGTCACCGAAGCGCTCTACATCCAAGACGCCCGCAAGCGTATCTACTCGCTGAC
>SL_4KL_010_BRINEDRAFT_10002191_pt1 | contig 11030 bp, 19 predicted proteins | sample SodLak_010_BRINE_2_FD_10664 | JGI IMG/M metagenome (IMG submission 10664) | reverse complement strand
CCAGCCCCGACGCTTCGTCACGGAATCCAGCCTATCCCCAGTGACACCAGTCGACGCAGTGATGCACCATGGGGCTGCCTTGTTGAGGAAGCAATGGGTGTCCTGAGGACGGCATGTGAGCCACGCGCCTCCCAGGAACCTACACTCATGCGCTTACCTTGCTGAGGAAGGATTCCTCCTGTGTGGCCTTGGGTGTCGTCACATCTAACAGCCTGTCCTTGGCCGCGCCTGCATGAACACAGCCAAACCCACAGACATCACAACAGCGGCCTTGTGTGGGGTATGACTGTTGCCGTGCCAGGCTATCCTGCAGCGGCCTTGCGTGAAGCGCAGCTGATGCCACACTAGGCTATCCTGCAGCGGCCTTGCGTGAAGCGCAGCTGATGCCACACTAGGCTATCCTGCGGCCTGTGTGGGGCATGAATGATGCCATGCTAGGCTATCCTGCGCACTTGTGGGACTGTTGTGAGGGGAGGCATCAGTTGCCTGCACAGTTGGGTTTGGTTGGGTATGGTTGGTCACTCAATTCTGAGCTCCCGAGAAGCCTATGTGCTGACATGGCATACACATTCGCTTGTGAGCTTTGTAGAGCACAGACACCCCGCTTGCGGCACCGGGCTGCAGGATCACACTACAAAACCCAACACGACGTCCACAAGCATGAACTGCAAGCACCGCACACAGTACAGCTGCCTTCCCACGATTGCCACAGCATCTCCCACACTGCATCACCGCATTTGTTTGTAGTTGCGGATAAGGTGCACTGTGTATTGGCCAGGTCGGTCATGTTCAGACTGAAAAGAGTCTATTGAATGCAGGGCAGTTTGAGCTCATACAGGGCCAAAAATTAATAGGGACAATGAGTAGTCATCCAGATGACTGTTAAGAGGAACCCGCCTTCTGCACAGGCAGGCATCACACCGGGCAAAGCACAGACACGGCTCTGCGCGTGGGATTTCAGGGAGGTTGTGAGAATGCAAGCGCGGCACAGTGCAAGACACAGGCATGGTGACGTGAAAAGAAACGTCAGGGTCATGAAATCTTGCAAGCACGGCATTGTGCAGAGCCCACAGTTGTGACAGTGCGCAATAGGAAGTGGAGACATGAAGCACAACAACGTTGCCAACTAAAAGTGAGGCGCGCCCTTTGGAGAGAGAGAAGGGGAGAGTCCACTCAGGTTATTGATCTGAAGGGCTGGAGGCGTGGGTTCACAAAAAAAGGATAGAGGCACAACTGACGATGAGAGCATGGGGAAAAACTCCTCAGGGGCTGGTGCATGCTTCTTCTTTGGAGCCCACACAGAGGGGGCTGTTGCAAAGGAGGGCTTGGTGTGGCACCCGCAGGTGTGTCCCCGCAAACTGCTCTCCCCAACCATTATTGCCTTGTGGCACGCTGCCGTGTCGTTTCATTATCTTGTTTGTCTCAGAAACTGCCGAATCACATGTACAACTGTGGCCCTTTTTTTGCGCAGCGTACAAAAAGGGGCCACAGTACAAAACAGGTGCTCCTGCCCAATGCACAGGGGGCATGAAAGTGCATCCAAGCTGGAAGGTGTGTATGCATGGGTGCATGCAGGTGCATACATGCGTGCATGTGCGAGCATGCGCAACTGCGAGGCAAGAACAAAGGAGATAAAGGCAGTTTTCGGAGAGGAGGGGGTATGTGAGCCCAACAGAAGGTGCTGGGGGGTTCCCTGTTGTGGGCTGTTATAAGCAAAGCAGAGCTGTGCTGGCAACACATGTGGTGTTGTACAGGCAGCAGGTCTCGGGCTGGCCATCAGCGCGCCTTGTCTGACATTGTGCTAGACACAGGCACATGGCCATGTGTGGTGTCATGAGGACTGAGCAGCAGCAGCAGCAGCAGCAGCTGCAGCGCACCTTTTGCGACAGGGGAGGCAGAAGGTGAAGACAGGGGTGTGGCCGCAGGTTGGGCAAGGGCTGCAGCTTCTGGCAGCAACTCATCCTCGTCTAAGGTGTTGTACACCATGCGCGCTTTCTTTCCCCTGTGTGCACCATGCACACCATGCGCGCTTTCTTTCCCCTGCGCAGATCATATAAACTATGTGCGCTTTCTTTCCTCTGCGCACACCACGTATACCATGCGCGCTTTCTTTCTCCTGCACACACCACATGCCGTGCACCGTGAACAAAACACAGCTTTGCACCCGCAGTGAAGATATGTCAAAGAAGCAGTGGAGGCATGCTGAGGAAGCACCCATGAATACCCTCGTTCGGAAGCTCACCATTTGGTGTGCGTTTGCAAGCTCGCCGTCATGAAGTGCACAAGCAGCGAAGCAACGTTGAAGATGCCATGGCGCTCAGCTGGCCCCAGCAAGATGCCCTCAGGGTCTGCTGCAAAGCATGCAAGCATTGGCGAGTGGGTGGAGGCTGCGGGGCGCGTCCATCACCCCATTCCTCAGAGTTAAGAGGCCCAGGAAGGTCTGGGAGCAAGAGGTGTTTGAGGCAAGGCAGTGGAGCACAACATCCAGGAAGGCAAGGGTGCGTGAGCAAAAAAGGCAGGGAAGCACACGAGCCAGAAAGATAGGGGATCACGAGTGGGGACTGCAAGGGAGCACACAAGCCAGGAGGGTTAAGGATCACATGCGGGTAAGCCAAAGGGAGCAAGCCTGGAAGACAGGTGAGCACAAGATGACCAAAGGGAGCAAGCCTGGAAGACAGGTGAGCACAAGATGACCAAAGGGAGCAAGCCTGGAAGACAGGTGAGCACAAGATGACCAAAGAGGCAAAACGTCCAGAGGTATAGGGGCAGGATGAAACAGCCGGCTGCGATTTACCTGACTGCGCTGTGGCACCCTGAGAGGCCTCTGCACCCAAACCATTGGACAGCATCAAAGGCTGCTGTGGCTGTGGCTGCTGCTGCTGCTGCTGCTGCTGCTGCTGCTGCTGACCAAGGTCGCTGCGCTGCGCCCCGCCCTCAGCGCCCATACACCCTCCGCTGTTGCCCTCCCCAGCCGCAGCCCCATCACCTCCCGCGGCTGCCAAACTCTGCATGTGGTCAACTGCTGCCCGCATAAGCTGCATGTGCGGCGTATCGTACGCATGCGCAAAGCCTACAGCATCCGCGGGGGAGATGAGGCTCAGGGCGCGAGGGCTCAGCAGGATGAGGTGCTCATCATACGAGGTCAGGCTGCGCGTGGTGGCCTGTGGCAGGCAGAGGTACAGAGGACAGGGGTCTCTGTGCCTTGTGCCTTTGCGTCTTTGCGTCTTTCGACCACCGTCAGGGTGGCAAAGCAGCGCCCCTGTGTGCGCTCCATCTCCACGCAATTGAGCACAACTCTCTTGAAGCAGCGATCAGCCTTAATCTCATGAGAGCATAAGAAGAGAGCACACATGCGGTTCATGAGGGACTCTGCCTTGTGCATTTCCATATGCTGCACCTTCTGGCCTGTGTCTGGTTTTGTGAAGGGTGGAGGAGCAGCAGCGATGCACTCCTCAATTGATGTATTGTCACAGTAAAAGTTGCCTACGTAGATTTTCTCCTTTTTCTTCTTCTGAGCGCTTCATGGTGCATGTGCACACAGCAGCCCACCACGCAAGTTCGGTCCAGGGGTCCTAACCCTAAACCCTTAGCCCTAACCATGTAACAATGCCCCAACCATGTTTAAGCACGCAAACCACTGCACACACTCTGGCGCATTTGGTATGCCTGCACATCTAAGGCGTTGGGTGCACAAGCACAAAGATAAGTGGGGCATGCAAGAGCTTATGTTCCAGGATCACCCAGTTTTGGCCGCCAAAAATGGCAGTAATCCACAATCACTCATCAACGCATCTCCTCTCAAGTTCTGCAGCCCGGTGGGGGTAGACACAAGGTACTTTGGACCAATGTGTCTCCTTTTCCTTAATCGATGTAGGGGGTGTTTCACCGCCCAGGCAGTTTTCTTTTCCTCCTTCTGCATGCTTCCCATATCCGTTCAGCCAGCTTGCATCCGTGGTGTGCCTGCAGCTCAGGCGCACGTTCATACATGCTGACCCCCCATGCAGTGCACCCATATGTTGGGTACTCTTCTGACACTTCAGGCGCACACATGACTACCTGCTTACCCGCCCCCCCCAAACAGCACGCCCACCTGCACTTTGCAGCCATGGTACGCCTCCGGCGCAGGCGCATCCTCAAACGGCCACCCCGCCCGGCCAGGAGGCCCAGCAGGCTCTTCCACCCCCTTTGCCCTGCCTGCTGGGCCCCGACCCTTTGCCATGGCTCCGCTGGCTGGGGCCTTGCCCTTTGCTTTGGAGGGCGCGGCCCCAGGCGGCACATGCCTGTCCCCTGGGATGCCGCGCGCCGCGTTCTCGCGGCCCTGGGCAGACGCCCTGTAAGAGGACGCCAGGTGCGCGTCCTTGGCCAGGCCAAAGCCCAGCGCATGCTCCCGCACCTGCATGCACCGACCGGGAAGGGGAGGGGGGAGGGGGGGGTATGGCATACATGGCATGCGTGGGCGCAGGGTCCCTGGCCAAGCAATGCCTCACAGCGCACAGTCACAACACCTGTACGTGTAGGGGGGTGCGCGCTTGTGTCACACATGGCCGCGCGCAGTACCCGTGTCACGTCCCTGGCGCTTGTGGCACCTGTGTTGCTGGCGCTTCCCTCACTGCGCTTCCCTCACTACACTCCCTCATGATGCTCTGGCAGACGGAGATGCGTTCACAGACCCGGGTCCCAGCAGCCGTCGCAAGACATGTGTGGGGGCCTGCAGCTTTTCACAACTCTGCACCAGTCGGCAGTTTGGTATGAAGCCAAGGTGCAGGGGTAGAAGTCTCCCACAAGCCTCACCGCATGCAGCAACTTGTACTCCGCCTGGGTTTTGGGCAAGTCAGGAGGCAGCACCGACAGGCTTGCATAGTAAGGCCTGCGAAACCAGTGGGGAGAGTGGCATTCAGAGGCCCTTGAAGGGCCGTCCATGTTGTGGTGCATCGCGAGTTGGTGAGGCACGACGAGCAAACACACCGATGAACAACCTGAGAGGCATCACCCATATTCGTGATCCTGCTTGCTGCATTGGTGTTGCGCAGGCACAGGCTTCACCGGCAGTAAAGAGACACAATCAGGGGCCGGGCTTATACCAGAGGCACACCTGCCTGCTGCAGCCGCGATCAACAGGCTAGGCAACTGGCCAAACAATGACCCATCACACAATACATATGACCCTGGCCAAACAATGACCCATCACACAATACATATGACCCTGGCCAAACAATGACCCATCGCACAATACATATGACCCTGGCCAAACGATGACCCATCACACAATACATATGACCCTGGCCAAACAATGACCNATCACACAATACATATGACCCNGGCCAAACAATGACCCATCACACAATACATATGACCCTGGCCAGACAATGACCCATCACACAATACATATGACCCTGGCCAAACAATGACCCATCACATAATACGTATGACCCTGGCCAAACAATGACCCATCACACAATACATATGACCCTGGTCGCCCATGTGCCTGCTGAGGGCTGCTCTGGGCCTGCATCCAATGCCGTGCACGCCAAGCGCACAGCTGCGGTCCAACCGCCCCAACAGCGCCTGCACCACCATGCGCGCACCTGTCCTCCAACACCGCCTGCACCAGGCCCAGCGGCTCCGCTGTGGACTGGTTGAAGGAGCCCACTGCCTGCCCAAGCACGCCGTGGCAGCCCCCCACAGACGCCACAAACACTTTGTGCACCGCCAGGTCGAGCACGCCGGCGATGCCCACCGCTCCCATCCCGGCCGCGTACTGCGACAGGAACAGGAGGCGCGTACTTTGATTTGCAAACAAATGCAAGGTCCGGTACTGCGCTGCATACCGAGCAAGGCGGTCCCCCAAAACGCTGAGCGGCATGGGTCCCTTCGGATTCAAGCCTCCCTGTGCTGCACACATTTGAGGGCACGGAGTGAGGTGCTGCACCCGGGGGGCATCGGCTCCGGGCCTTGCGGGGATTTGCAGGTACCTCATAGGGAGTCAGTGACATGGTGTTTGAGTTGCCCGAGGCTCTGGCGAGTGTGCGCCAGGTGCCCTGGTGGACTGAAGGTGATCTGGGGGTGAGATCGATCAGCGCGCTCTGCGTTGGTCGCATGCCACAGGCTCTGATGATCTGAGGAGTGGTGCACCCTGCCAGGTCCCTGACAGGCGACACAAGAGACAGGCAGAGCAACCGTGTGCATCAGGCTCGCAAGTGCAACGGGCGGCCCTGTGCCTTGCTGGCGGGAGCCGACGTCGCGCCTTCCAGCCCAGCGCACTGCAGCTCGTGCCAGTTCCTCACATGGGGAAGTGCAGTGCAGTGGGCCCCCTGTAGTCCAGTCGAGCTGTGTCCAGCGACACACCCTATAAGCACTGCCCACCAGATGTGGAGCTGCAAGCTCCATACTGTACGGCGCGGCCTGCACTGGCCCTGTGGGTTGGTTTGGGCTCACGGGCAGCATGGCGACTCACCGGCTTGGTTGTGGCATCCTGGATGAGCTGCTCGTCCAAAGAGCAGAACATCTGCGTCAGTGCTGCTCCAAAGCTGGGCACGGCACCCTGCTGGCCATCCAAGGCAGCCACAAAAGCCTCGTGGCATGCAGTCTGCAGGTCACGAGAGGGCAGCAGCTTTACTGTGGGTTCACAGAGCTGCGCCCCAGCACAAGCGAGCCTGCAAATGACTGCAGGCGGCCCATGGGCTGCAGAGGGACAAACTAACGAGGCACTAGAACATCAACAAGGCAACACAATTTATGCACCAAATCATCTACACACCAGCTTGGCGACAGCACATCAAGGAGAGCCTGTCCCACCAAACCTTGCAGAAGTTTGCTGGGTCAACCCCACACAGTCCATCAAACAGCGCTGCAAAGACGTAGCCTTGGCTGTGCACCACCCGCACTGAAGATGTTGAAAAGACGTCTCCGGGCTTGTAATTAGCAGCAGTTGGGAATACCTGTGACGAATCAGCAAGAAGGGCTTGGGTCATGCTCTTCTGGAGGAGGGCATCTAGAGCCCTGTTTCAGGTGTGAAGAAATGGTATTTGACTGTCAAGACTACCTTCAGTCCTCCACTGCCCGTCTGTGGAGCCCAGGTAAAGTCTTTGATGAAGGGTTGACCAGGTGGGGATGGAACCTGCGCGGAAGCAAGCCAGGTCGTCAGCGTGGAGGGGAGGCATGCCCGAGACTAGCACAAAAAGGTCCTGAATTTATCCTTGTTACTTTAGGAACTTGAGCTGGTGTGAGGAATCAGGCCAGGCAGGGCATCAACGCAAGTGCTTGAAAGTGCTTGCACACGCTCGCTGTCTGAAGCAGCCCCCGTACCCCTTTCCAATGAGCAGGGCACACAACGCCTTAAATTTTCTTATATGAAGTGAGGGGTGTCTAGGGGCGCCTTTCAAGTCCCAAGCGCCAACTGGCCTGTACGCGCATATCTCCATATCTGCCTAGACTCACCGGCTGATTTGCATGAGGCTCCTGAGGTACTGCAAGACAGCTGCACAAGTTACCCATCCCACCCTGAGATCAACCGAAATGCAGTCCAAATGAAGTGCCAGTCCGAAGATTTCTAGAAATTGCAAACATTAATATGTAATCAGATATATTTGAAATTTAACTATATAAATGAGAAGCTGGTAACCTGTGCAAGAATCAGCCTCGCTCTGGAAGGGGGGGCGAGCAAGCACAGGTTCTGTTTGCTTATCCTAGATCATGGGTAGGCCCACTCCAAGGAGAGCCCTTACAGCCGTGGAACAGCTCAGGGCAAGATACATCCCCTCCCCCCTGTCAGGGCCGCACCAGCTCGGCAAGCGCGAAGTGAATAAGCCTGAGGACACCCATGCTGCCCTCCAGCTCCTCCTTGACAGCTACCCATCCCACCCAGCCCGAGGTTCTTCCTCATCATGGCAGTCTGCGGCAGAGCAGATGAGGGCGGACATGGCCAGGCACAGCACGCCTGGCAACCTGATTGTGCCCCATCCCCGCCACAGCAAGCTTCCAGCCCACGTGCTTGCCAACAACAAGCCGCAGCCCTGGGAGTTACTTCCCATGCGCGCAGCAGCTCTCAAGCAGTACCCAGACTTCTTCGGCCAGTCTGCCCTGTTCTTTTCCTCAATCCACAGCGCAGTCCTCAAGGGCGCTGCCACACAGCTGCTGCGGCCTAGCAAGGTATGCAGCAGGTCCATTGGTAGGGCTATACATGCTGTGCACTGGGGCTTGTGCGCGCAGCCATCAGCCCTGGATTGTATCATTTGTGCGTAGATGAGCTGCCATGGCGAGCTAGGGTTCCTGAGGACATGCCCAGTTGTTCCCACCAAGTGAATAGCTCTACGTAGAATGTGCCTTGTAAGAGCAGGAATCTGTGAGGAGCAGAATCTGTGCGGGGCGCCCGTACACTCTGACCCTTGGCCATCCTCTGAACCTGCCTAGCCCCTCTGTGAGCGTACGTGTGCAGCACTGTTACGTACACGGCTGTGCCCATGTGCTGCTGACGACGCACATGTATCTCCAGCTGCTATGGCTCGTAATATATTGCAGTGCTGCCCAGCTGCTTCCGCAATCTCCTGGCTAAAGCACTAGGATTACCCGCACACATTACTCGCAAGCGCACAGATGTGCACAGGTGCTCACACACCACAAACCATGGCATTTGCACTGATGAAACAAAACATGCACACGCGGCCTTGCTGGGTCTACTCCTGCGGCCTCCAATGCTCGCACAGGGCCTGGCATGGGTGGTGCATCCTTTAGGTGTGTTCTTTCATGGGCGTGTGTCCGCTCTAGCATGTGCGTGAGCACTGCATGCAGCTTGGCTGGACCTGACCAGGGTGATGCGCAAGCTGGCCGTGTAGACATGCTGTGCATGAACGTGTGTACACGCTGCGCGCAGCTTGCGCTGGACCTGTCCAAGGTGATGCGCAACCTGGGCATCCTCGCCCACTTTGAGGTCATTCAGCGGATTTCCAAGTGCAGGGCCAGGGATTACATTTGGCCGGCAGGCACTGAGCCTGCGCACCACCTCGACCTTGCGCTGTACCCCTACCTGTACCTCAGGCTGGATCTCAGGTGCGTGCACATGTGTCCCACAGCGGGCGCTTGCAGAGCTGCAGAGCGCGGCGTGCGTGGGCGCCCCTGTGCACAGGGCGTGCACCCCCCCCCCTTCACCTCACGGCACTCCTGGTGCAAGGCCAGCATGCGCATCTCCTGTGCTCCTAGCGTGCAGCACCCATGCGCGCCACGGGCATGTGTACAGCAAAGCCTGGCCTGCATGCCCCCCTGCACCCCGCTGATGCTGAGCAGGGCCCTTGCGTTTCGCTCTTCCAAGAGCGCACCACCGCCCCTCAGGCCTCAGGCCACTTGCCGGTCCAGCCTCCTTTGCTTAAGCAGCTTATGCGCCCGAATCTCTGCGCCGCACACCAGCACATGCATGCACTCAGTACACACGCGCCTGCCTCGGCGTGCGCACCCTTCTGTGCCTTCGCGGCCGCCAGTGCCGCGCTGCCAGGTGTGCAAGGGACTGAGCTGCAACACGAGGCCCGTACGCACTCCTTGGGTCCGAGTGTGTTTGCACGTTTCATGTCAGTGCCACACGCCCCGCGGGGTTTTGGCGTGCAGGTGGGACGCGCATCGGCCTGTGTGGATGGCCGGGAGCAGCAGCTCTGACGCTAATGCACCCATGCATACCCATGAGCCCATCCCCTCCTCCGTGGAGATCGTCTCCCGGCCGTCTAAGCCAGTTCTCATGCGCCCGCACGAAGTGCGCCAAGCAGCAGCTAGGTGCGTGTGTGTGCCAGCGGACACCCACGAGGAGCCCTGACACCCACGAGGAGCCTGTCTGCACTGCTGAGTTCTGAGCTCCTGAGTGCTGAGTCGTGCTGAGCTGTGCCTCCCACTGCTGGCGCCAACGGTGCACTGACTGGGGCAGCGAACATTTGGGCCACGATAATACCATTTTTGTGGCATTGCTGAGTTCTCGGCGGTGCGAACAAGCAGCGGATGATAGCCACGGGAAATGGTGCTGAAGTAAAAAAATGCAAGCGCGGGGGAGCAGGGCAATCCCACACTCCTGCCCCCGCATTCTTGGCGCTGGCGATTGCGCTGACGTTAATACAGGTGTATTTGAGTATAGATCTGGCACTCGTGACACCATCGCAGCAAAGAGGCGGGTGTGCAAGCGCGCAAGTCAAACGTTGGCACGGGGGGGCAGCGCGTCATGGGAAGCATGGCCAGCCGCACACCCGTGCACGCATTTTCTCCTGGTGGGCCCTAACCACCCATGCAAAGGTTGGGGTTTATTGTCATGGAACGGTATGCAGCGTGCGCTTGCCCTCCAGCGCTGCCCGCCAGGGCTGGCTCTACGTGGGAGGCAGCCAGCAGGAGTGGGCACAAGCGGGGGGAGTGGGCACAGTGGGCACGAGCAGTCACACGGGGCTGCACCTACTACATCTGCTGCACCTGCTACACCTGCTGCACCTGCTTCTCCTGCTACACCTGCTACACCTGCTGCACCTGCTGCGCCATGCCATAATATGCCATGCCATGCTGCGCCTGGCGATGCTTTTGGTCCTTACAGTAAATGACCTCGGCTGCTGGAGACGGTACATACTAGCATATTGTGTCCTCGCCAACTCCAATGCCAATTTGCCAAAAATGTATGGGCTGCATGTCGAGTTTTTTGCGACCACAGGGCTCAGGGTTTGGACCGCACCACAGACTGTGTTTTGTGCTGCGCTGTTGTGCCTTGCTGGTATCAGGGCCGCACTTGCAGGCTTGTGCTGGGTAGCTGAAGATCGCGCACGCATCCCGTACCTTATGGCACCGGGGCACACAAAATGGCAAATACTGCGCACATGGACATATTTCCAGCAACTCGAAGGCTTGTGCCAGGCTATGCCTTCGAGCCCGGCTTCCATTTTAAAAGCCCACAGGCCTGGGCATGCGCCTGTGCCCTGCACCCTTGTGTGCACGCACACACTCTGCCCCTCCAGGTGGCCCTCCGGTGTACTGTTCATGTACCACCCCTCGTTTGGTATCATAACAGATGCAGAGGC
>SL_4KL_010_BRINEDRAFT_10002189_pt1 | contig 11033 bp, 9 predicted proteins | sample SodLak_010_BRINE_2_FD_10664 | JGI IMG/M metagenome (IMG submission 10664) | reverse complement strand
CTCGTCGAGTATGGCCTCGTCGAGAAGGGACGGCATGACCAGCGAACGAACTACTACGAACTCGCTCCCGAAGGCCGCGAGTTGATCGAACAGCGCCGCGAGTGGGAAGACGAGTACGTCGCCGCTCCCGCCGAGTAGCTACCTCCCGTTTCGGCTTATTTTACAGACTCACTCACCGAGAGTGCGGTCGACTCGACAAGCCTCCGAGCACGCTCGAACAGCCGGTCAGCCGCCGCCGAGTCAGGTGCGTCGGCGGTCATACGGACGACCGGTTCGGTGCCGCTGGCACGAACCAGAAACCAGCCGCTGTCGGTTTCGATCCGAATGCCGTCGGTGGTATCGATCCGGTCATACTCGCCGTTGAGTCGGCGACGAATCCGGTCGATGGCGTCGTACTTCGCATCCGCGTCGAGACACGCCCGACGCGTGGTGTACCGGCCGCTAAACGGCGCGAGCTGTGCGGAGAGCGGTCCGTTGTCTCTGACGAGCTCGACCAGTTTGCACGCAGCCAGATGGCCGTCCGGACAGCGCGTCTGGTCGCCCCAGATCCACAGCCCACTGGGTTCGCCGCCGAAGACGACCTGTGGGTCGTCCATCGCCTCGGCAACTGCCATCTCGCCGACTGCGGTCCGAACAGTCTCGCCACCGGCTGCTCGAACCGCTTGCTCGACGAGTGAGCTGGTATCAACGGTCACCGCAACTTGGCGGTTAGGGCCGGCGACAGCCGCCGCGAACAGCCCAAAGAGTTCGTCGCCAGCGACGAACCGGCCCGTTTCGTCGACCGCGAGCATCCGGTCGGCGTCCGCATCGTGGGCAATACCAAGATCAGCATCGGTCGCCTCGACAACGCGTCCGAGCCGCTCGCAGGTGGCGGCTGTCGGCTCGACTGATCGCCCCGGAAACGTCCCATCCGGATGACTGTTGAGCGTCAGCACCTGACAGCCCAACGCGTCGAGCACGTCGGCGGTCAGCCCGCCGGCTCCGTTGCCGAGATCAAGCACAACTGATATGTTATCCATCGAGTCGAACGTCCTGAGGAGTTGGCTGCGGTGCCGATCACGACAGCAGTCGCGCTGTGTTGTCGAGCCGATCTCAGCGGCGGCGGCCAGCGAGACGGTTCCGGCGGTCGCCCGACGAACAATCCGGCGATATTCGCTCCGGCTGAGCGCTCGACCCTCCGCAGTCCAGAGTTTGAATCCGTTGTCATCTGCCGGGTTGTGCGAGCCGGTGATTGCCACGCCGAGATCGGCGTTGTGCCAGCCTACGCTACGGGCAATCGTTGGCGAAGATTCGATTCCTACGCGAATGACGTTGCTGCCACACTCTTCGATGCCGGCAACCAGTGCGCGCGCTAAAAGCCGACCGCTGGCTCTGACATCTCGGCCAACGACGACGCAGTCGGCCTCCGTGCCGATCGCTCGCCCGAGCCGAACCGCTAGACTGGTCCCGATGGTGTCACCGACAGGGCCACGAATACCGCCCGTTCCAAACATGGCCTGATACTGTGGGCTCGCGGCTTTGAGTATGGGGCGCATACTCGTCGTTTGTGCGTTCCTACCGCCACGCAAAAAATCAAACAGGAGCGTAGGTGGTCGCTACTCGACAGTGACGCTTTTGGCGAGGTTCCGCGGCTTGTCAATCGAGCGTTCGAGCCGGTTGGCGACGTGGTACGAGAGCAACTGCAGTTGGACGTTCGCCAGCAGACCGTTGAGTTCGGGCGTCGAGGCGGGAATCGAAACGAACTCGTTGGCGGTCGATCTGACCTCTGTGGCGTCTTCGGGGGCGATCGCGATCACGCTTGCCCCGCGGGCCTGGACCTCTCGGACGTTGTTCAGCGTCTTTTCGTCGTGATCGCCGGTAAACACCGCAATCACGACCGTGTTGGGTGTGACCAGCGCCAGCGGACCATGTTTGAGCTGGCCCGCCGCAAAGCCTTCGGCATGTTCGTAGGTTATCTCTTTGAACTTCAGTGCACCTTCGAGAGCAACCGGATGGGCGATCCCCCGGCCAATAAAGAAGTGCGCATCCATTCCTTGGTACTTTTCAGTGAGCACAGCTGTCGGATCTGCGTCGAGAATCGATTCGATCTGTGCAGGCAGCGCGCTCAACGAGTCGAGCAACTCGCTGGAGTTCTCCGTCGGCTCGCCTCTGAGATCCCGGTGAAGCCGCTCGGAGAGCAGTGCGAGCGCGGTGACCTGCGATGAAAAGGTCTTCGTTGCCGCAACGCCGATCTCGGGGCCCGCTCGAATGTAGAGTACGTCGTCGGTCTCGCGGGCCGCTGTCGAGCCGATCACGTTGGTCAGCGCCAGCGTGCGCGCTGGTGTCTCTTCGAGCCGCCGAAGCGATTCGAGCGTGTCGGCGGTTTCGCCCGACTGGGTAACTCCTATAACGAGCGTTTCGTCATCGACGGGCATCGGATTCGAGGCGTACTCGCCGGCCCGATGGGCGTAGGCTGGAATGCCGCGCTGGCCGAGCAGATGACAGCCGTACAGTGCGGCATGGTACGAGGTGCCACAGGCGACGAACTCGACGCGAGAGATGTCGCTGAACGCCCCCGGCTCGAAATCCTCGAAGCTGATCGAGCCCTCAGTGGGATCGAACCGACCGTGGATCGTCTGGTTGAGCGAGGCGGGCTGTTCGTGGATCTCTTTGAGCATGTAGTGGTCGTACCCCGATTTTTCGGCGTCCTCGGAGGACCACTCGATTGTATCGATCGGTCGGTCGACGGCAGTCGCCGACCGGTCGAAAATGCCGTGTGAGTTGGGTCGTAGGACCGCAACGTCCTCGTTTTTGAGGTAGATCACCTGATCGGTGAACTCAATGAATGCGGGAACATCGCTTGCAAGGAAGTAGCCATCATCTGCGAGGCCAACGACAAGCGGCGACCCGTTGCGGGTCGCAAAAATCGCATCCGTCTCCTCGACGACCATCGCCAGCGCGTAGCTGCCTTCGAGGCGGTCGACCGCACTCATAAAGGCATCAAACGGCTGGGCGCCTTCGTCGAGGAACTCCTCGACGAGATGTGGGACGACCTCCGTATCGGTGTCGCTGGTAAACTCGCGGCCGCGGCTTTTGAGTTCTTCGCGGAGCACATCGTAGTTTTCGATGATGCCGTTGTGAACCACGGCCACGCGGTCAGTCGAGCCGGTGTGGGGATGGGCGTTGGCGTCACTCGGTGGGCCGTGGGTACTCCAGCGCGTGTGACCGATCCCGATCGGGCCGGTTGGCTGCTGTTGGTCGACGAGCGCGCGGAGCTCGGCAGCCTCGCCTTCTTTTTTCAGGACATCGATTCCGTGGCCGTTTTTCACCGCAAGGCCGGCTGAATCGTAGCCACGGTATTCGAGATTTTCGAGGCCGGCCATCAACTCACCGACCGCATTACCGGATCGGATCCGACCCGTAATGCCGCACATCAGTCGGTCCTCCGATATGGGTTGGCTACCGATACTGGGAGAGCGGTTCGTCGTCGCCGTGTGTGTCTGTACAAGGGGGACATTGGTATGGTGGTCAGTACGGAGACTGTCAACAGACTCTCAGGACTCCCAACCGGCTTTGTTATAGATCCATTGTCGTCTGTTGGGTACGACCATCTACCTAGTAGGCGTCGTATACCAGCGCGCACACAGTTCCTGACCACTCGCTGTAAGAACGAAAGAGACACTGAAGACCGTTGGCTGGTAGCTACCAGCTACTCGACAGTCGAGACAGGATACCGAGAAACCACTGTGGGTCGTCGCCCGGATTGCTCGCGCTTAGGCGAGTGAGTGGTGGGCCGTCCCAAGCAGGACGAATCCGAGCAGCGACAGTCCGAAGACAACGCTCAGCGTGCCGGGAACCGCAACCAGCGCGGCTGCGAACAGTGCCAGACTCAGCGTGGTGTGGCCTAGGTAGTATTTCGGCCACTGTCGCTGTTGTTCGTCGTCAGTGTCCAAAAACGGATACAGCTGCTCGGCGTTCTCACCGAGTGCGACTGTACCGCGGTCGCCGTTGAAATCGATAACGTTGGTGTCATCCATCTTCGGGAGGTGACACTGATAGAGGCCGACGTAGACGCGCTTTCGTTCTTGTGACGACAGCGCGGCTTCGGATTTACCGTTCTCGATTGCTGCGATGTGTTCGGCGAGATCGCTCAGCGAGACGGTCTCTTGTTTGTCGGCGAGGAACTTCAGCACACGCCGGCGGCGTTCGTTTTTCAGTACTTCGAACACCAGATCCAGCGATAGCGGCTCGGCGGACTGGTCGTCGGTCTCCTCGACGGCGGGCGTCGAAGCGGTTGGTGTTTCTGTACGTTGCGTCTGGGGTGTGTCTGTGGGGGCAGTTTGTGAACTCATGTGTCACGGGGGGTAGGGGTCGAACACGCACGTGGGGGCGTGAGCGTTCGATTGGTTGTACCGTGCGATATCAACAGCTGGCAGTCTCTCCGAGTCGGCTGTCGAGACACTGGCAGGCAGGCTGCGAGGGCCACTCGTAGGCTCGGCCTATGTCGGTCGAGTTCGCAGACACTGGAGTATGGCAGTGACTACGCCCCTTCAAGAAACCGCCTGTAACTGGAGGACTGGCGTGTGTGAAGGGCTTGTGGTCGTCGCAGTACGTCCTTCTGTACCGAGTTGGGGACACTGTCGAGCTGTGGGGGTATTGCATCGGTGTGTAACTGTGCAGATGTGTATTGTGTGACTAATTGTATAAATCTCACGTATAGTTTACTGATACATTGCCGGTATAAGAACTTCCTACTGGTGGATTATAGGGATGTCATACTACCACACTAGTATGCGTGTGTCACTCACGATCTCACAGTATACAGTGCCTACTTTCGGCTCAACGGTCGCCGTCCTTGGTCACAAGTGACTGCAGTCCTTCGCTCAGTGTGACCTGTGGCTCGTAGCCGAGCTGGGTTCGTGCCGCCGAGAGGTCGGCTCGGCTTCGGTCGATATCGCCCGGTCGCGGCTCGGTGTGGACGATCTCGACGGAGGGATCGACACGCTCGCGGACTGTTTCGGCCAGCTCGCGGATCGTCGTCTCGGTGCCCGTCCCAACGTTGTAGGCTCGGCCTGTGTTGGGTGTCACCCCCGCGGCGAGGTTCGCCCGGACGACATCCGCAATGTGGACAAAATCCCGCGTCTGGTCGCCCTCACCGTGGACTTCGAGCGGCTCGCCGGCTCGCGCGCGGTCGAGAAAGGCATCAATAACGCCGCTGTAATCGCCGCGCTGGCCGGGGCCGTACACATTGAAATACCGCAGGGCGACNGTCGGAAACCCGTACTGTTGGCCGTANACNTGGAGATACTGATCGGCAGCGAGTTTATCGACCGCGTACGGTGACAACGGCGTCGCTGGCTCGCTCTCCTCGACTGGAAGCGTTGTTGGATCGCCGTAGGCCGCACAGCTCGAAGCAAACACAACGCGCGTGCCGTGTTTTCGGGCGACATCGAGCAACGCGACGGTCGCTGCGACGTTCGTCTCGTGGCTTTCGGTCGGCCGATCCAGCGAGTCTTCGATGCTGACGATGGCGGCCTGATGATAGACGATATCGACAGTCGGAACGAGTGTTTCGAGCACCGACCGGTCCCGAATATCGCCGTGATGGAACTCGACGCTAGCCGGGAGTATTGCTGGGTTTCCCGTCGAGCCGTTGTCGAGCACGTGGACCTCGTTTTCGACCGCAAGCGCCGCGGTTAGATGGCTGCCGATGAATCCCGCGCCGCCGGTAACTAAAATGGATTTGTCAGTTGGGCCACGTTCAGTGTCGACGGTGGTTACCAAGCTGTTGGTGCGCTGGTCGCTCATTGAGCCAACCAGATTGTCATCCCGGTTTGTAATGCACGGACTGTCGGCTCGCAGGCAGTGCTTTACTCCCGTTTGAGTGGGTCAAAATAGTGATCGATGGCTGCGTGCCGCTGGTCGCACCGTTCGTTGACAATGTCGGCCATCGGTCGGTGTTCGGCATACCACAGTCCCGGATGAACGAGGAGCTGAAACGTTTCGGGAAGCCCGTTCGGAAACGGAGGGCTTGTCGCCCACTTCTGGTCGGAATCCGAAACATACTCGATCTCGCTGAAAAACGCCGGCGCGTAGGTGTTGACAAACGGCTCGTAGGAGCGATCGAGCACCCAAGGCGGGGGGATATGAAACGAGACGGTCGAGAGCTCTCGGTTGAGGAGACGGCCCAACAGCCCCAGTTCGTCGCCGACTTTGGTTACAATCGACTCGGGGGGCGGGTCGTCGTCGGAACTCCAGTACGCGTGAGAATCGAAATGCAGCGCGATGTCGTGGCCCAGCGTTGCGATTCGCTGGAGTATGCGGACGGTTCGCGGCTGTGTGAGATCGTAGGGCGGCGCGTTCAACAACACACAGTAGGTCGACTGAATGCCCAGGCGGTGTTCGCATTCGGCCATCGCCCGTGCGCGATCAACTGAGAGATCGATATCGTGACGCAGCAGAATCTCGCCCGCTTCGGTGGCGTCGCTCGAACCAAATCCCGAAAACTCATAGCCCGCTCGCTGAAATGATCGGAGTAGCGATTCGTACTCCGTGAGTCGGTACTCGACAGGGCCAAAATCCGACGGCTGGACGGCTGTGTCAGTCATCGCCTGTGGTCGTCAGATGTTGTTTCTGTTCGATTCCATCGACCCGGCTGTGTTGGCCCGGCGAGTCGAAGACCATCCCTGCTTGAGGGTCCCAGCTGTCGGCCTTCCACTCGGTGACGAGCACCGAGCCGTCGGGCGTCGAGACGACGAACTCGTCGGTGTGGAACACCGAAATAATCTCTCCGGGTTCGGCAGTGAAGCCGAAATCAGTCGAGAAGGGCCGGAGTTCCCAGATCTCGACGCGCTTGCCGTCGTGGAACGTGAACGCACCCGGATACGGGCGTGTCACTGCCCGCACGAGGTTGTAAATGTCGTCCATCGGCTCGCCCCAGTGGATATCGCCGTCATCGGGCGTGCGTTTGGGGTAGTAGGTTGGTTCGCCCGCTTGGGGTTCGAACTCGTGTTCGCCGCGGACGATTGGGCCGATCACCTCAAGGAGCATCTCCTCGATTGCGAGGGTTACCTTATAATACAGCGACTGGATCGTATCGAACTGGTTGATATCGAACTTCCGGGTTGCGGCAACACCGCCAGCATCGACATCAGCATCGAGCCGGATAATCGAGAGCAGAAACCGGTCGAGTTCCTCGATCAGCGACCAGTTCAGCGGCGACCGACCACGGCCTTTTGGCAGGCCGAACGCGCTGCCATGGTTGCCAAGAGCTCCGTGGGTGAACGTCTCAAGGATCTCGCCGGGAATAATTCGGTTCCAGCCGTTGACGATCATGAGGTCGGCATCAAGCGCCTCGAAGAACTCGACGTCTGCGTCGTCCATGCTGTAGGTGTCCGGATAGTAGAGAGGAAGCTCGTGGGCGTCGGCAATCGGTCCGAAGTCGGTGTACTTTGCGACGCCCGCCTTTTGGCCCATCTCAGGGGTAATCGAGACGAGCTGGCTGATCGGGACACCTGCATCCAAGAGCGTCTCTAAGACGTGGTGGCCCGGCGTTGAGACACTGGTGTAGACGATTTCGGTCTCCTGAGGAAGCTCCATACGAACCGCAGCGTCGGTCTCCGGCAGGTTTGTTATGCGCTTGACAAACTATTTTACACACCCATCGGCCGTGGATCCGATTTTGTGGTAGTGTTTAGCGTGGTCCTGATTGGCCGTTAGCCACTGATTGCTCTGTAGGCTCGTTTGGCAAGTGTCATCTGGGGGCCTGCCGACTCGACGGTGTAGTAGGGTTCGAGCGATGCGCCGAACTTGCTTTTGTACTTGCAGAGTCGGTCAGTGTTGGCTCCCACTAAATCGTACACCGTCACCGACTCGAACGGTGGGTCATCAATCAGCTCCTCGATAATCTGCCAGTGGAGATAGCTGTTGACGGTTGTGCCGTTGTACTCGCCGCGCGCGCCACCCTGCCAGAAGTAGGCCGCATCGTTCGAGTACAGTACGGTGATTCCACTGAGAAACTCGCCGTCAGGGCCGCGAGCGACATACGTTCGGGCCCGTTCGTCGAGTGCCTCGACGAGATCACGGACGTAGGGCCACGACAGCGAGAAGGATTCGCCCTGTTGCGTGTACCGTTCTTTTGTCTGTTGATAAATCGCCTCGGCACCGCGCAGTCCTTCGCGCTCGACATCCACGTCGAGCGCACGAACGTCTCGAATCTCACGACGGAGGCTTTTGCTACACTTTGCCAGTAGGTCGTCTGCGGACTGTCCCTCAACAGTCAGTCGGTACGTAAACGAGGTCCCAATCTCGAATGCTGACCAGTGGTAGGGCCGAGGATCGGTGTAGGCCGTGTTGCCGGTCATGCGGAACAGCCGGCGCGAATCACGCAGGTCGAGCTCTTTGAGAATCTGTTCGGTAAACCGGCGGTTGAGTCGCTCCTGTTTGCTCCGTTTGGGGCTGGCAGGCATCAAAATCGGCCCCAACCGCGAGACACCGAAGCCAGGTGGCGGCGAGGTCACAACGGTGCCAATCGGCTGGTCATGGACGAAAAGCGGCAGCAGCGCGACGGGGTTTTGACCGTTGTAGCCCGCAAACAGCTGTAGCTCGCCGCTGGCGTGATCGTCGAGCACCGAGAGCGCCGCGGGGGTGTGAAACGGCTCGAAGCCGTCTCTGGGTAACACTGTCTCCCACTCAGAGAGAGGTAGTCGTTCAAGTCGCATGAAATCAACCGAACGACGACCGATACCGGCTTTGTTAGCCTCCGACTATCACCGGGTAGCTTCGGTGATCGAGGGTGTTGGATGCGAAAGTGTATCGTACAACGCACCGGGCGAGCCGACCCAGCCACCCAGCTCTTGGGCGCGAACGATAATTCGGCGATACAGCTCGGTGTAGTTCGGGAAATCGAGCTCGCTGAAAAAGCTCGGGTGCCACAGAATCGTCATCACGGCCTCGTTTTCGGCAGCCTCTTGGAGGAGGCGATCGCACTCGCGCCACGCACCCTCAATGTCACCCTCGACATCCGGCAGCGCCAGCTCCATGATCGTCAGCGGAAAGACGACAAACTCGTCGTCGAAGGGGCGTTTGATCCGATAGCCATGGCTAAAACCGTAGGCGTCAGATGAGCCGAGACTACAGTCGTAGTTGAGCCCAATCGCTCGGTGGTGTTCCCACGTTTCTGGAACAGAGAGGTTCAGATAGTGTTGTCGCCCACCGTTGATCGGTTTGCCGAGAACGCGCTCGACGGTGCGCTTTTCGCGTGCCAGCCGCTGGCGGTCGGTTGGTGATTCGTACGATCCATGCAGGCCAACCTCCCAGCCGCCGGCGTCCAGTTCGGCGATGAGATCAACGATTCGCTGGTCGTCGAGACTGTACCGACCGGCGTACAGCTGCCAGCCCGTTTTTGAGACCCACTCGCGCGGTGGCCGATCACTGAACAGTCGCTGTTCATTTAAAAAGTACCACGCTGAGCGAACACCGAGGTCGGCTTCGAGCGACATGAGTTTCTCCATAGTCCAAAACGTGTTGATGCCGGGCAGCAACGACCGGAGATGCTCGGGGTCTCGGTCTCGGAGCGCATAGAGCACCGACTGATACGTTTTGTACGGTCTGTCGACATCGTGGGTCAAACAGAGTGCGAAGTTGTAGTCGTCGAACATGGTGTTATGGGCGAAGCTGCATACCGTATTTGACGACGTTCGTCGCCGCGTCTTTGGTGCGTTCGGCGAGCAACTCGGCGTACGAGCCGGCCCAGCGGTTCGGATGGACCAACAGGCAGGCACAGTCGAGCTCGCCGCTCGACAGCAGCTCGATCAGCTCCCACGTTGTATCGACCTGCAGTTGCTTGTCGCCCTCTCCCATGGTGTGATCTTTGACCTTCAGTGGGCCGTCTCTCCACGTCCGGCCAGTGTCCGAAAAGTAGGTCACGTCTGTGAAATCCATCGAGAGGTAGGCTTCGCCTACTAGGTCGTAGTCACCGTATACTCGGTCGCCGGTCCACATATCACGGTTGTCGTGCGGCGTCAACGGATTGCCGTGCATACAGATCGTCTCGACCTCACAGAGCCGACGGAACCGTCGGAGGTTTTGCTCAAACGAATCGTGGGCGGCCTCAATATCGCCGTCGGCGGAGTCGAGATCCTCGTAGTGGTAGCCGACTTCGTGGCCCAGCCGTTCGGTTTGCTGGATGAGCTCTGGTCGGAACGTTTTGGGGATGATCCGGTAGTAGTAGGTTGTCGAGATATCTCGGACGGCTTCGATTCGGGCCATCTGGAGGGCATTCATCGGCTTGCGGTCGACATCGTGACGAACAATGAGAAACCGCTCGGGAAGCTGGTTACGGCTGAGATACTCCCTGACGGTAATAAACTCGTAGCCTGCCTCAAGACCCGCATCCAGAAGCGAGGCGTACGCCTCGTCGCTGAAATCCGCCGGCATTACTCGCTGCCTCCGTCGGTTACTGGACGGCTGGCTGTCTCTTTGGTTCGTCGCTGGGCGGCGATATCGAATGCTCCGCGACCGCCGATCGTGTACACCGTGTGACCGACCGTCTCGGGGTCGAGCACCGCACGTGTGTCGACCACTGCGGGATCGGCAAAGCGGTCCCACTCGATGGCCTCGAACTCCTCGTGGGCGGTGACCAGAATGATTCCGTCGTACGCCCTCTCGTAGCTCTCTTCGATGCTCACGGGCGTTGCCTCGAACGCCTCGAAAGATTCGAGCATCGGATCGACGATATCGACATCCGCGCCGTTGGCCGACAGTGTTTCGGTGACGCCGATGGCGGGGCTAGCACGGGTTTCGGCAACGCCGGCCCGGTACGTCCCGCCCAGCACCAACACCCTCGCATCGCTGAGCGTTCTCGACCGCTTGGCGAGCATTGAGGTGAGCTTGCCGACGACAAAGGCGGGCATCTCGTCGTTGACCTGTCTGGCAGTCCGCAACAACGGGCTATCGGTGTCGAACTCGCCGTACAGGAAGTACGGATAGTACGGAATACAGTGACCACCGACGCCGGGGCCGGGTTGCAGAATCTCACAGTGGTCTTGGGTGTT
>SL_4KL_010_BRINEDRAFT_10002188_pt1 | contig 11033 bp, 10 predicted proteins | sample SodLak_010_BRINE_2_FD_10664 | JGI IMG/M metagenome (IMG submission 10664) | reverse complement strand
CAAGAATCTGCAATTCGTTTAGGATTATTTCAGGTACTATATGTGGTTAAATTATTATAATACTGAATGTGGTTAAATTATTATAATACTGAATAGATTTAGTAGCTATAAATTATTTTTCATAAATTAATTTCGCAAAAGTTGAAGATTTCCTGTATTACGCGCCAGAAACTTATGTGTGTTGTGCCGCAAACTTCACAATTATCAGAAAAAACAAAGTCCAATAGCATAACTTTTAGTTAAACCGCCATGCTCCTCTGAGGCACAACAACACATGTAAAAACAACACATGTAAATATCACAGTGTATTTTCAGGATAGAATTTATTAACAGCAAGAGTTATTATGAAAGGAATCAGTTATGGCTAATTATAAATTTGTGGGTGATAAGGGAATACTGGTTGAATTTGAAAAGAAAATTGCTTTAGAGGTGCATGAACAGGTTAGAAAGATGGATGCGGCCGTTAATAGTTTTTTGGCTGATAAGGTACTGGAAACTATACCTTCCTATCATTCTATTCTTGTTTTTTATGATCCTCTGGAAATTGAGGTAAATAATTTGCTGGCTGAACTGAAGCGGCTTGAAAAAAGCTGTTCTGAGATGTCTCCCGAAAATCAGCGTCATTTAGAGATTCCGGTTTTATATGGAGATGAGTTTGGGCCTGACCTGGATTATGTGGCTGAGTATAATGATCTTACTCCAGAAGAGGTGATAGATTTACATAGTTCTCAGAAATATCGGGTGTATATGCTAGGTTTTACCCCGGGTTTTCCCTATCTGGGTGGGCTTCCAGAGCGTCTTGCTACTCCCAGGCGGAAAAATCCGACTCAAAAGGTTATTGCCGGCAGTGTCGGTATAGCTGGTGATCAAACAGGTATTTATCCAATCAGCAGCCCCGGGGGCTGGAGAATAATTGGCAATACTCCGCTGAGTTTATTTGTGCCAGAAGCTCAGGACCCTTTTTTATTTAAGCCGGGAGATATTATTGAATTTAAGGCAATAGATAGAAATTGTTATCAGGTGCTTTCGGAAAAGACATGGGATGAGGATGAAAGGAAGGAAATTGAAATTGGGTGAATTTAAAATAATTGAGGCTGGACCCTGCACAACTGTTCAGGATAGAGGTAGATATGGTTATCAAAGATATGGTATGCCGGTGGCCGGTGCTATGGATGATTTTTCTTATAAGATGGCTAATTTACTGGTAGGCAATGAGGCCGGGGCTGCAGTTCTGGAATATACCTTTCAGGGCCCGGCAATTAAATTTTTTGATGGGGCGATCATTGCTGTAACCGGGGCTCGAGCCGCGGTTTATCTTAATGGCTGTCTGCTGCCGGACTGGCAGAGCTTTTTTGTTCCTGGGGGATCAGTCCTTTCTTTTGCCCGGGTTGAGCAGGGGGCCAGAAGTTATATTGCTTTTCAGGGGGGACTGCAGGTTGAAGAGAAACTTAAGAGCAGATCTACCTATTTGAGAGGAGAATTTGGCGGTTATCAGGGACGCAAACTTAAAAAAGATGACTGTCTTGAATTTTATGGCCAGCCTCAAAAAACTGATTATACCTGCAGATATTTGCCTGAAAAATTTATTCCTGATTACCCTTCTAAGGTTGAAGGCAGAATAATTTTGGGCCCGCAGGTGGAGTGTTTTTCTGAAGAGGGAGCAAAAAATTTTTTAAAGGGCAGGTATAAGGTGACAGAGCAGGCTGACAGGATGGGCTATCGCCTTGAAGGCCCTGAAATAAAGCATAAAGACGGGGCTGATATCATTTCTGACGGTGTTGCTGCCGGGAGTATTCAGGTGCCCGGTCATCAACAGCCAATTATTTTGCTGGCTGACTGCCAAACTACCGGTGGTTACCCCAAAATAGCGACTGTTATTTCAGTCGATCTGGCTAAAATTGCTCAGTTAAAACCCGGGGATATAATTTCTTTTCGAGAGATTGAGCTTGCTGAGGCTCATAGATTGCTGGAAGAGAGGGAAAAATTGTTTCAGCAGATCAGGACGAGAAAAATGAAGTTTGGCCCCAGCAAATTTTTAAACTTAAAAATAAATGAGGATAATTACCGGGTTATGATAGAAGAGATCCGGGATTGATTTTCTGGATAGTAAGCTTTGTATTTGATTTAAGGAATTGCTCAACTTCGAATGAAAGCATTGTTCACTTCTATTAAAGTATTTGCTCAACTTCGATTGAAAGAAGTGTTCACTTCTATTAAAGTATTTGCTCGACTTCGATTGAAAGAAGTGTTCACTTCGAGTTAAAGAAATGCTCAATTTCGAATAAAGGAATTATTCAACTAATAAAGGAGTTATTCAATTTCGACTGAAGGATTTGCGTAACTTCGAATTAAAGAATTGCTCAGTATGATTGAAAGATTTGCTCAACAAAAATTTTGTTCGCTTAAGAAACCGGGTTACCGTTTTGCAGAACCTGGCTGACGGCACTTATATTTTCAATATTATCAAGCGGATTTTCTTCTAAGATTACGAGATCGGCTTTTTTCCCTGGCTGGATTGATCCAATTTCCGCTGATAGTCCCAGCAATTCAGCGCTTATTGAGGTGGCGGATTTAATTGCTTCCATTTCGGACATGCCATGTTTTACCATCAGGGTTAATTCCAGGCCATTCTGACCGTGGTTGTTGAAGGGCGAACCAGCATCGGTTCCCATGGCGATTTTTACTCCGGCATCCAGGGCTGCCTGGAAACTTCTCAAATGATCAGAGATAATGGCCCGGCCTTTTCTGACGGCAAACTCCGGGATTCCGGACTCTGTGCCTTCTTCTGCTATCATTTTGATGGCTATCAGGGTTGGCACCAGGTAAACGTCATTTTCTAACATCATTTCTATTGCTTCCTCATCTAAAAATACTCCATGTTCGATGGAATCGATTCCGGCTCTAATGGCGTTTTTAATACCTGTGGTCCCCTGGGCGTGGGATGCTGTTTTGCACCCGGCTTTATTTGCTTCTTCTACTGCCGCTTTAATTTCGGCCAGAGTAAGCTGGGGGGCGCCGGGCTCGACTCCTTCGGTCAGGACTCCTCCTGTGGCCATGATTTTGATCAGGTCGGCTCCTTTTTTGAGCTGTTTCCGCGTTCCCCACCTTACTTCAGCTGTGCCGTCAACTTCTTCGGCTATTGGCCATCCATGTCCGCCAGTCATTGTGATATTTTTCCCGGAAGCTAAAATACGGGGACCGGGAATAACATCTGCTTTTATTGCGTCTCTGACCGCGAAATCAATATAATTTTTTCCTCCCACATCCCTGATGGTGGTGAAGCCGGCTTTTAAAGTTTGATGGGAGTACCGGGCTGCTTTGATGGCTGTTTCAGCATCGGTTTCTTCTGTGAGAATATTTAAGGGATCTGCTGCTGGTTCGAAACAGATGTGAGTATGGGCATCTATTAAGCCCGGTAAAACGGTTTTGCCCTGATAATCGATAATTTTCATGTCCTGAGTAAGATTAATTTCATTTTTGCTTCCGCAGGAATGAATGGTGTCATCTTCGATTATAATTACAGCGTCTTGAATTGGACTGTTATGGATTCCGTCAATTAGAGTTATTCCAGTTAGTGCCTGCAATAATTTTCACCTCGTGATTTTTAATTTAACCCTAACAATAATATCTGGTAAAATTTCGAGAGCCGAAGATTCTGGCTAAAAGTCTGGCCAAAAATCAAACGAGGCCCTTATAATTTAACCCGGGCCCCGCTTGCAATGGCCTCGCCTGTATTATTGAGAAATCTAAACTCTCAGTCGACTAAATATGCATCTTTAACAAAAACGTATTCTCGTGGGTGATGTAATAATCCTTCTACTCCTTCTCTTACAGCATTGATTTGCATTTCTGAGTGGAGAAATATCCAGGGGGCTTCTTCCCAGATTATTTCTATCGCTTCAGCATATAAGCTTTCCCGCTCGGCAACATCAGGTGCAAGACGGGCTTCGTCTAATAATCTATCAACTTCATCATTTTCCATATAAGTGTAATCGAAACCCTGCGGTGCGTTCTGAGAAGAATGGAAGAGAGGATAAAGGCCATTATCACTATCTCCGGTCATATTACCCCAACCTAAAAAGTACAAATCGTGTTGTGAGTTCTCTGGACTTTCACTGAGAAATTCAAGATAGGTGGCCCATTCCAGGGTCTGCAGATTGGCTTCAATTCCAACATCTGCTAGCTGAGATTGTATTGCCTGGGCTATAGTTTCATCCATCATATAACGACCCACAGGGTGATGGAAACTAATTTCAAAACCGTCTTCGTAACCAGCTTCTGCTAATAGTTCTCTGGCTCTATCTGGTTGATAATCATAGACTTCCTGAGGCGCATAGCCGAGAGTACCNGGTGCAACCGGTGAATCGGAGGGTCTGCCGGCACCATCCATAACCTCTTCTACGATGGCTTGATTATTAATTGCATAATTTATAGCTTTACGAACCCGGACATCGTTTAGGGGCTCTTTAGTTAGATTAAAGCCGACGTAAACAGACCTTAAACTTGATGTTTCTACAGTATTAACATTTGGGTTGTCGAGCAACCTGTTTCTTTCTCTGGGGGGAACAAACATTGCAACGTCAGCTTCGCCGGTTTCAACCTGAACCACCCGGCTGGAATCTTCAGGAATTATACTGAATGTTACTCTATCAAGATAAGCATTATCTCCCCAGTAGTTATCATTGCGTTCTAGAACTATTCTTTCTCCCTGTTCCCATTCGACGAATTTAAAGGGACCGGTGCCGACTGGATTTGTGGAAAATTCATCGCCATATTCTTCTACTGCTGCCGGGCTGGCCATGGCCATGAAACCGTGAGATGATAAATTGGGAATCAGCGGGGCAAAGGGCTCTTCTGTATGGAGTATAACAGTGTAAGTATCAACAACTTCAATNTCAGTTATCCTGTCAATCAAGAAAGTAAAGGGCGAAATTCCCTCCAGCATACGCTCTAAATTGAATTTAACTACTTCAGCATCAAAATAGGTGCCGTCGTGAAATTCAACTCCTTGTTCCAGAAAAATCTTAAATTCCGTTCCATCTTCCGACATTTGATAATCTTCAGCTAAATTAGGAATTATTTCTCCTTCTGGTGACATATCAAAAAGATTCTCCATGATGTGAATCATGACCATTGCTGCTGGAGATGCCTGGGCACGAGCTGGATCTAACGACTCAGGATTGGCTCCAATTGCAACAGTTAGTTCTCCTCCTTCTCTAGCTTGGGCAACACTTAAAGGTGAAGCAAAAGCGATAGCCAAAATCAAAACCAGTAATAAAATCTTTCTTCTCATATCTTCTACTCACTCCTCTTTTAGATTTTAAATCGTTAAATTTGTTTATTACTTTATTATATTCAGTACAAACAGCCATTTTCCTGCAAAAATAGGATGTTTTTATGTTTTTTGTTGTTTTTTGAGGGATAAATGAGATTAGTTTGGATCGCATTTCGATCATTATAATTCTGAATATTTTAGTATCATGAGCTGGATGAAAAATTTAGCTCTTATAAATTTCCTTGCTGCTTCTAGAATTTTTATTTGCTTATTTGTTTGCTATAATATAGCTATATAGCTATAAATCTTTATTTTCTAGGAGTTATTAATTATGCAAAAAGCTTTTAAAAATTACGTGGCTATTAAATCTATTCAACATTCTATTTAATTTAACAATATTGAGCACTTGAATTAATCCTAAACCAAATCTCAGATTCTTGACTTGTTTAGGTATCTGATTTGATTTTATAGAATCTGCATTACAAATTGAACAACCAATATATCTGCTATCTGAGCTGACTTAATAGCCACAAAAAAATTATATCCTGTTGATAATATACTCCCATTGCCTTAAGTTTATTAAGTTTATAATACAGCTGAGCTGCCAGCTGATATTTTCCGATATGCTATCTGCGATATTTAATTTGCAATTTTTAATATGATATGCTTATTTGATATTTTTATTTTTCCTTGAATTTGCTCCCAGCCAGGCCGGAGGCAGGAAATTTTTATTATGGCAGTCATTAGGTCACTGAGAGCTCACAGGCAAGCCCGGGAGAGATTTCACCCGGGCTTTGAAGTTGTTGACCTTAATAACTTGCAGTTCGTGAGGGCAGTTAAAGCTAAAAACAGGATGGCTATTACTGTTGGCATTACAGTTGGCGTTGCTTTCAATGTTACTGCTGGCATTACTTTGAATGTTACAGTTGGCGTTAAATTTAATGCTGCTGCCGGTGCTGCTTATAGTGTTGCTGTCATTGTTGTTTTAGGTGTTACTGCTGGTGTTACTTTTAGTCATACTTTTGTTGTTGATTTCGGTGTTACTGTCGGTGGGGAGGAAAAGAGAGCTCTAAAGTCTCTCTAAATTCATTAAATCAGTCTGTCAAATTCCTCAATGCTGAGAGCAGGTGATGAGGAAAAAGAAATCCCCAGATGCTTGCTCAGTTCCACAGAAGATTTAACTGCAGCAGAAACATCGGGAAAGTCAACCATGAGCACCAGGTCATTCTCACCGAGCAGAGCATAGCCTCCTTTGACCGATCCGCCGTTTTTCTTGATCAATTCATTAGCCTCATCAGTGCGCTTGGCACTGATTTTTTCTACAGAATCCTGGCTGTATCTGCCAAACATCAGGTATGTGGCCATCAGGTACACCTCCTTTCTGGCTTCATTGATTTACCAGCAAAAATTATGACTTAATTATACAGCATTCTGTCAGAATTGACAATATAATTTTCTGCAAGTCAGAAGTTATTAATTGATATTTCAGACTGTTGTTATATTGTGGTGGATATATACGCTGGACGCCTTTCTGCTGATTCAAGCTGTAGATTCAGGCTGCAGAGTTAAGCAGTTTTTTGCTGTATAATTCTTCGATGAGAATTGGGTGATAAGAGGGATTATTGACTGCCCCGGAAATATTAAAGGCAAAAACCGTGCCCTTCTAGGGTACAAAAATAAATGAAAATATCACGACATGTTTTCAAGGTATGAAAAAAGGCAGACATTTAAGTGAGGCTAAATTTCTGAAAATTTTCAAAGAAAGTTGAAATTATTTGTTGAAATCAATTATAATTAAGACAAACTCTCATGCTCCTTCAGAGTAGAACATTAAATGAAAAGTTTCCTGCAAATTTTCTATGAAAAAAATGAACTGTATTTGCCAAGGGAAAGTGAGAATAACCCAACGAAATCTCCAGATCACCGTATCTTCATACCACTTTGAGGCAAAACCATGGCTGAAAACTTTGTAGTGGGTTTTATAGATAATGTTAGAAGATCTATGATAGAATCTGGTAAGAGAAAATGAGAAAATTTGCATGAAATAGGTTTGGCTTAGTTAGGCTAAGTTTAGCTTAGTTTAGCTGGGCAGGAGAAGACTCTATAAGAAAAAATGGGAGGTGAGGGATATTGGTAAAAATATTTAAGAAGATTGCCGGCATCTCTTTATTTAAGTTATTATTAGCATTATTATTTGCCTTATTGATATTAGCCTTCGGTATTTTCCCGACTATTGCAGCGGGAGAACGAACCGCTATTCCCTGGGGAGAATTTCGACCGGTTGAAAGCCAGTTCACCAGAATGGATTTGGCAGGCAGCTACCGCTATTTTGATGACCGTTTTGCCGATGACCGCAGCAACATCAACCAGGGTCAGCTCAGTTTTCTCTATCGAGGGATGCGGGAAAATCCCGAATTTGGATACGACTATAATCTACAGGCCAATCTCCTGCTGCAGGAGGGTTGGGAGATAAGCAGCGAGGGGATCGGTCGGGGAAATTACCGGACTTTTCTGGGAGAAGATGTTGATCATTTTATCTATGCCGGAGGACAGCTGGATTCAGCATCGCCCCTGCAGGAAAGAGTTTCTGTTGTTATCTCCGGAGGAGCTGGAACAGGGAGATTTTATGATGTTCAGCCCCTGGTCAGGGCAGCTCGGATTGAAAAAAGGCTGCTTGAGGAAGAGCTATTAACTGCCGCTCTGGGTCCAGACCTCATGCTGGAGATGGCGGATATCATTGCCGAAACCGGCCCCGTCAGCACCAGATTAAACGAAATCTGGCGCCTGCTCATCATGGAAAGGGAAGCTGATTTTATCTCCAGCCAGAGCAGTCTAAATATTATTAGAGAGGCTCTGGAAGAGCCGAGAAGAGCCCGCACCTACGGCCGTGAAATAAAGGCCGGGCTGGGATATCCGCTTCTGGCACCTCTTGAGAGAGCCCGTGAACTTTCCCTGGTAGCAGAAGCCAGGATGGGATACCCTCTTACCCTGAATACTCAGGCAAACCTTACTGCCAGTCTGGCAGCTACCGTACTTGATACTTTCGATGACATAACATTTAGAATCCAGGGGGATATAGACCACAGATTGACCGAAGATATTAATCTCAGAGGCGGGATAAATTATTCCCGGCAGAAATGGCAGGGATTCCCGGAAACTCATAATTTTCTCAGCCTCAGCGGCTCAGCAGTTTTCCATATCCGGGAAAATCTGAGCATAACCACAGCTCTCAGGCGCAGCAGTCATACCCTGTATGAGGAGCCTGTCTATGACTTCACCACAGCTTTTACCCTCAGTGTATTTTAATAATTACTTTATAAAGGAGTGATAAACATGCGCTTAAAAGAGAAGGTGGCAATAGTTACTGGAGGAGCCAGTGGTATTGGAGAAGCCACAGTCAGGGATATGGTTGAAGAAGGCGCTCAAGTAGTTATAGCTGACATTTCTGATGACAAAGGCAAAAAATTGGCCAGAGAACTGAATGAAGAGTATGGTGAGAAAAAAGCAGTATACTGTCACGTAGATGTAAGCAGCGAGGAAGAGACCAAAAAAATGGTGGAAACTGCGGAAAAAGAATTTGGACGGCTTGACATACTATTTTGCAATGCAGGTATCGGTGATATGGCCATGACAGATGATCTGCAGCTGGATAAATGGCAGAAAGTGATTGATGTGAATTTGACCGGCGTATTTCTCTCCATCAAAGCTGCGATTCCAGTCATGAAAAAAACCGGAGGGGGAAGTATTGTTAACTGCGCTTCTATCCTTGGACATGTAGGTCAGGCTCAAACTGCTTCTTATACCGCCTCAAAAGGTGGAGTGGTCAATATGACCCGAGCTCTTGCTGCTGAATATGCAGGTGAAGGGATAAGGGTTAATGCTGTTTGTCCGGGATATATCGAAACACCACTTCTTGATGGTCTCGATGAAGAGATGAAAAATTATTTAATATCCAAGCATCCTATAGGCAGATTTGGCACCTCAGAAGAAGTGGCAAAGGCTACAACATTTTTAGCTTCCGATGATGCCAGTTTTATAACAGGGGCCAATCTGCTGGTCGATGGTGGGTACACCGCAGTATAACTTCAGTATAACCGCAGTATCATCGCAGTAGAGCATAGTAGGCTGACTTAGAGAAATAAAGAAATTCCCGGGGCTCAGGCAAAAATCGAGCAATAAGAGTGATTCTTGTCTGCCCCGGGTATATTTAAGAGCTGAAGGTAACAGTAAATAGCTGTTTTATTATTTTCTTGTTCTGGTAAAAATATTTTGCTGCTTGCCTGTTTTTTAGACTTCAATTATTTCCAGTTCCTGAACGGTATTCATGAAGCCCTGGGCCATGAAGGAATGCATATCGAAACCTACTATATGATCTCTGACTAGGGCGACTGATTCGGTGTAGCGGATATAGGCTCTGGGCTGATCTTCATGCAGTATTTCCTGGATTTCATCATTCAACCAGTGTTTATCCTCCTCAGTTCCAGCATAACCGGCTGTGGCAAAGATTAATCCAGCAGCAAAGAGCAATATCAGCAAACCAGAGAAGATTCTTCTGTTTATTTTGTCCAGTTTTCTCCTTTTTAGTAAGTTGAATTTTTAATGAGTNTCTTGATATTAGCATTTTGATGTGAAAATCAAAAGNAAATAAGAACAAGTTGTCTGGATNTCTTTCTCTGAACTAGCCAGGTTGTTAGGTAATTTAAAAATANAGAGAATAGCAATCAAAAAATACAGAGAACGGCAGCTAANAGAGAAGGNCNGCTAAAAATTCAGNGNTNGGNTAGAGTTGGAATAGAGAGGGGAGAGCAAAAGAAAAAGGGCCATCTCGCAGCATCCAGGAATATAACCCCTTGAACCCTAATATTCAGGAGGTAAAAAGGATGCTAGAGATGACCCAAATCAATTATATCAAATTTTTATGGGAAAAAGAAAGCCTGAAAATTACAGAAATTGCTAACAGGCATAAGAGTAACTGGCGAAAGCCAGAAAATATACCCCTGATTCAGATTAAAGATTAAAATCTGCCCAGNATAACNTCATCTTCATCAAGAATNCCGGCCTCCACCAGGGCNCGCTGATAGGATGTCGCTTCTCTTGATACTCTCACAGTNGCCCCGGATACAGTNTCAAAAGAATCCTGCACATTACGGGTTGCGCCNGTGGGAACATCCACACCGAATTCGTTGTCTTCATTTATACTTTCAGAAAGCGGCATTGACTGACCTGTAAGGACATCATCGGGGTTATATAAGTTANTTACTTCCGTAGCATCCCGGCCAATCAAATACTCTGCTATGGCCTCATAGTTGCCTGACCATCCTCCCCGACTGTCATATCCATAATTTACATCCATNGGAACAGGTTCACCGTCTTCAAATTCTACTCCCATTGCTTCTAGAAGCTCTTTAACACTCGTATCGCTGCCCATTCCTTCAAAAGTTCCTCTAGCTGTCATTACATGATTCCAGTGGATAAAATCAAATATAGTGTCATCACCGTAATCTCCTTCCCAGTCGATTTCCTCGGCTCTAGAAGCCCTCCAGCTGGGATGGAAATTATCTCCGCCCAGGGTTAAATCCTCACCAACAGTTGCATTTTCAAAGTCAAAATCTGCCCCAAACTTCATCTCATGCATAAACCTGTACCAGGGATCGTGCATAACTGCTGCAACTGTGCCATCATCATCTACTGCAACGGCCCAGAGCGATTTCAAGCTATTGGTGGAAATTTTGAACATGGAATTACCCAGCTCATACTC
>SL_4KL_010_BRINEDRAFT_10002185_pt1 | contig 11039 bp, 11 predicted proteins | sample SodLak_010_BRINE_2_FD_10664 | JGI IMG/M metagenome (IMG submission 10664) | reverse complement strand
CGAAAACGGTACGAAGAGATCTTGTCGGTGGTGAATCGCTCGGCCAGACGACTCCTTCGAATCGAGACTGAAGCGGACGTGTACGAGTGCGTCGTCTACGCGAGCGCGTCGGTGCTCGACGATGCGAGCGTCGTCGCCTACCGATTCGACGATTCATCTACGTCTTTGACCCCTGTCGCGAGTCACGGGACAGAACCGAAACGGTGCGGCCCTGAGACCGATGTCTGGGAAGCGTTCGCGACCGCTGCGGACTTCGTCGAAGATTCGCGTGAGCAAACGGCTCCCGCCGACTGGCTCGACGACGAAGGGGGTATCGACCAGCCAAGCGGTCGCGTTCTGGAACAACACGTCGATGGGGGCGTGGCACGCATCGGCGGTGTAGACGAGGACGCGAGCGCCGACGGAGACGACGAGACGGATCGAACCGTGTATGCGGCGCTCGACGATTACGGCCTCCTCGCCATTACGACCCGAGCGTCGACCTGGTCTGACGACGTGACGGAGTTCGTCGAGCTACTCGCGGCAAACGCCGTCGCGGCGCTCGAACGGGTCGAACGGGAGGCAGAACTCGAACGGCGTCGGGAGGCGCTCGTCGAGCGAGAGCGACGGCTTACCCGGCTTCACGAGTTCAACGACCTTCTCCGTCGGATCAACGACGCGCTCGTCGATGCCGAAACGGTCGACGAGGTCGCGGACGGCATCTGCCGTTTGCTCTGCACCGCCGACCCTGTCGAATTCGCATGGATCGGCGAATTCGGCCGTGATGAGACGATTCATCCGCGCGCCTGGGCCGGTCACGGGGAGGCGTACATCAATGGCGAAAAAAAGATCGAGTGCGAAGCGAACGAGCCGACGGTGGTCGCGGCGAGCGAGGACGAACTCGTCGCCGTCTCGGCGATCACCGATGGGCTTCGTCAGGACGCGTGGCGACAGCGTGCGCTTTCGTTCGGGTTTCAATCCGTCGTCAGCGTCCCGCTCACGTACAACGGACTCCGGTACGGTGTGCTCTCGGTGTACGCCGACTATCCGGAGGCGTTCGACGGCGCTTTCGGCGAGATGCTCGCCGAGCTCGGAACGACGGCGGCCAACGCGATAAACGGAATCGAGACGAAACGCTCGCTTCGCCACGAATCGGTGACTGAACTCGAACTCCGCTTCGAGGATTCGACCGCGACGCTGGCACGCCTCGCTGCTGCGCTCGGCGAATCGATCCGGATCGACGGCGCTGTCTCCGGAATCGGCGGCAGCTCCATCCTGTATCTGACAGCCGGCACGAATCTAGAGCCGCTCGACGACGTCGCGAACGTCGAGCGGGTACGACCGCTCGGGACGATCGGTGATGAGCACTCGGTCGAAGTCACGCTCGCGGAGCCGACCAGTCTCGCGGAACGAATCACGGATCTCGGGGCCACACTCTGTGAGGCGTCGGCCGATGCCGGTGGGATCGACGTGGAAATCCGCCTTCCACACCGACTGGATGTCCGGTCGACTGTCGAGACGCTCGAGAGGGAGTTCGATTCCGTCGAACTCCGTGCGCGTCGTGAGCTCGACACCGAGCTTCGGACGCCGCAAGAGTTCCGTGGAACGCTCGAAGAGCGGCTCACCGACCGACAGCTGGAAGCCGCTCGGACGGCGTATCTCGGTGGCTACTTCGAGTGGCCACGTGCCAGTACCGGAGAAGAGACTGCAGCGTCGCTCGGCATCACGCAACCGACTTTCAACCGACATCTGCGCGTCGCCGAACGAAAGATGTTCGACCTGCTGTTCGAATCGAACCGTTCCGAGCGAGCGTGAGCGGGACGGCTCACCGTGCTTCGAGCCGAGCCCTTTGGTATCTACGTGTGTAGTTACGAGTTATCTGACATACTATCCACGTACCCACCAGGCCGATGCGCCACTCGCCGTAGTGGTTCGTATGGCAATCACGACCGAAACACCAGGTACCGACGACGGTGCCGACCTCGACTTCCGCATCATCTCTGCGATCGCTGACGAGTACGGTATCGACGTCACCGACGTCGACTGTCGTCTCTACGACGTGCTGGATGCCGACGGGATGAGAAAACTGTTCGCACGCCACGAAGAAAGCGGTGGGAACCACGATCTCTCGGTTTCGTTCACCATGGCTGGTTGTGACGTCGTGGTGACCGGAATCCGCGACGTAGATGTCACGCGTTCGTCCTCCTCGAAGCACGAATGAGCGCGTTCGCGTAGAACTGGTGATCGCGAACACGGTTTCCGAGCAACCGTGACAGAACAGTTGCGACCGAACTGACTCGAACGACCCGCGAGCGCGACGATAGCTCATCGGATTCTGCGAACGGTTCCGGGGTCGATCTCCGGCGCTCCAACAGTACAGAGTTCTCTATCTCCGCGCACGGCTGCGGGGGGTTTGACCCGTGATTCGAAGCGGTTCGACACGTTCTCCGCGGGTATGAGGCTAGAAACGACACTCGAAAGCACCCTGTTCTGGGCTACTTATCGGGATTTCGGGCGCAGAAGCACAACTCAGTTGGCAGTTCGTGGCTCAGAGCATAGCGAATCTCTGCCGGCTGCAATTGAATTTAGTATAGCAATATATGGTTTACGTGTTGGCTTTCTGGTCAATATATGTCCTTTCAGATACAACAAAATNGGTTCGATAGTCGGNTTTCGACCACTTATGAAGCCGCTCGAACGGAGTCGACTCGTGCGTCGGTCTACAGAAGCCGGTAAATATTCGTTTCGTACACTTCACGCACACGGTCGCCCCAGTTGTGGGTGTACGTGTCGATGATATCGCTCGCAACGTCGCCTCGAAGGTACTTCACAACGCCTCTATCACCCGTTCTGTCACGAAGATGCGTCGTGAAAAAGTGCCGAAAGTAGTGGGGAGTGACGTTCTCTTCGGCATCGCCACCGACGCGGTACCAGCCTCGTCCGGCGGCGTGTTCGGATACGAACGCCCGAACCATCGCCGGTGTCGTCCGTTTTCCCCACTCGCTCGTCGAACAGAACAGTGCCGGGGAGGTCGTATCCGGGCGGATCGCGAGCCAGGCTTTCAACACCGCTTTCAGCTCGTCATCGATGGGTACCACCGTATCGCGCTTTCGCTTGTTAGACGCGGTTCGCTTTTCACCGTTGTACACGGTGCCACGTACCGGTTCAGCCGAGACGTACAGCGAATCCGGTCGCCCATCGAGCGCCCCTCGAGGCGCGATTGCGTACGTCTCAGCCACCTCGTCGTCAGCGAGGTTAACGTCCCTGAGGTCGAGATTACACGCTTCACCGACACGCATGCCCGTTTTGAGGAGCGTTATGACAATCGCCCGTTCGAGCGGGTGCGCCAGCTCCGCGACGAACCCTCGCATCCCATCGACGGGTATCTCTCGCCGGGCTGGATCCGTGTTTATCGACTCTTCCATCTCCTTCATGACGAGCGCCATCGGATTCGTCTCGAACGCGCCGACTTGCGTCATATAGGCGTAAAACCGGTGGACGTAAGACGCATACGACGCGACTGTGCTGGGTGCATGGCCGCCGCGGAGGGTGTGTACCCACGCCATACACTCGCGCTGTGTAGCCGTAGCAATCGTTACGCCACGCGTTCCGATGAACGCTTCATATTCGCGGAGAACGCGTCCATAGGCCGTACGCGTCCGCTCTGACCGGCCGTGAAACGTCATGTCCTGTAAGAAATACGCAACCGGATCATCGGGCATCGGTTCGCTCGTGCGTTCGTCAACGCCCATCGTCGACCACCGTGTACCCGCCGTGTCGACCGCTGTATCGGATTCGGTTCTCAGACTGGAGTTCGTCCAATGCCGTTTCGAGTCGTTCCTCGATGTCATCGGTCACACCGGCGACGAGCTCGTCCCACCCAGTGTGTGCATCCACGGACAACACGTCGAGAACCCTCGTCTTTAGGTCGTCTCCCCCCGGGGTCATGCCTCGAGAACCACCTTCGACGCGATTTCTCGAATCAGTATATAAGTCTTCGTCCGAACAATATAAAGAGAAACTGCGTCGGCCGGCCTGAATCATCGTTCGAACGTACTCGGCCTGGCTCATATCGAGTTCGTCAGCTTCGTCGCGCCAGATCTCGCGTTGTTTACCCGACACGTACGTTTGGACTGAGACCCGTTCGGTTTCTCCCGCCATAACGGTCGGTCGACTGCCGACTATATCAAAGTACGTCAGACAAATCGATAAGGGCTCTTATCAACGAATGTGGTGGTAACAATTCAGGCAATCCGTGCTTTTATCGAGATATAAAAGTCGAAAATCGAATTTATACATTACTTAGCTCGATACTTTATGTCGTGGTCTAAAACACATATTTTACCCAACACTGAACCTCTTAACCAATAATTATATTTTTATTGATTATTGGTGGTGGGCCGCTCGTCACGTTTCGTGTGGCTTTGCTCGTTCGAAAGCTTGGTAGTCAAACGCTTGTCAAAGACGGTTTAAAATACGTGCTGTGTCGGTAACAGTAGTTGGCACTCTGACTGTAGCAGCCATCTAAAAACCGCGAGAATCGGACGTGGAACGCCAGTGAGCGCGTTCCGCTACGAACAAAGCTAGTCGAATCACCGCCAACTGTTAGCTGCGTTCTCGTTTCGCATGGCTGTATCTGTATCGTGGTGCGGCGGTGAAATACGCGGTCTCGGTTTGTAGCGTGTAAGCTGGTTACGCTATTTTGCTCGTGTTTGTCCACACGCTGTTCCGACACCTTACCGCGATACTTTCGCAGTCACCGGTGGGCGCTCGGTTCTCAAGCGTGGTCTTCTCGCATGTGGGGAACGCAGGCTGGTGGTTGTGTTTGCTCGATTTCGACCCGGATCCACCTGTTTAGCCCCGCCAAGCCACCGACTCGTCTGTACAGTGTTGTCGTACTCGAGATGTAGGGCATTACGGTTGGCAGGGCTATCGTAGGGCCCATAAATCCTGGATTCGAGGTTGTGGGGGCGGTTCAGCTCAAAAATGCGAACCACCTAATTGGCGATGATTTGCTGTAGAACCACGTACACAGTACAAGTCTGGCTCTCGAAACGCTGTCCGGATCGCTCGGTTTCGGCCAAAAGTATCAAGAAATCAAGATTTATACAACAGATTGGTGCTGGCTCTCGACCGCATAAACCATATACTACGATATGAATTTGACGTGCTGTGGCTCACGGATACGCTGCAAGCAGATCCCTACAAACCGCATTACGTGGCCTCGTAGATACTGGGATTCTGGGTAGATTCTATCGAACCGATACGTAGATCCGTGTACGGTCGACCGATCCTCGACTAAAATACGGGCGCGCACGCAAATGTCATATTATGATATTTGGCAACTTTATTCATGTATGTTGTGTCATACTATGCGATTGTTCCACTTATAGTGTCCTCTGAGACGTTTTCTCGTGTCCACGGCACTGGAACTCATGTTGTATAATCACTACTGAAAATATATTAGGCCGTCTAGGGGCAACCATTATCCCCTCTTGTTCAGATTTTCACGTATGGACTGTCGGCGTTCTCCGTGAGTCAAACGTCGCCCCCCACAGACGAAACACACCAATGACACTCGAAAATCAAACGTGCGTCGTCACCGGTGCATCGCGCGGAATCGGTAGCGCAATCGCCAAAGAGTTCGGCAAGTACGGTGCGAACGTCGTCGTAAACTACCGCTCGTCGGAAGCGGAAGCGTACGACGTCGTCGAAGAGGTAAAGACAGCCGGTGGCGAGGCGATTCCGTTTCAAGCTGACGTCACCGATGAGGAAGCAGTCGAGGCGATGGCTGAACGAACTCGGGAAGCGTTCGGCGGTGCCGACGTCCTCGTCAACAACGCCGGCCTAACGGTCGACAAGAAGTTCGAGAACATGACCCGAGAGGACTGGGAACTCGTGATGGACGTTAACCTCGGCGGCGTGTTCAACTGTACGAACGCGTACTTCGACGACATTAAACATGCCGACCACGGTCGCCTCATCAACATCTCCTCTGTCGTCGGGCAACAGGGAAATTACGGGCAAGCCAACTACGCGACGACGAAATCCGGGATGTTCGGCTTTACGCGCACCATCGCGCTTGAACTGGCCTCATCCGGCTCAACCGCTAACTGCGTCGCTCCTGGGTTCGTCAGGACGGACATGCTCGAAACGGTTCCGGAACGCGTCCAGGAGAAGATCCTCCAGCGAATCCCGTTGAATCGGTTCGCCGACGTCGACGACGTCGCCGGTATCGTCCGGTTCGTCGCCAGCGAAGACTCCAGTTATATGACTGGCCAGATTCTCGCGGTCAACGGCGGCATGGAGTGGTAAACAGCGTAAGCACCACATCGTTCCGTCTATCTTTCACTTCGCAAACCGTATGGGAATCGCAGGAGGTGTTGTAAAAATAATCGGACGACGCTCGCGCACGCACGAGACGGATACACGCCCAGTCGAGCAGTTTTCGCACGGCTCTTTGGGGCCAATCGTTCCGAACGTTTAGGATGCCTGCTATCGATGTTCAGCCATGTCAGAGGTCGCAATCATCGGTGCGTCGATGACGAAGTTCGGACAGCGCGACGCGTGGGTTCGAGAACTACTCTCGGAAGCGGGACAAGCGTGTCTCGCCGACGCCGGTGTTTCTCCTCGTGAGGTCGAACATCTGTACGTGTCGAACATGGCGAGTGGTGAGTTCGAGGGCCAAACCGGCGTTCCGAACATGCTCGCACACGACCTCGCGTGCCTTCCGGCGTACACCAAGCGAGTCGACCAGACATCCTCGTCAGGCGGTGCCGGTATTTACGCCGCCTGGCAGTCGGTCGCCTCCGGCGCGAGCGATATGACGCTCCTCGTCGGTGGGGAAAAGATGACACACCGGACGACCGGTGAGGCGACCGACGTCATCGCGTCGTTGACTCACCCCGTCGAGTACAAACACGGCGTCACGCTCCCGTCGTTCGCGGGGCTCACGGCTAGACTGTACCTCGAAACGTTCGATGCACCTCGAGACAGTCTCGCGAAGGTCGCCGTGAAGAACCACGAGAACGGCACACGGAATCCGCATGCACAGTTTCAAAAGGAAATCGATATCGAGACTGCGATGGACTCTCCGATAGTCGCCGACCCGCTTCGCCTCTACGATTTCTGTCCGATAACGGACGGAAGCGCGGCGCTTCTGTTCTGCCCCGTCGAACGTGCCAGCGAGTACACCGACAACTACGCCGTCGTCTCGGGCGTTGCTGGCGCGACCGACACGCACGTCGTCCACGAGCGACCCGATCCGACCACGATGGGCGGTGTCGTCGAATCGAGCGAGCAGGCGTACGCCATGTCGGGGCACGGCCCCGAGGACATCGACGTCGCCGAGCTGCACGATATGTTCACGATTCTCGAATTCCTCCAGATGGAGGGGCTCGATTTCGCGCCGAAAGGCGAAGCGTGGAAAGAGATGGACAACGGAACGACACGGATCGACGGTGAACTTCCGATAAACACGTCCGGCGGACTGAAATCGAAAGGCCACCCGCTCGGGGCTTCAGGAGTGGCACAGGGGTACGAGATATACAAACAGTTAACCGGCGAAGCAGGAGACAGACAGGTCGACGCGGACGTCGCGCTCGCGTGCAACGTCGGTGGGTTCGGAAACTGTGTTACGACGGTCGTCATGGAGGCACGATAATGACGATGCACGCCTCCCGGTACGCGGACGGGAGTATCACGTACCCCGGACACCCTGTCGGCCCGGATGGAAGCGAACCGGTCGACACGGTCGACCTGAGCGAGTACACCGCGACGGTCGTGACGTGGACGACTTCGACCGCGACACCACCGGGGGTCAGAGCGCCCAATCACCTCGCTATCGTCGAGTTCGACGTCGATGGAACACCCGTTCGGGCACTCGGTCAGCTGACGACGGATGATGTCGAGATCGGCGATGAGGTTGAACCGGTTTACTGCGAGGAGCTTCGCGAACCCGGCGCAGGTATCCGCGAGCCCGACAGCCAAGCGTGGGACGGCTACCGCTTTCGGCCGCTCGAATAACCTGTCGTTTTTTTTATTTTTCGTCGCCCGATCCGCTGCCTGGCTCTTCGTTTTCACCTTCCATTCCGTCCGGGTCATCGTCGGGGTTCCGGTCGTTCTCATCCGTTCTGCCGTCCACTTCTCGCTTTATCGACGCGAGCTCCGCGTCGACGTCGACGCCGGTGTCTTTGGGGGTGGATTGTTCGGCATCCGTCACGCCGATCGTAGTTCGCTTCGGGCGGTGTTCGCTTTCCTCGCCAGCAGCGTCGAAGCGCTGTCCGGTTTCGGCGTCCGCATCCGCGCCCGCGGCCGCGAGCCGTTCGTCGACTTCCGCTCTGAGTTCGCGCGCCTGTTCCAGCATCCGTCGAAGCTCGGGGTTCGACGGTTCACCGCCTTCGACGGTGGCCTGAATCTCGGCGAGCGCGTCGTCGAGCGCGTTCAGCGTCGCTCGACTTCCCGCCGCAAGACGGCCGCTTTTTGTCCCTTCGAACTGGCGTCCGTCGGCGAGGCGTATGGCCGCTCCCAGCAGTTCGAGCGTTCGGATCGCCGACTCCAGAAGCGCGATGAGCGTCGGTATCGTGTACTGCTCAGTGAACTGGAGCAGTTCGCCCGGTGTCGGTGGTCGCGGGACTCCAAGCGGTCCGCGAGGAGGGGCGTCGAGTTCCCCGCGGAGACGTTTGAGCGTCTCTGTAAGGTCATCGACCGCCGTCGTGAGTTCGCGGTCGCGTTCGTTCATACCGTTCGTTCGAGCCCGACCCACAAAAGTCCGTAGCCACGAACGGTGACTCTCCCCGAATCTTTATACGGGGCGCGGTGTAATTATTACATCGAGACGTAATGGTAAATGAAAGGCAGCCACCGATCGACGCTGCCGTCACACAGACGCTCGCGGAAATGAAGCGCCGCGGGTGTTCGATTCTGTACGTCGGCGCCGCCTGCAGCGCCCACGGTGACGCCTGTCATCGGATCAGCGGCTATTCGAACGACGCTCACGAGCGGCTGCTGGTTCGAACCGACGGGTCTCAAGCGAGCGATACCGATGGAACCGTTATCGACGTTCCGACGGCGACTCGAAGCACGGCTGCGATACCCCAGCAGACCCCTCCGACGCTTGACTTAGACCGACTCCAACGCGATATCACGACCACGATGGAAACACTCTCCGCCGAAGTGTCGCCCGAAAGCGACCTCCGGGTCTGTGTCGATTCGTTGCGACCGCTCGTCGATACGACCGACAAGCACCGTCTCTGTGACTTCCTCGATTCGCTTTCGGACGCTTCTCTCTCCACCGGTGCGTTGGTTCACACCCACCTTCCAGCGTCGTTTGACGCTGTTCCCGCCTGGCTTTTCGACTCGTTCGACGCCGTCGTGGAACTGTCGGGACACGGGTCGATGACGTATCAGCGATGGCATGTCCCGACCGCCGACGCCCCGACCGAATGGCTCGAAGTTTAGGCCAGTCGAACATTTTTACCATCCGTGTCGTTACCCATCACGTAGTGACGGCACGCCCGAAGCGGAGAACCCTCCAGTCGGTCAGATAGCGCACGCGATCTCGCTGGAGAAGATGGTATTCGCAGAGCCGAACAACTGCGACGGGTGAATCACGACTGACTACGCAGTCTCGGTCATACGATAGAGGACGTTTTAAATAAACCCAGCTGGCCAGTCCGTATCAGTGCATCGCCGACGCTAACACCGGCATGTCATCTTCGAGATGGTGGGCGCGCTCTTCGACGTCTCCCTGGGGAAGTCTGCTGTCGTGTCGCACGCTCGAGCGCGTTCATAAGCGCTTTTATGCGGTGACGCAGTACGAAGGTGTACAGCCTACGTGGGGTTGTGATGCTCCTAGCCGGACAGGACTCAAAAACGCACCCGTTTCGGTGCGAGAACCGCCTTGGGCGGTTCGACGGCGGGGGAGCGCGAGCTCGCACGTAGGAGGAGTCAACAAATGTCAGTATACGTAGATTTCGACGTTCCCGCCGACCTCGAAGCGGACGCCCTCGAGGCGCTCGAGGTCGCCCGGGACACCGGCTCGGTAAAGAAAGGTACCAACGAGACGACAAAAGCGATAGAGCGAGGCAACGCACGGCTCGTCTTCGTCGCCGAGGACGTCAGTCCCGAAGAGGTCGTCATGCACATCCCCGAACTCGCTGTCGAGAAAGATATCCCGTACATCTTCGTCGGCACGCAGGACGATATCGGCCACGCTGCCGGACTCGAAGTCGGCAGCGCCGCCGCCGCTATCGTCGATGCGGGTGAAGCTGACGGCGATGTCGACGACATCGCTTCGAAGGTCGAGGAACTCCGGTAGGTGACCGTAGATGAGTGCTGAAAACGAAGGGGACAACGCCACCCCCGCCGAAGTGATCGAGATCGTCGGCAAGACCGGCATGCACGGCGAAGCCATGCAGGTCAAATGCCGCATCAAAGAGGGCGAAAACCAGGGTCGTATCATCGCCCGGAACGTCCTCGGCCCAGTCCGCGTCGGCGACGTTCTACAGCTTCGCGAGACGGCTCGCGAGGCCGACTCCATCGGAGGTCAGTAATGGTCGAAAAACGCACGTGTGATTACAGCGGCCAAGAGATCGAGCCCGGAACGGGAACGATGTACGTTCGAGCCGACGGTACCGTGCTCTGGTTCGCGGACTCGAAGTGCGAAAAGAACTACTTCATGGGTCGTGAGCCGCGCGACCTCGAATGGACCGAAGCCGGTCGGCGTGAAGGCGCGGCCGCTGCGCCCCCCGAACCAGTCGAAACGGAAGACGAAGACGAGGACGAGGAGGCTGAGGACGCAGAGGCAGAAGACAGCGAGGACGAAGACGGTGAAACTGAAGACGCAGACGTGCCTTCGGAAGCCGAGGACGATGACGTCGAAGCCGAGGACGACGAAGAAGAGGAGGTCGAGGCCTGAATGACGGAGCGGACGTTCGTGATGGTCAAGCCCGACGGTGTTCACCGCGGGCTCATCGGTAAAATCGTCTCACGATTCGAGCAGCGTGGCCTGAAACTCGTCGCCGGGAAGTTCATGACGCTCGACGACGCGCACGCACGCG
>SL_4KL_010_BRINEDRAFT_10002184_pt1 | contig 11039 bp, 8 predicted proteins | sample SodLak_010_BRINE_2_FD_10664 | JGI IMG/M metagenome (IMG submission 10664) | reverse complement strand
TAGGACGTACCGTGGCTCGTCAACACCAGCGGAGCATCCACCGACCGCAGGAATCGCGGACCAAACGCAATCGTTGAGGCTGGCATCAGGGTCCCGTGGATCACGTCATACTCTGAGAAGTCGATCTGGAGCCGACAGGCAACCGAGAAGTATAGCGTCGAGAACACGACCAACGGGCGTGCCTTCGTGATCCGAGTGACGCTTACGTTCGGGTGGGTGTCGACCGTGTTGTCCTCGCCGGGCACTGACTGGGTGTAGACATCCACGTCGTGACCGATGTCACCGAGTGCGTTGGCGAGTTCGTAAGCGTACGTCGACCCACCGCCCGTACGCGGCGGATACATTTTCGTCACAAAACACAGCTTCAACCCGTCGCTCATAGTTCAGTAGTGGCCGCAAGCAGATCAGTTGCCGCGTCGCCGACGTCGGCTTTCTCTTTTTGTGTCGCAGTGTGCGAGGTGAGGATGTCGACAAGGCGGTCAGTGATCTCTGGATTCATTTCCGCGACGTTCGTTGTCTCCTCTGGGTCATTTTGTAGATTAAACAGCCGGCACTTCTCACCCTCGCTGATGAGTTTCCACTGTGGCGTCCGGACCGATTTCGTCCGATTCGCTTCCGTCTGTGATATTACGGCCTGTTGGGTGTATGCCTGTGGGTCGAAGTCGTCTGTCGTTAGGTCGACAGCCATCTCTGGTAACGATCGCAGCGGGAGTTGTTCGTCGACTGTGTCTACGGTGTCAGCGTTGTGAACGACCAGTGGAACTCGGAGGTTCTCCTCGTAGAGCGTTCGTTTGTGCCCGAAGTTCCCGTGTTCACCGAGCGCCTCGCCGTGGTCGGCAAACAACATCGTGATTGGATCGTACGGTTCGACGGCAGTTTCCAACGTCTCAACAAACGCGTCGACCGAACGGACCGCATCGCGGTACGCTTGGCTGGTTAGTTCGGCCGCACGATCAGAGAGTTCTTCGTCGTTTACTTTCCCATGCCAGTACCGAAGGATTGAATAGTACATCTCCCACGCCGAAGACTCCTCGCGGTACTGTCGGGGCGTGATGTACGGCTGATGACTGTCTAGAATGAATATCCACAGGAAGAACGGTTCTGAGAGTGACTCAATTCGGTCTTCGATCAATTCGACGTAGCCAGGCCACTGGGAGAACCACTCTTTTTTCGAACTCCATCCGCCAGGGTCACCGGGAAGTGACTTGATACCGCTATCTGTGAGCGTAAACAGCGTCGAATCGGAGAGATACGCCGAATCGAGGTCGGGGCTGTCTGCACTCACCTCGTTGAAATGGTCAAACCCGATATCGAAACTGCTCTCACGTGTCGTCCATGGGTTTGCGGTGAACGTGGCGGTCTCGTACCCGTTGTGCTGGAGGCTCTCGCTGAGATGCGTGAACCGCTCCATGTGTCGTCTAATGCGGGCCTGCCGTTGCTGCCAGTCGTCCATCCAGTCGTTTTCGTCGTTGGCCATGAACTCGCCGGTGAAGAACACGGGGACGGACGACGGCGTCCGTGGACCGGGTGCGATTGCCTGTGTGAACGTGAGTCCTTCCTCAGCCAGGTGGTCGACCGTTGGAGTCAACGAGGAGGACGGATTGCAAAACCCACAGTGGTCTGCACGGAGACAGTCGGCGGTCACCATAACGATGTTTCTGGGGTCGCTCGACACGGTTACTCCTCCAGGTAGCCGAGTGACTCAAGTCGGGCCTCGACTCCCTCACGGGCCGACTCACGGCCCTCGCTGTCAGCGTCCCGTTCGACGCGTGTTACGACCTCCGAGAGAACGAACGTTGCGTAGTCGTTCGTATTCTCAAAGTCAGTTCGTTCGACGCGCGATTCGATGCGATCCGCGAGTTCGTCAGGGAGAGTGATTTCAGTCATTGCGGGATGGCTCGTATCGTCTCTGAAAACAGTTCGATTGGCCATATAACTAGTGTAGCATTGACACAGTGGGGCAGAGCTGTCGTTTGGTCGCATTGGCTATTCTTTGTATCCAAGCGCGTTGAGTCGACGTTCGATATTGGCGTCGACATCGTCTTCGGCTGTTCTGGGTTGCTCTCCATTCTTGATTCGGGTACGTTCGTCGACGTGTGCTTCCAACTCCGGACGGAGCGCAGGATCCGTTGTGTCAGTGTGTTTGATCACATCCGTGTTTGTGTCGAGTTCACAGAAGCACGCCTCAGACTCAGTTCGGAGTGCGTACCGACGAAGGTGGCTTTGATCATCCTCGCCGCGGGCTTGCAAGAACACGCGTCTGTCGTCCGCCTCGACGTTTTCGATCGGATTTGCGAGTGAGAAGTCGGGATCGTTACCGAGAATCCCCTCAATGGTCCCGGCAATATCGAGCGTACTCACCGGTGTCTCAATGGTTCCCTGCTGACCATCGGGCGGTTGGACGATCATTGGGACGTGAGTAATTTCATCATGCAGATACCGTGGGTGTTCGTAGTAGCCGTTTTCGCCAAATGCGTCACCGTGATCAGCCGAAATGATAACCACAGAATTGTCTAACAACTCACGCTCTCGGAGTTCATCAAGAAAGCGACCGATCTGTTTGTCGTTGTACCGGATCTCGGCGTCATACAGGTCGACCAGGAGCTGTTGTTCGTCCATCGTGATCGAGTCAGGATCATCGATTGCTCGCTGGTACAGCGATTGGGCCTCACGACCACTCAACTCTCGGTCCGCATACAGCGTTGCATACTCACCGGGTGGCTCGTAGGGGCCGTGGGTATCCATGTAGTGATTCCACAAAAAGAACGGTTCGTGGCTCGCCTGGGAGTCGACCCACGAAAGCGACCGGGCGTTGATTTCGTCGCCACGAGCGTAGTGGCGATTCCGGAGCTTGTCGAGAAGGCGTTGGCCAAGCGCGATGAGTTTGTGTTGGCCGAGATGGAGGTCATCGTCGAAGGTGTCGAACCCCCGATCGAACCCATACGCTCGCGACACGTAGGGATTCGAGTGAAACCCGGCTGTAGTAAACCCTACCTCCGAGAGCATCGAAGCCACAGTGTCGGTTGCCAGATGGTAGTCTGAACTGATCGCGACGTCCGGATACTCCCCGGTCAAAATCGCTGGCACGGCTTCGCGAGTGTGCGAGCTTGCGCTGTATGCGTTCGTGTAGCGAAGACTCTCCGAGGCAAACCTGTCCAGTGCTGGTGAGGTATCACGATGATAGCCATAACAGCCCAGATGATCCGCACGCAACGCATCGGCTGTCAACAATACAATGTTGGGAGGGCGCTGAGTCATTGAATCTGTAATACAGCATGTAGCATATGGCCACAAGCTTTCGGTTTGTAACCAACTGCCCAAAATGGATTTTCACATGAGCAAACGATCACCACTGTGAATTACAGCCATTATAAATAGAATAAATATAAAACATACAAATACGTTCCTCTCGAAATTTAGTTGTATTATAAATATTGCTATTTTGTCATCAAATCTGATGATTCTTTTTCGCCGTTGGCGCGAGATATTATTACCGTACAGATTGCTATTCCAGCTATGCAAGTAGCATTCGTGTGTCGAACGTGGTGTATCCGTTCGTCACTGGTGGTGCTGAAAAGCGGATCCATGAGATTGGGACACGGCTGGTCGACCGTGGACACGATGTCACAATCTACAGTCGACAGTTCTGGGACGGCCCAGAAGAGATGACACATCACGGGATGACACTTCGAGCAGTCGCACCTGCGGAAGATCTCTACAACGGTGATCGGCGGTCGATCACCGAAGCCGTAGACTTTGCTGGTCGTGCGTTGCCGTCGCTCGCCAAACGACTGCGAAACAACGAACACGATATCGTCGTCGCCAGTGTCTTTCCGTACTTTCCCGTACTGTCGACAAAACTGGCAGCGCTTCGAACAGACACACCTCTCGTGACGACCTGGCACGAAGTGTGGGGCGACTACTGGGAGGAGTATCTCGGCTCGCTCGCCGTATTCGGGAAAATCAGTGAACACGTCACCGCACGCATCCCACAGCATCCAATCGCAATATCAGAAATCACCGCCGACCGACTCGCAGAAATCGGCCCGAAACGAAACGCGATCGACGTCGTCCCGAACGGAATCGACACCGAGCAGATCAACACCGCCCCACAACCCGACGATGGGTACGACATCCTGTTTGCCGGTCGACTCATCGAACACAAAAACGTCGATCTCCTGCTCGAAGCGTTCGATCAAGTCTGTGATCGGCACGATGTTACACTCGGCATTATTGGTGATGGGCCAGAGCGAGCACAACTCGAAGACCAGCATGCGTCGATGACAAACGGAGACGCCGTGGAGTTTCTCGGCTTTCTTGATGAGTATGAGCAGGTGCTGGGACACATGGGCGCGGCCGACGTGTTTGTCTCACCGAGTACGAGAGAGGGGTTCGGACTCACGTTCGCAGAAGCGATGGCCGCCGACTGTGCCGTCATCGCCGCCGATCATCCCGATTCGGCTGCTGACGAAGTGATCGGCAACGCTGGGTTTCTTACCACCCCGACGAGCAAAGCAATCGCTGAGACGCTCAATCGAGCCCTAAAGGGTAGGTCACCGGCAGTCGACCCTGTGGCACGCGCCCAACAGTTCGACTGGGATGCAGTCGCCTCGCAGGCCGAAGCAATCTACGGACGGATTGCAGAAACAGAGGCTGATTCAGTCGACTCACAGGTGACCTCGAAAATCATCCGCTAACTTCTCCTGTTTGTTTAATACTACATCAGACAAAAGTGTGGAGCCTTTCTTTTGTTTGAGAATTCTGTTTACTCTCGCAAAGGATTTACCGAAAGCTCTGAACACATCACAACTGTGATCACAGTTTTGATTGCGATAAAATGTAATGAATNTGGANGATTTGATCACAAATGATAACTCGCAGATATTGAAGAAACTGGTTTATAGTAGTTTCGAATATATTGTGAGTAAGACACGGTTTGTGTAGACATGGTATCCAAATCAGAATCACGCACAGAACAGCCTCGATCAATCCGCGAAAAACGGATTCTCAATACTGCTGAACAACATCCAGAAGCGACGCTCGAGGAGATCGCCGAACAGATTCCGACCGTCACTACTGATCATGTTGAACGCGTTTTCGAGCAGTACGGCGACCCTGCAGCCGATGGTGACAACACAGATGATCCGTCCAAGACACAGTCGAACGATGACACGAATCCAGACCCAGACTCAGATACACAAGTTGACGAGCCAGCCGAAACGGACACACCCGAGTTAAAAATGATCGACCACAATTTCGAAGATGACACGTCCGAGTCCCACATCAGCAGCTCTGAGTCGATGGATGGCTCACAGGATACAGCCAGTGTCAATAGTAGCGAACCAGACGTGACAACGAGCAAGGAACCATTACCCGATCGTAATGATCTCACACAGAAGGAACTTGAAACGCTCAGAGCAATCTGTTACGAACCTGACGCCACGCAAAAACAGATTGCCAATATGCTCAGCATCTCACGAGCTACAGTGTCGAATCGGACGAGCGCGATAGCTGGATTCGAGTGGGCAGAGCGCGAGGAGTTCGTCGACGAATTTTTCGACGAAGAGATAACGATAAGCGAGCCACCCGGTCCAAACAACCCCACTAACTCCGACACTGCTAATAACTCACACGGACAAAAAAATCGAGTAGTGACTGATAATTCGTCGGAGGAGTCCGAAGAAACACCACAATCCGACGACAGGATCGACGCCGCAAGCAATAATGGAAACATAGACGGAGCTGGTACTGGATCGCAACCGTCGGATACCAGTACCAACAGCAGTGGCTCCCAGCCAGTGTCGATAGCCGGAGGCGAGCAGGTCGCAGACACCCTCGAAGAACTGTCGGAGCGGTTGGCGACGATCGAAAAACAAATCCAGCGTAGTGAGTCGACCGCTGATGAGACCGTTTTCGAGGATGCCGGAGTTGTTCACAAAGTTGTCGCCGCCTGTATGGACTCAGAGAAAATCTCCGAAGACGAAGAACTCCAGATAATTAAGAAACTCATGTAGCACACGGTTACGACTCAACGGTGCGACAACCTGCGGTACTTATTTGCTTGGTTCTATCTCCAGAGTGGCAGTCTCCTCGTCGATTAGCTCCACGGTGACTGGTCTCTCAGTCGTCTGCACAATTTCACACGCGAGTGCCGACAGAATGGGATGATCGACCTGCGTGAGTGGTCCGAACGCGGCGTTTTGGACTGAAACCGTGAGCCGCGAACTCTCATCGCCCTCGACTGTAATGCTACTTGCAATCTCAAAATGTTCGACCAGAGCGTTCGCCAACTGCTCGGTTGCCGTCACCGCGCTGTCCGGCGTTCGTGTCGACCGCATCAGTTCGAATTCGGTGACGAGGCGTTTGCCGGACGGAGTAAATGTAACTCCTCGTGAGGCGTCGTCAGTGTTTGCGAACACATACGACATGTCTTCGGGCGGCTCAAACGCACGATGCCGAGGAATGAACCCACGGACAGTGTCGACAGCAGGCACGTACACTGTCACGGACTGCAAGCCGAGTTCATCACGGATTTCGACCAGTGTTGTGGCGGCCGCATCGTACACACTCTCGCTCACGCTGATCGGGACAACGCGCTCTGGCGTGAGAAACCAGGTGAGTATCGAGCCGAACAGGCCGATCGAACCGATGACGAACAACACTGGTCGGACATCGGCCAGCGCCACGCCACCGAGTACAGCGACCGCACCGACAACCGCGAGCAACTGCCCGGTTTTGCGGTATGACGTCGTTCTGGCTCGTGCATAATCCTCACTGAGTGTCGTCTTCTCATCTCGCACGGTTTCCAGTTCAGCCTGGAGTTCCTGCAGACGTTCACCAGCCTGCTGGGCGTTCGTCGACCCAGTTGGTGCCTCGGTGGATTCGGTCTGCGAATCGATCTGCGTTGAGGCCGTATCACCGTTAGAGCGTTGGACGGATGTTGACGCCCCGCGGTCTGCGTTCGGTATCTCGTCGGGCTCTGCCGATGCGGTCAGATCTGTGTCGTCCGAATTTGAGTTATCGGAATTGGCGTTATCCATGCGTATTCAGCTCCGAGTTCAGTCGGTTGCTCTGTTCGTATCGGTCGACAGCGTAGATAAGCACCCCAAACGCACCCAGACAGACTGCCCCAGCAGCAAGCAGCGAACTCTGGACGGTGAGTACTACTGCTGTCGTGATAGCAACAATGCCACCGAGTAGGACCGCGCGACTCCAGTTGTGAATCGGTGAGTCGATTGCGACATCACCGAAGAGTAACAACACAACAGCCAACTCAACGAGTATGAAAGTCGGTAGCGACATCGACGGAGCGAACGCTGCCACCCCGGCTTGACCGAGTACGAACGCGAACAGTGGCGGTCCGAAAAGCCAAGCGAGTGCTGCCGTAAGCCCGAACAACAGCGAGACGCTGCCCCCAGCCGTATACAGCAGCACCGTGAGCGCGACAAGCGAGACACCCCCGAGAGCGTCACGTGGTTGCAGCGTGCGTTTCATTGCGCAACACTCCGTCTCGGCTGTGATGGGTTGTCTGGAAGTGGCTTGCCTGGGCCGGCTTCGAATGCAGTAATCCCAGGAATCGCATTGAGCGTATCGAGGAACGCCTGGAACTCACGAGATGTTGTGTCTTCATCGATCGGTTTAGGAGCGTTGCCGTCGACAAAGCGTATAGTTGGAAGGACGAATACGGTGAGTTCGATGCCGTAATCCGCCACAAGTTCTGTGGTGACGCGTACCTCCTGGCGGTTCGAGTCATCGGTTACAATGACAAACCACGGATCCCCATCGCGCGCATGCAGCGAGGCGCGAACACTTTTCAGCAGTTCTTCGCTCGTCAACTCTGCTGAGTACGCTGTCATTGTCTCGAAGTATGGTGCAAGCGTTCGCGAATACACATCATCGTCATCAGCGAGCGTTCCCGCTTTGTGTGCGGCATTACGTCCGAAGCGAAGCGGCTTGCCTGTTCGAAAATCGGTGGTCGACGACTGGTCGTAGCTGTCGGAGGCAAGGTCGTAGAGCCGTCGACGAACGTGCTCATACGCAGCCTCCCCTGCTGTGACAGATTGGCTGTCGAACACCTGACCGTGGTCGACGAACGAGACCTGTAGTGGGTCTTCGTTGTTGGCGGCTTGTCCCGTAATTGCGAGACCAATCTCGCGTGCATAATCAAGTTTTGTCCGTCCTGGAGGTCCCTCGCGCATCGGTTCACGCTGATCAACGAAGAGATGAGTCTCGCGAATAGACTCTGGGTCAGGTTCTCTGACATGGAGTTCTCCGAGGCGAGCGGTTGCTTTCCAATCGATCCGATTCATTGGATCACCCGGGGCATATTCACGGACGTTTCCCGGCGCAAAGCTGGACATACTGTCGAGCGCATCGTCCTGTCTGCGAGTCCCCCCACGCAGTGATGCTGGGTCGACGATGAACGAACAGGCGTTTCCGGCCTGAATCGTCTCGTCGAACAATCCATGAGCACTCGTAATGTGGAGTTCGGGTGTGGGAATTTCAAACGAACCTGCGACCGGTAGCTGAAGTGAGACGTCAAAGTTTACCGTTCCGTTGTCTGGCACGTGACGTGGTGTTACTGTGTCCGTGAGTAGTGTCGACGGGACGGTAACATCGATGGAGGCGTCGAGTTTTGCAGTTTCGTTGACTGTATCGGAAAATTGTACACGAAGCGAGGGATTGGTGCCATCGTGAACACCGGTGTTCATTACTGATTGCGTCACTACCGCCGGATCAGCGCTCTGGATGCGCCGAATCGATCGCATGAACTGTAGTTCGTGGGCCAGTATCCAGGTGCCAACACCGATCGGAATGCCGAGCAACAGCGGATTCGACAAAAGCGGTGCCAACGCGGCACCAGCTACAGCGAGGGCGACGGCAGTCCAGAAACGCCGTGTCGGTTCCATCAACGAATCGACGTGTCCGGAGCTAATTGAATGTATTGGTGGCCATACTGATGTGTAGCGATGTCTGAAAACAACTGGAATCAAACGTTGATCTAATCTGAGTGCCAACAGACAGCGTCGACAACTGCCCGTTCAGTTGTCGTCAGTCGTCAACACAAAAAGGTATAATAAACCACATGTACACAGGTAGTTCGTGACGCGTTTCCATCTGCGTGGGTTACTCATCGTCATTTGTTCATTGCTGTTGATCGCTTCCAGCGGGGCAGGTGCGGCGACAGCCGACGGAGAGAGTGCGATCAATGCACCGATATTACAGACAGATAGCGCCGACAATTCGACTCAGACCTATCATGAACATCCTGACGTAGCTGACCAGGATGGTGACACCTCGCAGCTCGAGGCTCGTATCGTTGCAGAGCTGGCTGATCGACTCACCGAGAGCACACTCCGAATGGATGAAGGAGAGTATCAGACTGCACAACGCCTTATTGGAGAGCAGTATGAGACGCAAGTGGAGTTGTATGCCGAGATATATGAGCGTCCGATGGACGGAGAGTTACAGGAGAGCGACGAAGAGGTAGCAGAGATAGACGATGAACTGCAACAAATGGATCCACCGGAGCTCTTCATGGAGACGGCCGAACGGCAGTCAGAATACGCGGAGACAGCAGAGACATATCAGGACGTTCAGACAGAGTATGAGACCGCACAACAGACTGGCGACCAAGACCGTACGCTACAACTAGCCCAGCAGTTGGATTCTCTCTCAGGAGAGCTCCAAGAGTTGAACGAGGAACTCACCGAATTGTATCAACTATTGGACCTACTGACTGATGAAGACTTCGAGACGGCAGAATCGACCCTCAACAGTACGACCCTAACGGCAACACAACAAACAGAGGGTGTGCTTCAAGAATCGTATTCACCCACCAGTATGAGTGCTGATGCATCTGACAGTGGCTCATTTGCCGATCCAGTACAAATAACCGGAGAGATTACTGCGGAAGGTGATTCACCGCCGAGTGGGAATGCTTCGTTCCTTGTGAACGGGCAACCACACGACGGAACGATCGAATCAGATGGCTCGTTCACCGTTGCGTATCGGCCGACAACGGAAGCTCTCGGACAGACATCGATTGATATCATTTATGTCCCGGGTGACGGCGAGCCGTATCTCTCGTCGTCGACAACTGTACCAACGACAATCACGCAGGAATCGTCGACAGTATCGATCACTACTGCTTCGGAGACAACACAGGCCACATCATCAGTTACTGCCGCAGGCCAGCTTACGGTCGACGGTGTGGCTGTTCCAAGCAGCTCAGTCAGCTTGTCTGTTGGTGACAGAGAGATCGCTGAAACACAAACCGACGAAAACGGCGAGTACGAGTTTGATGATGAGCTACCGAGTAATCTCTCGACAGGGCCACAGACACTTGCGATTCAAGGTGGCCAAGAGGGCACTGCTTTAGCACCGGTCGCCGAAGAGACAACACTCACTGTCGAAGAAACAGAGACCTTCCTCTCGATGCAAGGTGTTTGGGATAACGGATCGATTACTGTCTCGGGCCAGCTACTGGATGAAGAAGAACAGGGGCTGGGAGAACAAGACATTGCGGTCTCCCTCTATGGAGATTCCCAACAGCAAACGGTGCAGACAGACTCGGACGGGAACTACGAAGTAACGATGGAACCTCCGGAGTCAGCAAATCACAGCAGTGCGGTACCGATTCAGGTCGAATTTGACGGGACGGGAACGAGCTTCGCACCCTCGACGGCCAGCGCCGCACTTGAATACCCCAATCAGGGGCGACTTGCTGGTGTTTCATCCGAGTTGCTTCTGTCGGTGGGTGCCGGACTGATGCTGCTAGCTATCGGTGGGTACGGCTTGTACTGGTATCGTCGCACTGCTGGTACTGACGCCGATATCGACGAGTCAGTACAGGATGATACGATCGGCTCACCAGGAGCAGAGACGACTGCGTCACCACCACAGAGTGCGGTCGAAGCCGAAACAGCAGATTCATTCGTAACGTCTGAACTCAAGGAGGCAACGCAAACGGACCTGTTGTCGCTCATCGATGACTGGATTGAAAACGGCGATCTCCGGGGTGCTGTCGTTGGACTCTA
>SL_4KL_010_BRINEDRAFT_10002182_pt1 | contig 11056 bp, 11 predicted proteins | sample SodLak_010_BRINE_2_FD_10664 | JGI IMG/M metagenome (IMG submission 10664) | reverse complement strand
GATGCATACGATATTGAGCACGTCACAACCGGTGATGCGCTCCGTGCAAACAAGGATATGGAGACTGAGTATGGCACGCCGCGAGAGTATATGGACGCTGGTGAACTGGTTCCGGATGGACTCGTTAATGAGATCGTTAATGAGGCCCTCTCGTCCGCGGATGGATACGTGCTTGATGGGTATCCACGGAATCTCTCACAGGCAGAATACCTTACCGATATCACGGAGCTTGATGCAGTCATCTACCTGAATGTGGATGAGGATGAGCTTGTTCGCCGACTAACCGGTCGCCGAATGGATCCTGAAACGGGAGACATCTATCACACCGAATTCAATATGCCGGACGACGATGAGATTCGAGAGCGTCTCGTCCAGCGTGACGATGACACCGAAGATGTGGTCCGAGAGCGTCTCCGTGTCTACGAAGATAACACCGCACCCGTCATTGAACACTACCGTGAGGAAGGATCGTTGGTCGAAGTCGACGGTGAGGCTGATCCAGATACTGTCTTCGATCGAATCGCAGCAATTGTCGAATAATACGTTTCACAGTTCGTTTTTATCGCTGTCTGGTGAGCGCAGAGTAAAAGGTTCTTAACGGCTGGTTGCCAACCACGTGGTAATGAGTAGAATCGAGTCGAAAGTCCGAACGCTCGCTCGCGAGAGCAAAGAGATGCGTTCGGCCATTGAAACCGTCCTTGAACGAGCAGAGGGCGGAGATGTGAAATGGGTGGATGTCCGCGACGACATCACAAGCGGTCAGTGGGGCCGACTCATCGAAAAGGAGATTCTCGTTGATGGTGACGAGGGATTCCGAATCGAAGATATAACGGGTGTCCAAGCAGGGCTTGAAGCTGAATCGGATTATGAGTATGAAGAGATTGAGACCACCTCATGGACAAAATGGGACAAAGGCGCTGGTCTCTTTACACTGCTTTTGTTCATCGGCTACGCGTTTAGCTCCGTCCGTGACGTAATCGGCACCTCTGTTGACCTTGTGATTGGACCGATCGACGCAGTGTTACCGTTCTATGCGGTGATTATGGTCCTTGCACTTGCAACCGGTCTGTACTCCTCACTGCTCCGTGTTGGGCTAATGGATATGGAGAAGATGGGCGAGTACCAAGCACGGATGAAAGATATGTCGAGTCGACGCAAGGAAGCCAGAAAGTCCGGCGATGATGAGGAGATGGACCGACTCCAAGAGCAACAGATGGAGATGATGGGCGACCAGATCGGCATGATGAAAGAACAGTTCCGGCCGATGGTCTGGATTATGTTCCTTACAATCCCTGCGTTCCTGTGGCTCTACTGGAGAGTATGGGACGGCCAAGGTGCAGAGCTTGGAACGCTTGTCGTCCCATTTGCTGGTGAGGTCACGTGGACGACCGGGATTATTGGCCCGATCCAGATGTGGATTGTGTGGTACTTCCTCTGCTCAATGGCGTTCACACAGATTATCCAGAAAGGGCTTAATATTAGCATGAGTCCAACGGCCTCATAATCGGTCTCACCCTTCGCTACTATCAACCACACCACCGCTGAAGGATAACCTCTTTTAGGGACACCCGCGGAGAGTACATATGTTACTGACTGTCTCCGGACCGCCGGGCAGTGGGAAAAGCACCACTGCAGCGGCGCTTGCGGACTCATTTAATCTCGAGCACATCTCTGGTGGCGATATTTTTCGAGAGATGGCTGCAGAGAACGACATGACGCCAGTTGAGTTTAACGAGCACGCAGAAAGCGACGAGTCGATCGATCCTGAACTCGATCGACGGCTTCGCCAGATTGCGATCGAACGTGACGACGTACTCTTAGAATCGCGGCTTGCAGGCTGGCTTGCAGGTGACTACGCTGATATTAAAATCTGGCTTGATGCACCATTGCAGATTCGCGCTGAGCGAATCGCAGATCGGGAGGGAAAACCAGTAGACGTTGCAGCAGCGGAGACGAACCGCCGTGAGCAAAGCGAGGGAAAACGATATCAAGCGTACTACAATATCAACATTGGTGATCTGACGATCTACGATATCGCATACAACACTGCGCGCTGGAGCCCAGAAGGGGTCTTAGGGATGCTTACAACGGCAATCGACTCGTACGATCCGGACAGCGACGAAGGAAAAGCAACGGTTTCGGGCGTCTCATACGATTTCTAATATGTCATTTCGCCCTGCCCCCGCTGATCGGTCGATCGAAGAACTCCTCTCGTTTGGCGTTGTCAATCTGGATAAGCCGCCGGGACCATCCGCACACCAAGTTACTGGATGGGCACGAGATGCAATCGCCGACGGCTGCACGGAACTCGGGGTCGAACCGATCGAAGCTGCTGCACATGCAGGGACCCTCGATCCAAAAGTAACTGGCTGCTTGCCGATACTGCTTGCTGACGCAACGCGAATGGCACAGGTGTTTCTTGAGGGCTCAAAAGAGTACGTTGCTGTGCTTGAACTGCATGGGCCCGCACCAGCAACAATTGAGCAGACGATCGCGGAGTTTGAAGCGCCACTGTACCAGAAGCCACCACGCAAAAGCGCCGTCTCGCGGCGGCTCCGGGTCCGTGAAATATATGACTTAGCTGTCCTCGATATCCGCGACAGACAGGTGCTGCTCCGTGTCCGTTGTGAAAGTGGAACATACATTCGAAAGCTCTGTCATGACCTTGGGCTTGCATTAGGGACTGGCGGGCATATGGGCCACCTTCGACGAACTGCAACCGACCCGTTCGATGATACAGATCTTGTCTCAATGTATGAGCTGGTTGATGCGCTTGCATTCGCAGCAGACGGGGATGAGGAGCCGCTTCGATCGATCGTCTCCCCAGCTGAGCGCGCACTGTCGGGGCTTCCATCGGTAACGATCGCACCATCTGCCGCAGAGCAGGTTGCTCACGGTGCGCCGGTGTATGCACCCGGTGTAATCAGTGTAGAGGGTGATCCAAGCCAGCGACAGCTTGTTGCGTGCTACCTACCAAACGGAACTGCGATCTGTTTAGGGCGATTTGTTGGCGACCCGGATGCAGCATCTGGCACCGTCGTCGATCTTGAGCGTGTGCTTGTTTAGTACTCTTTTGTTAGAGCGATCGAAACACTCGAATTGTGTCGCGGGAAGTTGGTTTCCGAATAAGTTGTGCAGCGCCAAGTTCGCTAAAGACGTGTTTCCAATTGCGATGGTAGAGCGGGAACGAGTCATCAACATAGCTCACTGGCGTCTCTTTGCGACCTCGATTTGGGCTGTTCCCCTCGTTTTCAGCAGTAATCAGTAGATCATCAGTGATACGAAGACACTCCTCGAAGACCCATTCATCATCAGGATGTATATGTTGGAGCGTTTCAACCGAAAAGACGATATCAAACCTGCCAGTCTCGAACTCTCCAATTAGCTCTTCGATCGCGCCAGTGTGAAACGTGCCGGTAGATGCAAGTTCGGGATACGTCTCTTCCATAACAGTAAATGAGGACTCATTAATGTCGATTCCAGTGAGATTGGAAAACCCATGTGCGCGTATGTGTGCAAGATGGCGTCCAGAGCCGCAGCCGATTTCAAGAATCTCCGCAGCTTCAGATCCATAGTGAGACACTACGTCGACAAGAGTCTCACTGACAATATTTGGGCCCTCCTCCGCATAATACGCTGGTGAATACTTCCCCGATCTGGTCGCCCAGTCGTTGCGAACCTCATCCGGCTCCATACAGATCATCATGTGGGTGGCTCGTTTATATTGTCCGACTTTTGGTACTCGTGGCACAATTCCTGTCCTAGAAATAGGATAATGTTGCCCGTTAATCGCTGGGCAAACTGTCGATGCGACACACAAAACATCGAATGACAAGGTTTCATATTTTAATCGATTTGTTTTGTTTTGAGCGGTTGCAATTCTTACCGGTATATCGGCTAATACCGATATTTACGGGATAGAGGCCTTGAAACGCCAGTTATTTCAAAGTGTAACACGATCCTTTGTGTATGGTAGATCACACAACTCGCCGCCGATTCTTACAGTCCGGTGCTGTCGTTACTGGCATTGCACTGGCAGGATGCGCTGGTGAGGATGGAAACGGAAATGGCGCGGATCCAACAGACGAACCAACGGATGAGCCAACAGATGAGCCCGAAGAAACGGAGGACGCCCCAGCAAGCTACGACGCATCGTATGAGGTCTGGGCGCTAGACCAGGGAACAGATATCATCTACACGTACGAGCCAACTGAAGACCGAGAGTTTGAGATCACGGATGAGATTGTTCTTGACGATCTTGATGACATCATTGAGGCCTCCGACTACGTCCCTCACATGATTGACTTCACAGCAGATTATGAGTATGCTGCTGTGGCCTGTACCGGCGGTGCACAGACGCTCGTCTTCCGAACCGCAGACCACGAGCTTGTCGCTGCACTCGATACTGGCGCTGGGTCACATTTTGCTGGCTTCACGCCGGATGATCAGTATATTCATGTGGACGTCATCGGCGAAGGTTCGATCAAGCGTATCGATGCTAATCTCGAAGACGAAGCGTTTGAAATCACAGAGACGATCGAACTAATCGAAGCAGACGCAGTGCAGGACCACGAGGACGAGTTCGAGAGTGCAAATCCAATCTGTCACGACTACACAGGCGAGTATTCATACCACACCCTTGGCCCATCAGTTGACGGTGCAGGCCTTGTTGTGTTTGATTGGGAAGGCTTCGAGATTGAGAAGGTCTACTCAAAAGAACAGCTCCGAACCAACTGTGGAACAATGGCGCATCCAAACGGCGACAAGTTCTATCTCACTGCTGGTGCACCATCGAACCACGAGCCAACAGGCGGTGTTGGTGAGTACTATATCCTCGATACTGAAGATCACCGCCCATACGATCCGGATGGAAATGTTGTTGATTCGGACGACTTTGAAACGGAATCCGTTTCCCGCGACTCCGATGGCTATGATGCACACGGCTTCTGGTTCACTCCGGATAATGACGAGCTGTGGGTGCTCAATCGTGAGACTGATAACGGCCTAGTTCTTGATCCAGAGACCGATGAAGTCATTGACACGATCGACGACTACGGTCCAGCACCCGACATTATTTGGGGCTCACCTGATGGTGAGTACATGTTCGTCACACTCCGTGGCCCACAGCCACAGTCCGGCGATCCGCACGCAGCAGAAGGGGAGATCCCAGGCTTCTCCGTCATGAATGTTGAGACACGCGAACAAGAGCAAGTCATCGCACCTGATGCCGAAAACGAAGATTCTGACTTCCATGGCATCGGCGTCCGACCATTATAACGTACTCCGGAGAATTACTGCACGGATTTTAATTTCTACACTTTTTATCTTCTTTGCTGATAACTGTGTTCCATGTCAGAGGATGGTGAGCAACAGAAGAACTTCCAGGCTCCAGATAACCCCGATGTTTCGGATCTGTTAACCAAGCTAGATACGCTCAAAGAAACGGTCGATAGCCCAACTGAAAAACGGAAAGTTGAACAAACGATCGCCCTCGTCGAGCGAATGCCTGGGAGTAAAGCATTTACGAAGCGGATTAGTAAATATACAACTCGCGATGTTGCACAGTCGTTTGTTGGCTCAGTCGTATTTGCACTGCCGTTACTCGTTGAAGACGGTGTGTTCGAAATCGCAGCATGGTTTGTGAATTTCACACTGTTCAGCGTCCCGATCTTTTTATTTTTAAATATACTCTTTATTTTGGTGATGGCCGCAGGACTGCTGTACTACGCTGACTTTCGAGATGTCCAGATTACGAAACCAATCTTTGGCTTTATCCCTCGGAGATATCTTGGTGTGTTATTGGTGTCATTTTGTACCGCAACGGCAATGTTGCTTATGTGGGGCCGACTTGCTGCAGATGACCCCTCTCAGGCCGAACAATTCGCCCGTATCACAGTTATTTGGGCTGCTGCCGCGCTCGGTGCAGCACTTGGTGATATTATTCCCGGAGAATCAGGTGGGACTGATATTAACGAGATTTTATAATAACACGACAAAATGAGGTGCTCTTAGATACGGGTACCTACTATCAACTATTGATTTGGCTTCGTTCCGATCGTTTTCTGCTGGCTTTGTTCCTCAACCACGGTCTCGATCGAATCTTCGACATCTCGTGCAAGCTGCTTCACGGCCTCTTTAACATCCTCCGCAGTCTGTTCTTGTCTGTTTGTCGTTTCAGCGATGTCATCAGCGGCCTGTGAAATCTGTTCTGCCCGACCTGCAGCCGTTTCAATCATATTTGCAACTTCTTCTGTGCCTGCCGCTTGCTCGTCTGTCGCCTCGGCGACCTCTTTGATTCCGCTTGAGACCTCCACAATCGACTCTGCAATTCGATCCATGTTTTCCATCGACTGTTCAACCTCGTGTGTTCCTGCCGCAACCTCTTCAGTGACATCATCGATGCTCTCTGCAGTCTCTTCGCCAAGCGTTGTAATCTCTTGGACGATCGATTCGATCTCACCTGCTTGCGTCCGTGACTGTTCGGCGAGTGATTTTACTTCCTGAGCAACGACTGCAAATCCGTCTCCTGCATCGCCACTTCTGGCTGCCTCGATTGAGGCGTTGAGTGCCAAAATGTTTGTCTCGCTTGCGATATTGTCTATCACCTCAACGATATCTTCAATCTCTTCAATAGCCACCAACAGCGTCTGTGCATTCTCTTCAACTCGATCGGCCGCAGTATCTATTTTTTTCATCCGAGACAGCACTTGGTCTGCGGACGACCGTGACTCCGATGCAGTCTCTTCTACTGCTTCGCTGTGATTATCAACCTCAACGGCCGTGCTTGCAATCTCTTCGATCGTGGCACTGAGATCCGACACCACATCCGAAATCTCGTTTGTATTCGTTACCTGTTCATCAGTGAGTATCGCAATCGCTTCGCTGTTATCTGCAACCGTTTCACTCGATTGCTCAAGCGATCGAGCAGCGTCTAATACGGTCTCTGATATTTGCCATTGCAACGCTTCAAGTTCGTTCTGTTGCTCAATAATCGAGGTAACCTCGCTGGCAACTTCGAATCCACCGACTATCGAACCATCAGGACCATATAATGGAACTGCAACATCGCGAGTATGCCATTTTGCTCCAGCATCACTGACGCCGCTTTTGATCTCCGCCTCTCGAATTGCGGTCTCAGTTTTGATGGCACGTTCAATAGTTGAGCCGCCCTCGTCTTCCACACCGACCACTTCGTTAACATTCCGTCCAACTGCGGCCCCTTCTTCAACGCCTGTAATTCGTGTACACGCCTCATTCCAGTGTGTTATTGCACCAGTTTTTGTCACCGCAAACGTAGGTTCTGGAAACAAAGTAACAAGATTTTCAAACAGTCCTTTCCAGAAATCTCGCTCGTAGACTAGTTGTGATTCACGATCGGGAAACTCCGATTTCGGCGGCACTAACTGGTCACTCATATTACCTTCTGAGTAGTCGGTGCACTTCTACTTACGCCGCTGATTATCGATTTTGATTGCAGCCGTGCAGAAAACAACCAAATCGTTATGTGTAATCCGGTGTTGTAGTTTCGATATGGAGCAGTACATAATCAACGAAGACCATAAGCTATCACCGGCAGTTGTTATTGCAACCGGGCTGCTCATCAGTGGCTTTGTCATCGGATTTATTTACCAACTTATCCTACTCGTTTTATAATGCCTGCAGCGTTACTTCGCGAACTCATCGCTCGAAATGATGCCCACCACGAACAGCTCTCTACGCACTGTTTTGACGAGCTGCGATCAGCGCAGCATCCGGAAGTTGTCTCGGTGTGTTGTTCGGACTCACGAGTCTCCCAAGAAGGGATGTGGAATGTCACAGACCCAGGGTGGGTCTTTACACCGAGTAATATTGGAAACCAAGCCTGGGAGCGGTATGAGGGTGAGCTTGTTGTTTCAGGTGGGGTCGCATATCCGGTCCATCATACCGGCACGCGAACGATCGCCATTGTCGGCCATACCGGTTGTGGTGCTGTAACCGCGGCCTATCACGCAGTGACAGCCGGCGAACTTCCTGCTGATCCGGGTATTCGTGGAAACATTGAGACACTCATGCCCGCAGTTGCGCGTGGAGTCGAACAGGGACTTACGACCAACTGCGATGATGAAAGCGCAATCAATCGGCTTGTTGAGTGGAACGTCCACGAGCAGGTGCAGTTTCTCCGTGAGGTAGACTCATTGCCACCCGATGTTGATGTGTACGGATTTGTGTATGACTTCCATCGGGCCTATGGTGATGCAGATGGACGCGTCTATTTAGTAAACGCAAATGGGGCACGTGGAACAGACGCGCTTGAAGAACTGGTTGACGACGATCAACACAGTCACGTTGGGACGCTGTTGCCGTAGCTACGGTTGTTACGTCGATCGACGGCTATACAGCAAGAGAAGTAACATTGCTGTTGCGATCGCAGTTGCGATCGGAACCGGTATTTCACTATCTGTTTGATCGGTCTCTTCAGTACGTTCGCCTTCATTTCCAGCTTCATCACGCTGTTGTGTGTCTGGATCGTGTTCTTCAGCTCCGTCACTATCGGTGGACGTGGTTGATTCATCAGCCGGTGTTCCCTCACCGCCACCGTCAATAATGAGCTGTCCGTTTTGTGAAACGATCGGTTGGGGCCACTGGTCTGTCAGTTGAGCCTCACTAGTACCTGCTTCCAACGAAACCGTGCTCGGTGGGGCATCGTCAGCGATCTCAATAGTTAGTGTTGCAATTGTGTCTGCGCCTGTTGTTCCATCCTCATGTGGGCGAATCTCTTGTGTCAACACCGCAACACCCGCGGAATCATCGATTTCTGTCTCCGTTCTAATCTCTGCATCACCGTCTTGATACTGCGGTGCACTCTCCAGCCATGGTCCTCGATCGATATCTGTTACTGTCACATACTGAGAGGCATACGCTACCTGCATATCAATTTTATAAACACCAGCACCGGGATGACCATCGCTCTGTAGCGTCACATCAACCTCAATTGTCTGGCCGGGTTCGACGGTAGATTCTCGTGGCTCAAACTGGATCACAGCATACTGATCGCCAGCGGTTGCGGGTGCAGCAAAGAAAGCGACTCCAGCACTCCCAAACACAATGATCAGTGCAAGGAGACCAATATAGAATGCTCGTCGTCTTTGCGTATTCATTCTGAAACACCATCGATTGCCACCGTCACTGGATCCATCTCAATGAATGCGGTCTCATATCCTTGATGTCTGGAGACTCCAGGTGGTGATGGGAACGAAACGGTCACCTCATCACCATCGTGGAGTTCCTCAACTTCGATCGCATAATGATAGCCGAGTTCGTGGTCGATTGTGTCCTGCAGTTCTTCGGAAATAACGGTCTCTCCGTCACGCTCGACCGTAACATCAATCGTCATCATGGGGAGCATTCCCCGATTATATGGCGTTCGTGGTGAGACGGCGAGGTAGTACTCGTCTCCATCAACAAACCGCGAGCCACGGTTCAGTACCGTTGTTGCAAACACTGCATCTCCACTCTGTGCCGTCTCTTGGATTACCCCCGGTAAGTCTTCCACCGGCGGGAGCTCTGTCACGTTCCGATCGCGCTCAAACATCCCGAATCGATCGTCGTGTGTTTCATGACCGTGTTCGTGGTCGTCAGCTCCGTGCTCATGGCCATGATCATCATGACTCTGTTCATCATCATGGTCGTGTTCATGATTGCCATGACCCATGTGCATATGCATTGTTGGTGCAAGCGCCCCTGGCTCTCCCCAGTGTTCTTCATCAAGGTACTCAATGCCGGCGACGACCTCCTCACGGAACTCCTGATCGAACGTAAAAGTGAACGTTCCTTCGCCTGCGTCTTGGAACCGATCAGCGAACTCGCCAGTTGTTCGTGCGCCGATCGAACCCACTCGAACGGAGATCTCATACGTACCATCATCGCCAAGCGGGACATTATCACCGATGTGAAATCCCATCTCTTGGGAAATCATCGGCCATGGTGAGTGCGGTGACCCAGATTCACCCGCTGGACCAACGGTCAGTTCGAGCCCCGTCTCTGCAGGGAGTATCATCCCTGTCTCTGGATCTCGAACTGCCACCATGAGGTGAACATCGTCTTCTGGGCTTGGCTCGGCAGGAACGGCCTCTGTCCCCGTCACATTCCAGAAGAGGTGCGGATACGTGATCATTGGGATGATCTCAAACTCTCCAGCAGAGACCGGGTCGAGATGCCGCATCGACTCAACATGTGTTGGGACGTACACTGCATCAGGTGGATCCTCTACCTGTGGGAGTGCAGGTGCATCCGACTCACCGACGTTACCATCATCAGTGTCGGCTGTGCCCTCGGTTTCGTCAGGGTCCCCTGCTGGTTCCGCTTCAGTTTCATCCCCAGTGCAGCCTGCAAGCATAATCGATCCACTTGCAACGGCTAGTTGGAGTGCTCTTCGTCGTGTTAGTTGGTCAGACTGTTGTGTGTTCATGTTTCATTCGCCTCTGGGTTTGCGGTTGGAAATGAGCGATGCGGTCGCGGTGGAATAAGAAAGTTCCCTCGATTACGCACAAAAATGTACTGCATGATTCCGTTGTTCACTCGCGGTCCAATTCCGGATTCGTCTGCGATGTCTGTTCCAGTCATTGCCGCTCTCGTTTTACCAAAGTCCGAGATCGATCGCTGCAGTGAGACAAAGTGCAACCCTGCATGATCGTCATCCGTTGTATCAAAATCACGTCGTAAAATTACTGGACGGCCATCTTCACGTGCCCGAGCGGTCTTCTGTGCATGACCGACGACGCCATCATCTCGGGCTTGTTTGAGAAGGTCACTGATATCTTCAGTCGTGAGTCCTGAATCAGTGGTGAGCTTTTCTCCAACATCTCCAACTCGCTCTTCTGCTGCGTGGCGAGGAGAAAACATCTTTGCGACCCGCTGGAAATGATTCTCCTGGTTCCACCACGCATTAAGTTGGAGCTGCAGCTTCGAAATATGCTGTGTCGTCCCACCAGCAAATGGGCCCGCTTCTATTGTCACTCGGTCTTCTGTCGCTTGGGTCCGCTCAAATCCCGATCGGAAGCCCATAAATAACGGTGCG
>SL_4KL_010_BRINEDRAFT_10002180_pt1 | contig 11058 bp, 8 predicted proteins | sample SodLak_010_BRINE_2_FD_10664 | JGI IMG/M metagenome (IMG submission 10664) | reverse complement strand
ACCTATCAATCACCTATCAATCACCCGTCAGTTACCTGCCAATCATCTATCAATTACCTTAAATTCAATAATACCAAAATAAATTTAACCAAACAGTAAAATTATCACAGGAAATAGAACCTGACAGCATGAACTAAAAATTTTATTTCTCTGCCTGATGTCGAAGTTGACGAAATATCGCAATTATAATCACTGGCATGGTAACGAGCTTGAAAAAATATGCCGATAAATTACTTTTCTCATAAATTATTTTTCCAGGCATCCATTTCCCTACACAATTATGTTTACAATTCAAGTTTTAGCTCTCTAATTTTACCCCGGACAACTTTATTTAATCCCCTGTGTCATTTAATGTTCTGTGTGTGATTATTCAGTTTTTTCTGCTTGCTTGTCTATTTTTTATTCTTTTTGCCTTTATTCTTTTTGCCTTTTTGTTACTTTATTAAGTTGTTGCTTTACCATGCTAATTTTATTATAGGAAAGAAAATTAAGAGTTAAGTTAAAAAAATGTGTGATTTTCTTTAAAATTAACTTTGAAAAGTTATCTTCAAGAAAAGTTATCTTCAAAAAGTGAAATAAGTTCAAAAAAACTATCAAAGTCAGAATTAATAGTCAAAATTCCCCGGAAAAGTTGCTTTGTATTATAAATTATATTATAATGATTTGAGCAAGTCAATCAGCTCACCGTCATAACGTCAGAGCCCAAATCAATTCTCCTGGAGGAAGAGCATGAACACTCCACAAAAAATCCTGAAAATTTTACTGGAAAACAGAGGTAGGTTTATCTCCGGAACCGAAATTGGTCGGAGGCTGGGCATTAGCTGCTCAGCAGTATCCCAGAATATCTCCAGCCTCAAGGAACGGGATCTGGCTGTTGAATCCAATCCCGGCCAGGGACACCGCCTCACCGAACTACCGGAAAGCCTACATCCAGATATTCTCCAGTTGAAAATTAATGACATTACCCCCGACCTGGAACTTAAATACCGGGAGCAGGTGGAATCAACCAATACCGTGTTGAAGCAGATAGCCGGCCGGCAGTCCGAAGCCAGCTCCGGTTTTGGTCAGGATATTCTCCTGCTGGCCGGAGAACAGACCGCCGGCCGGGGCCGGCGCAACCGCAGCTGGGATTCGCCTCTCGGGCAGGGCCTGTATTTCTCTCTACTGCTTCATCCTGACATCAGTCCCGACCGGTCTCCGCTGCTGACCGGCCTGACCTCTCTGGCCCTAGAAAGAGCACTCAACCGGCACGGTTTTCCCGTTCAGCTGAAGTGGCCCAACGATCTCCTGCTCGCCGGCAGGAAGGTGGCCGGAATCTTGGCCGAGGTCAGCACCAACATGGACCGCGTATCCCATGTCATCATCGGTGTCGGCCTCAACACCACCCGTACCAGTTTCCCCCGGGAGCTGGAAAACCGCGCCACCTCGTTAAAACAATATCTCCAGCATCGGCCAGAGAACAATGATACCATAGAACATGCCAAGATAGAACATGCCAAGGAAAAATCCCAAAGAATATCTCAGATAGCATCCAGAAAAAATTCCAAGAAACAACCCGACGAAATCACCGAAGAAAGTCCTGAAAATATTCCAGAAGAAATATCCAATAAAACTACAGAAGAAACATCCATAGAAAGGCCCATAGAAACACCTATAGAAATACCTCAAAAAACACCCGCAGAAATCCCCGAGGAAGAAATTCTACTTGACTTTCTCCGGGAATTTTGTCAACTCCTCGATCTCTTCACCACCGGTCGGGAAGCCGAAGTCATCGCGGACTGGAAGGCCAGCCTGCAGGTTATTGGAGAGGAGATAGCCATCTCAACCGGCAACCGGGAAATCAGAGGAGAGGTCCGGGATATTTCTTCCCGGGGTGAGCTTGTCTTGCAGACAGAAGAAGGTGAAGAGCACCGCTTTTGGGCCGGCGATGTCACCGTAATCAGCTGACCAAATTTCATTTTCGTATTTAATTTTATTTTTCATTTTTATGTTATTTCATCATAATCATTTATGTTATTTCATCATAATCATTACACCTCTTTCTTTATATTTCTTTTTCACCACTTTTCACCACTTCGAATTTTATTTTCACTATTTCAAACCAAGGGGGGTTGATTCAGGGTGATATTAACTGTCGATATTGGAAACTCCCACACTGTTCTTGGAGTTCACGAAGATGATAAACTCCTGCACAATTGGAGAATAACAACCAGGCCGGCCTGCACGGCAGAAGAATACCGGGTTATCATCGATCAGTTCTTTAGTGCCATCGAGCCTAACTGTGAAGACCTTACCGGTCTGGCCCTTTCCAGTGTGGTTCCCGACACCGTTCAGCCCTTCCGCCGGATGGCAGAAAGTTTTCTCCAGCGGGACCCCTTGATAATCGGCCCCGGTGTTAAAACCGGCATGAATATCAGGATGGAAAACCCCAGGGAAGTCGGTTCGGACCGCATTGTCATCGCCGTCGGCGCCTATCAAAAGTTCAAATCCTCGGCCATTGTTGTTGACTTTGGCACGGCCACCACTATTTCCGCCGTCTCAGAAGATGGCGACTACCTGGGAGGAGCCATAGCTCCAGGCATCTCGATAGCCACCGAAGCTCTCTTCGACCGGGCCGCCAAACTGCCCCGGATTGAGGTTGACAGCCCCCGACAGGTGATCGGCAAAAACACCGCTGAAGCCTTGAGATCGGGAATAATCTATGGCTTTACTGCCCAGGTCGAAGGCCTGGTCCACCGCTTTCAGCAGGAAATGCAGCAGAAAAGAAGTCAGCACAAAATTCAGTATCCCGAGCAGCAGACAAAACTATATTCAGAGGAGCAGCCAGAACAGCAGATAGAACTGCAGGAAATACAGCAACAGAGAAATCAGGAAAATCAGCAGCAGCATAATTCCCAGCAGCAGAAGCAGCATGATTCTTCAGACAACCCCGATAATAGCTCTGACAGGAGACAGGAAAAAAGCCCGGGTTGTAAAACTGAACTACAGCAGCCAGAAGAAAAGAAAGATAAGCCAGCCCGGCCTCTGGTCATTGCCACCGGGGGTCTGCATGGTTACATTGTGCCAGAAACTGATATTTTTGATAGAATCGAGCCCCATCTTTCTCTGGAGGGCCTCTATCATATTGCCTGCCTGAACAAAATCGGCTGATTCACCTTTAATGAGTTAACCACCTATTATTACCACCTGTTAACCAATAACAATCCATTAAATAGCCATCTATTAAAACTATTAAAAATACAATAAACTCACAATCTAAGGCAATCAAAATCCAATAAACTCATAAATCTAATTCACTTACAAACTAATACACTCACAATCCAATATGCTCATAATATATAAACCAACTTAGACATCCTTATATATCATAAAAACCCTTTCAATTCAGGAAAAGAACCTTACAATTCAGGAAATTCAATTCAGCAAAACAAGCAGAAAACCAGGAAATCCGGAGTGATAACCGTGCTGAACCTTAATGGACTAGAAATAAACACCAGAGTTTTTATTGCCCCCATGGCCGGGGTGACCGATTACCCCTACCGCCAGATTCTGCGCGAATTTGGCGCCGGGGTGCTCTTCACCGAAATGGTCAGCAGTCAGGGCCTGATCCAGGGTAACCGGCGCACCGAAAACCTGATCGAGATTAACCATGAAAAACCGGGGATCATCGGAGTCCAGCTCTTCGGTGACGACCCCTCAATCATGGCCGAAGCAGCTATCCTGGTAGCTGAAAAACACCGGCCCGATCTGCTTGATATCAACATGGGCTGTCCGGCTCGCAAGGTGGTCAGCACCGGGGCCGGAGCCGCCCTGATGCAGGACCCGAAACAGGCCGGTCGGATAACCCGGGCCGTAGCCAAAGCCGTTAAGCTTCCGGTAACTGTCAAGATTCGCCTGGGCTGGGACAGCAGCAAACTAACAGCTGCCCGGGTTGTCGACCGCGTCCTGGAAGCCGGAGCAGCAGCAGTCACGGTTCACGGCCGCACCCGGGAGCAGTTTTACAGCGGCCAGGCCGACTGGCAAGCCATCACCGAAATAGCCAGCTCCACCAGCGCTTCCATCATCGGCAACGGCGACATCTTTACCGCCGAAGATGCCCGCAGGATGCTGGAAACCACCGGTTGCCAGGCCGTCATGCTGGCCCGCGGCGTCCAGGGCAATCCCTGGCTCGTCAAAACCAGCCTCAGCCTGGTAGACAAAGGCCAGCAAATCCCCGGACCCACCATCGAAGAGCGCATTTCTCAGGCTCTCGATCACCTGCAGCGGGCTATAGATTATTACGGTCAGGAGCGAGCCGTACCCCTGATGCGCAAACATCTTTCCTGGTATATCAAGGGTCTGCCCCACGCAGCCCGGATCCGGGACCGAATCAACAAGCTCACTGAACCACCCAGTATCCAGAATCTGCTGTTAAACTACCAGCAGGCTCTCATTGAAGATCGGGAGCAGCACTTCAAACAGTACCTGCAGGACTTGAAAAATTAAAAATCACTTTTAAAATTACCTTTACCTGTTGTGTTATCATTGTTTTGAATGGTTGGGATGGGGTGCCCCACCCCAAAATCTCAGATTTGTGTTCCGAAGAGGCATGGGGTTTAGCTTAAAAATAATGCTAATGGTCTTTATTTTTTCTGATAATTGCGAAGGTTGCGGAACAGCACACATAATTTTCCGGCACGTAATGCAGAAAAATTTCAGCTTTTACGAAATAACTTCTCTGGTCATTTTCCTTTACGTGCAGAAAAAGCATGTGTAATGTGACTGAAAACTTCAATTTCGATGACTAAAATACTAATTTACCTTTTCCGCTGGTAGAAAGCAACCAGGATCAATTAAATTTATACAAACAACAAGTTTCTTGCTTTGAAAATATGCTGTAATATTTTTATCTCTTGTTGTGACCCGGAGGGGCATGGGGGTTTACTTTAGAATAAATAAATCTAAAACTCTTAATCCAGTCTCCAATATCTTAAATTTTTAACTCTCAAATTGTTAACACTAAAATTCTAGACACTTAATCCTGGACAACAACTAACAGCCAATAAATCATATATCATAAATTACAATTCCCAAATTACAAGTAACAAATTATAAATCATATATCACAGATCCCAGTTCACAAATCATTTATCACAAAAACAGATCCCAGATCACAAATTATTTATCATGAACCAAAAACAAAAAACTTGAAACCACAAACTATGAACCACACACTAAAACATGAACTAAAAATCAAATCATAAACCAAATCATAAACCCCCAAGCAAATGATACCATTCCAGGAAGCTGACCACAGATTCAGTTTTAAAACTCACAAAGATGGGATTAAATTTATCACAGCCTGTCTTTTCATCTTGACAGAAAGATTTCCATAATTTATAATTGATAATAATTGGAATCAAACAGTGCTAGTCTGGCACATGCCGGAAATATACCAGTAGCGTTGACATCAACGCTTTAAGCATATTCAGCTAAAAAATTACCAAGAATTCTGGACTGCAATCAAATTTGGGCTTCCTGCAATGGATCCGGCCCGGTTTGAATTTTCTGTTTAAATTTTGTCATTATAATTTAAAATTTTATTAAAAAGGAGCCTCAAATCATGACCGAAGAAATTTTATTGACAGAAGAAGGTTACGAAAAGCTGGAAAACGAACTTGAACACCTCACCAAGGTTAAACGCCGTGAGGTAGCCAAGAGAATTAAGGAAGCCCGGGATTTCGGAGACATCAGCGAAAACTCCGAATATGACGATGCCAAAAATGAGCAGGCCTTTGTCGAAGGCCGTATCAAGAAGCTGGAAAACATGCTGGCCAAGGCCCGTGTTGTCACCAAAGATGAAGTCGATGAGCACACAGTCAACCTGGGAACCAACGTCGAACTGGAAGACCTGGATACCGAGGAGATCTACAACTACACCATCGTAGGCAGTGCTGAGACTGATCCTCTGAACTGCAAAATTTCCCATGAATCACCCATCGGCAAATCGATTCTGGGCCACACCATCGGCGACGAGATCAAAGTTTCCACTCCCGAAGGCCAGACAGAATACAAAATTATCTCAATTAAAAAAGATTAACCACCAGATCAATTAAAAAACCTTTATCAATCACCAGTTCAATTCACAAAAACTCTATTGACCATCAAATAATTCATTCTATTGACCATCAAACAATTCACAAAATTTCTATCGACCAACCAGATCAATTAACAAAAAAACTATTATCCATTATATCAAGTTTCCAAACATCCCGAAGAACACCAACAGCAAGCTAACTGGAGGAAGTGAAAAAATGAGCGGCACAACCAATGAAGATAACGGCATCAGCGCAGAAGAACTGGAAGAGATGAACAAATTGCGGGCCGAAAGACGCCGGCACCTGGAAGAAATTAAGAAAATGGGCCTCGATCCCTTCGGCAGCAAGTATGAAGCCAAAAATAAGGCTCGGGAAATCAAGGATAACTTTGCCGAACTGGAGGGCGAACAGGTCAGCCTTTCCGGCCGGCTGATGGCAGTACGGAGCCACGGCCGGGCCAGCTTCGCTGATCTCCAGGATTTCACCGGCAGAATCCAGCTCTATTTCCGTCAGGATGAAGTTGGCGAGGAGAACTACGAATTTTTCCAGGGCCTCGACATCGGAGACTTCATCGGCCTCGAAGGCGAAGTTTTCAAGACCAATCGCGGCGAGATTTCGGTTAAGGTCACCGACTTCACCTTTCAGACCAAGGCTCTCCGTCCCCTGCCGGAAAAATTCCATGGCCTCAAGGACAAGGAACTCCGCTACCGCCAGCGCTATCTCGACCTGATCGTTAATCCTGAGGTCAAAGACACCTTCATCAAACGAAGCGAAATCATCAAAGAGATCAGAAGCTATCTCGAAAACCAGGGCTTCCTGGAGGTGGAGACCCCGATGATGCACCCCATCGCCGGCGGCGCCACCGCCCGGCCCTTCATCACCCATCACAATGCCCTGGATATCGACCTTTATCTCCGCATCGCCCCCGAGCTCTATCTCAAGCGCCTGATCGTTGGCGGTCTGGAGAAGGTTTTCGAGATCAACCGCAACTTCCGCAACGAAGGCATGTCCTATAAACATAATCCCGAGTTCACAATGATGGAACTCTACCAGGCCAACGCTGATTACCACGACATGATGGAACTCACCGAAAACCTGGTAGCCACAGTGGCCGAAAAAGTCCTCGACACAACCACCGTCGAATTCGAAGGCCAGGAAATCGACCTCTCCACCCCCTGGCCCCGGATGACCATGATCGAAGCCGTCAAAGAATACACCGGCCTCGATTTCAACGAAATCACCGACGATGCTAAAGCCCGCCAGGCCGCCAGAGACCTGGGTCTGAGTCTGGAAGATTCAGCCAACAGTGATTCTGAACCCCGGGCTGCTTCACCCAGAGATTCTGAATCCCGGGACCCCTCAATCAAAAACACAGAAACCAGGGCTTTTTCTCAAAATGACATTGAAGCCAGAGATTCTGTTCTCAATAACACTGAAGCAGGATCTTCTTCGCCCAATAATTTTCAAACAGAAGATTCTTCATTCAATGATTCGGAGAACAGCGAATCTCAGCAGGAAAACCTCCCGGGCTGGGGCGAAATCCTGAACCTGATCTTCGAAGAGCGAGTAGAAGAAAAACTGATCCAGCCCGTCTTCATCAAGGATTATCCCATCGAGGTTTCCCCGCTGGCCAAGCGCATCGAAGATCGGCCGGAGCTGACCTACCGCTTCGAGCCCTTTATCTGCGCCCGGGAACTTGGCAATGCCTTTACCGAGCTCAACAACCCCCTGGAGCAGCGCAGGCGTTTCGAAGCCCAGGTATCCCGCCGCGAGACCGGCGACGACGAAGCTCACATGATGGACGAGGACTACGTACGGGCCCTGGAATATGGTATGCCGCCCACCGGCGGTCTCGGCATCGGCATCGACCGGCTGGTTATGCTGCTTACCGACTCCAGTTCAATCAAGGATGTCATCCTTTTCCCGACCATGCGCCCGGAAAACTAAACCGGCTTAAACATAACAGTTGTTTTAAATATTACGGTCAGCCCGACCAGCCTATGTAGATCGGCCAGCCCGGACAGACCTACCAGATCAGCCAGCAGAGATAATGCCGAGCAAACCTTAAATATTAACAACTTTCCCTCTGTCCAAGACACCTATAATGACCTGTGATGTTCAGCATCACAGGCTCGTTATTTTAAGCTGATTTTTTAAATTTTTTAAGAAAAATCATTCATTATTCCAAAATTAATAACTTTAAAAAATATCCTAAGTTCTTGGTTTGCCCACATAAAGGTTTAAGAATTATTCTTGCTACAATATATATTAGGTTGAAGATCAATTAAACACAATATATAGTATGATATTGGTTATTAATTTGCAAAATAGACCTTTTTGTGGGTGAACCAAGTTCCTGCATTGTTAATCTGCAACTTAAACTGCCCCGACGCTTAATAATCAGACACATAAATTCAACATTTAACAGGAAACTACAAGGAAAGCTCACCAGCTAAATTGTGGACCTAATCAGGAAAAAATGTTAATATTAAAATTATCCTCAAGCTTTAAAATCACAGTTATTAAATCAAAAATTAATCTCAGTCAATAAAGATAAATCCCTAATTTAGCTAATAAAGATTATTCCCCTACTAATTTCAACTAAAGAAGATTATTCCTATAATAAAGACTAATTCCTAATAAAGGTTATTTTCAGCTAATAATGAAAATAACAATAAAGAGAATAAGGTTATAAGACAATTCAGATTAACTTTACTTATATCGAAAAAATTAACCAGAGAAAATTCCCGGGAGGCAAGTCCGATGCACATTTTAGTTGTCCCAGATTCCTTTAAAGGCGCCCTGCCAGCTCCCGAAGCTGCCCGGGCCATTGAAAATGGACTCAAGCGCAGCAGTCTTTCCTTCAGCAGTCAGCTGACTCCGCTGGCCGATGGCGGCGAAGGTACGGTGGACTGTCTGGTTCGCAGTGCCGGCGGCCGCTTCGTCACCGCCCGGGTCCAGGATCCTCTGGGCCGCGAAATAACCGCCCGCTACGGCTTGATCGAAGACAGCCCAGCAAACAATATCAGCAAACCCAGCAAACCCAACCAATCCACCAAACCCACCAAACCCGGCAACCCCAACCAGTCCAGTAAACCTCCTCAATTAAATAAATCCACCAAACCTGTTCAAACAAATAAATCCAGCAAACCCCGGAGTAGTTCAACCAGCCAGCAAACCCAAACCACCGCCGTTCTCGAAATGGCCGCAGCCTCCGGCCTGCCGCTTCTTAAGGAATCCGAGCAAAACCCGGCTCTCACTACCACCTACGGAACCGGCCAGCTCATCAAAGACGCCCTGGACCGGGGCGCAGATAAAATCCTGCTGGGGATCGGCGGCAGCGCCACCAACGACGCCGGCCTCGGTATGGCTTCGGCCCTGGGCGCCCGTTTTCTTTCCGCTAGCGGCGAGGAACTTAAGGGCATCGGCCGCAATCTCGCCCGGGTGGATAAAATTGACCTGACCGATCTCGATCCCCGCATCCCGGAAACCGAAATCGAGGTGGCCTGCGATGTCGACAACCCTTTTTACGGCCCTGAAGGTGCTGCCCATGTTTACGCCGCCCAGAAGGGAGCCGATTCCGAGATGATAGACGAACTGGATGCAGGTCTGCGCCATCTGGCCGAGATCATCGCCGCCGAACTGGAATGCGACCTCCAGCAGCTGCTCGGCGCCGGAGCAGCCGGCGGACTGGGCGGAGGCCTCCACGCCTACCTGGGCGCCAGCCTCAGATCCGGCACCGCCATGATCCTGGACTTTCTCCAACTGCCCGTAAAAATCTCCCGCGCCGACCTTGTCATCACTGGTGAAGGAAAATGCGACCATCAGAGCAGCCGCGGCAAGGTCATCGGCGCCCTGGCCAAACACTGTGCTGCCGCCGACACCCCGCTCCTGGTACTCTGCGGATCCTGCGACAGGGACCTGACCCCGCTCTACAACCAGGGAGTCACCTCAGTCTTCAGCATCCTGAACCGTCCCGCCACACTGGAAGCTTCCATATCCGAAACCGAAGAACTCTTAACCTTGACGGCCTGCAACATCGGCCAGCTGATAAACCACCTAAATAAATCAATACAATAAAATAAACAATATAAACCAGATCTAAACATGAATCTTGTTGAAAATTTTTAAAGGTTAATTTCACTCGTAAGAAATTCAATTTGCAAAGCAGACAAATAACAATTATATAATAATGAAACAGCCAAACAAGAACATATTAACAGCCTAACAGCGGCTCACGGAAATTTAATTGCAATAAATCAGAAAAAAGGAGTATTAATCCATGATTCAATTCAAAGTAAAAACCAGCGAAAAGTGTCAGTTCATCGACATCACACAGGAAATAACCCGCCATCTAAGCTCCCGGGACTGGCAGGACGGCCTTTTACTGATAATGGTCCCTCATACCACCGCCGCAGTCACCATAAATGAAAGCGCCGATAGCTCTGTCGCCCGTGACATTGTCAGCCAGCTCAATAAAATCATCCCCTTCGAAGGCGATTATCAGCATCTCGAGGGCAATTCACCAGCCCACATCAAAAGTTCCCTGATAGGCTGCAATCAGCTTTTGCCTGTCGAAAACGGCAGTCCCGTCCTTGGCACCTGGCAGGGTATTTTCTTCTGCGAATTTGACGGACCCCGCTCCCGAAAGGTTAACCTAAAATTCATTGCCAATAATAATTAACATCAAAAGAACATTTACAAGAAAGTTAGCTTAGAAAAGCAACAATGAATCCAGCAAATAAATTTGCAAAAATCATTAGCAAAAACCCTGTTTTTTCACTTGACAGGCCAACCTGATAGTGATATGATAAATGAGTCGCACCAAAGAATTTGCTTGTTTTTAAGTCAACCAATAAAAGCAGCTTTGATGCGGTCATTTCAAGCCCCAGAAGAACCTTGAAAAGTGGATAGTTAGAAGTTTTAGGAAAGCAGGCGGAGAAACAAAGCGTTAGCGTTTAAGATTTAAAGATTTGAAGGA
>SL_4KL_010_BRINEDRAFT_10002178_pt1 | contig 11061 bp, 10 predicted proteins | sample SodLak_010_BRINE_2_FD_10664 | JGI IMG/M metagenome (IMG submission 10664) | reverse complement strand
CTCGCTGTTAACGAGGTGGTCCCAGGTTCGAGTCCTGGCGACGGCGTGTTTTCGCGGAACAATACGCGAGGAGCGTTTGCTCCGAGCATCCAGCGACGCGAAAACACAATCAAAAAGGGTTGAGCAGACGAGTCGCAGCGCGCGAACGGAGTGAGCGCGACCGTCTCGGCGAGTTTGAGTCCTGGCGACGGCGTGTTTTCGCGAAACGATACGCGAGGGGCGTCGGCTTCGAGCCCTCCCGTCGCAACGGTGGTCGCGGTATCGACGCCGACAAACTGAAATCGATGCTGACACGGGCATGTCGTGGTCGACACGACCGGGTTGTCGTCGGCTGAAAACACGACACCCTCATATGGGATTAGGCGGTACGACGAAACACCGGGCCCTTAGCTTAGTCTGGTTAGAGCGCCGAGCTCATAACTCGGTGGTCGCTGGTTCAAATCCGGCAGGGCCCATGCAAACCCCGAACGATTCTTACCCGAATTTTTCTGCCGATACAGACTCTGTAACGCCAGATTAGTTGGTTCAAACCTGCTTTTCTCAATCATTTTTGTCTGGATTCCAATTGGCCACCAAACGAGGGGGCGCTGCCTTCCGGGCTTCTGTGATATTTGAAACCGGGGTAACACTAAATCAATCGCCCATTGAGACCACACTATTGTTGTCTCCGGTCAAAAATAGGCCCTGTTGAAACAATTCATTTTCCCGTCAGCTACTCACCAGCCATGTTTCTCAGCTACGGTTTCAACAAGACCGTTGATTCAGTATTTGATGGTGCCGATTCCGGGGATGGACAGTGACCGTGCGTCGGTGTTTGATTCGCTGATTTTTCTGAGGTGTCGGCGGATGGTGAGGTATGTGATCGTTGTGCTAGCGATGACGAGTGTTGTGGCGAGGGGATAACTGGCCACAAGCAGAACGCCGTAGAAGGCTCCGAATAGGGCGACCATTCTGGCAAGTGTTGGTACGTTACCTATTTCTTGGTGTGCGTCGTATGGTGCTGGTGTCATTGGTATCTGTTATTGCTGGATAGCTATATACTTTCAGTTATCGAACACATATTGAGAACGGTTAACACGGATTATACGCTACATTCTTGTTATAACGGTTCTAAACACCATGTAACGACTACCATGTCACACAGTGTATTGCATCAACAATCAGCAATAAACACGCAATCACCGTCTCGAAACAATAACACACTTGCGCTCACTAATCAAATAAGCGAGATTCAACCGGGATAAATACTGATTTTTGGCTCTGTTGAAATCCTTCGACTCTGACAAGAGTCGAGTGCTGAATAGAGGGCGCATATCTCGCACGCTAACAGCTTTCTCAGGCGTAACTGCCGAAATGGCTCTCGACGTTTTTCGCTCGACATGCTGTTCAAAAATCTCGAAATCGTAGCTCTGGGTTGCATCGCCTGATCGCTTCCCCGTTCATCCATGTCCACATCTCGACAGGCAGGTACTCTCGACAAAACCGTTCGAACGCTATCTCTCCGAGATTTCCGACTCGTTTCGTATCTCACTGCTTGCCTTTGCAGCCCTGCAGTACTGCTTGAGGCGCTGCTCGCCCCCGGTCTATTGATGCGTCGTGAGAATGCGCTACTCTTCGTCACAGGCCGGTTATTTTTAGTTCGTTCGTGTCTCCGTGTCCGTATGGTTTCAGAACGCTTTCGACAGGATGTCGCGACGGTTCCCGGTCTCGTGGCCGTGGCGCTTGCTGCGGGTACCGGCGGACTGGCGCTGACCACTCTGTCGATCTCACTGGTGACGATCGCACTGATGGTCGGTATCGGACTGTGGATCGTCTATCTTCTTTATCGGTTGGTTGTCGCCGTTGAGGCCGTTGCCGCACAGACAGCGTAGCCCGTCGCCAACGCGCTCAGTGCGAAAAAATGCGGGTATCGATCTCTACGGCACTGCCCAACTCTCCGATCACACACCCGTCGAGTAGCGCAAAATCCCGGCCACGCCACCGAACGCATCCATGAGCTGTTCGCCCTTTTCGAAGTCCGAGGAGATGAATTTGACCTCCGTGCCGCGTTGTTCGGCAATCTCGATCAGATGGTCGATCACGTCCTCGCGTTCGACGACTTCGGCGGTCGCGCCGCCCGAACAGTTGTGGTCAGGTGTGGCGTGCCGGCGGTCGACGACTTCGAACTCCGTGGTGCCGTCACAGTCGTAGACGACGACGTCCTTTCGGAGATCTTCGGAGATGAGCAGGCGGTCGACCGAGCCCATAATGAGGTTTTCGCGTGTCGGCTCGAAGCCGTAGGTCGACTCGTTGCCGACGTGGAGCTTTTCGAAAAACTCCTCCATCTGCTTTTTGTCCTTGACGACCTCCTGATCCGACAGCACGTCGCTTGCGGAGTCGACCAGATCGCTCAGCCCCGACTCGTCGGTGTACGAGACATCGAACTTGCCCAACACGTGGTCGCGAAGTTCGTGGTGAAGATAGTCGCCGTCGAGGAACTCGTCTTTTGTCGGCGAGGGGCCGCCGACGAGAATGCCGTCGAGTTCGTGGCGTTTCGGAACCATCAGGTCGTTGGCCATCTCGGCGACCTCCTGATAGAAGTTGTCGATGGCTTCGAGCCGCAGCCGGGCGAATCGCTGGGCGGACTGGCCACCTTTTCGCTGCTTGCCGGGCACGAGCGAGGATGCCGATTTGACCGCCTCGATGCGCTTGCCTTTGAGCCAGCCGACGTTGGCCTCGCGGCGGTCGAGCACGATGAGCCCGAACAGCCCCTTGTCGAGCAGCATGTTTTCGAGCGGTTCGGTCAGAAAGTCCGAATCACAGTGGTAGCGGAACGATTGGATCGGCTCGGAGGGCGATTCGAGCACGCGAGTGACCATCGTTGTCTGGCCGCCGCCGCTGTCGACCGCACCCGAAAAGATGACGATGCCGTTGTCGGGCGGGAACGTGTCGTAGTAACGCAGTCTGTCCTTGATTGAGGTCAGCGCGTCTTGGACGTTGGTTCGCGTCTGCTTCGATTTGATGTTCGCCGCCTCCGAATGTTCTTGGACGACGTGCTCAACGACCGAGGAAATCTGCTTGTCGTCGGGAATGTAGATGGTGACGAGTTGGGTGCCAGAGCCCTCGAACTCTTGGAGCTCTTCGATGACCTTGCGGAACTCGTACTTCCGGCGGTCCTCGCTGGCTTGCTCGTCGACGTCCGTACTCATTGGCCATATATGCCTCGTGGGTGGGTAAGTATGCTTTGACTGCCACCACGCCGACGGCTCTCCGGCACGGCCGGGCTTTGTTGCGCACGCTGAACCTGCGCAAAACGGGATATTCATGTAGGATGGCTACAGACAGCCGATATGGAAACCGATGGCTCCGTCCCGTTTTGGTGGATTGCCGTGTTCGTGCTGCTCGCACTCGGTGCCGGCGTCGGCGCAGTCACCGTTGTCGGCGGCAGTATCTTTACCGCGCCGTTGGTGCTCTTCTAACCGAGCGAGAGCCGGTCTCAGATGCTTTTTACCCGAACGATCGACCCGATTACCTACATCGAGTCGGGTGCGGCCACCCCGAGCACCGAGAGCGCGTTGGCGACGGCGTGCTTCGCGGCCACAACGAGTGCGAGCCGTGATTGTTTGGTCGCCGTCGACTCGGCGGTCAACACCGGACAGGCGCGATAAAAGCCGTTGAACGCCTCGGCCAACTCGCGTGTGTAGGTCGCCACCCGGTGGGGTTCGAGGTCCTCGCCGGCGGTTTCGATCACGGCGGGAAACCGCGCGAGCACGCCGACCAACTCGCGTTCGGCGGCCGTCGCAAGCGACTCGGCGTCGATGGCCGCCGGGTCGGGGTCGACGTCGGCTTCGGCGAGAATGCCACAGCACCGCGCGTGGACGTACTGGATGTACGGCGCCGACTGCGCCTCGAAGTTGAGCGCCTCATCCCATTTGAACGTGATTCCTTTGGTCGGCTGTTTTGAGACGATGTCGTAGCGAACTGCACCGATGCCGACCTGATGGGCGATCCGCTCGATATCCGCCTCGTCGAGGTCGTCGTCGCGGATGCGGTCGTCGAGCCGGGTTTCGACCTCCTCGCGAGCGCGAGCGATCGACTCGTCGAGCAGATCATCGAGCATGACGCCCGTTCCNCGGCGGGTGCTCATTTTCCCCTCGGGAAGGTTGACATACGAGTAGATCACGTCATCGAGTTTCGAGACGTCGTTTTCGAGAATGTCGAGCGTTGCCTGCAGTTGGGCGGCCTGGAGTTTGTGATCCTCGCCGAGAACGGTCACTGCGCGGTCGAAGTTCGCGAACTTCCACTCGTGGTGTGCAAGGTCGCGGGTTGTGTACAGGCTGGTGCCGTCCGACCGCAGAAAGACGAGGTTCTTTTCGAAGCCGTACTCGTCGAGTTCGAGTTGCCAGGCCTCCTCATCGTAGACGGCGGCGGGCGTTTCTTTGAGCCGCTCGGCCAACGCGGTTGTCGAACCATCGCGCATAAACCGCGTCTCTTTGACGAACTCGTCGAACTCGGCGGGCAAGCGGGCCAGACACGCTTTCATGCCGCCGAGAACCTGATCGACGACCTCGCCAACTCGCTCATACGTTTCCTCGTCGCCGGCTTCGAGCCCCTGGAGAATGGTGGCGATTTCGGCTTCGGCGGCCGCCTCGGCTTCCGCATCAGCGCTTTCGAGAAACGCGTTGCCTTTGCGGTAGTACCGAACGAGGTCGTACTCGATGCGGTCGCGTGCCGGTTCGTCCTCGAGGTCGCTCTCGTCGAACCGCTCGTAGGCCCACGTGAAGACGGCCATCTGGCGACCCGCGTCGTTGACGTAGTAGTGACGCTCGACATCGTAGCCCGCCATATCGAGCGCGTTGGCGACGGCGTCGCCGAGAATTGGGTTGCGCGCGCGGCCGACGTGGACGGGGCCGGTCGGATTCGCGCTCGTGTGCTCGACGACGACCGACTCGCCCCGGTCGGCCAACTGGCCGTAGTCGACGGCCTGGGCGGCCTCAACGGTGTCTTGGACGTAGGCGTCGGTCGTGTGGAAGTTGACGTACGGGCCCTGGGTGTCGACATGGCTCACGTACTCGTACTCGCCGGTTTCGATGACCGCAGAGAGTTGCTCGGCAAGCGTCTGTGCCACCTGCGGTGGGGCCTGACCGAGTTCGCTGGCGAGCCGAAACGAGACGCTGGAGGCGAGTGTTGCCGAGAGATCTTCGGGTGGCTCCTCGATTCCGAGGTCTGCAGTCGGGAGATCGAGCGCGTCGAGCCCGTCGGTGAGCGCGGTTTCGACCTCCGTTCGGAACGATCTGAACATAAATCGGCATTCTTGCTGGCTCCTAAAGGCCTTTCCGAAGCCGTCGGCGCGAGTGCGACACGGCCGGCCGACACAACGGAGCTGTACTCTTTTACACCACCTTTTTTCATCATCACGGCCACGTTTCTGTATGCCACTCTCAGATCTCGAATACGAGTTTTTAGAGGGGGTTCTCACCGACGTCGACACCGTCGGCAAACAGACCGCCGCGCGGATTATCAGCACACAACACGACTTCGAGGCGTTTCAGTCGCTCTCCCGAAAGGAACTTTCAACGATTCCACGACTCGGCGACGCGCCACAGCAGACGATTTTTGAAACGGTTTCGGCGATCGATTTCACACAGGATGTTCGGGTGCTGTACATCGACCGAATCATTTCGGAATTCCTCAGACGGCAGTATACGAACATCACCAACATTCGGCTCGCAGATCTCGACATCAACGTGCTCTTGGTCAAGGCGTTGGGCTTTCGAACGGCCGAAGAACTGATAGAGTTTTATCTCTATCAACGTGTGACTCGATCGGTCGTTACCTCCTGGGGGTCGAGCACCGTTGAAAATCTATGTAAAGTTGCCGGTGCAACGGACATTCCTCGCAATGAGAATGTTTCTGTCGGTGGCAAAGCGTTTGATCTCCGCACCGAACACGACGGCAAGACGTACTACATCCAGGTGAAATCCGGGCCAAACACGATGAATGTCGGGATGGTTGACTCACTCAACCGCATGATCGATCGGATTGAGGCCACACACGACGACGCAGTTGGTGTTCTTGGAATGACGTACGGCCGAGAATCACAGATTTCGACGCAGATACAAAACAACCTCACAGACTTCGACGACAAGGCGCTTATTGGATCAGAATTTTGGGCATTTCTTTCCGGTGAAGAACGCTATTATGTGAATCTTATCGAGGAGTTAGACCGCGTCTCCCACCGTCTCGAAACGGCGTTTGATCGGACGTTCACCGAGGTCATTGCGGCAAAGCAAGCCGAATTAGAGACGCAGTGGGCCTCGCAGTACGGCGGAACAGACGCCGACGCGCTTGAGCGGTTTCTTACCGAATACACCGCGTAGGATGTCGAGATGTGGTCGACAGCGGCGTTCGACCATACTCGACGCCGTCGTGTGTTGGCGCGTTTTGACTCACCGAGAGTGATTAACTGACGCGTGGCGTTGGTGGTCGTCGTCAACCCCTAAGACGTGTTCGCCCAGCCGCCTCGCCATGAGCGGCGGAACCGCGTTTCCGATCTGGCTGGCGATTTCGTCGAACGTCCCCACGAAGCGAAACGAGTCGGGAAAACTCTGAATTCGAGCCCCTTCACGGAGCGACAGCCCACGGTTTTCTGTTGGATGGAGTTTATCGCGCGGCGAGAAGTCGGTCGTGAGAATCGTGTTTGACTGCCCGTCGGGATCAAGCCGCATATATCTCGGGCGGATACCGGACTTTGTATTCAAATCATAGCCGAGAACGTCGCCTTCGGTGTCCGTCCGTATCCAGCCGTCGTCGTAGAGCCGTTCGAGCGCCGTCAGTACGGTCTCGTCGTCGTGGTCGAGATGTTTTGCGATGAGAGAATCGGGAACCGCCCCGACCGATTTTCCCTTCATTCTGAACGCTTTTCGTGATCGGTGTCGCGCAATAAATCTGAGTGTCTCCCGTTCGACGGCCGAAAACCGATGCGCTAACAGCTCCCACACCTGTCGGTACCGATCGCCGAACCGACTGGAGCGGTACATTTCGCCGGGCTCTAACGCCGAAACAATGTGCTGCGTGTCGGCGTCGGCCGCCGGCTTTTTTGCCGTGTGGTTCCACGTTTTCGTCGCGCCGTCGCGAACCAGCGGGAGATATCGGTTATCCGGGTATGCCGAACACGGTGGCAACTCGACCTCGCCGTCGTCGACCGGCTCTGGCAGGTCTTCGAGCGCCTCCGAAACGGTCGTCCACCGGGTCAGCTTCGTTCCGTCGAGCGTGAGCTGCTGGCCGTCAGTTTCGGTATGCGTTGCGTCCGGAAGCGATGGGTTGATATCGAGGTCGTCTCGAACCCCAAAATAGATGACTCGTTTTCGCGTCTGTGGGACGCCAAAATCTGCTGCGTTGAGCGTTTCCCACGTTACCCTGTAGCCGGCATCGCGGTATGCCTTTTTGATCGCGAGCAGAAACGACTCGCTAATCGTCGTCATTCCAGCGACGTTTTCCATCATCACATACTTCGGCTGAAAATAGTCGATCCACTGAATAAATGAAAACACAAGTCGGTTTCGTTCATCATCCAGTTGGCGAGCCCCACGGGCGTCGCTGAAGCCCTTACACGGTGGGCTGCCAAAAATAATGTCGGGCGAGAACGCCGAGAGTTCCGCCGGCAGTTCGTCCGGTATCTGCTTGCTGATGTCGTGGTGGATCCCGGCTCCCTCGTGGTTGTTCACAAACGTGGCAAGCGCCGTCTCCGAACTGTCAACCCCGTAGACCACAGAAACACCGGCCTGTTCGAAGCCCGAACTAAAGCCCCCAGCGCCACAAAAAAGATCGATTGCTTGCATAGCGTGTACCTCTGCTCGCCGTGGTATTTAGTATTCTGGGTGCGAGGCATGGATTTATCGCTGTCCGGTCGTCGGCCGAATCTGGTTCTGTCTCGTTTCCGNACACCGACGTTACTATATTCAGCGAACCCGATGTTGTCATATGGGCCGCACGCTCGATCCGCGTAGCCCATCTCACTTTCAGGACGCATCCCATATCCGATATGCTTATCCGTTATCCAGCGGTAGAATTTCGTATGTCAGAATCGGCTGTCCAACCGCTCGGGGCCGACGAGTTGCTCGCGCTGAAACGCATCGCGCTCGACGGCGGGTTGGCCGGCCCGACAAAGGAGTCATGTGCTGGGCTCGCCGAACGCCTCGAGGCGTCCACCCAGACGGCCTCGCGTCGACTCCAACGGCTCGAAGCTGGCGGCTACATCGACCGCGACATCGTCACCGACGGGCAGTGGATTGCCGTCACCGACGTCGGCGAGCGCGCGCTTCGCAGGGAGTACGCCGACTATCGCCGACTGTTCGCGTCCGACGCCGCGCTCACACTCACCGGCTCGGTGACAAGCGGGATGGGCGAGGGCAAACACTACATTTCGTTGTCGGGCTACCAGCAACAGTTCGAAACCCGTCTCGGCTACACACCGTTTCCGGGCACGCTCAACATCGAACTCGACGAGCCGAGCGTTCGCTCGCGGGCAGAGCTCTCGGCCCAACAGTCGATTCCGATCGATAGCTGGGAGGACGACGACCGAACCTTCGGTGCGGCGACCTGCTACCCCGCTCGTGTCGTCGCCGGCGACCAGCAGTTCGAACCGGCCCACGTCATCGTTCCCGACCGGACTCACCACGACGAGGAAAAACTCGAACTCATCGCGCCGGTCAAACTCCGCGACGAACTCGGCCTCGACGACGGCGCACCAATCGACGTTCGGCTGACGAACAAAAACGCAGTCACGGAGGAACCCACCGAATGAGCCATCCTGACGCCGACAGCGACCACGATGTGGCCGGGTATCCCGCGTCGTCGCAATCGACCGCCGTCGACGACGCGATTGCAGCGTTTTCGCGGGGCGAACCGGTGTTGATCCACGACTTTGCCGACCGCGAGGGCGAAACCGACATCGTCTATCCAGCCACGGCTGTCGACGCCGCCGCCGTCTCGCGGCTCCGCAATGACGCCGGCGGGCTCATCTGTGTCGCGCTCGCAGATTCGGTCTGTGCGGCGTTCGGCCTGCCGTTTTTGCAGGACGCACTCGACCATCCGGCTGCCACCGACCACGACCTCGCGTACGACGAGCGGTCGTCGTTCTCGCTGACGGTCAATCACCGCGAGACGTTTACTGGCATCACCGATGTCGACCGCGCGCTCACGATTTCGGAACTCGGCAAGGCGACCGATGCGGTCGATATCGACGGCGGCCACAACGCAACCGAGAACGGCACGGCTGCGGTTCCCGACACAACCGATGCCAGCGCCATGTTTGCCGATGCGTTCCGCGTACCCGGACACGTCCATCTGCTTCGGGCGGCCCCAAACCTGTTGGCTGACCGCCTCGGCCACACCGAACTCGCGATTGCGCTCGCCGCGGCCGCGGGCCAACCCCCAGCCGCCGTCGTCTGCGAGATGCTCGACGACACCACGGGTCGTGCGCGGTCGCCGGCGGATGCGGCGGCGTACGCCGACCGCCACGGGTTGGTGTACGTCGAAGGATCGGCACTGGTCGACCGGCTCGGCTAATTTTTCAGTCTGCGGTGCGTTCGCTTGCTGGCCGAAACCGGCCCACACGGCCCACCAGTAGACAGGTTGTGGCCGATTCCGATGGTCAATAGTTGCAAACTGTTAAGAACAGGTAGGCGAAGTTCACAGTACCAATGGCATCATTCGACGAGATGCGCGACGCGGGGTCGATTTCGACGATCTGGAAAGACGGTGAGTTCGTCGACTGGGCGGACGCGACGACGCACGTGCTGACACATGGACTGCATTACGGCACCGGGATTTTCGAGGGCGCACGCGCCTACGACACCGAAAAGGGAACCGCAATCTTCCGCTGGGAGGAACACCTTGACCGGTTTTTCGAGTCGGGCAAACCCTACGAACTGGAGATTCCCTACAGCCGCGAGGAACTCACGGAGGCGACCTGCGAACTGCTGCGCCGCCAAGACCTCCAGAGCGCCTACATCCGGCCGATTGCCTACTTCGGCTACGGCAGCCTCGGCATTAGCCCGGCGGGCTGTTCAACTGACGTCGCCATCGCGACGTGGCCGTGGGGGGCGTATCTCGGCGAGGAAGCGCTCGAAAACGGGATTGACGTGATGGTTTCGTCGTGGCGCAAGTACGCCTCCAGTCAGATTCCGACGAACGCCAAAACGACCGGGCTGTACGTCAACAGTCTCCTTGCGGGTGAGGAGGCCCGCCGCAACGGCTACGCCGAGGCGATCGTCCTCAACAAGGAGGGACAGGTCGCCGAAGGCCCCGGCGAAAACCTGTTTCTGGTTCGCGACGGCGAGATCTTCACCCCCGGGCTGTCGCAGTCGATTCTTGACGGCATCACTCGCGATACCGTGATCACCCTTGCGCGTGAAAAGGGATACACCGTCCACGATCAGGCGACGATCAGCCGTGGCGAACTCAACACTGCCGACGAACTCTTCTTTACCGGGTCGGCGGCGGAAGTCACCCCGATCCGCAAGGTCGACAACGTCCAAATCGCCGACGGCAACCGTGGGCCGATCACCGAAGACCTCCAGTCGGCCTTCTTCGACCTCGTCGAGCGAAAAACCGACGCGCACGACGACTGGTTCACCTATATCTAACGCGCTCTCCGAGCGACTGTTGACGTGCGTCAATCTGGGCGACTGTGTCTCGACGTGATCGATCGTTGTCCGCTGTCACACTGGGTGTTAGAACGGAGTTCTGCGGCGGCTCCGAACGGTGTGGACGGCAGCAATCCATCTCACCCCAATCACGACCATGACGCCGCTTGTCGCCGCCGTTTTCTTACTCGGTCGACTCCGACCGATCGGACGGCCTGTTTGTCGTGACCCGCGTGGGGTGGTCGTCGCGCCGGGCCGGATTCTCTTCCTCTTCGACCGGAATCTGGTGGGCCGACTCCGCAAAGCCGGCACTCAGCACGCGTGTTAACGCTTCTTCGACCCGCTCGCCGGTGTCTTCGACCCGTTCTTCTTCCACTTCCATCACGAAGCCGGTGGTGATGTTGGGGGCGGTCGGCATGAACAGCACAATCTT
>SL_4KL_010_BRINEDRAFT_10002176_pt1 | contig 11065 bp, 6 predicted proteins | sample SodLak_010_BRINE_2_FD_10664 | JGI IMG/M metagenome (IMG submission 10664) | reverse complement strand
GGGCCACTCGTGCCGCCCTGGCCTGCACCGATTGCCAGACAGGCGATCGTGAGCGTCAGCACCGAGTCGGCTGCCGCGAGCAGAAGAAACCCAACAGTCGAGACCGCCAGAAAGCCAGCCAAAATCGGCATCCGTGACTGTCGGCGATCACTCACATAGCCGCCGATAAACATGTAGACGCCTGCCGAAAGCACGGTGAGAGCCATGAAAATCCCAGACGAACCCTGCGCGCCGAGCCCAAAGACGAAAACGTCGACTGCCGGCAAAAACAACACGAGCGTGGCAAACAGCGCGCCGAGGTAGACGAAAAAGACGACAAAATTCGTTAGCCCAATCGTCAGCGTCGAGGGCGCAGTGTGGATATCCCACGGCGGCACCGACTGGCCCTCGCTGTCGACGTGCGTTTCCGGGATAGTGCGATACGCGAGCGCGGTAGCAACGAAGGCGAACGCCGAGGCAACGCCGAAGGCCACGAGCGTTCCTGCGAGTTCGCTGACGACACCGCCGAGAACCACCCCGGTGGGAAAGCCGAACAACAGACCACCGCGGATCAGCCCCATGTTCGTCCCGCGAGACGCCGCGTCGCTGAGATCAGCGGCGATGGTGTAGGCGGTCGCAAAAACGAGCGCGCTGCCGACACCCCAGCCGATTCGGGCGAGAAGAAACCACGCCGCCGGAAGCGGTGCGACCACGGCGATCACATACCCCAGCGTCCCAATGCTCTGGATGAGCATGCCGACAACGTAGGGTGTTCGCGTCCCGACCCGGTCGACGAGGCTTCCGGCGGGTGCGTTGGCAACCAGCCGCGTAAATCGATTCGCACTCAGGATAACGCCGACGACGAACGGCGAGATACCGAGAATTACACCGAGATTCGGTAGAATAGGAAAGACGATCCCGCCGCCAAAGCCGATAAAAAACGAGCTGATAATGACGGCGACCAGAACGGTCGACTGGGCAGAGAGAAATCGACCGGGGCGCTCGAGAAACCACTCTCCCATGGGGTGGCTATCCGAACGGCCGCAGTTGATTTAGCCCTGTATATCCGGATCGATGACCGGTGTGTTGTGACTCCACAACGTCTTTGATGTGTGAGCCCAACAGCACAGTATGGCCGACGGAAAAACACTGCTTAAAGGCGCGGGAATCGTGATTCTCGGGTTTATTATCCTCTCTGTGCTCTGGACACTGGTCAGCATTGTGTTAGGTACAGTTGCATGGGCCGTCACCATGGCAATCAGGTTGATGGTTCTTGCAGCCGTACTGTACGGTGTTTATTGGGCGTACAAAACCTTCGTTGCCGGCTCGAAAAGCACCTCGCGCGAACGCGAAAAGATATTTGAATAACTCACAGAAGGTGCCGAAACCATTGGTGGTATCCCGATGCTCAACAATACCGTAGTATGGTAGCCACAGCATTTGAACTTCCGGCGGTCGACGACGGCGATGAACTCGAAGTTGCCGCCTGGCTCGTTGAAGTCGGTGAGTCTGTCACCGAGGGCCAACCGATTGTCGAGGTCGAAACCGAAAAATCCGTTCTCGAGATTGAGGCCCCCTATAATGGCACCGTCAGCGAACTGCTCGTCGACGAATGGACTGTCGTATCGACCGGCGAGGAAATTGCTCTCTTCGAGGTCGACGAGGCGGCCCTCGAGGAATCAGACGCCGAAGAACCGCCAACCGACGATGCAGATCCGGACGACAAAAAGCAGGCTCCGGCAGTCGAAACGTCGGAGGGCCGCGTGTTCGCGCCGCCGCGCGTCCGGCGACTGGCTCGAGAAGCAGGCGTCGACATCACCGCCGTCGAAGGGTCGGCCGAAAGCGGTCGGATTACCGAAGCCGACGTTCGGGATGCAGCCGAAAGCGAAAGCGAAAGCGAACGCGACGACAGCGGCCCGAAGCCGTTTACGCCAAGCGGAAAATCCGCCGTCTCGAAAGCCGGCGAGTCGGTGAGCGGAGCCGGACTCACCGATGACGATGCCGGCCCCAAACCGTTCACACCCAGCGGGAAGTCCGCGGTCTCAAAGGCCGGCGAAGCCGTTAGCGGTGCCGGCATACGCGACGAACCAGAGCCCAGCGAGACAGAGGCTGTCCAGACGTACTACGATACGGCGACCGTCGAGCAACTGCTCGAGTTGGGCGACGAATTCGCCGGTAAGCCGACTGCGGGTGGCATCCTGCCGTTCGTACTGAAAGCACTCGAGCGTGCGTGCACCACACAAGATATTGATAGCTCGCAGTTTGGTCTCGGCGTCCGAACCGACAGTGGCCTAGCCCTGAAGGGTGTCTCGAGCAAAGAACGAACGTTCCGCGAGGTTGCCCACGAGACTGCCGACCGTCTCGAGGAGGCCGAAAGCGGTTCATTCGATGAGTTGGCCGAGACGCCAGCGATTTTCGTTACCGAACCCAGCGCGCTCGGCGACGGGTATGCGACTCCACCGCTCGAGGGAGCGACGGTGGCAGTGAGTCTCGGCGCACTCGAGGCTCGTCCGGTCGTCGAAGACGGTGCGGTCGTCGCCCGAAAAACGCTGCCGGTGTCACTGGCGGTCAGCGCCGGGCTCGAGCCAACAGATGGGCCAGCACTGTTGAGCCAGCTTGTGGCGAGCCTCGAATCGCCGAGTCGGCTGTTGTTGGACTCGAGATAGTAGACAGACAGGAACGGGCCAGACAACGGTCGAGATTTTACCCCACGGCGTCAAACAGCCTGTATGGTCGAAACTGACACCGACGTGCTGGTTATCGGCGGCGGCCCCGGCGGCTATGTCGCTGCGATTCGTGCCGCCCAGCGCGGCCTGAATGTAACGCTGATTGAAGCGGACGCTGTCGGCGGAACCTGCTTAAATACGGGCTGTATCCCATCGAAAGCCTACATTACGGCGACAGACATCGCTCACGAAGCAAGCAACGCCGAAGCGATGGGCATCTCTGCGAACCCAGAAGTCGACTTGGCGGCGATGAACGAGTGGAAAGACGGGGTCGTCGACCAACTCACTGGTGGCGTCGGGAAGCTCTGTAAGGCAAACGGCGTCGAGTTGATCGAGGGGACTGCAAGCTTCGTTGACCAACACACCGTCGAGATCAGCGACAACGAAAGTGAGTTGACCGAACGTAGCTTCGAATACGCTATTATCGCCACCGGCTCGAGACCCATCCAGATCCCCGGCTTCGCCTACGACGACGAGCCAGTCTGGAGTTCGACCGACGCGCTGGCAGCCACTGAGCGACCCGACAGGCTGGTCGTAGTCGGTGGTGGCTACATCGGCATGGAGCTGTCGACGGTGTTCGCCAAACAGGGCACCGACGTGACGGTCATCGAGATGCTCGAGGACATTCTCCCACAGTACCGCAGCGATGTGACCCGGATTATTCGCTCGAAAGCCGAGATGCTGGGCATCGAGTTCAACTTCGGCGAGGGCGCAAGCGAGTGGACTGAAGACGGCGAAGGGATTGTCGTGACCAGCGAAACCGAAGACGGCGAGGAATCGACCTACGAGGCCGACAAGGTGCTCGTCGCGGTCGGCCGACAGCCCGTCGTCGACACACTCAATCTGGATGCCATCGGCCTCGAGACAACTGACCGGGGGGTCATAGACGTCGACGACCAACTGCGGACGAACCTCGAGCACATCTTCGCTGTTGGTGATGTGATCGGCGATCCAATGTTAGCGCATGCGGCCTCGAAAGAAGGAATCGTCGCCGCAGAAGTCATTGCAGGCGAACCCGCCGCTTTGGATGTCCAGGCAGTCCCGGCGGCCGTCTTTACTGACCCTGAGGTCGCCACCGTAGGAATGAGTACCGAAGAGGCCGAAGAGGCGGGCTTCGAGCCGGTTGTCGGCGAGATGCCGTTCCGTGCGTCGGGGCGTGCGCTGACGATCGGCCACACGGATGGATTTGTGAAGATTATCGCCGACGAAGAGACTGGCTTCGTCCTTGGGGCAAAAATCGTTGGCCCCGAGGCCTCGGAGTTGATCGCCGAGGTGACGTTGGCAATCGAGTTGGGCGCGACCCTCGAGGACATCGCCGCAACGGTTCACACCCACCCGACGCTCGCCGAGGCGGTCATGGAGGCTGCCGAAAACGCCGAGGGACAGGCGATTCATACGCTCAATCGGTGAGTTGTGTGTCGGCTGTCTGGGGAGTGGGTCAGTAACCACACTCCGGAGGTCTGTTGGTGACTCGATTTTGCGGTGTATAAAACGACACTCACACATGTGATGTTCCACACACAAAACAGAGCCGCTGTGCGATACAGCAGTAGTGAAGTACCCCGGGGACAAGCCCCGAGGCTTCGCCGTTTAGGGTTCCACACCGCGCCCGCAGGCGAATTTAATTCCCCTCGACCTTCCTGTAAGGGTTGGCTGGAATTAACACCCGAACACTCGCTGTGTCCGTGAGGGTCGGCAACTCCACTCCGCCCGACAACACCCGTCTCACCTGCCGTGGCAGGGTGTTGAGAGGTATCGCATTTCCATAAGTTTGCTCAGTCAGCGTTGGATTAAGGTCTTTAACCCGTCTTTTGGGTTCTCTGACTGTACTCTACTGTACGAAACGTGGTTAGTTAAACATTCGTGTCGGCTTCACCCTCGGGGTCAAGTCGTTCGAGAATCTCCGATTCTCGTGATCACGGAAATCTTTGATTTCCGAACAACCCCGAGGCACTCGCCTTGCTTCTCTGTAGAGCCATCGACAGAATCCATCGTCACCAATAAATTAGAACGATGACCCCACAGGCAGCTGCCGCAGTTAGCTTTGGGTTCGTGATCACCTGGGGTGGCACACTCGTCTTTGGATAGCCGCCCAGACAGATCCTACAAAACGCTGAATGCATGCGCTATAGGCACTCTATCGGCGATATGCTATCATAGCTGCTGGCATCTTTAATACCTCAGCGAGCATATGTGTTGTTTGATGAAAGACAAAATGATGCGACGATACACACCGTTTGATGAGTTTGATAGCTTCTTCGACCGTATGGGCCGGGGCCTCGAGTCAATGGGCACACGTACAACCCAGATCGCCGTCGACATCGCCGATGACGACGACGAATTTAGGCTGACAGCCGATCTACCGGGGTTCGACCGCGAGGATATCGAACTGACCGTGGCTGATTCGGTGGTGACAATTACGGCCGAACACACCCACGACCGAGACGACACGAGCGAGGACGGCGCGTACATCCACCGCGAACGCCGCACAGCATCACTCCAACGCCGCGTTCGACTTCCAGAGGCCATCGACGAACAGGCGGCCAGTGCGGCCTACCACAACGGCGTGCTCAGCCTCAGGCTCCCCAAGCAGTCGGTGGTGGCCATTGAAGACGGCCGGCGAATCGACATCGAGTGACCGACTTATACGCAGGCATCGAACGGCCGGCTAAGCCCGGCGGTCGGCGATAGATGCTATTTTAGGTTCGACACACAGAGACACCCGTATGGATTACAACCCGCAGGAACTCGAAGCCGACTGGCGGGAACGGTGGGCCCACGCGGACAGATATGAGCCCGAGCCTGCCGCCGAGTCGGACGACGAGGAGACGACGTTCATTACGGTGCCGTATCCCTACCCCAGCGGCGGGATGCATATCGGCCACGCCCGGACGTACACCGTCCCCGATGTGTACGCCCGGTACCGCCGACAACAGGGCGACAACGTGCTGTTCCCGATGGCCTGGCACGTCACCGGCACGCCGATTATCGGCGCGGTCGAACGCCTCGAGAAACGCGAACAAAAACAGCTGTCGGTTCTCCAAGACACCTACAACGTTTCCGATGAGGTGCTTTCGGATCTCGAGACGCCGATGGGCTATGCCCGACACTTCATCGAACAACACTACAAAACGGGCATGCAGTCGCTGGGCCTTTCGATTGATTGGCGACGGGAGTTTACCACCAACGACGACCGGTATTCGAAGTTCATCACCTGGCAGTACGAAACGCTCAAAGACCGTGGCCGCCTCGAGAAGGGACTACACCCGGTCAAATTCTGTACCGAACAGGAAAATCCCGTCACGACCCACGACCTACTCGAGGGCGAAGACGTCGAATACCAAGCGTACACGCTCGTCAAATTCACGCGGGCCGGCGACGATAGCGCTGACGGCGACACCGACGAGACGGTCATCCCCATGGCAACGCTCCGGCCGGAGACGGTTCGCGGTGTCACCAACGCCTACATCAACCCAGAGGCAACCTACGTTGAGGCGACTGTGGACGACGAATCCTGGATCGTCTCCGCTGAGGCTGCCGAAAAACTCGAGCTTCAGGATCATGCTGTCGAGATCGAAACCGAGTTTGCGGGCAGCGAGTTCGTCGGCGAGGCAGTTATCAACCCCGTGACTGATGACGAAATTATCGTCCTGCCTGCGACGTTCGTCGACAGCGACAACGCAACCGGCGTCGTCATGTCGGTGCCAGCCCACAGCCCCGACGACTATCTCGCCCTGCAAGAAGCGAAAGCCGACACCGACCGCCTCGAGTCCTACGGAATCGACCCTGAGGAAATCGCGGCCATCGAGCCAGTTCCAATTCTCGACGTGGAGGGCTACGGTGAGATACCCGCCAAAGACGCGGTTGAATCCGCAGGCATCACCGACAGTACCGATCCGGATCTCAAGGAAGTCACCCAAGGCGTCTACAATGCAGAGTTCCACACGGGTCGGCTCCACGATGAATACGGCAAGTACGCTGGTGAACTGATCGAAGATGTCCGCGAGGAGCTAGCCACCGCCTACCGTGAGCAAGGGGCGTTCGGTGCAATGTATGACTTCCCCGAACCCGTAATTTCGCGGGCCGGCGGAAAAGTCGTCGTTGCCTACCAGGACACCTGGTTTCTCACATACAACGACGAAGACTGGAAGGCCGAGGCCAAACGCGTCGTCGAGCAGTTGGATACCACACCCGAAAATACCCGCGGAGAGTACGACCACACCATTGACTGGCTCAACGAGTGGCCCTGTATCCGCAACTACGGGTTGGGCACTCGCCTACCGTGGGACGACAGTTTCGTCATCGAACCGCTGTCGGATTCGACGATCTATATGGCCTACTACACTATCGCCCACCGGCTCAAAGACATTCCCGTCGAGGATCTCGACAGAGCGTTCTTCGATGCGCTGTTCTACGGCGCGGATGCGGTCGAAGGCGAAGTCGACGAACGGGCCCTCGAACTCCGCGAGGAGTGGCGCTACTGGTATCCCGTCAGCCAGCGGTTTTCGGCCAACGATCTCATCTCAAACCATCTCACCTTCTATCTGTTCCACCACGCCGAGTTGTTCGACGAAGCCCAGTGGCCCAACGGCATTACAATCATGGGCATGGGTCTGCTCGAGGGCGAAAAGATGTCCTCCTCAAAGGGCCACGTCGTCCTGCCCGACAACGCAGTCAGCGAGTACGGTGCCGATACCGTCCGGTTTTTCCTGCTGAATTCGGCCGAGCCGTGGCAGGATTTCGACTGGCGAGCCGACCAGGTCGGGGGTGTCGAAAAACAGCTCCGGCGGTTTTGGAACCGCGCCCAACAGTTGATCGACGGCGACCAACCGGATATCGACCCCGAACACGACCTCGAGCATATCGACCGCTGGCTGCTCTCGAAGCTCCAGACGACGATCGAAGACGTCACACAGGCACTCGAGAACGCCGAAACACGAACGGCGTCTCAGGCGGCCTTCTATGGGTTCGACGAACACTTGAAGTGGTATCGCCGGCGTGCTGACCTCGAGCGCCCTGGTGCACAGTGGACGCTTCGGCATGTCCTCGAGACCCGGCTCCGATTGTTGGCTCCGTTTGTACCATTTATGGCCAACGAACTCCACGAGCAACTCACCGGCACTCCGGCCGAAGACGCGCCGTGGCCGGCGGTCGACGACGAGTGGCACTCAGCCCGAACCGAAACAGAAGAACGACAAATTGAACGGCTGACCGACGACATTCAAGACATCCTCACGGTCACCGAACAAGACCCCGAGACGATCCGCGTGTACGTTGCTGCCGACTGGAAGCAGTCAGTCTTCGAGACAGTACGGGAGACAGGCACCAACGTCGGCCAGGTTATGGGCGAAGTCATGCAAGATCCCGAACTCCGCGAGCGTGGCAACGAGGTCAACCAACTCGTCCAGGACTTGGTCGAACTCGTCCGAGGAGTTGACGACGAGATACTGGCCGTGATGGACGAAATCGACGAACAATCGACCTACGAGACCGCAGTGGCGTTCCTCGAGCGGGCCTACGACGCAGAAGTCGTCGTCTATGCCGAAGACAGCGACGAGATTGTAGATCCTGAAAACCGCGCTTCGAAAGCCGTGCCGTTCCGGCCGGCGATCCACATCGAGTAATCACTCAGCCAACCCGAGCAGATCGAACGGCGTGCCGCTGGTTGTTTCCGAGGCGGTGGTGTAGACGACGTGGGCTGCGGCCACATCCTGAATTGCCAGGCCAGTCGAATCGAACACCGAGAGTCCGTCCGCAGCGGTTCGGCCCTCCTTGTCGCCAACCACGATCTCGCCGATCGAGCTATAAATATCAGTTTCGGCCAAAACCCCCTCGCTGTATGGGACGTTGATTTCGCCCGAGTGTGTGGTCTGTTCGTAATCATCGATAACGAGTTTGGCGTCCAGCAGAATCTCATCGGCGAGTTCGTGTTTGCCAGCCGCATCAGCCCCGATAGCGTTGATATGGGTGTGTTCGCCCACGTCGCTACGGTCGACAATCGGTGATTCGACGGGCGTCACCGTCGAGAGCACATCACAGCCAGCGGCCTCGGCCACTGAGCCGGCCCGGATCTCAAAGCGCTCGTCGAACTGCTCGATAAACGCGGCGGCGCGCTCGGCGTCTACATCCGAAATAACGACTTCCGTTATGGGACGAATCGCCGCGATGGCCTCGAGTTGTGTGTACGACTGGACGCCTGCGCCGACAATTCCGAGCGAGGAGGCATCCGCGACGGCGAGATGGTCGGTTGCAACGGCCGCAGCCGCACCGGTTCGGAGCATCGTTAGCTCGCGGCCATCCATAATCGCCAACGGAAAGGCGGTTTTCGGATCCGAATAGATCATCGTCCCCAGGACAGTCGGCAAGCCGTATTCCTCACGGTTGTCGGTGTGAACGTTGACCCATTTGACGCCCGCAGCATCCCACCCCTTGTCGGTATGTTCGGTTGAGTCGCTTCGAACGCGGAGATACGCCGGCATCGATCGAAAATCACCGTTGTACGCCGGGAGGTCAATGTAGGATTTTACAGGCATCTGGGCATCGCCGCGTTCGTAGGCCCCAAATGCATCCTCGAGACCAGCAATGAGGTCGGCCATCGGCGCGTTCGCCCGAACCGCGTCGCTATCGAGCAGCAGTGTGTGCATACCAAGTGGTTCGAGAGCGTGATATTAACGAGTTGGGAGAACCCTCAGGACAGTCGGCTGCGTGAAGTACCTCGAGAACAACTCAAGGGAACGCAAACATTTCCCGTATCCAGCAAATCCCAAAGCAATGTGCGAGACCTCGAGGCACTCGCCTTGCTTATCTGTAGATCGGTACAGCGAGTCAGCAGGTCGGTACAGTGTGTCAGCAGGTCGGTGGTGTGGAAATCAGTGACCTGACTTTCACATAGCGCCGCCCATACCACCCATGCCGCCCATGCCGCCCATGCCGCCCATGCCGCCGCCAGGTGCACCTTCTTCGTCATCGTCGCCTTTGGTCGAGAGATCACCGGCGGCGATGATGTCGTCAATCTTCAACACGAGGTTGGCAGCCTCTGCAGCCGAGGCAATGGCCTGTTCTTTGGCGTGGGCTGGCTCGACGATGCCGGCCTCGAAGGTGTCTTCGACGTTGCCGCTGAAGGCGTTCAGTCCAGCGTGAGTGTCGCCACCTTCGTGTTCGGCACGGAGATCGACCAGCAGGTCGATCGAATCGAGCCCAGCGTTTTCGGCAAGCACGCGGGGGACGAGCTCGAGGGAGTCAGCAAACGCCTCGACGGCCAGCTGTTCGCGGCCAGAGACGCTGTCTGCGTAATCACGGAGACGGCGAGCGAGTTCGACTTCGGGTGCACCGCCACCGGCGAGGACGCGACCGTCCGAAACAGTAGTCGAGACGACGTCGATAGCATCGTTGATCCCACGCTCGAGTTCGTCAACAACGTGGTCGGTCGAACCGCGGAGCAGCAGTGTCACACCGTGTACCTCGTCGCCGGTGCCTTCGACGTAGAACAGTTCGTCGTCTTCGTCACGGCGAACCGAACCCTCACCGAGATCTGCGGCCGACAGCGAGTCAGTATCGGAGACAACCGAGCCGCCGAGGACGTTTTTGAGGAACTTGATGTCGGATTTTTTGGTGCGTCGGATGGCGAGGATGCCCTCTTTGGCGAGATAGTGCTGGGCGAGGTCATCGATGCCTTTCTGACAGAAGACAACATCTGCGCCGGATTCGACGATCTGGTCTACTTTCTCTTTGAGTTGGGCCTCTTCTTGATCGAGGAACTTCTGGAGTTGGTCGGGCGTCTCAATCGACACCTGAGTATCAACGTCGGCCTCTTCGATTTCGATCGGCTCGTTGAGCAAGAGCGTCTTGGCCGACTCGAAGTTCGTTGGCATGTCGTCGTGGACAGGGTTTTTGTTGATAACTGCGCCAACGAGAAGGTCGCTTTCGCCGGCCGACCGGCCAGTTTGGGTCTCGATTTTGACGTTCTCGAGATCGACGATGTGGCTGCCGTCGTCGGCTTCGACAGTGACCTGCTGGACGGCGCGGACGACGAGATCTGCGAGGACGTCTTTTTCCAGTTCTGCGCCCTTGCCGGTCATCGAGGTCTCGGCGACCTTCTGGAGGAGTTGTTCGTCCTCTGGATCGACAGGTTCGGCGATGGTGTCGACTTCCTCGCGGGCTTTCTCGCTGGCGAGATGGAAGCCTTTGATGATCGCCGTTGGATGGATCTCCTGTTCGAGGAGATCTTCAGCGTTTTTCAGCAGTTCGCCGGCGATAGCGACAGCGGTTGTGGTGCCGTCGCCTGCTTCGTCTTCCTGTGTTTCGGCGACTTCGACGATCATCTCGGCGGTCGGGTTGTCGATATCCATCTCGGTGAGGAT
>SL_4KL_010_BRINEDRAFT_10002175_pt1 | contig 11067 bp, 9 predicted proteins | sample SodLak_010_BRINE_2_FD_10664 | JGI IMG/M metagenome (IMG submission 10664) | reverse complement strand
GGAGCCGATGTACGACCACCCCGGCGTGCTCGATGCGCTCGATCAGCTTGAGGAGTGGGGTGTCAGCTTCGTCGATCCCAGGATCGAGGAGGGGAAGGCGAAAATCGCCGAAGAAGAGACGATCGTCACCGAGGTCGCTCGTGCGACGACAGACCACTCGCTTGCAGACAAACGAGTAATCATTACAAGCGGCGCGACGACGGAGTCGATCGATCCGATCCGGACACTCTCGAATCGCGCCTCGGGCCGCACTGGCCGGGAGGTTGCCAGAGCCTGCTACGTCCGCGGTGCTGAGGTGGTGCTCGTCCACGACGGGCCAGACGTTCCGTGGGCGACTGTCGAACAGGTCGAAAGCGCCGCGGAGATGCTCGATGCAGTTCTCGATCACGCCGAGGAGGCTGACACACTCGTCTCAGCGGCGGCGGTCGGCGATTACACCGTCGAGACAACTCCTGAAAAGATCCGTTCCGGCCAAGATGAACTCACCCTCACACTCACCCCGACACCCAAGCTGATCGACAGCGTCCGAGAGAACCGACCAGATCTACCAATTGTCGGCTTCAAAGCCGAAAGCGACCCAGACGGACTCGTCGATCGGGCAAGAAAGATCCAGCAGCGTGCCGACCTGTCCTTTGTCGTCGGTAACGAGACCACCGTGATGGGTGACACCGAGACGAGAGCCACGATCGTCGATGGTGAGGAGACAAGCAGCTTCGAGGGGACGAAACGCGACCTCGCCGGCGTCATCGCGGAGCGGCTCGCAGCCGAACTCGAATAGCAAATTTTTCCACCGCTGTTGTCGTACCAACGGCATGGATAAACTGGTGGAGTCACTGCACGAGGCTCCAATCGTCGAGAAGGAGGGGTATCACTACTTCGTTCACCCGATCAGTGATGGCGTCCCGATGCTTCGCCCGGAGCTGATGCGAGAGATCGTCATCCGCATCATCCGAAAAGCCGAACTCGAAAACATCGACAAGATCGTCGCCCCCGAGGCGATGGGGATTCACATCTCGACCGCCGTCTCGTTGATGACCGACATTCCGCTCGTCGTCGTCAGAAAGCGAAGCTATGGCCTCGAAGACGAGGTATCGATCTCGAAGGTCACCGGCTACGCAGAAACGGAGATGTACATCAACGACATCAGGGACGGTGACCGGCTGCTCGTCCTCGACGACGTGCTCTCGACCGGTGGCACGTTACATGCACTACTTACCGCACTTGACGACATCGGAGCGGAGGTGGTCGATACCGTCATCGTCATCAAAAAGACTGACGGCGAGAACAAACTCGCTGCATTGGACCACGATGTGAAGACGCTCGTCAACGTCACTGTCGAAGATGGTGAGGTCGTCATCGTCGACGAAGAGGGAGACGGGTAGCGACTGCCCACCCCGACTCCCCCAGAAGCTCCGGCGATAGCACCCGTTAAGTAATTCCACGCCTAGTGTTGGATATGAGCGAAGCGACCGATCTCGAAGAGTTAGAGCGCGGGACTGAACTGGTCAAGCGCGGGTTCGCCAAGATGCAGAAAGGCGGCGTTATTATGGACGTCGTCAACGAAGAGCAGGCCCGCATTGCCGAGGAAGTCGGTGCCGTTGCCGTGATGGCACTCGAAGCGGTTCCAGCAGACATCCGCAAACGTGGCGGCGTTGCCCGGATGGCCGATCCAGCCGATGTTGAGGATATTATCGACGCCGTCTCGATCCCGGTGATGGGTAAATCCCGGATCGGACACAGGACAGAGGCACAGATTCTCGAAGCGATCGGTGTGGATATGATCGACGAGTCCGAGGTGCTGACACCTGCCGACGACCGCTATCACATCGATAAACGTGAGTTTACCTCACCCTTCGTCTGTGGCGCGCGAAACCTCGGCGAAGCACTCCGGCGGATCAACGAAGGTGCTGCGATGATCCGGACGAAAGGTGAAGCCGGGACTGGTGACGTGAACCAGGCCGTTCACCACCAGCGAAACATCAAGGGATCGATCCGACAGCTCGAAGGGATGAGCCATCAGGAACGCGAGAAGTGGGCACGCGAACACGAAGCGCCTGCGGAACTCGTCCACGACACGGCCGAACGTGGTCGACTCCCAGTCGTCAACTTCGCCGCCGGTGGAATCGCGACCCCGGCCGACGCAGCACTGATGATGCATCACGAGTGTGACGGCGTCTTCGTCGGCTCGGGCATTTTCGGTGCGGAGAACCCACGCGAGATGGGCCAGGCAGTCGTCGAGGCAGTCAACAACTGGGACGATCCGGAGACCCTGGCGGAGATCTCCTCGAACCTCGGCAAGTCCATGAAAGGCGACGCCAACGCCGATCTTCCGGAAGAAGAGAAGCTACAGGACCGCGGCGTTTAATACTCGCTTTCTTCGCCAAACATCTCTCTGTACGCAGCAACACCGAGCAGCGCGACCGTCCCGAACACGGCTGAGCCGCCGAAAATCGCGGCCATGTTACGCTCGGCACCACCTTCTCCGAATGGAATGGTATCGCCTTCGACGTTGTCTTCGCCGACGACGATGACACCTTTCATCTCCACCGCTCTGTGTGGTTCACAGACGTACGGATGTGCACCTTCGTGTTCTTCTTCGAATGTGAAGTCGTACTCGATGCCTTCGGTATCGACTGCGTCGCCACTTCTGAAGATTCGCTCGTCTGCATCGACATCGTGGTGAGCGTTGTGTGCGCCCCCTGCGCCGGTCCACTCGAAGCTGACTGTCGTACCAGGATCGACGACCACAGCGGCTGGATCGAACAAAAGCCCCTGGGAGCCGGCACCGACTGTGACGACAATCTCGTCCATGCCGGTTGCATCGGCGGTCTCTCCTTCGTAGTTTCCGACCTCGTCGAGATAGCCACCGTACTCCTGAGCGCTCGCGGAGCCAGACGCAGCCACAGCTGTCACGCCCGCTGTCCCAACAGCTGCACCAGTTTTCAGGAATCGACGTCTCGTGTGCGTGTCGCCAGAGTCCATTATACTCCTACTCACAGTTTTGGAACTATAAATCCGACTGTTCGTCGTCGATACGTAGCTCCGAGAGTGGGTAACGGTCAAGTTAATCCATTCCTAGGGTGTGGTATGGGCGTGGTAGGGGGAGTATTCAGTCAGCTTACCGTTGAGGAGTTTCGCACAGCCGTTGAAGAGCTGGCGACAACAGAGGGACGACTCATCGCAAGCGGGCTGATCCTTCTTGTAACGTTGCTTATTACCGCTCTGGTCGCACCGTACATTATTCGGTTTCTCGCCAGACAGTTCCGAGAGCGATTTCCAGAGGGGCGGGCCGTCAGCACGATCGACCTGATCAGCGAGTACATTCCGACGACTATCGCTGGATTTGTTCTCCGTCTCTTTCAGGTGTTCCTGTTCGCTGGGGCAGTGTTTGCACTGCTCGTGGTCTGGGATCTCGTTGATGTCGCCGCCACGATCCTCTCCACGCTCGGGATTTCGCTTTCGCTTTTGACCCAGAGTGTCGTGACAGCGTTCATTCTCCTGTTTGCGTACATCGGGACGGATCTTCTCGACGACAGTGTCAAGGATCTCAGCGAAGGGGCAGACCGAGTGACAGACCACCAACAGGAGATCGTCATCCGCCTGGGGCATGTCGGTATCTTTGCCTTCGCGGTCACAGCGATACTGACACTGTGGGGACTGAATCTTTCGGGACTGCTCGTCGGTGCAGGTTTTCTTGGGATCGTTGTCGGGATGGCGGCTAGACAGACACTCGGGTCGATGATCGCTGGCTTCGTCTTGATGTTCTCCCGGCCATTTACGATCGGCGACTGGGTGCTGATCGACGACCACGAGGGGATCGTGACTGATATCACAATCATGAACACCCGGATGCGAAACTTCGACGGTGAATCCATCGTTATGCCAAACGACAAGGTGAGTAATTCCGCTGTGACAAACCGGAGTGAACAAGGGCATCTTCGACTCCGCGTCGAAGTTGGGATCGATTATGAAACCGATCCTGACTACGCGGAAACTGTTGCGCTCGAAGAGATCGAAGAAATTGACTCGGTCGCAAACTCGCCACCTCCTGCCGTCGTTCCGACTGGATTTGGTGATTCTGCCGTGTTGCTCGAGATGCGGTTCTGGATCGACCGACCAACCCCGCCGCGGCGATGGCGTGCGACTCGACAGGTGATCCACCGCGTCAAGGAACGTTTCGAAGCGGAAGATATCACGATTCCCTTCCCGCAGCGGGAACTTTCGAACCGCGAGGAGTCAGGCCAGTTCCGAATGCCGGATACCACGACGCCACAACCGGAAGTGGAACCAAGCCCCGAAGACTGAGGCTGGTTTTCAAATTGTTATTTCGATCGGTTCGAGCAGACAGCCCTGATTCTGTTGCCTCGCTGTTTCTTTACAGCGGTAGCAAGGCGAAAGCCCATCGGCTTTAGCCGTGGGATGAAGCCGACAACTGGGAAACAAACCACGCTCGTAACCACGGCTGGATATTCCACGTCACAGTGCTAACCTTTATGTCAGATAAAATACTTTGCTTACATATAGTGAATCAGGTCGTCACTCGGACACTCAAAGCGAGTATCCCTAACCACTCGCAAATCTGTGACGACCTCGATTCGCATGGCTTCGCCGCGTCGAAATTGTGGAACGTCGGGCGCTGGACAATTTCGCGTGTCTGGGATGCTATCGGCCACATTCCAGACGCCGACGAACTCTGTTCGTACCTCAAAACACACGAACGCTATGCAGACCTTCACAGCCAATCTAGTCAGCGAGTTCTTCAAGAACTCGGTGAGGCGTTCGTTTCGTGGTACGAACAGGACGACCCGGACGCGAACCCGCCCGGCTACCGCAAACACGGCGACAATCACCCACGCTCGACCGTGACGTGGAAAAATCAGGGCTTCAAACTCGATACCCAGTACAACCGTGTGCGTCTCTCGAAAGGCACGAACATGAAACCGTCTCGGTATGCCCCAGACTACATCCTCTGCGAATACTCACTCCAAGCAGACAACCGGACGCTCGACGCTGTTGAAAGCGTCCAGACGGTGCGTGCTGTCTGGACTGGCAAGGAGTGGGAACTGCACTTCGTCTGCAAAATGCGGATTGAGAAAGCTGAGACACCCGGTGAGAAAACGGCTGGTGTTGACCTTGGCATCTGCAATACTGCGGCTGTCTCTGTCGGTGACGAAACACTGTTGTACCCCGGCAACGCCCTGAAAGAAGACGCCCACTACTTCCGACAGCAAGAATACGATACAGAAGGAGAGAACGGCCCGAGCGACCACGCAGACTGGGCGCGACAAAAGAAATCCCGGCGGCAAGAACACTTCCTGCACGCTCTCTCAAAAGACATTGTTGAGCAGTGTGCTGATCGTGATGTTGGGACAATAGCCGTTGGTCATCCGAAGAACATCCGCGACGATATTGATTGGGGCAGACATGGAAACAAACGTTTGCACGACTGGGCGTTCGAAACGTTGCTCAGCCACATTGAGTACAAAGCGGAAGAGCAGGGCATCGACGTGGAGCGGATTGATGAGTACGAGTTAGCAACGTCGATAACCTGCTGTGCATGTGGGACAAAAGCTGACTCAAACCGTGTTGAGCGTGGCTTGTACGTGTGTGAGAGTTGTGAGCTGGTTGCTAACAGTGACCTGAACGCGGCAGAGAATATGCGAGCGACGGTAACTCCGAGTCCGTCACAGGATAGGAGTAACGGCTGTTTGGCTCAGCCATCGGTGCGCCTGTTCGACAAATCTACGGGCAGAGTACGCCCACAAGAACAGGTTGTATCGTGAACCGTAATATCCCAACGTGGGAATCCCACGGCTTCAGCCGTGTGGAGGAAGTCAATCGTTGGTCTGATGTATCATTACACGGGTCGATCGATTCACAAAGCCGCTCACACCTCTGGAATCGCCTTCGCTATCGCCGGAGTGATCGGTATGGGCGTTGGTTTCGTTGCTGGCGGAACCGTCACTGGGGCAGTTGAATCTGCACTCGATGTCGAAAGTGAGGAACTGCAGGCGTTCACTGACGGAATGGTTGGTGTGGTTGACGGCCTCTTTGGCGCTATTGTCCGACAGGGGCTGTACACTACTGTTATTGGTGCTGTTGCGATCGGTGCAGTGTATGCCGACGAAAACGGATATCTCGACGACCTCAAAGACAGTGACGATGAGCAACAGTATCAGCAAGGACAGCAGGGACAGCAACAATACCAGCAAGGACAGCAACAATACCAGCAGGGACAGCAACAATACCAGCAAGGCCAGCAGGGCCAACAGCAGTATCAGCAAGGTCAGCAACAGCACCAACAGGGAGAGCATCGGCGAACGCAACACGATCAGTACCAGCAGAATCAGCACCACGATCACGGCCAGCAAGACCAGTACGAACACACACAGAACGACAGAGAACGTCCATCTGACGGGCAGGGAGGTGATGGTGTGACCGACTCACCACCCGGCGAGGCAGACGAGTACGACGAGACGCAGTACGACGAACGCGGCTACGAGCAAGAGAGTGATGGCACGGATACGAAAGAAAAAGACGAGTAAGGACCGCTAGCAGATCCGGGCACCGCGGCCGATTTTTGTCTGGTAGATGCGTGCGTCAGTGTCTCTCCTTTCGAACGCGTCGATCATCGCGAGACCCACCTGACGTTGCATGTTTTCTTCACAGGCGGCGATCACCGTCGGGCCAGCCCCGCTGATCGTTACGCCGGTCGCCCCCGCGTCGAAGGCTGCTTCTCTGACAGCATCGTAGCCATCGATGAGCTTCGCGCGTGCTGGTGTCACGACAGAATCGTACATCCCTGAACCCACGAGCTCGGGATCGTCACGAGCCATCCCTGCGGTGAGCGTAGCAGCATTACCGACAGTCTCGACCATATGGGAAACACTCGTCCCCTCCGGAACCACTCTGCGTGCATCACGTGTCGAGACGACAATCTCGGGGAGGCAGGCCACCAGCGGAATGTCGGCATCGATTTTCGTCACGCCGTCAGCAGTTGCGATCGTGAACCCGCCCATGATCGCTGGCGCGACGTTGTCGTCGTGTGCCTCACCGGAGACGACCGCCTCTCCTTCCGCGGCGATCGGGACCAGCTCTTTCCGGGAGTAGCCCCGGTCGTACAGCTCGTTGAGTGCAACCGCGGCCGCGGCTGCGCTCGCTGCCGAGGAACCGAGCCCGGAGGCTGGCCGGACGCCCTTGTCGATTTTGATGTGGGCCGGTGCGTCGAGCGCTTCTGCGACTGCACCAACTGTGTTCTGGTCCGGGTCCTCGGGAATGAACTCACTGCCGGCACCTGTCACGTCGATCGTCGTCTTGCTGGCTTTCTCAACCCTGACGATATCCGCAGGATGTGAGAGCGCCACACCGAAAACGTCGAACCCGCTTCCCAGGTTCGCACTCGTCGCCGGTGCCCGGACTGTAACCATACATCTCGTTGCTGTAGTGAGCGGAAAAAGGTAACGAGAACTCGCCGAAAACGAAGCGTCGATCGAATCCGAACGCCGCTTACATGATCGAGTAGCCGGCCCCGGCGGTCAGGGCGACTACACAGAGAACACCAGCCATCGCGAGATAGGTAATCGAGCGTGGCTCTTCTATCATATGCATATACCAGCCAGCGACGGCAACCGCTTTGATCGTCGAGAGGACGAGAATGGCTGTCCCCGCGAGGACGTATGCCTCCTCTAGCACCCAGAACTCCAGAACGAACTGCACGGTACTAATCGCCATCAGCGCACCGAATATGATTGTGTATAGTTTGATGTTTGCCATGATTGATCACCTCAGAGGAGATAGAACAGCGGGAACAGGAACAGCCACACGATGTCCACGAAGTGCCAGTACAGCCCGTAGTTTTCGATCGCCTCGGCTGACTCACCCTCACTCCAGTAGCCACCGTTGACCGCCCGGAGGATGAGGAAGAGCATAATGAGCATTCCGACAACGACGTGGGCCGCGTGCAGTCCTGTCGTTAGGTAGTAGGTCGTTGCTGTCACATCGGAGTTGAACGTCCAGCCCTGATTGATGTACAGCTCTGTCCACTCGATCGTCTTGTTGAGCATGAACGCACTCGCACCGACGAACGTCAGGGAAAGGAACCCGATTGTCCCGCGTTTACTCCCACGACGTGCGTAGGCAAGCGCCAGCACGACAGTGAAACTGCTTGCGAGCAGGACGTAGGTGTTGACCAGACCCGGCCATACCGCCTTGCTCTCGTAGGTCGCAAGCGCCCACCAGTCGGTCCAGCCCTCGTTGAGCCGCATGAAGATGTACGAACCGACGAAGGCCCCAAACACGACGATATCAGAGCCGAGGAACACCCACATGCCGAGTTTGGTGTTGTTGACGTCCTCGAACGGCCACTGCTCGGCCATCTCCGGTTCGGGCGCGTTGAAAGACTCGTACCCAGCCGAGACCAGCGTCACCACACCAAAGACTGCCCCGACGGTCGTCACCCAGAAGTACTGGTTCGCCTCCATGAGTCCGCCTGGCAGGCCGTGATGGAGGTGGAACGCAAGCAGGAACGCCGCCGCGATCAGCGGCGCAGCCGCCATATAGAGGCCGTGGACCGGCGTAAAGCCTTCGCGGTTTGCCCCGACGAAGCCGAGATAGCCGACGAACACCGGAAGCGCAAAGAGGAACGGCCAGACGAAGTAGGCGGTTTCCAGGCCGGAGATACCCACCGCAGTGATCAACGCGGCGAGACTCATCAGCAGTGGCCACCAGCTCGCGTGGTCGACTGGCTCGTGGGTCTGGCGATCGGCCTCATGTGCAACACCGCCGTCGGTTTCGACACCACCGTCCGTTGCCGGACCGTCGAGGAAGCTGAGCTTCCCTGTTGCGAAGCTTGGTGTTCCAGGGAAGTTCCCTTCTGGCGGCGGGGAGGAGACTGCCCACTCCGCAGAGCCCGTGTATGCCCACGGACTCTCGTCGACATCACGGTCGCTGTAGAGGCTCACGAAGAGGTTGTAGAACATCACCAGGAACGATGCGGCAAAGAGGAACGCGCCGACTGTCGCCATCTGGTGCCAGATCGTAAACCCTGTCTCAAACAGCACGATATCCGTGAATGGGATCGTCGGTGCAACGGTGCCTTCGTAGTGGAACCAGCGGCGTGGCGTGTCCCAGACGACGAACATCGGGAAGTAAAGCAGATTGAAGCCGACGAACGCGAGCACGAAGTGCACCTTTCCGAGGAACTCGTTGTACATCTTCCCCGTGATCTTCGGATACCAGTAGTAGAGTCCACCGATGAGCGCTACAGCACCCGATGCCATCACGTAGTGGAAGTGTGCAACCACCCAGTAGGTGCCACGGAAGGTGTAATCCAGGACGATCGCACCGAGGAACACCCCGGTGATCCCGCCGAGAATGAACAACAGGATTGCACCGAAGACGAACAGGAACGGCGTCTTCCAGCGCACCTCTCCTTTGATCATTGTATAGATCAACGCAAATATCATCAGATCAAACGGCAGCGAAATTCCGATCGTCGTCACCATCATCACTGTCTTGATTGGCAGGTTAATGCTGGTGAGGAACATGTGGTGCATCCAGACGATGAAGCTCTGGACTGCGACCAGCGCCATCGCAATGATGAACCATTTTCGACCGACGAGGCGGCGACCGGAGAATGTCTGGACGATTTCGGCCATCACACCGAGCGCTGGGAAGAAGACAATGTACACCTCGGGGTGACCGAAAAACCAGAAGAGGTGTGTCCACAGCAGGGAGCCACCCTGCTCACTACCGAAAAAGCCCGCGCCATCTGCGCCCGCAAACAGGTGATCGAAACTAAGCAGCGTGAGTGCAGCGAGAAACGCTGCGAACGCGAACAGCATCATCCAGACCGTCAGCAGGATCGAGATGCTGAAAAGCGGTACATCCCGCATTCGAAGCCCCTCTGCTCGCATCCGGTACATCGTCGTCAGGAAGTTCACCGAACCGACAGTCACTGAAGCAGTGAACAATATCAGTGCCAGGATCGCTGATAGCGATCCGAGCTCTGCCACGGGTGGTATGAACGCTGGAATATTGAGTGGGGCGTACATCGTCCAACCAGTTGGAAGCGACGAGCCCTGGAAGAAGGAGACGGCGAGTAAGATACCCGAAAATAGGTACAGCCAGTAGCTCAATGCGTTCAGCCGTGGGAATGCCAGGTCGTCAGCACCAATCTGGAGTGGAACGAAGTAGTTCGCCAGCCCGAACGCAAACGGCGAAAGGAACCAGAACACCATCAACAGCCCGTGAGCAGTCACGATCTGGTTGTACCCGAGATCTGTAAGGATGAAATGGCCGGACTCCCACAGCTGTAGGCGGATCAGCAGTGCGAGAATTCCGCCAAAGATCAGGAAGAAAATCGCCGTAATCGTGTACAGGATCCCGACATCCTTGTGATTGGTCGTGACGAGCCATCGTTTGACCGTCGATTTCGGTGGCAGGTGGCTGCCATGGTCGTCGTGGCCGTCACTGTGTGCGTCGTCGTGGCCGCCGTCGTGGCTCACGTCGTGATCGTCGGTGTGGTCACCGGTCGCCTCTTCGTCCGCTGTGTCGCGTGGTTCGTCATCAGTCATCAGTTATCACCCATAAACTCGAGGTCGCTCTCCTCGGTCCCGTCCTGTGCAAGATACCACTCCTCGAACTCGTCCGGTTCGAGGACGACAACATCACCTTTCATATTGGAGTGGCCTTGCCCACAGAGTTCGTAGCAGTTCGCAGTGTAGACGCCCGTTTCATCAGCCTGGAACCAGGTATCAGTGTAATCACCCGGGATGGCGTCAGTTTTCGCTCTGAGTTCCGGGATGCCGTAGTTGTGGAACACGTCGTCAGAGGTCACATCTAGCTGTATGACCTCTCCCCTAGGCACCACTAAGGCGTCATCTTCCGCCTCCTCGTCGACGCTATCGAAATCACCCGTGTTAACACTGTAATCACCGCTGTTGAGACCGCTGTCGTAGTTGTATTCCCAGCCGAACTGGAAGCCGATTACTTCAACCTCGAGCGCATCCTCGTGATTGTCACTCGTGTCTTCGACATAAAGCAACAGTGAGTAAGAGTAGATAATGA
>SL_4KL_010_BRINEDRAFT_10002172_pt1 | contig 11072 bp, 3 predicted proteins | sample SodLak_010_BRINE_2_FD_10664 | JGI IMG/M metagenome (IMG submission 10664) | reverse complement strand
ATTTACCAGTGAACTTTCGGATCCCGTCTCTGTGGTTCCGGCAGAACCAAGCAGCGTATCCATGTTTTCGAATCCTGCGAATACTGTTGCAGGCAATTCGAGCCAGGTGGTTTCCACAGTGCAAGATGAATTTGGTAATGTGCTTGAAGATATTGAGGTGGATTTCTCCATCATTTCGGGAGGTGGAAACTTCACGGGTTCTTTTACAGAGATGACCACCAACTTTCTCGGTCAGACTTCTGTTTCTTATGAAACTGTTACCACAATAGAGACAGCAACGATCGGTTCTGAACTTTCATCAGATGAAACGATTAATGATGATACGGATGTCACATCGGTTGCCGGGCCTGCAACTGAAATATCCTCCATTTCACTGGCCAGTGGTACGATACAGGCAAATGGAAGCACTACGGTAACCGTTAACGTTCTAGATGCCAATGGCAACCCGGTGCCGGATGTAAATGTAAGTTTTAGTTCGGATGATACCGGTATAGCCACGGTTGACACTGCGGTAGAAACGGATGAAAATGGTGAAGCAACAGCTGCGATAACTGCTGAGGGCCAGGCGGGAGATGTTCAGGTCACCGCCAGTATTAACGATGGAAACGAAAACGTGGATGTGTCCGATTCGGAATCCATTTCGGTAACGGTTACACCGGTTATTTCTGCAGAGAGTTCGGGGGTAACTGTGAACCCTGCCAGTGTGATTGCCAACGGGGTCAGTACCTCAACGATCACGATTAATGTGCAAGATCTTGCCGATGATCCGGTGACCGGCCTGGGCGAAGAGGCTTTTGCTCTTGTATTTGATATCGCCGGTACAGAAAGTGCCACAGCTGCCTTTTCCGGGTTTAGCGATGCCGATGAAGCGAATGGAAACTACACGTTCAATTTAGCCAACAGCTCTGTAGAAACCGGAAATGTGATTGTTGATGTAGACGGCACCGAACTGGACGATCAGCCTCAGGTAGAATTTACCGAACCGGTTGCCAATGCTGCGTTCAGTAGTGTTGATGTAGATGAAAACACGCTGATTGCCGATGGCGATGACGCTGTTACCATGACCATCACCGTAAAAGACGGCGACGAGATAGGAATTGCCGGTCTGGAGTTTGATGATTTTGATTTCAGCGGCCAGGAAAACGCAGAGATTAATGAGGGAAGCTTCAGCAATGCGGGTGGCGGCGAGTACACCGTTACGGTGACCAGCACGACGGCTGAGGATATTGATATTACCGTTGAGCAAAACGATACGGAGCTTGGGTCTACCGGAACCATTAATGTGGTACCCGGCCCGGCCACGCGAATTGCACTTACCGGCGATACTGATGATCTGACCTCGGGCGACTCGCGCACGTTAACAGCCACGCTGTATGATGCGGAAGATAATGTGGTAGTCAGCGGCGGCGACAGTGATCTGACGGTGACGTTTGCCAAAGATCGTGGCGAAGGAACCGTAGATAATCTCGGCGATGTAACGGCAGCAAACGGAGTGGGCACAATTTCTCTTGAAGCGGTTCTTGCCGGAGATATTACATTGACTGCTGAAGCCGAAAATACCGGTGGTGCGACCATCAGTGATGATATAGAGTTTACGATTATTGCATCTGAAACCGTCGATGAGATCGTTCTTACGGGCAATGAAGACAATCTGCCATCGGGTGAGACGAGAACATTTACAGCTACCATTCAAGATGCTGCCGGTAATACCGTAGTTGCAGGCCCGGGAAGTATAGCTGATGTTGAGCTAAATCAAACCGGAGACGGTACACTGGAGGTCGCTACAGCTACAGCTGTTGATGGGGTGGCCGAATTGGTTGCTACCGGAAATCAAGCCGGGAATGTTTCTGTTGAAGCAGAAAGTACAATTGATGGAGTTACACAAACCAGTACCCCGTTAGAACTTGAAGTGGTAACTGGCGCTGTTGTGGTGGGGAACTCATCTATTTCAGCCGATCGAACAGAAGAGGTATTGGCGGATGGAAATGACGTGTCTGTAATTACCATAACCATACGCGATTATGGAAACAATCTGTTAGAAGGAGAGAATGTATTTTTTGAAATTACCGGCGGCAGTGAGGGAGTACTCAGTGCCGGTCCATGGACAACAAATAGCGAAGGAGAAGCAACTGCTCAACTTACTGCTGAAGCAGCAAACACGATAGATGTTACCGGATATATTGGTGAAAACTCAGCCGGAGATGAGATTGAAATCGTTGAAGTTGAATTTGATCCCGTTCCAGTAATTGTTGATGGGGTAATTACGGATGGAGTTGCGGGTGGAATACTCGCCGACGTAACGGTTGTTGCCGAATCCGGAGAGGATACGTATGAGACGCAAACAGATGACGACGGTTCATATTCTATCGAACTTTTTGATGGAGTTAGCTATACGATTTCTGCCACTACCAACAATCCAGGAATTGAAATAACAGACAGTGTTGATATAACAACCGATGGTGATGGCACCGAAGATCTTGAATTGTGGCCGATACTTGATGGGGAAGGTAGTAGTGAATCTCCTTTTGAAATTTCCCACTCATACGAACTGCAAACGGTAATTCGGGATCTGGATGCTCATTACATCATTACGGGTGGTAGACATTGGGAATAATCCCGTTGAGGGAATTTCGGTAACTGTTTCGCTCAACGAAAATGAGTTTACGGCAGGCAGTACAACCGAAGTATCAACAGACGAAAACGGAATTGCGGAGTTTAATAACCTTGTAATTCAAACAGCCCGTGATGATTATGAATTAACATTCTCCGCGATTGATTTGGATGATCTGACATCAGCAAAGTTTGAGGTTACATCAACAGAAATAGACCGGTTTGATATTTTTGCATCTGACGGTGATCCTGTTGGGGAACAGGTAGCCGGCGAAATGTTCTCACTTCTCATTCATGCGCTGGATGAATTTGATAACATCGTGAAAAATTACGAGGGAGATTTCAATCCGGACTTCTCAGGGGCCGGTGTTGCCCCGGATGGTGAATCTGATCCCGATTATCCTGCTGAAGTTACTTTTAATGAAGGTATTGCAGGCGGAGCAGAAATAACTCTCTTCCTTGCTGAAGACGATGTGGAAATAACGATTACAGATGGTTCAACGACAGGAACAACGAACTCATTCGATGTACTTCCGGCCGACATAAACAGCCTGGAGTTAGTGGGGCCGGGGAATGTAATCGCAGGACAAGTTAGCGACACGTTTACATTGTCGGTACTTGATGAATTTGAAAATGTAACACCTGTAGACGGCGACACACAGTTCGATCTGAGCTCGACCGGCACCGCGTTTTATGCTGATCCTGCCGGCGATACGGAAATCACCGATTTTACGGTAACGGATGGTGGAGGAACCGGAGAATTTTTCTACTCCACGGATCAGGCCGGGGATCAGACCGTGACTGCAACATGGGCAAGTGGAGATCTGCTGCTGGATGGATCTTCTGCAGATTTTGAGATCCGGGTGGATGTAGGAGATATCGAACAGCTTGCGGTTGTACAGGAACCATCAGATGTAATTAGCGGTGTTGGGTTTCCCGAAGCTCAATATCCGATCATTCAGCTGCAAGATGGCTCAGGTAACAGTGTGGCAGAAGAAAATGTTGAGGTAACAGTGAGCCTGCTTCAGGGAGATGGGAATCTGGCCGGGACGCTTAAAAATACGACAGATGAAGATGGCCGCGCTGTATTTGAGAATCTCACCATTACTGGAGATGCAAACACAAATTACATTCTCGGGTTTGAAGTGGACGGGCCCATTACGGTATCGACAAATGAGTTCGAAGTGATTGATCCAATAACAACTGTATCTGCATCAGAATCAACCGTAACTGTTGACCCTGATGAGCTTACTGTTGGTGAAGCTTCCGTTGTAACGGTTACACTGTTTGATGGAGATCAAAATCCTGTGGATGATATTGATGAAGCAAACTTTACCCTGACCTTTGAAGGCAGCAAAGCCGAAATCGTAGAAGATTCTTTTGAATCTGATGAGAATGAATACACGTTCGGAGTGACGAACACCACGGCTGAATTGGTAACGGTAGCAGTTGAGGTATCAGCAACTGTTTTGGATGATGAACCCGTAATTACATTCAATGCCGGTACCCCGGTTGCGGAGAATACAACTGCAGAGGTGCCTAATGGAACACCCGGTGAGGAAACCGTCATAACCATTACAGTAACCGATGAGTTTGGGAATCCGGTTGAGGGCGTTCAAGATCTGCTGGATGTGGTGATAAGCGGTGCGAACGAGGACGCTGATATATCTGATATTGAAGATGTGGGCGACGGTGAATACACCATTTCCTACACTCCGGAGGTAATTGGCGATGATGATATTAATATATCACTGGATGGGAATGAAATTGATGACAGCCCCTACACAAGTACGGTAAGTGCCGGTAATGTAGAGGGATTAATTATCGTTTCAGGAAATGAGCAGAGTGGAGATGCCGGAGTGGAACTGGAAGAGTCTCTGGTGGTTCAGCTGCAAGATGAGTTCGAAAATCCGGTACGTGGTCGGGATGTTACATTTGAAGTGACGTCATCCCCCGATGATACAGACAGCTATGAGCTTTCCGCTGAAACTGTGGAGACAGAAGAAGATGGGACCGCAAAAATTACGTTTACGCTCGGCTCACTTCCGGGAGAGTATACAATTGTAGCTGAATATGAAGAGTTATCGGCAGAGTTTACATTGACGGCAACAGCCGGACTGGCCGCAACAATTGAGAAAATTTCAGGGGATGATCAAACACAGCCAACCCGCAGTGTACTGGAAGATTCCCTGGTTCTTCAGGTTCTCGATGAGTTTGATAATCCTGTGCCAAATTCAAATGTATACTTCGCATTTTCGCAGACTCCGGATAACGCTCTCGATCAATCCGCCACACCGGATACCGTTTCTACAGATTCTGAAGGGTTTGCCAAATCGGAAGTTCGTCTTGGATCAGAAGATGGAGATTATAGGGTAGAAGTATCGACGGATAATGAGGATGTAGACTCGGCATTTTTTGACATGAGCGCCACTTTTACAGCTCCGGATCCGGCATTTGTAGATACCGTGAATACGGTCGTATTTAATGGTGGACTGGAATCGTATATGTTTGCTGAATTTGATGAGAGTATGGATCAAACCGAAGGGATGACGTACGAAACCTGGGTGTTGCCGAATGCGCTCGATTCGGACGGTTATTTTTCTAAAAGGTGGAATTCAGAAGATCTCTCGAACAGTCAATACCGCATTCATATTGAGGGTAATCTGCTCACGGTTGAACTGATGGATGAAGATGGAGACCGGTATACGATTACAGTGGATGACTTTTTCCGTAATGAGGGTGAATCAGATGAAAATGGAGGTGAAAATGCTTTTACGGCCTCATCTGTAGTAAGTGAAAATAATGAAAACGGGAATGATGAAGATGAATTTTCATGGACTCACATCAGCTTGGTTGCTGATCCCGTTGGTGAAACCATTAGCCTTTATCGCGATGGGTTTGAACTGGAACGCCGACAGTTGAATAACAACTTGCAGTCATCGGATGAAGAGATGGAAGTTGGCCTTGGGTTTAATGGAGAAATTCATGAAGTGAGATTGTGGGACATCCCGCGGTCGAGCCGTGATATCCAGGCTCTGAAAGACCTGATTTTGACCGGGGAAGAGGATAACCTGGTTCTTTATCATTCGTTTGATGAAGATGGTGGCGATGTTGCATTTGATGCTACAGAGTACGGAAACGACTTCTATTTTGGTGATGATGTAGATCGACGGCGAAGTCTGCGAAATGTAACACGTATAACGGTCAACCAAGATTCCGATTTTGTTGTCCGCCTCGCGGCACTTGATGCTACCGGTGGAACGGTAAATGCAGAAGTGATAGAGTTGCCCGGAAACGGTACTCTCTACCAACTGGATGATAATGTTGATCCTACGGATGAAATTTCCGACGAGGGAATTCAGCTGACAGATGAGTTTAACAGGTCACTTTATGAACCGGATAACCAGTTTGCAGGCACAGACAGCATTCAGTACCGGATGTACGACCAGTATGGAAACTTTACAACCGCCACTATGATTTTTGAGGTACTGGAAGTAAATCGTCCCCCGGTTGTATCAGCTGACTTATCAAAAATTGAGTTTTATCAACGAGAAACATTCGAAGTATTTCTTGATACCGTGGTAACTGACAACTTCTACACACCTGAAGAGATTCAGTGGAGCATCGAATTAACGGATAGCCGTTTTGATTGGGAAATTACCGCTAATGGAGATATCAAACAGAAGGAAACCAATCAAGAACCGGATCAACCGATACGTGATCGTCAACGTTCGGGCCGAGAATTTGATAACAATGGAAATCATCCGCTGATGGAAGATGGGACGGATATTCGTGGCGAAAATTCACGCGATCCTGTGTTGCTTTTGGCAAGAGAACAGGGAATTCCAATTGATGAGTTGACTCCCGAAATAGCCTACGATCTACTTCAAGGAGCTTATGGTGAGAATACGGAGGAGGAGCGGCTACTTATAGATTTTGATGAGGATGAACGAGTGCTGACATTTACAACCACTCCACTTTTTGAGGAAGAAGATATCAAGCTGAGGTTGAATGCCACAGATCCGGAAGGATTGTTCGGGCGGCGGGATTTTATGGTGTCTGTAAATCACCAAAACGATCCGCCATCACCCGTAGATCTGCTTTCTCCCGTAAATAGTGATTCTGTACAGGTAAATCTGGTACAGTTCGAATGGAGTGAATCAACCACGATAGAAAACGACGATATTTTATACACACTGATTATTGATCGCCGTGACGGGGAGCAGCTAACGCTTGAGGAGCTCGCAGATACGACCTATACGTTTGAAAATCGTACCGACTTCTTTGTCGAGGATATGGAGTACGAATGGCGTGTAATTGCATCAGACGGCACAGATGAAACGCCAAGCTCGGATGAATTTACGTTTATCACGCTGGATGTTCCGGATAAATACGCGCTGTTTCAAAACTATCCGAATCCTTTTAACCACTCCTCAAAAATCGAGTATTGGATTCCGGTTCGATCCGATATCCGTATGGAGATTTACGATACCATAGGCCGTCGTGTACAAGTTCTGTTTGATGAAACAGGAGTAACACCGGGTGTATATACGGCAGATTTCGATGGGGCCGGACTTGCCAGCGGCGTTTATTTCTACAGATTTACTGCTGTGGGTGATAATGGAAGTCAATTTCAGAAGGTAAAACAGATGACGTTGATCAAGTAATTGGTCCAACGTGGCCAATTAAAAGCGCTTTCATCTCTAAATGACTGTTTCTTCGGCTATTTAGCCTGTATCAATAATGGATAGAGTGCTTATAATCCGTTATTTTAAATCAAATACAGAAGCTGCTATTCAGCAGGTAATTGAAATTGAAAAAGGAATAATAGATTATGGCTAAAGTAAAAGTCGGAATTAATGGATTTGGTCGCATAGGTAGATTGGTGATGCGATCCATATTAAAATATCAGAGTGACGAGATTGAAGTAGTAGGTATCAACGATCTAACCGATACCAAAACACTGGCGCACCTATTTAAGTACGACTCCGTTCACGGCACGTTCGATGGTGATGTAAAAGCCGACGGAAACAACATCGTAATTAACGGACATAAAATTGGGGTGTCTTCCGAACGTGATCCTGCAAACCTGAAGTGGGACGAGCGTGGTGCTGAAGTAATTGTGGAATCAACCGGACTTTTTCGGGATGATAAATCAGCTGGAAAGCACCTCGAAGCTGGCGCGAAAAAAGTGATTATTTCTGCACCCGGAAAAGGCGATATTCAAACGATCGTGCTGGGTGTGAATGATGATGAGCTGGACAAGAGCAACGATATTTTCTCTAACGCAAGCTGTACAACAAACTGCTTGGCTCCAATGGCGAAAGTGTTGGATGAGTCTTTTGGCTTGAAGCAGGGCTTCATGACAACCATTCATGCTTATACCGGCGATCAGGCGATTGTTGATGGACCGCATAAAGATCTCAGAAGAGCACGTGCTGCCGCAGCCAATATTGTACCAACTACTACAGGTGCAGCAGCAGCCGTAGGATTAGTACTTCCCCATCTTGATGGAAAACTTGACGGTTGCGCTGTTCGCGTTCCCGTGCCGGACGGTTCGCTAACTGACTTTACTGCCGTGTTGGACAAAGATGTAACGGAAGCCGACGTATTGAAAGCATTTAAAGATGCTGCCAACGGCCCACTGAAAGGAATCCTTGAGTACAGTGAAGAAGAGCTGGTATCAAGCGATATTATTGGTAATCCACACTCATGCATCTTCGATAGCAAGATGACAAAAGTGGATGGCAACGTGGTGAAAGTAATCGGTTGGTATGATAATGAAGCCGGATACTCCGCACGAACTGCCGAGCTGGTTACGAAAATCGTTTAAATTTTCGCCAAATGGTTCTTAGTTATTTCAAAGCCTGCTTTGTTTATCTCAAAGCAGGTTTTTTTATATAAGGAGTTCTTTAAAAAAACGCATTCGGAATGTAGTTTCTCCAAAGGAGCGTTAACAGAGTATTTAAAAAAATCTATTTTATCGTGAAAAAACATAGACAACACTGGTTTACAACACTTTTATTACTTCTATTTCTGCCGTCATCTATCATTGCACAATCCATAGATATCGACCGGGTTGAACCCGGTAACTGGTGGATTGGTTTTGAGGAGCCTGATGTACAGGTTCTTTTTTATGGGGATGATATACAGTCTGCCAAACCATCGGTAGATCATCCCGGCGTAACTCTGGAACGTCGAACCTTGGTGGAAAACCCGAACTATCAATTTTTGACCCTCCGAATTCATGAAGATGCGGAGCCGGGAACGGTTGAAATCCATTTTGAGAGAGATAACTATTCCCACACTATTGATTATGAAATTAAAGAGCGGAGCAACGATCCCAATCGGAATCAAGGGTTTGATTCATCCGACCTGATTTATCTGCTGATGCCCGACCGGTTTGCCAATAGCGATCCGAGTATTGATGAAATTGATGGCATGCTGGAGGGTGTAAATCGTGATGATCCCGATGCTCGCCACGGTGGTGATATTCAGGGCGTGATCGATAATTTGGACTATCTCGATGACCTGGGAATGACTGCTGTCTGGTTCACCCCGATTTTTGAAAATGATATGCCGCCCGAGTATGGAGCGTACCACGGCTACGCCGCTACCGATATGTATCGTGTAGATCGCCGCTACGGATCGAATGAGAAGTATCTGGAGTTGATTGACAAGGCTCATGATCGTGATATGAAAGTCATTATGGATATGATCCATAACCATGTGGGAACCCATCACTGGTTTATTGAGGATCTGCCGACCAGCGACTGGGTGCACCCGATTGAAGAGTATGGAACCACTAATTTCAGGACCTCTACGGTGATGGATCCGTATGCCTCCGATCACGACTGGAGCTCGACGGTTCAAGGCTGGTTTGTGACCGATATGCCTGATCTGGACCAACGAAATGAACTGGTTGCCAACTACCTGATTCAAAATACCATCTGGTGGATTGAATATTCGGGGATTGATGGAATCCGCATGGATACACATCCATACCCATATAAAGATTACATGGCAGAATGGTCGCGAAGAGTACTCGAAGAATTTCCCGATTTTAATATGGTAGGAGAAGCATGGATGCCGAATACACCATCGACGGCCTACTGGCAGACCGGTTTCCAAAGTCCGGACGGATATGAAAGTTACCTGCCAAGCGTAACGGATTTCCCACTTTATGGATCGCTGACTGCCGGTTTGAATGAAGAACCGGGATGGGATACCGGAATTTCGAGATTGTACTTTACGCTAAGCCAGGATTTTCTATTTCCTGATGCTAATCTGAATGTAATATTTCCCGGTAACCACGATCTTGACCGTATTTTTACAGTGGTTGATGAAAATTACGGCAAGTTTAAGATTGCAAATACATTCATCATGACCACCCGAGGAATTCCACAACTCTACTATGGAGATGAAATTCTGATGACAGGTGGTGGTCCGGACGGCTTAAAGAGAAAAGACTTTCCCGGTGGATGGGAGGAAGATCCGATCAACGCGTTTACCCATGAGGGACGAGTTGAACTCGGCGAAGAGACAGGTTTCCCCGTAGTTGAAGCGCATGACTTTATGACCAACCTCGCCAACTGGCGTATGGACAAAGATGTAATTCACAACGGTGAACTGACTCATTTTGTACCGGAGGATAATGTGTACGTCTACTTCCGACATGATGAAAACGACCGCGTGATGGTGATTCTGAACGCGCAGGATGAAGAGATGGAGCTGAATCTTTCCAGATTCTCTGAATTGCTAAACCCGGATGATATCGGTTACGAAGTCATCTCCGGCGAAAGTATGGAATTCGGTGAAACTCTTACCATTGGGGCTCTAACACCCATGGTGATTGAGCTGGAACGAAAATAATTAATCCCCCTCTTGAGAGGGGTGTGTTGGCAAGGGTGAGTAGGCCGACGAATCCAGTTTAAAGTCAAAAAGGGAAGATCCGCAATGTCTTTGAAGACATTGCGGATCTCATTAATTCACGTCTTACTAAATGTGCCTTGGATTGTTGGGATATGTACAGCGGATAGTGCGCGAAGCCATTCCGACCACATTTGATTTGGGGCTTATCCACTGATACATAGTTGAAGCTCTACATTTGCGGTCTGTCCGGGGATTTATTGAGAAGTCACAAAGAAGAGGGAGTATTTAATCAGCAAGTAAATTGGTTAAAGGCTCTCCATCTTGATTACGATAGATCGTGAAATCTTTATCCAGGGTGATAATGCTGCTGATATTTTCACTATTCGCCAGTTCTAAAAGCGTCGCGTCGGCAAGATCGGCGGGAAGATCAGAATAGGTAACAAAGGTTTCTCGAATATTCTGGAGCTGCCATTGGTGTAGATTTTCAATAACGACCCCGCCTTCGATAATCCAGTCAAGAAAATCGATCTGTGTCTGTTTGTTGAAATCCAGCATATAACAAACTTCGGTGAGAACCGGCCAGGTTGTTA
>SL_4KL_010_BRINEDRAFT_10002171_pt1 | contig 11073 bp, 3 predicted proteins | sample SodLak_010_BRINE_2_FD_10664 | JGI IMG/M metagenome (IMG submission 10664) | reverse complement strand
CGAATCGCCTTTTCGAGAGTCAGCTCTCCGTAGGTTTGATCACCTCGTTCTTCATCCCATTTTGAGCGCATGAGCCCGGATTGACGGAATACAGAGTCCATTAGGGCCTTATTATCACCGGTGTAGTAGGCCAACAGCACGCACAAAGCCATGTCTGCTTCACTATGTGAGTCATATCCTGCGGTATCACCGGACCACAGCTGACGGAACGTGTTGTTTCGTTTTCCATACTTGATGATTCGCTCTGGGCTGATGTCTGTCTCCGGTGTTGGAATTTTGATAGGTTTCTTATCACTAGTGTGATCACCGCCACTGTCAGTGGTCGTGTCATCATCTCGTGCGACATACTCCCGATGGATATTCTTGAGTTCGTTATGCCGTACGGCCACCTTGGTCGGTGTGCTTTCTATGTGCTCGCCGGTAACCGTAAAAAATCGACCCTCATCATAGAGTTCGAACCCGTCGTGACGTTGGCGCCCTTCAGGTACGAACCCGTGAATTAGTACGTGTAGTCCAGTGCCACTCGGTGAGACTTCGGTGTATGAATCAAGCGTTGATACAATCTCTTCGGCAGTATCAGTTAGTGAGCCCGTTTCTGGATCTCGGACGTCGTCTAGATCGATACCAGCGATGGTATCGCTATCGGTGAATACGAATCCAAGACCCTCCACGTCGTCACGCGTTAGTGCGTCGACTGCGATCTCGAAACTGGCCCATGTTGAGGGGTCGTTTACTTTCGCAAAATCGTTTTTATTTGGTGATACCGGAACTTTGGTGGGCTTATCGTTCCGCATCTCTTCTCGCCAACAGATCCATTGCTCATGTCTGCGGAGTTCGTCAGGGATTGCACTGAGGTTGGTATGTTTTGTGCTAGTAGCCGTAGATAGCTCCGGTTTGGTACTCTTATCTTCCTGTGTCGGTAGGTTAGATCGGTGGGGAAGCGGCTCTAATGGCGATTCTTCTCGGAGAAACTCAGAAAGTAACTCATAATCCGCACCCGTGAGATTGGCCACTCGATCTCGAAGAAACGTACGGAGTACGTCCTGTTGGTCAGAATCAAGTTCGCAGTATTTGAGTGCGAGTCGGGGAATGCCTTCCAAGAGCTCCCGTTTTGAACGGCCGTGAGGTTTAGTTTTTAAAACACCTGTAATGACGAGTGGTTTTGTGACATCTCTCGGGATGTACTCGCCATACTCGAAGCCCAATTCCAAAAAGAGGTCTTCAGCTGAAGGGGAGACTTGCAGCACCTGTGGCTGTCCGTCAATATTTGTCTGAATGTATCCTCCTGGTTTTGATTGATAAGCGTAAAATTTTGGCATGGGTAACATTTCAGAATGTCGGAATAAAAGTATATGGGCTACCAAGTGGCTGATTTTTGCCGATGAAGTCAATTTTTACCTTTGTTGTATTGAGAATACTCTAACTTCAGTACTTCACAAAGTTGGTTAGTTAGAACGTCTGCTTGCTGAAAGTGTATCTAATACCCAACAATCAGACAGCAGCCCCTCGGTGTTAAAACATAGCCCGTATATAACGGAGAACTATTTCGAAGTGATGGGCTTCTTTCAAAAATACCGGGGTTTCAATACGTCCCGCTTGGACTCCTATCCACTAAATGGCAGACGACCAACTGACCCGTTCTCGGACTCGATTGCTCCACGTCAGTGACACACACTTAGGATACATTGCGTACGGGAAGTCACGTCGCGCTGACGATTTTTCGGATGCATTCATTCAGGTTGTGCAGCTTGCGATCCGCCGAGATGTCGACGCGGTCGTTCACACAGGGGATCTCACACACAATGCGGATGCGTCAAGTGAACTCGGGCCACGAATTGCAGCGGGGTTACGACGACTCCGGGCAGAAGGTATTCCGTTCTATTTCATCCTTGGTAATCACGATATCACCGACGCCGGGACACCACAAGCTTGGGCAGAGAGAATCGTAGAAAAAGATCTGGGGACACGTCTCGGTCGTTCGCCGGCTCACTGTGGCACAGTGAGTCTCTACGGAATTGATTATCAAGAGCGCTCGTGGTGGGAAAATCCCGATCTTAGCGTAGCGGATCCACCGACTGGAACGGTGCCGATTCTGTGTCTACACCAGTCAGTCAGTCCACTCTTCAACGACGATATTAGCGATACAAAACTCTCAACGATTCAAAAAAGCTCTTCAGTAAAGTTTGAGGTGGTGTTGCTCGGTCACTCTCATTACACCAACACTGCCGAGAGTGAGGGAATAAAAGCTCATTACGCCGGATCAACAGAGCGGACGTCGCGTGCCTATGAGGGAGAACCAGTTGGCGTCACGGAGTTCGATATCAGTGAAGACGGTATTGATCAGACGTTCCACGAACTTGAGATACGACCGTTCGCCACATACACAGTCAACTATTCAGCAGAGTGTGACAGGAATAACTTGGATGCTGCTGTTGAAAAAATAGATATCGCCGGGGAAGTGGTTACGATCTATACCGCTGGTGGTGTGGATACACAGCTCGTGGAGCAAGCATTTCAGGCAGCAGGCGCGTTCGATACGCGATCGATGCCCTGGGACGGTAACGAAGAGCCTCCCAAAGGAATCGCCCAATATGTGGAAACCAAAGACGGCAATACGCAATTAGAACCTGTAACCGACGACCCAACGAGTGACGATGGAACATCGTCGGATACACAACGAGAGTTGCTCTTCCACGTCGGTGATGTACGATTCGGTCGCGAATTCGATGAAGAACCAGCCGTGCCTGTTAACCAGGCATTCAAGGAAGTCGTCGATACTGCCGTCGATCAGTCAGCTGCTGCCATCGTTATCACCGGTGCATTGTTCGATCCGGACCCTAACGCCGAGACGATTGAGAAGTGCCGCAAAGCACTTGAGCGTGCTTCCGAGGGTGGTGTTTCGGTTATTCTCGCAACCCAATCAGACACAAGCATTGCGGCTATCGAGGAGTTACGACAAGCGAACCTTCTGCTGATTGCATCGACAGATAGTGTGGAGGTTGGTCCATTCTCTATTCACGGACTGGCGGGCGGGCAGGAGTTCACGAAAGAGATCATTCGTCTCTCATCGGAGGACGACGCTGCTTGCAACATTATACTCACGCATGAATCAATTACCCCACCGTGTGCTCCAGAAAGCGCCGAATGGAATTACAACCAAATTAGCGACCTCATTGGTGGAGAGTTCGACGCACTCCTCTTGAACAGTGGGTCCGGAAGCTGGAATCAATCTGACCGACTTCTCGCCGAAGGAGCAGATCTTGCCCCGCCGCTTGACCAGTCGTGTTTTGATCAGGAAGAACCTCTCGGAGGCTACGCAGTTATTGCACTGGACGAGGGAGAACTCAAATTTAAAAAACAAACCGTGGCGAGTCCGCCAGTCGTCACTCAAGAGATCGCCGTCAAGAACTCAGCGACGTACGAAGAGATCAGAAGTAGACTCGATGACTTGGATATCCAAGGTGCACACGTACGAATCCTCCTCCGTGGAGCCAATCAAACAGTTCGAACTCGCGTTGCAAGCGAACTCCAGCGCCAGGCTAAGAGCGTGGTTATCTGGGATGAGGATGAGGGCGCCGTCACTCCCGAACAGCCACCAACCGCACCAGGAACAAAACGGGAAGCTGTTCCGGGAGACGACATAACCAATGGTGGGCAGTCACCAGAGATCACACCCGAAATCTCAGTCAGTCAAACGCCGGAAGAATGGGGCCGACCGACAGGACCAGATTTAATAAACGAAGGTTTCGCCTCGGTGAAAGAGCGTGATGGAGACCAATGTGGATTCGTATTCGATATTAATGCGTGGGAGTCAGCGCATCCGGAAGACGTTTCCTCACATGTAGACCGGTCGACTCTTTCTTTTGGAAAGTGGTACTGTCATCACGATGCCACAGAGGGACATCATACCTGTCCGTTCCACACCCCAAACGATGAGATAGACTCCTCGGAAGTACGCTCACGTTTCATGGATACGATCGAGAACGCCAATAGCAAACGTGATATCCAGTTTTACGGAGCTTCGCTCCCGTCACTCGTGCTTTCAGAGCATGAACTCGACGTGCTGCAGAACTATCCAGTGGACATTCAGCACGCCACGGTTGGGCACGTGAGGATCGAAGACTCGCTGCTCAATCAGCCCATCCGGTTTAATAATTCAACGCTTGAGAATGGCGTTATAATATCCAATACGCGAGTCGAAGCGAGCCTCTCAATGAGGAATGCTCACATTGATGGTGGGCTCAAATTCAAGTTTGCGCGTCTTACGGAGAGTCCAGCCCTAACGTCAGTCAAACTTGACGGTTACCTCGTTGTTAGCCAGACAGATCTTCCAGACGGGATCATGTTAAGCGGGTCACAAATTGCGGGGCGGCTGCGATTCTCCAATTGCTCAGTCGGTGGCCATGCAACATTTTACGAGATAGAAGTTAGTGGAGATGTAGATCTCAACAGAACAGATTTCAGTAACGAATGTCGGTATGACCAGGCCCGTGTCGGTGGCGACATGTCGCTGTTCGATACATCGATCAACCAGCGATTTGTCTTGCAGGAGGCGGTGATTGGTGGGGAAGTTACGATCAGCCAGTCGATGTTCGGTAGCGAAGTCAACCTTTCAGAGATGACTGGAAGTAGTGTTGCGGTCAGAGATTCGTCACTGGAAAGTACGCTCATCTGTCGGCAGAGTATGTTTAACCTGTTCACTCTTGACCACACGACTGTCGATGGCATGTTACGGCTCGACCGCACCGAGTGTGGAAAGTTACGATTTGATACGGTCACATGTTTGGATCACGTAGAGATCACTGGTGACTGTGTCGGCAGCGGATCCGAGCCAAAGACCGTCCACGACACGCTGACGGTTACAAATACTATCTTCCATCGTCCATTTGTTTTCCGTGAGATAGGCCTTGGCGGAGCCTGCCGACTCACAAATAGCGTTTTCCACGACGAGGTATCACTTATCGACGCGACTCTCGAAGAAGAGTTCTCACTTGCACAAAGTACTGTCAAAGGAAGCGTCACACTCGGCGGCGTACTTAACGGGGCACTCGAGTTGGATAATGGAACATTCGAAGGGCTATTTGACGCTGACGGAATTACTGATGTCGGCGGGGCGCTGACCGCATCCCACTCATCGTTTGATATGAAAGTCGACTTGCGAAATACTACGTTCAACGGAAGGTTTGATTTTCGAGACGTAGACATTGCGGCGCCACTCCACCTCGACGGGTGTGTATGTAACCAGCAAATTACATTTGAAAACAGCCACTTCAGCGAGCGTATTAGTTTGGATGGGATGACTATCGCTGCCCCAGCAACATTCAGAGCATCCATTTTCGACGGTGAGGTGACGCTCATTGACTTAGAGTCTAGCACTGACATTGACTTTAGCAATACACGGTTTTCCGGACGGCTGACCGCTACGGGAGCAGACGTCGCCGGCGACCTACTATGGTCGGATTCACGGTTCGCCGGTCAAGCAAGTTTTGTCGGTGTTCATACTGCCAACTTCAACATCGCGAACGTCTCATTCGCCGATACAACCCGATTCGAACACCTGACAGTCAATGGATCGATTGACGCAACTGGGACCTCATTTGAAGGAAAGACATCGTTCGATGATGCTACCATCGACGGTGTGATTGACGGAACAGGAGCGACTTTCGATCAAAAGGCATCATTCGAGGACCTCAAAACACTGTCTACTGACACGGTTTCGTTTACCGAAGCCCGGTTTTTTGGCCCCGTTTCGTTTCAAAATGCCAGCTTCGGCGGTGAGTTACTTCTAAAGAGAGTTGGAACGTGGGCGGTTGCTGACTTCACACATATTGAGGTCGCTGGATCCTGTTCATTGGCAGACGTCAGGTTTCGAAGGAAGGTTCGGTTCTGTGAAGCAACTGTTCACGGTAGTCTCTATTTCAATGACGTCACGGCCGAGGGCGGAGTCGACTTTACAAATGCAACGCTCGCAGGAGGCGCCATATTCGATCATTCACGGTTCGGCGAGACTAGCGTGTTCGATGAGGTAGAAAGCAGATCCGAGCTATCATTAACAGAGGTGTCGTTCCAAGACGATGTTTGGTTCGACGACGCGAAAATAGATGGGAAGGTTACCGCTAAGGCATCGACATTCGGCGGCAGGGCCTCCTTTTCGAATTGTGAATTCAATAACGCAGTACTATTCCAGAGGTCGACGTTTGAATCCGACGTTCGGTTTGATGAGGCAGGTTTCGATGGTGGCGCTAGCTTCAAGAACGCGCATCTAAAGATTCCGCTGTTCAGCCACACCCGATGTGCGGGACCTGAACTAGACTTTTCAGGAGCAACACTTGGCGACGGGCAGATAGTACAACCAGCGGATGATCCCACGTATTATAATTTTACTGGAGCGCTCTTAGGCAACCTCACGCTCGAAGTGGCGGACGGATCCCCGATCGACGTCGAGTCGTTTAGATTCGTCAGTACACGTTATGACGGATTCGAGTTCGCTGACCATCCTCCTCTATACACGGTTAAAAAATCACTTGAGCAGTACGCCGGCCCAGTGTCCGAGCCTTCGTGTGAAACACTCGAAAAAACATATCTCAAGGCGAAGAATGGTGCCTCAATGGTTGGAGACAGCGATGCCGCAGGGAAGTTCTTTATTCGCGAACTTGTTAACAGAGCGAAAGTACATTGGGTCAATAGGCGTCCTTGGTCGCTAATCAAAAATTCCACACTCAGGGCGACTTCGAAATATGGACAATCACCAGCTCGCGTGATAGGAAGTTCAATCGTACTGATTGTGGGTTTCGGTGGTGTGTTCTACGGAGCACAGTCCAGAACCGACAATTTCCCGGTTGAACCCGGGTCAACCTATGACGGCCTCGGAGGAGCTATGTTGCTGAGCCTCGAGTCGTTCACGACCCTTGTTTTCGGCGGGGCAGACGTCTCGAATCAGGCGATTCGCCTTGTTGGTGCTGTAGAGGGATTCATTGGAGCACTCATGATTGCGTTGTTGCTGTATGCACTTACTCAGTCGATCGACCGCTGATTGACATCCTCTCACCCCTGAAGGAGTGGACTTCCGCTTGCTACGTGTCACTGTGCCATTAGCTCCTTGTAGTTATTTCTGATAGTTACTTCGGTGAGATATGCCGCATCGGCGATTTCTTTCTGGTTTAATTTTTCAATCCCAGGTTGTAATCCAGCAGCATATACAGCTGCTGCAGTAATTGACCATGGGCTGGTGCCACCATTGGTATTACTATGGCTTGCGATCGATCTGGCTTCTTGAATAATGTTCGAGTCCTCTTCCAGACCGAGATTGTGGGCCAAATATGGAAGGTACTTTTGTGGCTGAATCAGTATCACAGAGCTATCGATGTCGAGATTCGCCAGAAGTTTTCGCTGCTGATGGCTCAGACTACTGGTAGTGACATCTTCACCAAACGAGTCATTAAGTGACGCTTCGATTGCGGCGAGTGGGCGGTGTTCTTTTTCCAGAAGTGTAGCGATTCGAAACGCCGCCGCAGCAGTGACAATCTTTGATTTCCCTTGTAAGAGGTCGCTTCGCATCGCTTTCGCATATACCTCACCGGTTTGATAACAGACAGCCGCAGAGACTTCAAGATCCTTTGCTAGATCTGTAATCAATTCCTCAATTTCAATGGCCGTTTGTTCTGCATATGTTAGCTCGTCTGTCCTGGTTGGATCAGGAACGTGTTCTCCATGGTTTAAAATACGCCGGAGAACGTGCGGACGTAAAGGTTGATCAGAGTCCCATTCAACGGGTTGAACGGTTGGTTCATTATTTTCCTCATCGGCCGGACAATCATTTGTATTATTTGTTTCGGTGGTATTTTCAGAATCTGTAGACCCTGAACTTTCGGTCGGAGGCGTCTGGGGCTTGCCTGTCGTGCTGGAATTCTGATTTTGAGTCTCTTCGGTGGTATTGTCCTCAGGTTGGGTAGCTGTGGTGTCGTCTTCAGCATCAGAATGCATATAGTCAGGATCTACTACACTACACGATTCAACTTCCACGAAGAGCATGTGTGTACCGCCTGAATGGGCCCAGACAGCCTTCTTGACCAAGCACTCTGCCTCGACAATATCGTGCTCAGAGAACTTGCTTTCAAGGTTTGAGTAGTCGTCTAAAAAGAGCGTATGATCATGATCTGCAAATGTTACATCACCGTCGTCAGTACGAGTCAAATAGAACGTGAGTGTGTCCCCGGACGCAACGGTCGAAGGGCCGATATTCATACACAGTGTTTAATAAATGCTATAATAAAAATAGCGAACATTCTTGATCAGTCTTAGCTGTATCTAGGCGGTAAGCTCATTCTCAAGGAACCAGCTTTAATTGGTAGGTAGGTGAGGTAGTTCTCCTAAAATCGGATACAAGAGAACTATTTCGATTGCGAGTGCCAGTCTTGTCAGTAGATGATAAATCCATTTATCAATTTTCGCTATAGTTCACCTTCTAATGGTTACTCTCAGTGAATACGATCACAATGAAGTTGTTACACTGTCTATGCAGGTGCTTGAGGTGTTGGATACAGATAGCCCCAAGCGTGCATGTGAAATGAAAGTCCAAACAATAAGTTCAGAACCAGTCCGGTTTGTTGTATGGGAAAAAAGTCCAGCTGCCAGCACTGACTGGGTGGTTGATGAATGGTACCACGTACAGGACTTAATAATTAAGCAGTGGGATACGTATACCGAGCTAAATGCGACGAGACAGACGATCGCTAAAAACGTTGATAACACATCTTTAATTGGGACTGCCAGAGACGAGATCGGGGAACAACGAAAAATTTCAAGCGAAAATTCCCCTACCGAACAAGCTGTTGAACCGAATAATCTGTCTGAGTTGTATGAATCATTTAGAGGTTTGAGTGTGGCGATAGAAGCGATCATTGAGAGTCCTTCGAGTGATGTGTCAATAGAAGATATATCACACCCCACAGTTCAGTATTATTCTGTAATTCAAGCTATCTTAGGTAATGATAATTACCTTCCCGATGATGTTGAGGGGCTTGGAGAGCAACAGTTGTACCGTGTTCCATTTGAGATGAGAGAACTCAGAAGTCAGTATGGAGATGGACAGTGGTTGACAGAGTATCACAGTATCGAAACAGTGGATCTGTCTGAAGAAACTCAATCGATGATTGATGAGTCGACTCTTGGGCAAGAGGCTTCCCAATTCGTTCGTCCAGTCACTCCCGAAACAGAAACACCACTCCCAGTGCTGCCTTCCAGTGAAGAAGAGCTCAGTGAAGCTCTATCATTATTGTCTCAATTCGAGGCTCAACCTTCAGTCCCGTGGGACTACAATAACTCTGGCAAACTCCCTATTCAAGAGATCTACGATCTGCTCTGTACTGCTGAAGATATAATTGGTGTTCAGACACGGAATCTTGAGGAACGAGAGAACAGCGGAGAGTCGTCAGCCGAAACAAATGAAGAGACGTCGACTGTTGATAAGAAATCTCCTATCGATCGCTGTAAGTTTGTGTGGCCACAAAAAGAAGGCCAAAGCGACCAACATACAGCAAGTTGTTGTTATCGCAAAACATGGGGTCAACACGATCGATGTATTTGGCACGCCGACACGGAAGGGAATAAACCAATAGAAGAACTTAGCAAAGCCCGAGAAGCTGAAGAAAATCGACTGCACAATCATTTACCGAGGGAAATACTATCCGGGGCAGTCCTTCGTAACATTAAATTCTTTGATGAAATATTCACGGGTGTTGATTTCAGTGGTGCGGATTTGCAGGAATGCGATTTTGGAAAGGTTTATTTAGGTTATGCAGATTTCAAGCATGCCACAATTCAGGATGTAGATTTTACTGATGCAACGATTTCAAAGGCAGACTTTCGAAATGCAGATTTGTATAATATAAAATTTAACGACATGTCGTTATTCGAAGTTGACTTTACAGGTTCAAAAATCACAAATTCGAATTTCACAGATGCTAAAGTTGACCAGGCCATATTCACTAATGCGATTGTGAAGAACACCGAAGGAGTTACTGTCGAACACACACAGATTAAACCAGACTTCTGTATTCATCTATCCACAGATACGACTATTGAAGAAGTTGATAATTTACTTCCGCCAGACCTACCGTCAGAATCAGAGGTCATATATGAAATCATTGGGGAAAAGACAGATCATAGTATCCCAAAGAAAGAGATTCAGAACATTGTTGACAAACACGTGAAGATGTCTCGTGGATATGATAGACGAACAGAAATTAAAAATTCGACCGATACGGCAGTGCAACCGATATCGGAACGTAAAGAAGACCAACCAACAACTGATGCAGAGACACCGGAATCCAATTCTTCTAATCCTAACGAGAATAACGTTGTGGAAGAATTACTTGCGACAGTAAAAAAGTGGCTCAAGTAGCATATACAGGGATCAATACAGGCTATTACCGACTTCAGTGAAACAGCGTGGGGATCATGGCATCGCGCTGAATGCTTTTGTGTGTTAACAACCAAACCGCGTTTGGCGAGATGCTTCAGTGACTTGTTGAGCTCACATTAATATTGTCGCTCTTGTGGCGTAGATTGTTGGTGAGTCATAACAACAGCGTCGAGGATAGTTTTTACAGCTTCTTCTCCTGATTTTCGATAGACTCAACGCCGAAGCTGAAACGCTCTGAGGTACGGCGTGAGTTTGTCTTTGGAGATACCCCAATGAAGAGAGAACCAGTATCACACCACCGATCGGCACATTTCACTCACAGAAAGTGGTGAAAACACTCTTGAAGCGTTTCAATATCTCTGGAGAGATGGAAGCCCGCTACTCTCTGAACAATTGTGATCTACTCACAGCAGTACCAGACTCTAGCAGTGTGTATGTTCGCGTGTACGGTCAACGGTGGTGTAGAGCCAACTTATGTGAGTGCTTCAGACTACGGCCAAGACAAAGACCAGTATCTCTCGATTACCAACCTATCCGATTCAAGCACCATCTCGTGAGCCACTCAGATTCCTCCAGTATATCGTTGAGGAGGGGCCAGTGACGAAACAGGATTGTATCGAGTTTGCCGTTGCCGCAGGGATCGAACCACT
>SL_4KL_010_BRINEDRAFT_10002170_pt1 | contig 11075 bp, 13 predicted proteins | sample SodLak_010_BRINE_2_FD_10664 | JGI IMG/M metagenome (IMG submission 10664) | reverse complement strand
CAAGAAATAAAACAAAGCCTCCAAGACACCTACTTTTAAACTTCATAGACTGTCTTACAATTTATTCAAAAGCCCGTATGGTCTAGTGGAAAGACGTCACCTTGCGGAGGTGAAGATCCAGGGTTCAAATCCCTGTACGGGCGAAAAATAGGCTTTATATCCTGAAGGAAAAAAATTTAGTCAAAGACTTCAGAACTATGTAGTTCATCGGAATCGATGATAGAGTCTTCCAGTATACCTATTAAATGATCTCCATAAGGTTCTCCGTCCGAAATCAGGCTGTAGTCTTCTCTCAGATCTTCTGAAAGGTTTAGAGCGAAATAATCTTGCGCAATGCTTTCCAGTTTCTCTAAATCCTGCAAGCTTTCTCTTATCTGTTCTTCATGTCCTGCAGCTTTCAAGCCTAGCATCTTCGCAGTCTGATTATACTGGCTTTTTATCTCTTCTTCACCGTCATCAAGGATTTTATCAGCTTCAATATCTAGCATGTCATCAAATAGTCTCGGCTGGAAATTTGACAGCTTCTCTATGAATGTTGTTGCTTTATTTATAATCTCTGAACTGTCGTCTATAAACGCTTCTACTTCTTCCGCCTGCTGAAGATAGATTTGTTTGACATGATCCTGTCTAGATAAGAATTCTGATTCGTGTTCGTCTTTTTCAGCTATACAATCTTGTATTTCTTCGTAAAGTTCTTTGTCGAAGCTGTAAGATGCTGCTTTCCTCTCATAATCTAATATACTCTTTTCTCTGGTACCAAGGTTTTCTACGTTGTTTATTTCTCCAATTTCGACTTCTCTACTATTTTCTACCCTTCTCCCTAGTTTTGCCAATTCTCTTTGCATTTTCTCATAGTTCTTGTCGATTTCCGACATTTGATTCACTAGCTCTTCTAAAGCATCCTCTGCTTCAGTATATTTCTTCCCAGACACTCTGTAGTTTTTAGGGCGTCTGTCTGACCAGTTGTGTTTTTCTTCGGTATTTTTAGCCCACTTAGAGATAAGCGCTAGATCTCCGCTTATCTCTCTGACATTTTCTGCTAGTTCTGACTCGAATTCAGTCTTAAGTCTTTGAATATCTAGTTCTGACTGTTCTCTCTTATCTTCCCATGTATGGATGTTGGATCCTGCCCTGTCTATTAGAGGTTCCACATCTTCTATTTCGACATCTACATCGTTCTCAAGCACCTCTTCAAAGATTTTCTTAGATTCCTCTTTTGGTTTTTGATCTCCGAACCTTTCTGTTGGTGGAGAGCTGCCAAAAATCCTGCTTATGCAGTCTTCGATGGTTCCGGCGCCACTGTCTTCTTCTTGACTGGAGTTTTTGTCCTCCTCTTTTTCTGGAGACTTGTCAGAGCGTTCTATCATAGGTCTTCTTCAGTCGAGTGTCTGTTAGTCAGACCTATTAAACAATGTTGTCTTAGGAAACAACTGTGGAGACTTTTTAAGGCTTAATTTGATGTTTAAATCTTTTCTGCGAGTTCTTCTGTGATTTCTAAATTCTTTTCGTCGTATTTCACAGCTAGCTTATGTATTGTAAAGTATGCTATAATTGATAGGATAAAAGCAAGAACTAAATTCCCTAAAAGCATTGTATGTGCTGCTTCAGTTGCCTGAGAAGCCAGCGCTGTCTCTAAAGCTTCTTCTGGAGCCTCTGAATNAGTTAGAATGGTTCCTAGACTGTAGCTCATTATATATATAGGATACTTCATCACGGGGTTGAAGACGATTACGCAAGCAAAGAGCGCTAACTTATTTATGCTCTTGAAGAATCGGGATATCAGAAGGAAGAAGACTATTCCAATACCAAATGTTGGTATAACGGTTATAAAAGTACCTAGTGCCGCACTCGCCGCTGTTTGTCTCGGTGTATGATCTTCTTTTAAAGCCTTTTCAAACTCTTCAACGACTCTGTCTCTGTAACTTGATAACTTCTTCATCCTTGTTAGAAGATAATTGTTTAACCATGCTTTTTCAATGTGGCTCAAAAACATGATAACTGTAGAGAATGGTTCGAGGAAATGTAAGAGTAAGGATAGATCCGCATGTACATTCAGAACAAAGTTTTGATGGTAAAGAGCCTGTAGAGCTTATAATGGAGCAAGCTGCAGATATAGGTCTTGATTCAGTAGTTATAACAGATCATGATGAGATACAGGCTTCCGTTGAAGCCGCAGAACTTGCAGAAGAATATGACCTGATAGGAGTTCCGGGAATAGAGGTATCAACCAAAGCAGGTCATCTACTAGCCATAGGGGTTGAGGAAAAAATACCTAAAAACCAATCTTTGGACAAGACTGTTGAAAAAGTCCGAGAGCTTGGGGGAGCTGCCGTAATACCACATCCTTTCCAAAGAACTCGCCACGGTATAAAGAAGAAGAAAATCAACAAGCTTGATGCTATAGAAACCTATAACTCATGGATATTTACAGGTTACAGAAATAGAAGGGCTAAGAAGTTCGCAGAAAAAAGAAATATACCTGGTATAGCATCAAGTGATGCTCATTCGATAAAATCTATAGGAAGGGCTTATACAGAAATAGTGTTCGAAAATGAAGACTCCAAGAAAAATATAGAAAGCCAGGATATTGTAGATGCTATAAAAGAGGGATCAACACAAGTTTACGGGCGTAGAGCGCCTATACACAAGAGTGCGGGACATTACACGAAAGCAGTGGGTAGGAAAACAGCCTATAATGCTAAAAAACTAGGTATGCCAGCGAAAAAAATAAAAAATATTTTTAAAAGCTAAATAACTTCTAATACTTAAAAATGTGTTTAGACATAGAAAAAAACTGTAAAAACTCTTTCTAATTCTTTTTGACTACTCTAAAGTCTTTAAAATAATTTTTAACCCAATTTTTAATCTCCAATATGAGAGGTTCTAAAGCTTGAAGAGACAATTGTAGAACGTTATAACAATCATTAATATTCAAAAGAACACTAAAAAATACATGCAAGGAGATAAGTCAGAGAAAAGATACTTCGACATCAAAGGAACATCTGAAAATCCCACAGAAACCAAAATAGAAACGCCGGGAACAGAAATAAGCATAAAAGAACATAAGGCTACAAATAAACCACAAAAAACAATAAATCCGGAAGAACACCTGTTATCTGCACTAACATCATGTTTAAGCAGGACTATACATTTAATAGCATATGAAAAAGATATAGAACTCAAAAAACTGCAAATGAACGTTGCAGCTGACGTAGACATAAAAAACTACAAACAAAAAACCAGTCAAAAACCAGGGCTAGAAAAAATCAAAATACAAATAGAAACACAAACACAGACAGATTCGGAAAAAACACAAAAACAACTAATCCAACAAGCCAAAGAAAGATCAATAATAACCAACACTTTACGAAACAAAATAGAAATACAGCTAAAAAAACCTAGAAAACAACATAGAAAACATGGAAAAAACAACCATAAAACACCAAAACAAAAAAATAGAGGTAGAAGTAGCTGACAACCCAATAACCAGAGCATGGGGTCTATCACTGAGAGAAAACGGGAAAATGCTCTTCAAATTCCCTAGAGAAACCAAATCAAAAGTAGACATGATGCTAATATCTAAACCATTACATCTATACTTCCTAAACTCGGAAAAAAAGGTGGTAAACACACAAAAAGCAGAACCATGGACATTCAATCCGAAAACATGGAAACTTTACAGTCCCCAACAAAAATACAGGTACCTACTCGAAAGCTTCAAACCGTTGAAAATCCAAGAGAAAGACCAACTAAAATTCTAACATTCTGTGGTCGAGGTTTAAAGCTTTGAAAAAACAAAATAGGTTCTTATGGAGCTCTCAAAATTTTGTCCTCGATGCGGAAAAGAAACAGACAAGCTTTATGGCAACAAGAAACAGCTCTGCTCAAACTGTTATCCGGAAGTCAATGATTTATTAGAGATCCCTAACGTAGTTACAATCACTATCTGCCCGATATGTGGCAGAATGCGTAAACAAGGCAACTGGATAGAAGAATACACCTTAGAAGAGCAGCTAGCAGCCAAATTCGAAGAATATAGTGAAGAGGGTGTAGAAATGCAGCTACAGTACTGGGAAGAAAACGAAAAACTTGAAGCCAGAGTACATGCATTCAAGAACGATATGAAGGCAAGCTATGATACAGAAATACGTATAGAGAAAGATGAATGCAAAACATGCTCCAAATTCCATGGAGGGTTCTATAAAGTCAAACTACAACTCAGAGGAGATGCTAATCTTGACCAAATATCAAACAAAATAGCTGATACTGCCGCAGAAGTAACTAATGAAGGAAGGAAGCACTTCTTAGCAAACATAGAAAAAAACGAACATGGCTATGATTTTTACCTCTCAACAGAAAAAATTGCGGGAGAAATACTTAAAATGCTTAAAAACAGTTATAAAACTGAAGTAAAAAGAAGCTACGAACTAGTAGGAGAAGAAGATGGTCAAGAACTCTATAGAAACATCATATCTGTAAGAATATAAAAAATAACTATTGTATCCCTACGAAGAGACACATCACCAAGTATAACAGTGTTATATTTTTTGTGTTCTGTTAACAACCATATGTTGATTTAAAAAACTGGACTGATCTTATGGTAACTATGGCGGATGAAGACCAACAGAAAGCACGCAGAGTAAGAAGACCTAAAGACGATGAAGTACTAGGAATCGTACTAAGGAAAGAAGGTGGAGGAAAATACCGTGTCTACTGTACAGACGGTAAAAAAAGAATTTGCCGCATACCTGGAAGCAAAAAAAGAGGAATCTGGGTAAAAAGAGACAGCGTAGTCCTAGTAGATCCATGGGACATCCAAGGAGACGAAAAAGGCGACATAGTACAAAGCTACAGCCAAGCAGAAACAGAGCTACTAGAAGATAAAGACTACCTAGACGAAATCAGCGAATTCCTGTAAAAGCCTGTTCAATTTGTAACAAAGCTCCTAAAATAGACAAACTGCAAATTTCTCGTTAGACATCCAACATCCGAATAAAAGGAAATAAAATTTGGGTCACAACTACTATGGTTTATGGACGAAGATATTGGTTTTGAACAGCGCTGGCAAGAAAAAAGCCGTAAAATGTTCGATTCCTCAGAAGCCAGGAAAGTTTTCGAGAACGTACTAGACCACGAGACTGCCATGGCGCTGCTAAAACTCTCTGAACAAGATTTTATACAGAAAATGTATGGTGTCATAGAATCAGGTAAAGAATCTGTCGTATTCCTCGCTGACACACCTCAAAACGAACGAGTAATAGTAAAAATTTACATGAACCGTGCCGGGAACTTCAGAGAGATGAAAAACTATCTAAGAGGCGACAAAAGATTTAGAAACGTCAAAGATGATAGAAGATCAGTCATAAACGAATGGTGCAAAAAAGAGTTCAAGAACTTGAAAACAGCTGAAAAAATTGTTAAATGTCCAGAACCCATAACATTCAGAAAAAATATTCTAATAATGGAATTCATAGGAGAAGACTTCTCACCATATCCTAAACTCAAAGACGTAGAAATAGAAAACCCTCAAGAAGCATATACACAAGTCTTAAACAGTATAGAAAGGTTTTGGAACGAAGAAGACCTTGTCCACGGCGATTTATCAGAATACAACATCCTAGTTGACTCTGAAGGCTTTTTAACCTGGATAGACTTCTCACAAGGCGTCCACAAAACCCATCCTGAAGCCAAACAGTTACTAAAAAGAGATATACAAAATATCGCCAAATTTTTCTCACGCCACGGCGCCAAAACCAAGCCTCAGAAAGACTATAACCGTGTTATTTCACGGTAACAAGGTCTGAAACCAGGTTTCAAGCTATAAAAAGATTAAAACACTCAACATCACCATAAGGAAAAAAGAGTAATGAAACAAGTAAGAATACCAGAAAACAGGGTAGGAGCAGTAATAGGAGAAAATGGTGAAACAAAAAAAGAAATACAAAAAGTAGCCAACATAGAACTAGAAGTTAAAGACAACCTAGCCACCATAGAAGGAGAACCCTTAGACGAAATGAATGCACAAAAAGTAGTGAAAGCAATAGGAAGAGGATTCAACCCTAAAAAAGCACTGAAACTAGTTGAAAAGGATAAGACTCTCCACCTAATCAATATAAAAGATTTTACAGAAACCAAAAACTCCCAAAACAGGTTAAAAGGAAGAGTAATAGGCAGGAATGGTGAAACAAGAAAACACCTTGAAAAACAGGCAAACGTAGAAATCGCAATATATGGAAAAACCATAGGAATAATAGGGTATGCAGAAAACATTCATATAGTAACAGAATCGATCAAAATGCTTTTACAAGGCAGCACACACGCAACAGCTTACCAATACATAGAGAAAAATCAAGACAAAATAAGAAGATAAAAAACCACAATTTTCTGATGATAATATGTCAAACGAAATAGAACAAGAAATACAACAAGAATCCGAACACAGAGAAATATCTGTAGCAGAATTCTTCGAAAAAAACAAACACCTACTAGGATTTGAAAACGCACAAAAATCAATAATCACGGTTGTCAAAGAAGCAGTAGACAACTCGTTGGACGCATGTGAGGAAGACGAAATACTTCCGGAACTACACGTACTAATCGACGAATACGATGACAAAAAGTGCAGAGTAGAAATCAGAGACAACGCAATAGGACTAGATCGTGAAACAATACCTAAAGTATTCGGAAAACTTTTGTATGGTTCAAAGTTCCACAAACTACAGCAAAGCCGTGGACAACAAGGAATAGGAATATCCGCATCTGCAATGTACGCACAACTAACAACAGGAGAGCCTGTAACAGTATACTCCAAACAGAAAGGAGAACCGTGCCACAAGTTCATAGTAAGGATTGACACAGAGAAAAACGAGCCAGAGATATTAGAAGATGAAAAAATAGATCCAGAAAGCGACGAATTCCCAGGAGACAAGGACTACTACTTCGACCACGGAACAACCATAGAAATGAACATCGAAGCCAAATACACCAAGGGTCACCACTCAATCAGAAACTATCTCAAACACACTGCAGTTATGAACCCATACGCAAGAATAGTGCTTCGAGAACCGGACGGAAACAAGATAGAATACCCGCGAGTCTCCAAGACACTGCCAGAAAAACCAGGTGAAATTAAACCACACTTACACGGAGTAGAACTTGGAGTAGTAATGAGGATGGTTGATAACAGTAACGCAAGAACCATCTCAAGTTTCCTACAAAAAGAATTCACACGGGTAGGAAGAACCAGTGCAGAAGAAATACTTGAAAAAGCAGAAATAGATGATGGCAGAAGACCCAACACACTAGATAAAGACGAGATAGAACAAATACTCAAGGCGGCACAAAACACAAAGCTGCAAAGCCCTCCAACAGACTGTCTAAGCCCTATAGGCGAAGACTTAGTGCTTAAAGGTTTAAAGAAAGAACTAAACCCTGAATTCACTACAGCAATCACGAGGAAGCCCACAGTATACAAAGGAAACCCGTTCCAAATTGAAGTAGGACTAGCATGGGGAGGAGATATCGAACAAGAAGGAAGCTTCGACGAACTAAGATTCGCAAACAAAGTACCACTGCTATACAAAAAATCCTCCTGCGTAACAACAAAAGCAATCGAAGAAGTAGATTGGAGCCGATACAACATAAGCCAGACAGGAAACCGTCCACAAGGACCACTATACATTCTAGTACACATCGCAAGCGTCTGGGTACCCTTCACATCAGAGGGTAAAGAAGCCGTAGCAAACTACGACCCTATCAGAAAAGAAATGAAACTAGCATTACAAGAAGCAGGAAGAAAACTAGGGCGCTACATAAAAAGAAAAGAAAGAGCAGAAATCCAAGAAAAAAAGAAAAGAATGCTCACAAGTTACGCAAAAGAAATGGGTCCGGCAATCGCACAGCTAGCAGGAGAAGGCGACCCTGAAGAAATAGAAAACCAGATCCAAAAAATGGTCAAAGCCGACTACAACCCAGAACAACTATAGAGGTGAACAAGAGAAATGCCAAAAAAAGACTTTGAAAATGACGAACAGACAGTAGACAGACTAACCCATCTAGGACAAAAAATCAAAAACCAATTAAAAGACCCAGAAGAAGAAAACCTGACAATAGAAACCAAGGTAAGAAGTAAATCAAATGTCAACTACGACAAAGACGAAGGAAGACTAAGCCTAGGAGACAGATACAGTACGAGAAAATTCCTCAACATCAGTCATGCACGAAAATTCATGCAAACCCTGATGGTAGCATCCAAAACTAAGGAATTCGTCAACGAAGGAAGAACTGCAAGTATCAGAGAACTATACTACCAATTAAAACACACTGTACCAGGACTAGACGAAAACACATTCGAAGACCAAGACGAATCTGACGGAGTGGTAGTCGACATAGAAACAGCAACAGGAGCAATACGTGAAGATCTACACCTCATCGCAGAAGCCAAAGGATCACTATTCGGACCAGTAACAATCAACGACAGCGGAGACGAAATAAACTGTATGAAAATGGGTACAAGCGGATTGAACATTCCAAGCATTGTAGACCATTATGAATTCGTAGAGTGTGAAGCAGACTTCATACTTGTAGTAGAGACCAACGCGATGGTTAACAGACTGGTCGAAGAAGACTTCCACAAAGACCATAACGCGATAATCCTAGGAACCAAGGGACAACCAGCACGTGGAGCCAGAAGACTCATAAACAAAATGCACAACGAACTAGACCTACCGGTCTACGTATTTACGGACGGCGACCCATGGGGATACTACATCTACAGCGTACTCAAATCCGGATCCATGAGTCTAGCATTCCAGTCTGACAGATTGGCCACACCAGACGCCAAACTCATCGGTATGACCATGCAAGACATCGAAGAGTATGACCTCCACCATGTCACAGAGAACCTGAAAGGAAAACCTGAAGGCAGCGGCGGACCCACCAAGGACTACAAACGTATACATGACGTCATGGATTATGACTGGATGCAGAAAGAACAGTGGCAGAAACAGTTCCAAAAAATGCTTGATATGGGTGTCCGTGTTGAACAACAGGCACTAGCAGCAAATAGTCTAGAGTTCGTAGCTAACGAGTACCTGCCTCAGAAGATAGAGGAGAAAAAGTTTCTGGACTAAGATATGGTGACTTGGTAGTCGCCGTATTCTCTAGCCCATCCTTTAGCACCTTCTTTTTCTAATTTGTCTCTTTCACCTTGTATTTTACCTTGTCTTAAAATTGTTCCTGCAGTTATAACTGATGAGGTGAGACCAAGTGTTCTTGAACCTGTTTGCCATCCTGTCCATGTACCGAATGCGCCGGCACTCATAATTGACTCGTTCACTTTTGCTGATCTGTCTTTGCTTGATGCTTTATCTCTTATTCTTTCCCATGCATCGCTTGGCATTAATCTGCTGTTCAGTTCATTAGCTTTCCTCTCTCCTGAAGAAATACCTGATTCATAGCTTGAGCTTGCAAATTCTTTGTAGCTGTTCTCCAGGGCAGATCTGATTTTTCCCGAGTAGTCTAGTAGTTTATCTTTAGGGTCGTTAGGTCCGTAAATTTTGTCGTCCGCGTATTTTCTGTCTACTATTATCTGGTTAGTGCTGTTATCAACTATGGAGTTATCAAGCAGTTCCAAGATCTCTCCATGCCCTCCTGAACCATTCGCAATAGTATCATGTACGTCTTCCACGGTCCTGTATTGACCGTTGTTAATACCTTCTAACTCATCAGACAAATTCATAGTTACTAAAAAGTAACAAAAGCTTATAAATTATTAGGTACAAACCATTAGACTGAATAAAATCCACAGAGACAGATTTGAAAACCATGCTCGCACGAGGACCTCTAAAAACATCCAAGATATGAACAACATATTAAAATCCGATCAGTAAAAAATTACTGAGAATACACTGGTTAACCAGATAACCGAAGAAATACTCAAAAAAGATAAGTACCCTTGAGTTTATAAAATTCTAACTCGACAAACGAAACATAAGCCCAGGTAGCTCAGCAGGTAGAGCATCACGCTGTTAACGTGGAGGTCGCAGGTTCGAGCCCTGCCCTGGGCGAATATTTCAAGTAATCAAACATTTGAGGAGTTTACAGCTTGAAGGTATTTCTCAAGTTGTTATTCTTTTTTGGATACTTTGAGAGACAAAAGAGTGATTCCTAAAGTTAGGGTTGACCAGAATCCTGATCCTATGAGGAAACCTAGTTCTATGGGGTTATCCATGAATAGGAACCCTGAGATATTGGCTTCATCCAGTAGGACGCCTATAAAAGAACCAGGGATCAATGCTATTAGACCAATAACTATTGCAGGAACCAACAGGATTACTCCTAGGAAGTCGTTGCTTTCAATTATACTTTCTGGTAGAGACCAAACAATTGATGCGAAGAGGAAGGGAACAGATAGTATTAATAGTCTTTTGGCAGCTAGATAGAAAAGGTATTTCCTTCCATCATCTTCTACGAGCTGTTTTTGTTTAGAAATTATTGCGTAGATTGAAATCATAGGTGCAGCCAGCATAAACCACAGTACATATATGATAAGGTATGCTCCGAATTCCGGGATGTATCCTTGGAAAGGTTTGTTAAAGATAAGTTGTAGGAGTATGCTTGAGCCAATTAATGAAATTAAGAGATTCAGAACAAGTATGCTGAGATTAGACCTTCTCGTTAGTCGCATAAATTCAATGATTAAATCAAGTTAAAATTTGTTTTGCTGTTCTTATACTCTGGCAGTGACCTAAAAAATTATTTGAAGTTGTTTCGTGACTAATAAGGTTCTCGATTATCTCTTCTACTGTGAAACAGAGGATTTTCAGGGTTGGTTTTTTATTTAATAAAGTGGAATAACTTTCTTTATGAGCTTTGATAGAATTTCTGTTGTGTTTATTACATTACTTTTGCTGTCGGGAGTGTCGACTGCTCAAAATCTTGATGATGAGGCTGTTATCGGCGAAGAAGAGGATTTAGATACTGGTCCTTCAGAGATTGTAGAAAGAATAGACTTTGTTGTAGAAACTAGGGAAAGTGAGGATATTAGGATTAACGGGAATAGTCATACTATTGAG